>CXWL01147826.1_pt1 | contig 10454 bp, 8 predicted proteins | sample 590931 | NCBI WGS metagenome assembly CXWL01 (sample SAMEA3498368, study PRJEB10139) | groundwater metagenome | biome: water well; material: biofilm material | place: Germany | collected 2015-04-27
GTTCGTACTCGATCGAATTCCTGACTAGGGCAAGATGCTCGAAATGAAGCACTCCCGCAATAGCATATTCCCGTAGGGCCTTCGTTAAATACGTAAAGTCATTCGATGCCCCGGCCTCCCAGGTGGGCGTCCGGAGCGATTCCCACACATACGTTTCCTTCGTCTCATTGAGGCCAGCAGCATGGACGCTGAGGCGACGAGGTACGCAAGCAGCGCAAATTCCGCATTGTCGCTTTGCCCCCGATACCGCCGCCTGTCGAGCTTGCTGCCAACATGACCGAGTTTTCGCCCAATTTTCGCCATCAGGGCAGTTGGCAACGAATTCACGCAAAGTTTCGGCCTTAGTCATCCATAGCCGAGGAAAACTGTAATGAATTTGATGTCCAAGCAGTGCGAAGACAAATCGTTCCATCAACACAGTGAAGACTGGGTGACTGCGGTAATCCTCGTACCCCTGCCCGACAGGGAGGAGCGCTGGCGCGAGAGCCCCTTGTCCGCTCTCAGGAACAATTGCGGTCGGAGCATCGATCAAGTAGGCCGCGATCGCCGAAACTACACTAAACTTAAATCCCCGGCTCCGGGCGCTGCTTTCCGCATTTCTGCCATTATCAAGGGAAACGGCGTAAGGTATTGCCGCAAAAGGAGCTTGCCGACGCTCTTTCAATGAAATGTCATGCTGCTTGGTGCCAACTCTCAGGCGGACGAGACGCGACCCAAGTCGAATCCGTTCGAGTCCATCAACTGCACGCGAATCCATACCATCGCTAAACGCAATGACAGCTTCAGCATTCGAGGGAAACTCCATACGGCTCTGCGCAGGCGGTTGCGCCGGTATTTTACGCGAGCGAAACTCGAAATGCCAATCGTCACCGGTTAAAAGATTTAGCGCCTCGACCAACGCCCGATTCACCGCCTTTCCTGCCCAGAGGCAGGGGTCATGAACTGGAACATACACGAAAAACCGCCTGCCCCAGTTCATCGCACTACGCGACAAACTGCGGTCACAGAATTCAACGGCAGCAGCCACAACGAGTATGTCGTACACAACCGGCTGCCACCTTAGCGACGAGAAGGAGTCGAGTGCCGCGAGATCAAAATTGATGTTCTTGCCAAGCCTGCAGGGAGTTGCCCCTTTGCGTCGGCGAGCCCCCTGTTCGACTACATCGACAATGAATTCCCTGAGGGGTAATTGACTCATAATGGGACTCCTGCGTCGAGGCTACTACTCTTACTCAAACGGCCTTGGCCTGCCTCCTGTCGATTCATAAGTATTGAACCGAGACTACTTTCGGACAACCCGCCGATCGCACTCTTTAATCTGGCGGTCACGCCGTCCGCCCTGTTTTGATTAGTTTCGCGAAGTACGTGCTCGTGGATTTGCCGAGTATTCGCGAAACCCCGGGCTTTTGCAGCTAATCCGATTGCGACATAGACCGCATCAAGCTCCAATCGCCCTTCGTTCACGAGCTGGATACTCCATTCGATCGCATTTCTCGCGAACACAGACCCTGCGGCTGCACCCTTTAAATCCTGAAGTTGCTGAACCGCAATCTCAGGGATTCGCAATGAATTTTCCAGGCCTCCAAATATAGACTTCAGATCGTTGATCAAAGACCAAGAAACCTCATTCCTAAAGTCGCTTACGAGCGCACTCGTAGCGGCCTCGGCCACTTGTTCAGAATCGTAGGTGCATTGATCTCCGCGCTTGGCCAATTCCTTCCATGGCTTTCGCATCGGTAGGCTTCTATGTGGTCCATCGCTCATCGCAATCCCCTTTTGTCAGATATTACCAAATAAATTCAGACAATGTCAACACATTGCTTTTGGCCCGGTAGCTGGTCCCGCAAGGTGAAACAGCCCTCGCCTGCACGCGCCACCGTGCAGCCGGGGAAAGGCTATCCTGTGGTCTGGCCACACCAAGCAGCCAGAGCATTATCTATTCATGCGTTCTTGCTAAAATCGCCCAAACTACGAGAGGTTCCTCGCGCTGGACAACGGGATCGGCCAATCGACAAGCGACCGGAATTCCACCGCGCCCCTGCCTACTTGCTGCGTCACCCAGCATAGGCGGGCACGAACTGTGGGGCGATTCGGGCAATCATGCGACCCGATGGCCTGCGTCGTCTTCGCCGAGCAAGCAGCAGGGGGCAGTTTCAGCAATGCTCGACAGATGTTTTGATGGGCTACCGAAGTGATGTATGCTGATCACCCAATCACTCACATCGGTGCGCCATGCTGTTCGAAGAACTTTTAGCAAGCTGGGCACTCAAGGCAATTACGGACATTGAATTATTCGAGCAGCTTTTCTCGCCTGATGCGCTGTTCCGTACGTTCGTCGAAAAGTTCGCAACAAGTAGTGGGAAAGGTGTTGATCGAATTAATGGTTTTCAATTTGCTATGCGCGCGGCTGATGAGCTGACCGTCGCATCGCGAAAATGCCTTGATGGCACGTATCGCTTCGCTCCATATCTCGAAGTCTTGAAAACAAAAGGACGGGCAAAGCCGCCAAGGGTCATTGGTATCCCGATAATTCGAGACCGCATAGTACTGTCTCACCTAAATCGATTTCTGGCTGCTGTCTATCCCGAGCGCGTGCCCCGAAACGTAGCCGCAACGTACGTACGGCGAATCTCAGAAGATCTAGCGCTGAAGAGCATCGATGAAACCTGGGTTTGCACGACAGATATCGAAACGTTTTATGACTCTATCGAACGTCCCCGCCTACTGTCGCTCCTTGGCAAGCGCATCGAATGTGACCCAGCATTACGTCTAATTGAGCATGCTCTGCTCGCACCAACTGTCCCCAAAAACACACGCCGCAAGCGACACGGCGACCTTCGAGCTAAAACCGGCGTACCGCAAGGATTAGCTATATCCAACATATTGGCCTCCATCTACATGCAGCCCATTGATGACGCCATGGCCAAGTATGACGTGTCCTATTTCCGTTATGTGGACGACGTGCTGATGTATGGAGGCCAAGAGCAAGTGCATGCGGCATTCAAGTCACTTGGCGGGCGACTAAAGCGGCGCGGGCTCGGCCTTCACCCATTAAGTTCCGGGAAGAGTCAGATCGAGTTACTTTCGGAGCCCTTTGGATATTTAGGATATGTATTTGAGGGAAAAAATATTACCGTTCGCGATTCGACTGTCGAGCGGTTCATACAGTCGATTGCTGGGAAGTTCAGTGACTTCAAACACAACAAAGCGCGCCGCCTCGATAAATTCAAGTATCTCAATGAAGATCGGTTGAAAGAAATTTTCTTGATGGAACTGAACGAGCGCATAACCGGTGCCATCAAGGAAAAAAAACGGTATGGCTGGATTGCGTACTTCAGCCAAATCACAGACCTTTCCCTACTTCATCAACTGGACCACTCGATTCGTGGACTTTTTTCCCGGCTAAATGAGTTTGGCAATGTCGCGCCCGACGGCCTAAGAAGCTTAAGTCGCGCGTACTGGGAGATGAAATTTAATCCAAGCGGCGGCTACGTCAGGGACTACGATAAGATCGTCACCCGGGCCCAAAAACTGAACTTTCTGATCGTTCGTGGTCGCGTAGCCGAAGGCGAAGCGCTAACTAACGAGCAGATTGACGCGCGTTTTGACAACTATGTACAACACAATCTTGCTGCGATGTTTGCAGATGAGGGTGCAGTTTACGGGTGACTTGTTTACAATGGGCATCGCGGGTCATCCCTGCGCGGCAACGCGAAACCTCTCAAATCGTTTGAAGAGCGGAAGTGCACCATGCCAGCAGTAAGGCTCAGCTTGACCGTTGACACCTTCCCGGGGGCCGTAAAGGCTGCCTGAGAAGAGGATATGACCTGATTCACGAGGGACGGCCCGCACCCAACTCATAAAGATCGAACGATGATTGTATTCCTCACGAAACTCCGTACTGACGCTTGGCGAACCTCCAGCGCACGCTATAACGCGGCGAGGCGTCTAAGCCGTCGAGAGTTTTTCGCCACAATTAGCTTGGCGCTTTTGTCAGCGATGACTGTCGCGATCGCATTTATCCAGCGTGTGTATGCGCCGCCGTCTTCAGCAGCAGACAACTACTTCACAGCTCTTTCGGCGTCGTTGGGTGTATTTTTGCTCACTATTAGCCTTGTGGAATGGGGGGCGAGGACCGGCTCAATCTCCGATGCACTTCATCAAAATGCCGAAAAACTGAACGCCATGCAGCGCAAGATTGGCATCAAGATTGCCGCGACGGCTGCGGGCAATCCCGTGACTTGGAATGACACCCAAGCTTTGTCAGATGAGTACGAAGCCATTAAGGCTGATTGCCGCCATAATCATCAGCCAATTGACGACGAATATTTCCGTGCCAAGCAACGTACAGCAGTTGAATTTTGTGATGCCAGCGGCAACCCTATGATTAGTCAGAACGATGCCTGGCGAGTTTCAGCACTGTGGCACCTCTCAAGCGTTTGGTATTTTGCTGGACTTTGGCTCGTCGTCTTGAGCCTTCTGGCTCTACCAATGAATTACCCTAGTTGGTGGACGAAACCGACAGCTACCGCAACCGAAACGCAGACAGGAAACTCGCAGCCACAGCCACTGTCCCAATAAAGTTCGTAGCGTTCGTTAACGTTTTTGGCGAACAGTTTGCGCCGGTGGATTGTCCTCCGCCGGTATTCAGCGTGAATTTCGGCGAAGGATGGGGCGATGGCGAAACCGTCGCGTCGGGAAGATATCTCGACCCAAGCGCCCCGATACGGCCAAACCGGCCGGTAAGTAGCCGGTCCATTGTGCGGATTTCGCAGTCTGACCGACCATAATGTCTGTTGAGGAAATACGGTATAGGCAGGCAGAACCGCGTTGCGACGCGCCAGCAGGTCTGGCATTGGATTGTGTCTGCAACGGTCCAAGCTACGCTGTCGCGCTGTAGCCGAACCTTGGTCCGGCGAACCGATGATGTGGCAACAGGCGCGGCGCTAAGATTGAAAATCCTTGTGTCGGTGGTTCGATGCCGCCCTGGGCCATCAAGAATATCGTTCACGCAACGCCGACCATCACTGCTTGGCGTTTTTGTTTCACGTCCGTCAGTGCAATGCCAGTGGGCCAGTGCGCACGAAAACGGGGCAACGAGCGCCTCACCACGGGGCGCTCGTGTACAAAACTGCACGAGGACCGGGCCGCTCCGGATGGGATAGTTGCGTTGATCAAAGACCAGCGGCTGGCCTCGAAATTGCTACTTCCTGCGTACGTACCGATACAAGGAGACCTGCATGGAATACGGGCAAAACAAGCGACTGAACACCGAACAAGCTGAGGCCGTGCTCATCCAAAGGCCAGCCATACGCAATAACATTTCTGTGACAAATGTCGAGTACGTCCTGCAAGACACGGAGACCGTGGTCTCAAAAACCGATTTGAGCGGCAACATTACCTATGTCAATCAGGATTTCATCAACATCAGCGGTTTCTCGGCCGAAGAGCTGATCGGTGCGCCGCAAAACATCGTGCGTCATCCCGACATGCCGGCCGAGGCATTTGAGGATTTTTGGCACACCATCAAAGCCGGCAATGCCTGGACCGGCATGGTCAAAAACCGCTGCAAGAACGGCGACCACTATTGGGTCGAAGCGAATGCGGCACCCATGCTCGAGAACGGCAAAGTAACCGGCTATACGTCAGTGCGCGTGAAGCCGAGCCGGGAGCAAGTCGGGGCAGCCGAACAGGCTTACCGGGAAATCAGAAATCACAGCAAGGACATCGCGGTACGCGAAGGAAGGATCGTCGCGCGCTCCCTGCGTGGCCGCCTCGACTGGTCCACGATGCTGTCGATCCGATCGAAAATCATGATTTCCTCAGGCCTGTCGTCGCTGCTGTTCCTGGTCAGCCTACTCATCACGACGAGCCCAGGCCAGCCGGATAAACGATGGGCAAGCCTTGCCTGCGTGCTCGGCATGGGCGTCAGCCTGCTGTCTGGATTGCTGCTGTACCGCAGCGCCGTATTGCCGCTCGAAGCGGTACGCCGGGACATTGAACAGATGAGCGCGGGCGACCTGACCGCAGGATCGTCGCCCACGGCACCGACGAGCTGGCACGGCTGGTGCAGTCCTTGCGCGTGCTGCAAACGAATGTGAAGCTGTTGGTCGGGCAGATCAAGGAGTCTACCGAGCTTGTCAATATCGGCGCTGCGGCGATCGCAGCCGGCAATGCCGACCTGTCGGGCCGCACCGAATCGCAGGCCAGCTCGCTGGAAGAGACTGCATCCTCGATGGAAGAACTGACCAGCACCGTGAAACAGAACGCCGACAATGCGCGCGAGGCAAACCGGCTGGCGGGGACGGCATCCGACATTGCCGTCAAAGGTGGCCAAGCGGTCGGCCAGGTGGTCGGTACGATGGCGTCGATCAGGGACAGCGCGCGCAAGATCGTCGATATCATCAGCGTGATCGACAGCATCGCATTCCAGACCAATATCCTCGCGTTAAACGCAGCCGTCGAGGCTGCCCGGGCCGGCGAACTGGGGCGCGGCTTTGCGGTGGTCGCCGCCGAAGTGCGCAACCTGGCACACCGTTCGGCGAGTGCCGCCAAGGAAATCAAGACCCTGATTGGCGACTCGGTCCAGAAAGTCGAGGCTGGCACGGTGCTGGCCGACGATGCCGGCCAGACCATGGATGCCATTGTCGAGTCGGTCAAGCAGGTGGCCAGCTACATGAACGAGATTGCCGCCGCCAGCGACGAGCAGCGCCGGGGGATCGAGCAGGTCAACCAGGCAATTGCTGAGATGGACCAAGTTACCCAGAAAAATTCCGCGCTGGTCGAGGAGGCGGCAAGCTCGGCCGAAGGCATGCAACTCCAGGCGGGCAGGCTGGCGCAGGCGGTCAACGCCTTCAAGCTCGTCAAGGCCAGGACAGTGGCGCCCGACGGCCGCGCCAGGCGGGACAGGCGCGCGCAGCTCGTCGCGGCAATCGCTGGGGGCGCCGTCCGGACGCAGCGCCAGCCAGGCGGCATCGGGTCGCGGCATTAAATCGCATGCATGAGGAAGGGTCGGCATGATTTGCGCGTCCTGGATGTCGTGCCGACGCTGGCCGGGCGCGACAAGTCGGAACCGTCCCCGGGCGGCCCCGCAACGCCCAACCGTGCGGTTTGCGTTTTTTTGTCGATATTTCGCCTAATATAATATCGTTCGATATATTATTACCCAGGGGGGGCACATCCGAATTGCCAGGTCCGGTATGGCGGTGCGAACGTCTCTTTCAATAAAACATTCTAAATCTAAAATAATGGGGAAACACTTCATGAGACTGCACCACCTTTCCATCGCTGCCCTGGCGATGTTCGCCCGTAACGCCCGCGCAGCCCTGTTCACCAATGCTGCCCATCAAACCGGTCGGATGCCGATGACTCCGACAAGAAAATTCACAGTGCCAGGCTCACAACACCTTGCGCGCCTGCTGCTGGTCGCCTGCGGCGCTTCCCTGGCGACGGGCTGCGGCACCATCACCGCGATGAACAACCTGGCCGACGGCGCCGGGGCCGAATCGATGACCATGTGGGATCGCTGGGTCGATTCGAAGGGCGACATCGCCGTCACCACCACCTGGGAGCGCAAGGTCAAGAACGGCGTGACGATCGAGCAACTCGAAACGGCGCTGGCGAGCATCGCGACCGAGGACAATATGCGCGCGGTGGGCGAGCTGCCCTTGTCGAAAGAACTCGAAGCGCGCTCGGGCAAGAAGGAAAAATTCCTGAAAGTGTATTCCTACTGCAGCCCGGCGACGGCCAGGATGATGGTCGACTTCAGCCCGCACATGGCGGCCTACCTGCCGTGCCGCATCAGCGTGGTCGAGCGCGCCGACGGCCTGTGGATGTACACGCTCAACATGGACATGATGGTGCGCATGGGCCGCAAGCTGCCGCCGGAACTCCAGCGCGAAGCCATGAAAGTGCGCAACACGCTGTGGAAAATGATGGACCGCGCCTCGCAGGGAGACTTCTAGTACGACAGGTGTAGGCCACACTTTGGCGCAAGGGCGCCGATCGTGGCGGCGACGGCTTGATGGCGTCGTCGCCACAGCGGCCGGTCCCCAAGGGCCAGCCGCACCATCGCAGGCAGCCCGCGCCGCGCGCAACAGAACACAGGTCACAGGCAAGGTTCCCATCGGCCGCGCTGCGCACCAACCGCGGCCGCGCTGCGCACCAACCGCGGCCGCAGCAAGGCACACCCCGTCATGCCAGCGCGGCTCCCTTGGCGCCATCGCCCTGCCCACCGCCGGCGCCCCTGAGCGTTACCTGCCGATGCGTGAATTGACGATTTCGCTTGCTCTATCATCGGTCCCCGCTGACCTGCCCATTCCGCCCTCCCGCACTGTCGCAATGCCCCACCATCGGCCACTAAGCTTGGCCGCGCCAGGCGTGACATCGTTGACGTGGTCAGGCGCTCGTACTCGCTCAACATTGACGTCGACAATGCTGTCAACGACGTGCCGGCGCGCCCGCCCCTGGCGGCAATCGCAGGCATGCGCCACGTCGGCGTACAAGAGATGACGGGCGGGCGAAATCGAACCAGCTGAGCGCAGCGGTGCTCGTCGGGCTCAGTTGCGGCAAGCGGGCGCGCAGGCCGCGGCCCTTGCGAGTACAGTAGGAGACCAATTTCCAAAAAGGACAGAAATGACGATGCAAACTGAAACCGCCATCCTGGCAGGCGGCTGCTTCTGGGGCATGGAAGAGCTGGTGCGGCGCATGCCCGGCGTGCTGTCGACCCGCGTCGGCTACACCGGCGGCGACGTGCGCAACGCCACCTACCGCAACCATGGCACGCACGCGGAGGCGCTCGAGGTGGTGTTCGATCCGCGCCGGATCAGCTATCGCCAGATCCTCGAATTTTTCTTCCAGGTGCACGATCCCACCACGGCGAACCGCCAGGGCAACGACCTCGGGCCGAGCTACCGTTCAGCCATCTTCTATCTCGACGACGCGCAGAAGCGCATGGCCGAACAGACCGTGGCGGACGTCGACGCCTCCGGCCTGTGGCCCGGCAAGGCCGTCACCGAGATCGCCGCGGCGAGCGACTTCTGGGAAGCCGAGCCGGAGCACCAGGACTATTTGGAGCGCAATCCGAACGGCTACACCTGCCATTTCATTCGGCCGGGATGGAAGCTGCCCGCCCGCCAAGGCTGAACCTGCCGGTGCGGGGCTGAAAAGATTTCGCGGCGGCGCGGTTTTATGTTTACATTGTTGCATGCACATAACATTCGACCCCGCCCCGGAACTGCTGCCCTCCCGCCATCACGACACCGTCCGTTTCATCTTCGACGCCGGCTCGCCGGACGTGCGCAGCGTCGCCCTCGCCGGCACCTTCAACAGCTGGGTGGGCGACGCCTGCATGCTGGAACGGATCACGCCGACCCGCTGGCAATGCGCGCTCACGATCGCGCCCGGCCGCCACCTGTACAAATTCGTCATCGACGCCAGCCAGTGGATACCGGATCCGGCCAATCCATGGATCTCGGAAGATGGCCAGAACAATTCCTGCCTCACCGTCGATGAAGACGGCGAAGTGCTGATGCGCCGGCGCGGCATGGACGCCGCCGCGCCCGGCCCGCTGTACCAGCGTCACGCGCTCGCCAGCCCGGCATGGCTGCGCGACGGCGTCATCTACCAGTTGTCGGTGCGCGCCTTCGGCGGCACCTTCGATGGCGTGCGTGTGCGCCTGGACTACCTGGAAACGCTGGGCGTGAGCGTGATCTGGATGATGCCGGTCCATCCGATCGGCATCGCGGGCCGGCGCGGCGCGCTGGGCGATCCGTACGCGGTGCGCGATTTCGCGGCGATCGATGCGGCGCTGGGCGACGCCGCCGCGCTGCGCGCGCTGGTCGATGCCATCCACGCGCGCGGCATGCGCGTCGTCTACGACTGGACGCTCAACCGCAGCAGCGCCGACCACCCGCTGACGCTCTCGCATCCCGACTGGTACAGCCGCCGCGCCGACGGCACGGTCTACTACGCGGTGCCCGAGCGGGGCGACTTCGCCGGCTTCGACTTCAGCAAGCGCGCGCTGCGCCACTACCTGATCGGGGCGATGCGCGACTGGATCGGGCGCTTCGGCTTCGACGGCCTGCGTTTCGACGATTCGGACATCACGCCGACCGATTTCCTGGCCGAGATCCGCGCCGCGCTGGCGGCACTGCGGCCCGACATCGCGCTCATCTCGCAAGCCTACGACGAGTTCCACCACCTCGACAGCTGCGACCTGACCTACGAGGGCGGCACCCGCGAGGTACTGCGCCGGATCGCCCGCGGCGAGGCCGACGCGGGCGCCTTCGCGCAGTACTGGAACGAGTCGACCTACAGCTTCCCGCGCGGCGCGCTGCGCATGCGCTGGCTGGAAGACAAGGAGCAGCCGCGCGCCGGCACGGTGTTCGGCGCCGGCGCGCACCGCGCCGCCGCGGCCCTGCTGCTGATGCTGGACGGCGTGCCGCATATCCTGA
>CXWL01005784.1_pt1 | contig 10453 bp, 8 predicted proteins | sample 590931 | NCBI WGS metagenome assembly CXWL01 (sample SAMEA3498368, study PRJEB10139) | groundwater metagenome | biome: water well; material: biofilm material | place: Germany | collected 2015-04-27
GACGAGTGGCGTGCCGGTGATGGTGACGGGCCACACCTCGCCCTTGCTCACGGCCGCCGTGGTGGCCGTCGAGCCGTCGCCGCCACCGTCGCCGCCACCGTCGACCGTGGCCGGCACCGTTCCGACGGTGAGCTCGTTGTCGGCACCCGCGCTCAGCACGGCGAATCCGGCAGCGACCAGCACCACGACCGCCAGGCCGATCCAGAGCCATGGCAGACCCTTCTTCGGTTGCGGGGCGTCGCTCCATTGCGGGCTGCGGTCAGTGGCCATGGGGGGTCTCCTCCATCTCGTGAGGGGTCGGGGTCTGAGCGATGCCAGATCTCTGGTTCGGGGGGTGGGGCACGAGCAGCAACAGCGCAAGGATCGCGGCGAACCCGCAAAGGGCCATGAACGCCAAGGTGATGAACCCGAACTCGCGGAACCAGAACGAGCTGCACGGTACAACCGGGTCGCACGAGCCGCCCTCGAGCTGCGGGTACCACTCGATCAGGTAGTGGTACGACGAGATGATCAGCCCGATCGCGGCGAGCGGCACGGCGTACCAGCGCACCGCATGGTCGCGGCGGAGTGCAGCGACCAGCATGATGACGGCGAGGGGATACATGGCGATGCGCTGGAACCAGCAGTAGCGGCACGGGGTGAAGTGCTGCACCTCGCTGAAGTAGAGGCTGCCGACCATCGCCGTGGCCGCCACTAGCCAGGCGAGCCACAGCGTCGCGTCGTGCAACCGCAGCAGCGTAGGACGACCGGCCGGGACGAGGCGAAGACCAACGATGCCGATCGCTCCGGCCGCAGCGATGAGGGCGAGGAGCGAGAAGAACCGCTCTGCGGCAGACAACGACATCGGCGACATTCTGCCGTGAGGTACCGGCGAACTGGGCGCGGTTCGTCAGGACCAATGGCACAATCTCAGCGTGATTCCCGCGATCGTCGATGCTGCCTTCGTAGCCGCCTTGGTCACCGACCGTCCCGATGCGGTGCTCGCCGACGTGCGTTGGTACCTCGACGGGCGCGACGGCAGGACTGCGTACGAAGCGGCTCACCTCCCCGCCGCGGTGTGGGTCGACCTCGATCAGCAGCTTGCTGCCCACGACCGCCCCGTCACCGAGGGCCGCCATCCGCTGCCGTCTCCGTCCGCGTTCGCCGAGGCGATGGGTGAGCTCGGAATCGGCGATGACACCCTCGTGATCGCCTACGACGACACCGGAGGCCTCACCGCCGGAAGGCTGGTGGTGATGCTGCGCATGCTCGGCCACGATGCGGCCATCCTCGACGGTGGCATCGGCAACTGGATCGGCCCGGTGCACTCCGGCTGGGTCGACCCCACGCCAACCACGTTCACCGCACGTCCGTGGCCCGCCGAACGCCTTGCCACCGCTGACGAAGTCGGTGCCGCCGCCGCCAGAGGCGACGCCGTCCTCGACGCGCGGGCCGGCGAGCGGTTCACCGGCGCCGTCACCCACGTCGACCCGCGTCCCGGTCACATCCCCGGCGCTCGCAACGCCCCCTGGTCGGACGTGCTCGACACCTCCGGCCGGCTGAAGTCCGCCGCGGCGCTCCGCGAGCACTACGAAGCACTCGGCGTAGCTGCCGACAGCGACGTCATCGCATACTGCGGGTCCGGGGTCAGCGCCTGCTTGAACATCGTCGCCCTCGAGCGGGCCGGCTTTGCGCCGGCGCGGTTGTACGTGGCGAGTTGGTCGGGGTGGTGCGCCGACCCCGATCGTCCGGCGGCACTCGGCGAATGACCGGAGCGACCGTGGATTCGCTCCCGCCGGTGAGCACCGGCGTGGCCGCCATGCACGAGCTGCGCGCCACGCGCAAGCGTCATCGGCTCGGCGACCTCGAGTGGTTCGACGCCGCGTACAAGGTGTACATGGTGGCGTTGTTCGGTGGCGGTGCGCTGTTGTGGTTGAGCGATCTCGTCGGCGACGAGCCGGTCACCGCGGTGCAAGCCGTCACCGTCGACCAACGCGCCCCGGCGCTGCTCGGCATGCTCGTCGTCGTTGCCTTCGCCGCGGGGCTGCGCAGCGGCAGCCAGGGTGGCCCGCTGGCGCTGGAGAGCGCCGACGTGAGCTTCGTCATGCTGGCGCCCGTGTCGCGACGCGCCGCGTTGCTCAAGCCGGCTGTGCAGCGCGTCCGCAGCGCCGCATTCGCCGGCGCGGCCACGTGCGGTGTGTTCGGGCAGCTCGCCGGGCGCCGCCTGCCTGGCAGCTCAGTCGCCTGGTTCGGGTCCGGCGCGCTGTTCGGTCTCAACGTCGCGTTGCTGTGGGTGGGCGCCGCGCTGGTGGCGCACGCGCTCCGACTGCCGCTGTGGATCGCGACCACCATCTCCACGGTGGCGCTGGCATGGCAGGCCGCGTCGGTCGCCGACATCGTGCCCGGACCTGCAGACATCGACGGCAGCCTCGCGCTGTGGGGTTGGCGTCAGTACGGGATCGACGTGGTCGCGCTGGTGCTCACCGCGGCGCTGGTGGCGCTCGGCTTGGCGATGGTGGCGAGAACCTCGCTCGACGCCTTGGCGCGGCGCAGCAGCCTCGTCGCGCAACTGCGCTTCGCCGTCACCATGCAGGATCTCCGCACGGTGATCCTGCTCCGGCGTCAGCTGTCACACGAGCACACTCGCTCGCGACCCTGGATCGGCATGCCGCACGTCGGCTCGTCGCACCCGGTGTGGCGGCGCGGCTGGCAGAGCCTGCTCCGCCTCCCGGTCGGCCGGCTCGTCCGGATGACCACGCTCGCGGTAGGTGCGGGCGCATCGCAGGTGGCGGTGATGCACGGCACCACACCGGCGTTCCTCGGAACGGCGGCACTCACCTTCGTGCTCGGTCTCGACGCCCTCGAGCCGCTCTCGCAAGAGATCGATCAGCCCGATCGCACCGACAGCTTCCCCGTCGAGCGCGGCGAGTTGCTGCTTCGTCACCTCGCCGCGCCGGCCGTCGCCCTCGTGCCGTTCGCCGTGATCGGCGCCGTGGCAGCCGTTGTCATCGATGCGGTGGTGAGCGATCAACCCCGCGTCGGCCCCGCCGCCGCGGTCGCCGCGATCCTGGCGTTGCCGACCATCTTCAGCGGTGCCGCCGGTGCGGCGATCAGCATCGTGCGCGACGCACCCGACCCGATGAGCGACACCACCCAGCAAACCTTCATGCCGCCGGAGATGGCCGGGTTCACCACCGTGTTGCGCACTCTCGTTCCGTTGGCCGCGAGCTGCGTGGGCGCCGTGTCAGTGATCTTCGTGCGCGAATCGATCGATACCGGGTCGGCCACCGCCGTGGCCGCGGCCACTCGTGCCGCGGTCCTCGTGGTGCTGGTGATCGCCGCCATCGCCACCTGGGTGCGGTTCCGCGACCGGATCCGCCGTTCGGTCCGTGCGTTCATGTCGGAGGGCCGCGCCCACACCCAGCAGCAACGCTCGCAGCAGCAGCGCGCTCGAGATCAAGGGAGTTCAAGATGAGCAACCCCCGGGGATCGGCACTGTCGATCCGTGAGCTGACGAAGTCGTATGGCTCGGGCGGCTTCGGGTCGAGCTCTGCAGCGCAGCCCGCTCTCGCCCCGCTCACGATCTCCATCGCCGACGGCGACCTCGTCGCCATCGTCGGCCACAACGGCAGCGGCAAGACCACGCTGCTCAGGATGGCCGCCGGCCTGCTCGACCCCTCCGGCGGTGAGGTGGTGGTCTGCGGCACCACCCGCGGCAGCATCGAATCTCGCCGGGCGCTCGCCTACCTCGGCGACCAGCCCACGTTCTACGACGATCTGTCCCTGCGCGAGCACCTCGAGTACGTGGCGCGCATGCACGGCGTCGCCGAGTGGAGTGAACGGGCCGACGCACTTGTCGCAGAGCTCGGCCTCACCGACCGGTACGACCAGATCCCCACCACGTTCAGCCGCGGGCTGCGGCAGAAGGCGGCGATCGCGTTGGCGTTCGTGCGACCGTTCCGGCTGCTGCTCGTCGACGAGCCGTTCGTGGGCCTCGACGCGGCCGGGAAGGAGGCGCTGCTGGTGCTGTTCACCGAGGCGCACGGTTCCGGCGCCACGCTCGTGGTCGCCACGCACGAGCTCGGCTTCGTGCATCGCGCCGACCGGCTCATCGCCCTCGCCGATGGCGAGGTTCGCTACGACGGCCCTCCCGGCGACGTCGACGTGAACGCATTGGTGCTCAACGGCTGACCGCGCGACCGAGTCGGTCCAGTGGCTCCCGACACACTCGTAGTTGCGACCGCCGCGTGTTCACGCCGTGTGAGTTACCATCTGCGCCATGCAGGAGTTCACCACCGTCAGCTCGTCATCGTTCGATCCCTCCGCCCTCGCAACCAAGCTGACCGACAAGTCGGCCGACGGCTGGTCGGTGGTCGGCATCGTCTCCACCGGAGGCGACGTCACCGCCTTCTTGAGCCGTGATGGCACCTCGCCAGCGGCTGTCGTCGCCGAAGCAGCGACGCCGGTCGCCGAGCCTGCCCCGGAGCCGGTCGCCGCGCCTGTCGTAGAGCCGGTCGTTGCCACCTTCACCCCGGCGCCCGCCCCCGCCCCCGAGCCCGTCGCCGCCGAGCCTGCCGGCTGGGCCGTCGCGCCCGAGCCGGCGGCCGCGCCGATGGCCCCGATCGTCGATCCGATGCCGAGCTACTCCCCGGCCCCCGCCCAGGCCTACTCACCTGCACCGGCCGCCGCCGCGGCGCCGGCCGTGCCCGCCGGCTGGTACGCCGATCCAGCCGGTCGCTTCGAGCTGCGCTACTGGGATGGTGGCACCTGGACCGAGCACGTCTCGCGCGCCGGCCAGCAGTACACCGACCCGCCCGTGGCCTGACCCGCGCCCACCCCTCACAGTGCGCGCCATCTCAATCGGCCACGCGGGGATACTGATCGAAACCGACTTCGGCTCGATCGTCTGTGACCCCTGGTTCGACCCTGCTTTCTTCGGCTCCTGGTTCGTCTTCCCACGCAACGACCAGCTCGGGGCCGAGCTGTCGGCTGCGATCGAGCACCCCGACTACCTGTACGTCAGCCACATCCACGGCGATCATCTCGACGAGACGTGGCTGCCGCATCACGTGAGCCGCGACGCCACCGTGCTCCTTCCCGGGTATCCCACCCACGAGCTCGAGCGACGGCTTCGCGACCTCGGGTTCACCAACTTCTTGCGCACCGTCGACGGCGAGGAGATGGTGCTGGCCGGCGACCTCACCATCGCGATCCACGTGGAGACCAGCATCACCGACGGACCCGGGGGCGACTCGGCGCTGGTCGTCAGCGACGGCACGGGGCGCCTCGTCAACCAGAACGATTGCCGAACCTCCGATCTCGCGGCACTGCGTGGCCATGGTCCGGTCGACCTGCACTGGATCCAGTACAGCGGCGCGATCTGGTACCCGATGGTCTACGACGAACCGCCGGCGCGCATGCGCGAGCTCGTCGACGCGAAGGTCGACAGCCAACTCACCCGGGCGATGCGGTACGTCGATGCGTTGAACGCTCGCGCCGTGGTGCCGAGCGCTGGTCCACCGGCGTTTCTCGACCCCGAGCTGTTCCACCTCAACATCATCGATGGTGACGAGCTGAGCATCTTCCCCGACCAGCGCGTGTTCATGCGCACCCTCGCCGAGGCGCACCACACAGGCATCCTGGCGATCCCCGGCACCGCGATCGACATCGCCCCCGACGGCTTCACCGTCACGCACCCGATCCCCGATGCCGAGGTCGAAGCGATCTTCACCGACAAGCGCCGCTACCTCGAGCAGTACCAGGCCGACTACCTCCCGTGGCTCGCCGAGATGAAGCGGCACTGGACGGCCCGTACGCCCGACTTGCTCCAGACGATCAAGGCGTGGTGGGAACCGCTACTGGCGATGGCCCCCACGCTGCGCGCCGGCGTCGGCGCCAACGTCTTGCTCCGTGCCGGTGATCTCGACGTGCTGATCGACTTCCCGGCGGGTGAGGTTCGCCAGCGACAAGACGAGCCGTATGCCTTCCGGTTCGTGATCCAACGCGAACTGGTGGAGACCATCGTCGCCAAGCACGCCGTCGATTGGAGCAACTCGCTGTTCCTGTCGGCGCGGTTCTCGGCGTGGCGCGAGGGTCCGTACAACGAGTACGTCTACAACTTCTTCAAGTCGCTGTCGGTGGAACGGATGCGCCGGACCGAGGCCGAAGCGCTGCGCAAGCTCGATCCCGATCGTGGCGGCATCGCCGGCGAGGAGATCCGCATCGGCGACCACATCTGCGAGCGCACGTGCCCCCATCGCCAGGCCGATCTGGTCGTGTTCGGCGAGATCGAGGGCGAAAACCTGGTGTGCACCTTGCATGGCTGGCGATTCAACCTCGAGACGGGCGAGTGCGTCAACGCCACCAACCGCAAGCTGCGCATCCGCCGCGCCGATTGACCCACTTCCCCCACCGGCCAACCCCCGCCCACCCCCCGCAACTTTGTCGGTCTCGACAGGTTGGGCGTGTTCGGACTGCCAAGGATGGGGTCAGGCGACGGTGATGCGGTAAGCGAAGACGAAGGCGCCCGTACCGAGGCGGTACTGCGGCATCACGTCGGGCCCGCAGCTTCCGGTGCCGAGGCCGCGATGGGCCACGTCGAGGTGCACCACGAGCTCGTCGCGGGCGCTCAGCTCGGTCGCGGTCGTAGCCGCGGTGAGATCGGCAGCTGTGAAGTGAGTGGCGGACACGTGCAACGCGTGCGGCTGCACGACGTCGACGCGAACGCAGCCGCGTCGGGGGTCGATGAACTCGAACCACCGGCAGTCGGTGCGCAACCCGAACTCCTGCGGCACGAGGTACGGCGACCGATCGGGATCACCCTCCCAGATGCCGAGCGGCGAACCGGAGTTGCGATCGGGATAGTTCTCGCCGGGTCCGCGCCCGAACCAACGCAACCGGGAGAACCGTGCCGGTAGGGCGAACGTCACGCCGACGCGCGGCAGGTCGGGCAGCGAGTCGGGCACGACGACGCGATGGCGGTACTCCACCGATCCGTCCGACTCCACCAGTCGATCCCACGTGTGCTCCACCAACTCCTCGGCCGGCCGGGTGTCGACCTCGGCGTCCTGCCACCGCACCAGACCGGTGCCGCCGACGCCGATGCGCCGCGACAGATCGGGCATCAGCTTGAACCCGTCGTTGTCGATCGGTGCTCGCCACAGCGAGAGCTCGATCGGCGACACCAACAGATCGTCGATGGCGGCTCTGCCATCGCTGCCCCGGCGCCTTGCCTTGACGCGCACCCGTGGGGCGCGGCGCAGCTCGATCTGATCGGCAGCGACGAGATGGCCAGCCGGTGCGTACCACGTGGGCTTGCGGAGGGTGAACCGCACCGACAGGTGAACCTCGTCGGTTCCGTCCGTCACGCGGCACGGCGCGGTGATGTCGACGGACGAGCTCGGTGGCACCGCGGGCAGGGCAAGCTTGCCGGTCTGCACGACCTCGCCGGCGACACGCAGATCCCACGCGACCGCGTACGCCTCGAGCCCGACGAACGACTGCCTGTTGGTGATGCGGATGGTGCCCTTGCGGCGGCCGGGCTGCACCGTGACCGGCCGGTACACCCAGGCCACCTCGTGCATCGCAGGATGCGGCTCGAGGTCGGCCGAGACAAGACCATCGGCGACGAAGTTGCCGTCGTGCGGGTGCTCACCGAACTGCCCACCGTAAGCGAGGCGTGCGGTGCCGTCTGGCAGCCGTTGGCGGAGGCCGTGATCCTTCCACTCCCACAAGAACCCGCCTTGCAGCCCGGGCGTGGCACTGATGACCGCCCAGTAGTCGGCCAACGAACCGTTGGAGTTGCCCATCGCATGGCTGTACTCGCACAGGATGAGCGGCCGCGTGCCCTTCCCCGATTCCCCGTACTGGCGGATCGCCTCGACCGTGGCGTACATCGGGCAGACGATGTCGCTGGCCGCCAGGCCACCGCGGACCCAGCCTTCGTGGAACGGCGCACCTTCGTAGTGGAGCGGCCGGCTCGGGTCGTGCTTGCGGATCCAACCGGCAAGCGCGTCGTGACTGGTGCCGTAGCCCGATTCGTTGCCGAGGCTCCACACGATGATGCTCGGATGGTTGATGTCGCGGCGCACCATCCGCGAGCCGCGAGCCAACCACGAGGCCTCGTAACGCGGGTCGTCGCACAGGCTGGTGTTGTAGGCGTGGCTCTCGATGTTCGCCTCATCAATCACGTAGATGCCGAGCTCGTCGCACAGGTCGTAGAACGTGGAGTCGTTCGGGTAGTGCGACGTGCGCACAGCGGTGATGTTGTGCCTTCGCATCAGTTCGAGATCGGCGCGCATGTCATCGGCCGTCACGGCCTTGCCGCGGTCGGGGTGGTGATCGTGGCGGTTGACCCCGAAGATCCAGATCGGCTGTCCATTGACCAGCANNTCGGGAGCAACGAGCTCGACGCACACCCGGTAGCGGTTCGGTCCCTCGGCACTCCATGGAGCCACGGCCTTCAGCTCCCACGATGCGTGAGCGACGTGGCCCGAGAAGAGGTACGGCGCTTCGAACACGTGTGGCACGGGAGCGATCTGCGGCGCGGCGACCCGCTTTCCGGCGAGCGTCTCGGCCCAGGTGCGCACCAGCCAGCCGGCGGCCGGCTCGACCACGAACCCTACGGTGGTCGCCACCGAGAGCAGCCCGGCACCGTCGACCATCCGCAGGTCGGCGATGCAGCGCACGTCGGCGACGTGCACCAGCGGCCTGGTTTCGACGAAGACCTCGCGGTGCAACCCGGCCATCCACCACTGATCCTGATCCTCGACGTAGCTCTGCGCGCTGTACCGAACCACCACGATGGCGAGCTCGTTCGCGCCGGGCCGGAGTGCGGCCGTGATGTCGTACTCGCTCGGCAGGCGGCTGTCGGTGCCGTATCCGACGAAGGTGCCGTTGACGTACACGGCATGCACGCTCTCCGCTCCGGCAACGTGCAACACCACCTGCTGTCGCCGCCAGCCGGCCGGTACGGTGAACCTGCGGCGGTACACACCGGTCGGGTTGCGTGGCGGCAACGTCGGCGGAGGACCGGGGAACGGCATCTGCACGTTCGTGTAGTGGGGCAGATCTGCTAGGCCCTGCATGGTCCAGTTGCCCGGCACGGCGACGGTTAGCCCTCCAGTGGGGGTACCGCCTTCGACAGCCGAGGCGGGCACCGACTCCGGCGTGTCGAACAGCTCGAACGCCCAGCGTCCGTTCAGCGATCGGCGGCTTCCCGCGTCGGCCGGCAGTGGTACGTGGGCGGCGAGCCGGTGCAGGCTCAGCAGCTCTGGGTCGGCCCACGGGCGCAGCGCGCCGATGACAGGCAGCACCTCAGCCGCCGTGCACCCAGACGGTCAGCCCTTTCGCCATGAGGTCCATGTCCCAGATCATGTCCATCGCCAGCACGCTCACCCGGACGCAGCCGTGCGATGCCGGATAGTTCGGGATGCTGTTGGACCCGTGCACGGCAATGCCACCGCGGAAGTACTTCGGGCGGTAGATCTCACCGAGGTCGCCTTCCCACCACCCCTCGGCCCGTTCGCGGTTCACCTTCCACAACCCGTCGGGAGTGATCGAGACGCCGGTCTGGAACTCGCCTGGGGAGTTCTTGTCCTCCTCCTCGTACGGCAGGCCGTTGCCGGTGGAGGTGTTGAGCACCAGCACCGTCATGCCGCCGCGGACGACGAACAACAACTGCCTCACCTTGTCGACCTCGATGAGGTCGCCGGTGTCGGCCCGGCCGTGAGCACGTTCGGGGAACTGTGAGAGGTAGTCGGCAGTGACCTGGTCGACGGCGCCGGTCGCCTCGAGGCCGATGTACTTCTGGAAGGCCATCACGGCTTGCTTGGTGGTGTGCCCGTACTCGCCGTCGGAGCCGGCGTGCCAGAACCCGAGCTGGGTCAGCCGGTCTTGCACCGCCACCGTGGCGGCTCCGTCGCCGGTGCCGACCGCTTCGAGCCGGGTCGGCGCCGGGCCGACGATCTCGACGTTGGGGGCGAGGGTGGTGGTGGGACCGGCGGTGGTGGTGGGACCGGCGGTGGTGGTAGGAGCTGCGGTGGTGGTAGGAGCTGCCGTGGTTGTAGGCGCCAAGGTGGTGGCCGCCGAGGTGGTGGCTGCATCGAGGGGCGACGACGAGAGCGACGACGGGGGAAGGGGCGAAACGGGGATGGTGATCACGGGCTCGTCGGCAGCGGCCTCGACCGAACCGGTGCCGCTCGAACACGAGCTCGACATCGACGCGACACCGACGACCGCGAGCAGCGGGGCCGAGCGACGAACGATGTGGCGAAGGTGTCGGGGGAGACGGGATGCCATGAAAACCTTGGGTTGGAGTGCTGGCGGAGCACGGGCGAGTTGGCCAAGGATACCGCGACCGCCGTGCCCGGGCGTGGCAAGTGACGGTCGCCGGACAGGGTCGCCGGAACCGCCCGTCGGTCAGATCGCCGGCAGCTCGAACCAGATCGTGAGGGCGTACTTGATGCCGCTGCGC
>CXWL01023300.1_pt1 | contig 10453 bp, 11 predicted proteins | sample 590931 | NCBI WGS metagenome assembly CXWL01 (sample SAMEA3498368, study PRJEB10139) | groundwater metagenome | biome: water well; material: biofilm material | place: Germany | collected 2015-04-27
TCGCGGGAGGCTGCTTTTGGGGCATGGAAGACATCATTCGCAAGCTGCCGGGCGTCATCGACACCGAAGTGGGTTACGCCGGCGGCGCGCTCGACAACCCCAAGTACACCGACGTCAAACAAGGCAATACCGGCCACGCCGAAGCGCTGCAGGTGACCTTCGACCCCAAGAAGCTCTCGTACGAGCAGCTGTTGGCCACCTTTTTCCGCATGCATGACCCCACCACGCGCAACCGGCAGGGCAATGACGTCGGCAGCCAGTACCGTTCGGCGCTCTTCGTCTTCACCGACGCCCAGGCCCAGACCGCCGAGAAGGTGAAAGAGCAGGTCAACAACTCGGGCAAGTGGAAGAACCCGGTGGTGACTGAAATCGTCAAAGCCGGCAAGTTCTACCCGGCCGAGGGGTACCACCAGGACTATTTGCTCAAGAATCCGGGCGGTTACACCTGCCATTTCATGCGCGACTGAGCCTGGAACAGAGGCAAGGAAACGCTCGGTTCTTAATGATTGCTCAAAAAAAAGCGTCATGGGCTCGACTTTGGTGGGTGGTTTCCCCTAAGTCGCTTTCCGCCTGAGCATGTAGCTCATGGCTCGGGTCGATAACTCTTCGCCCCGGTTTTTTGTGAAAGTGAAAGATACGAACATGGCGACTGGTACTGTGAAGTGGTTCAACGATGCGAAGGGCTTTGGTTTTATTTCTCCTGACGGCGGCGGCGAAGACGTGTTTTGCCACCACACCGCGATCAACGCGGACGGTTTCCGTACGTTGGCTGAAGGTCAGAAGGTGCAGTTCGACGTGACCAAGGGCCCCAAGGGTCTCCAGGCCGCGAACGTTCGTTCGGTCTAAGGCTTTTTGTTCGAGCGAAAAGCTCGAGCACTTCGAATCACACAGCGGGGCGGCTCGAAAGGGCCGTCCCGCTGTTCGTTTGTCGAACACTACCGGAGCAGACCTTCCAACCCGAGCCCCTGCGGAAAGTAGAGTTTCGCGGCGTCAGCTGGTGCTTCACCGCCGTGCTCCACCAACTTGGAGACCGCGAGCGAGAAAAAACCCTCGTGCACAAGCGGCGTGTCTTGCGCGGGCGGAGCGTAGAGACCTTGGGAAAACCCCTGCCCGTCGAAGCGCTGCAGAAACGTGCGGTCTTTGGAGATGATGTGCAGCGGCGTCTCCATCGATTTCGGAGCCGGGCAGCTCAACCGCGGCTGGTGGTCGCCGATCACGAAGAAGATCGCACCGTCTGTGGTTTCCCGGTCCAACCACTGCTCGAGCACCCGCCACTCGTATTGCACGGCGTCAAAGTAGAGCCGCGCCGGTCGGGAGCTGATCTCCTCGAGGCCGGCCACCGGCGCCCACGGCACGGTCAGGCTCGCCAGGTTCGCCAGGTTCGCCTGCTTGTCACCGAGCGCGCGCCAGTCGCTGACGAAGGGCGGCGTCACCCACCAGTCGTAGTGCGTCGACACGCTCATGTAAGAGACGAAGAGGGGAGCGGTGGCTTTCGGCAACGTGTTGTCGAGAAAGAAGCCGACACTGTACTGATCAGGTGTGCCGGTGAAGACGTACCATTGCCCCGTGTAGCCAAGCTCGGGCCCGCCGATGTTTACGTGGCGGCGGTAGAGATCGTACCGCCGCAGCCCCGTGCGATCGGTGCTCCCCGGCTGCAAGGCCAAGGTCTGATACCCCTGCTCACGAAAGAAGCCTGAGAAGGTGGGGAGCCGTGCCGCGGTACGTTCCAACAGCTCGAAGGTGCTGTTGCGGTCAATGCGAATGCCGGTCTCCAGCGTGGCGATGCTCTTCCACGAGCCGCCGCTGTGCACCGGGGCTCGGCTGTAGGCGGTGCGGGCGCCGTAGCCCTTCTGCTCGAGCCGTTCCATCATCGTCTTCATCAACGACTCGTAAGCGTGCCGGGTGTCGCAGGTGACGAGCGCTCCGCCGTAGGCCTCGATCATCAGCAGATACACGTTGGGCCGCTTCGCAAGCCTCACTTTGTTGAATGCCTCGTAGCGAAGGTCAGGATCGGCGGTGCTCAAGCTTCCCAACTCGGCCACGTACTCGAGCGAGGTCAGATAATTGTCGACGGCGTACTGGGTCAGCAGCTGCACGCCGTGTGAAGAGCCCCGCGCGTGCGAGCCACTCAAGCCGGCGGCTGCCAGAACCAACACCAGCAGCGAACCCATCATCAGCGCGCGCGGTGAGAGCTCTTTTGCTCGTTGTTGCAGCTGCCCAAGCAAGACCCACACCCAGCGAATGAGCAGCGCCACCGCCGCCGCGCCGCCCAACGCGTACAAGGTCAGCCAGGGCGACCATTCATCGGCCAAGAAATGGAGCAGGTTGAGCGACAGCCGCCAGTCTTCCCCCAGCGCGGGCTCGCGCAGGAAGAAGAAGGAGTAGCCGTGGTGGTAGCTCAAGAAGAGCAGAAACGCCGCCCACCAGCTGAGCGCGAAGAGCCGCAGCGGCTTCGCCAACACACTCCGCCCGGCCCACATCGTCAGCCCGAAGATAAACAGCCACTCAAACGACACCGCGGCGAAAGTCGCCCACCGGCGCGGCGGGTCTTGAAAGGCGAAGGCGGGCGCGAAAAGCAGCCAGTTCGAAGCGAAGGCCAAGGGCCACCACAGCGCTCGGTGCAGCGGCGTCAGGGGCCCGCGCGCGGAACGAAGGGTGGCTTGAAAATCGGGCACGAATGACAACGCGAGCGCCGCGATCGCCGCGTAGACGAGCGGCCAGACCCAGCGCTGGGCGTGAAAGGCCAGCGCCACCAGCAGGCTCAAAATCAGAAACAAGAAGATCCACCGGCCCCACCGAGAACGGCGCTCTGGCACTTCTTCGGCCCGCCGCGCCCACCGCACCGCCACTGACGCGTAACGCAACAGCCCCGGCAAGAGCACCCAACTGCTCACGCCGACCCCAAACACCAAGGCCGCGCACAACATCAACGTGAAGTAGGCGTCGACTTCCATGTCGAGCTGCGCGCCGTACGCCGAGGCCTGGCCGAGCCGCCGCGCCAGCGCCCCATCGAGCCCGTCGGCCACCAACACCACTGCGCCCGCCACCGCTGTCCACCACGGCTCACGCCACAGAAACGCCGCGGTGAAAAACGTCAGCAGCAAGCGCGCTACGGTCACCCAGGTGCCCGCTCCGAGCCTTCCCGCCGGGTGTCCGTAGCGATGGCGCCGCGCCAAGAAAACAGCCAGGCCCAAGAAGCCGGTGATCGCCGCCGGTAGAATCGAATCGGTGATGAGGGAGGCCGCCGCAGCGAGGAGCAAGGCGCCGCTGTGTGCTGCACTCCACCGGCGTATCGCGCCTGCGCCCGCGTCCATTCTCAAGGGCGACGCCTAACACGCCCGGGCTTGCATTTGGGTGCGAGCTCGAGTGTAGCGGTGATACATAGCGCACCGCTAGAGAGCTTCGGTTGTCTTGAGGTGCGCTTAAGGGCCGTTTTCGCTGCAAGAGGTCGCTCACGTGCTCAATTGGCGAAATGAATGGGACCGCGCGAAGGCTCTTGCCCAGGCGCGTGGCTCCCGGCCTTTCGTGACCGCGACCTTCGCGGTCAGCCGCGATGGGTGCCTCTCGGGCAAACAAGGCGAGCCCACCCTGATCAGCGATCAAGCGGCGATGGAAATGACGCATGCGTTGCGCGCGCTGCATGACGTGGTGCTGGTCGGAGTCGGCACCGTACTCAGCGATGACCCCTTGCTCACCACTCGCCTTGTTGCCGGCCCATCGCCACGACGCGTGGTGCTCGATTCGATGCTGCGCACTCCGGTCACCGCGCGGGTGCTGACTGCGCGGGGAAAGGCGCCGCTCATCGTCGGCACCACCGCCGCCGAGGCAGATCGCGTCAACGCGCTGCGCGAGGCCGGTGCCGATGTCACGCTGCTCGAGCCTTCCCCTGATGGCGTCTCGTTGCAGGCGCTGCTTTCACACTTGGCGGGTTTGGGCTTGGGCTCGGTGATGGTCGAGGGCGGGGCGACTGTCTTGAAGAGCTTTTTCTCTGGCCGCTGGGTGGACTTTGTCTGTGTCACCGAGTCTCCGTTGCTGCTCGCCAACCCTCGCGCGGTGCGGCTCGATGACACGGTGTCGAGCACACTGGCGAAGTGGCCCGCGGCGTCGGTGGAACAAATGGGCCCCGACCTGATTCGCGCTGGGCCCTACGCGGCTCGCCAGTGGGCGGGCAAAGGTCTGACTTAAGTGATCGTCCGCGGCGCGTACCTGCAGAAACCGTTCTGCGTTGCGCTGGGCGAGGTCGCGCTGAAGACGGTCGGCGAGAATGACGTGCGTGTGCAGACCGAGCTCTCGGCGTTGAGCGCTGGCACCGAGCTCCTTTTCTATCGCGGGCAGGTGGAAGCCGGCGTCGCGGTGGACACGGCGATTGACGGCCTGGAACAGCCGCTGCGTTACCCGTTGCTCTACGGCTATGCCAACGTCGGCCGCGTTGTGGAGACGGGCCGCGCGGTAGCGGCCTCGCTCGTCGGTCAGCGGGTCTTCGGTTTTCAGCCACACCAAGAACAGTACGTGACGGCGGCGTCGCAGGTGGTGGTGCTGCCCGAGGGAGTTTCCCCCGAAGCGGCGTGCCTGCTCGCGAACGTAGAAACCGCGGTTTCGTTGGTGATGGACGGCGCGCCGCTGTGGGGTGAGAAGGTGGCGGTCATCGGCCAGGGCGTGGTCGGCGCGTGGGTCACCGGCATGCTGGCTCACGCCGGCTTCTGCGAGATGGCGGCCATCGATCGCTCGGCGGCCCGGCTGAAGCGCGCTGGAGTGATGCACACCCCGGCGGTGCGAGCCTACGTCTCGCCCGCGGCCTTGCCCGAGCTCGCCAGCTTCGATCTCGTCTACGAACTCACCGGCAACCCCGAGGCATTCACACTCGCGATGTCGCTCTTGCGCCGCGAGGGCAGGGTGGTGGTGGGCTCATGGTACGGCAACAAGACTGCGCTGCTCACGCTCGGCACCCAGGCCCACCGTAACCGCAACACCGTGCTCTTCAGCCAGGTGAGCCACATCGATTCCAAGCTCACGGCCCGCTTCGACAAAGCGCGGCGCATGGGCGTGGCGCTCTCATGGCTGACCAAACTGCCGGGCCCCGAGCTGATAACCCACCGGGTGCCCTTCGCCGCCGCGGGCCGCGCGTTTGCACTGCTCGATCAAAAGAGCGAAGAGTGCATGCAGGTTGTTTTGACTTACCCGTAGCGGTGAGAGGAACGAAGGCATGTACCAGGTCGCGATTCGACGTTCGTTGGTCTCGTTTCATCAGCTGATCGGTGGCGACTGGGGCAAAGAGAACGAGCACCATTCCCATGACTACCTGGTTGAGGTGGTGCTCAAGGGAAAGAAGCTCGATCGGCACGGGTACCTCTTCGACATCGCGGTGCTCAAGGAACGCGTGGACGAAGTGTGCACGCGCTACGAGAAGAAGACGTTGAACGAGCTTCCCGAGTTCCACGGGCTGAACCCCAGCCTCGAGCGGTTCGCGCAATTTTTCGCCGAACAGCTCCACGCCAAGCTCGAGCTCAAAGGGCTGTCGTCGCTGAAATTGACGCTGTGGGAAGACCCGACGGCTTGGGCCACTTTTCGCATCAGCCTGTAGATGAAGTTAGGCTTCTTCATTCCCCGTGCTGACGTTGCGCCGGGCGGCGAAGCGGCGATTGTTTCTGGCGGCACGATGTACGACTTGACGATGGCCGAGAAGCTGACCGCGTTCGGCCACCGGGTGAATGTCATCGACACGCCGATGACGATAGCGACGCGAGAGCTCGACGTGTGGGTGCGGTTGTGGGAGCGCTTCAATTTCGACGCCGTGGTGCAAGACGAGCTCGGCTTCGAGGCGTACGGCAAGTTGAACCACCGGCTCGACCGCGTTGGCAATGCCGTGGCCCGGGTGGGGTTGACCCATGTGCCCACCGCGCGGCTCCATCGCCAGCTGGGCACGCAGCGGGCCGAGTACACCTTCATCACCAGCGTTCATTTGAATCTCTTCGTCAGCCACGCCATTCACAAAGAAACGGAGCGGCTGCTGGGGCCGGTGAGCGCCGGCGTCGTGGTGCCTCCGGGGGTTGACCACCTTCCACTGCCGCGGGAACGCTCGGCGGCGGTGGAGCGCCCGTTCTGCTTCGTCAACGTCGGCCACTTCATGCCGCACAAAGGCCAGCTCGAGTTACTCGCGGTGCTCGCGCAATTGCCCAAAGGTGGCTGGAAAGCACGGCTCATCGGCCGCCAGAACGTCGATGCGCAGTATGGCCGCGCAGTGCGTGAGAGGTGCGCGGCGCTTGGGCTGGGTGAGCAGGTCGAGCTGCCGGGAGAGCTCTCGGGCGCGGCGCTGAGCGAAGCCTTGGCGAGCGCCGATGTCTTCATGGCGAGCGCGAGTTATGAATCGTTCGGCATCGCCATCGCCGAAGCGGTGCGCGCGGGGTTGCCAGTGGTGGGTTGGACAGAGGGCGGCCCCTGGGACTACCTGGCGCACCAGCGTGATGCGTTGAAGATCTGGCCGGGCAATACCGCCGGGTTCGCGAGCGCGCTGCAGACGTTGATGACTGATTCGGCGGAGTTCGAAAAGTTGCGCACCGGAGCGCGTCAGACTGGCGAAGCGCTGCCGACATGGGAAGAAGCGGCGCGGGCGCTGGAAGCGTCGCTTCTGCACTTGCTCGAAGAGCGGGCCGCGGCCAAGGCGGGCACGTGCTGAGCCGGGCCTTCGGTATCGCCCGCTCGCTGGCGATGTATTACGGCCAACCGTGGAAAGCGCCGCGCCGCCGGGCGTTCTATGCCCAGTTCATTTCGCCCGGGGCGCTGTGCTTCGACGTTGGAGCGCACGTGGGCAATCGTGTCTCGGCGTGGCTCAAGCTCGGCGCGCGGGTGATCGCCATCGAGCCGCAACCCGACTGCTTGAAGGTGCTGCGTGCGCTCTATGGCCGGGAAGAACGGGTGGAACTGGTCGACCAGGCGGTCGGTGAAAAGGTCGGCAAGAGTGTGCTCCACGTGAGCTCGCGCACCCCGACGGTGAGCAGCCTGTCTTGGGAGTGGATTGGCGAGGTGCAGCGCGACGAGCGCTTCGCACAGGTGAAGTGGGACCAGGAGGTCGAAGTCCAGGTGCAGACGCTCGATGGGCTCATCGCTCAGTATGGAGTGCCCGCTTTTTGCAAAGTCGATGTCGAGGGCTTCGAGCTCGACGTGCTGCGCGGGTTGAGCCAGCCGTTGCCCGCGCTGTCCTTCGAATACATACCCGTCTCCAAAGAGCGGGCGGTGCAGTGCGTGGAGCGGCTGGTGAAGTTGGGCGACTATCGCTTTCGATCTTCACCGGTGGAAACAATGACCTGGTCGACGCCGCGCTGGCTTGTGGCCGAGCAGATGATCGAGCAGCTGAGAGCGCTTCGAATCGATGAAGGCTCGGGCGACGTGTACGCGAAGCTCGAAGCTGCGCTCTAAGAGGGAACCGTAGGTTCCACCCTGGGGTTCAAGCTCGAACACAACGGAGGTGTTGATGTTTCTGCTCCCCTCGTCTTCTCGTTGACGGTGTCGGCCAGCCCGGCGTGGAAGAGAGTCTCGCTGCCAGTCGCGGCGCATGTTCACCAGCGGCCAGATTTCTGCGGTGAGGCCGCGGTCGAAATGGCGCTGGCGTGGGAAAGCCCGTTTCTGGTGATCAGCAACGAAGCGCCCGGCAAGGTTCGCTCGCGCGGCAAAGAGGTGGTGCGGTGGACCAAGGAGCGGCTCTTGAAGGACTTTTTCGCCGAGGCCCCCACCCAGCTCGAGGAAGTGTGGATTTTCAAAGACGCGGCCAGTTACACCCAGAGCTCGCGGAAGATTTTCAAGATCGACCCCAATAAGCAATGGAGCGATTGGGAAAGATTCGTCGTTTCGCTGGGGCCCGGGGCATAGCTATTGCGGGAATGCTTCTTCGTGGCTCATCGTGCCCAGAAACATGAAATTCTTGCGGTTATGCAGAGCACTTCATAACCGCAATTATGCCGAGCCCCGGATTATGCGGAGCACGGCCACGGATTCAGTCGAAGTTGCTTCGCCGACACTCCGCATAATCAAAGGCGTCGAAGAAACTCGAGTAGGGGCGGTTGGTTCTTTCGCCTTGGGCTCCGCAGAGCTGGCGAAGTCAGGCGTTCGAGCGCGCGCTTCTTCGTCTCGAGATCGGCATCGAGGTATTGGTGTGTTGTCTCGATGTCCTCGTGACCAAGCCACATGGCGATCACCGACAGATCGACTCCCGACTGGAGGAGGTGCATCGCTGTCGTGTGACGAATCGTATGGGGCGAGATGCGGAGTTTGCTGAGCGAGGCGTCCTTCTTCGCGGCGAGCTCAAGAACGACCTTCAGTCGGTGTTCAATCCCGGAGCGAGTCATGTGGAGACCGCGCGAGTTCGGCAACAATGGCGCGTCGGGCGCGGAAGAAGTCTGCTTGAGCCAAGCACGAAGAAGGTGGGTCGACTCGCGCCAAAGCGGGACCGAGCGCTGTTTTCGCCCCTTCCCGCGAAGGTGAAGCGCGCCTCCCGTCGCGAGAGTGAGGTCACCGACCTTGAGAGCGGCAAGCTCAGAAACGCGAGCACCTGTGTTGTACATCAGAGTCACCAGCACCCGATCTCGAATGCCCGTGCGGGTAGACATATTTGGGGCGTCGAGTAGCGCTTGAATTTGTTGCGGCTGTAGGTAGCCCACGACTTTGCGCTCGTACCGTTTGCTGGGGATTGCCAGAATCTGTTGGGCGATCGGCAGCAGGAGCGGGTCAGCAGCAGTTGCGAAACGAAAGAACGAGCGAATCGCTGCCAGCCGCGCGTTGCGGCTTCGCACGCAATTGTGGCGCCCACGCTCAAGGTCATCGAGAAAGCCCAGCACGCGCTGGGCATTGATGCTGGCGATATCAAGGTCGTCGGGCTTGAGGCCAAACCGTCGCTCGAGGAAGGCCAACAGCAGCTTGAATGCGTCCCGATACGCCGCGACAGTGCAGGCGCTGAGCCGTCGCTGATTGATAAGGTACTCGCAGAAGTAGCGTTGCAAAACAGGGCCGAGGAGCCCGCCTCGCCTAGCGTCTGAGGTCTTCATCGCGACCTCCCGACCGGCATAGCGAAACGTTCGAATCTGCCACCGGCCGTTGCGAGAAGCTCACGTGTGCCGGTGAGATACCAATACGTATCGGTGATCTTGCCATGGCCCAAGTAGGTGGAGAGCGAGGCAATGGCCTGCTCAACGTCGACGCCCTGGCGGTACCACGTGAGCAGTCGACGGATCGCGAACCCGTGTCGTAGGTCGTGAATTCTGGGCAGAGGAAGGTCCCCGTTTCCTCGCCAGCCACGTAACGAGCAGATTCGACGGAATGCGTGGTGCACCGACCTGGAGGGGAGCCGCCGGTCATCTTGCCCGAGGAAGAACCAAATCGATGCGCGCCTGCGAGCGTCTCTGTTGCGCTCGGCGACGTAGCGCTGCATCGCATCGGTCACCGTAGGGTGCATCGGGACGAGCCTCGATTTGTGGAACTTGGTTTCGACTACGCGAAGAACGCCACGGTCGAGATCGACGTCGGCGAATCTGAGCGCGAGCGGCTCGGAANNCACGCATCCCGGTGCTGGCGAGAAGGCCAAAGAGGGTCGCGTAGCCGGCAGGGCGAAGCGAATCGGCCGACGGAAATGCCGCTGCCGACTCGATGAGCTGGCGAAGCTGCACCTCGGTGTAGACGTGTGGCTGACCGCGCCGAAAGCGGGCTCCAAGCAGTCGCTGGTCCGGCACCTCGCTCTTCCCGTCTCGTGCTGCGACATAGCGCGCCAAGCCTCGAACAATGGAGAGACGCTCGGCTTGGTACCGCGAAGAATGCTTGGAATTCCAGGTCGCCCAACGAAGCATAAACTCGGTTGTGAGCGGCCCACGATGACCATCAGAGTCAGCGAACCTGACGAAATCGCGAAGGACAACCTCGTTTACGACCAGCCCGAATCCCAGAGAGCGGCGGTGCTTGAGGTACGCCGCCACCTCAACGCCAAGCGTGCTGCGTTTTATCGCTGTCATTGGAGCGCTCCCGGCCACGGCATGGCCACGCGCGCCAGTGTTTGCAGGTCGACCTTCGCGTAGATGGCGGTGGTATCGATGCTTCGATGCCCGAGCAGGTCGGCTATGTCTTTGATAGACGCCCCAGCGTTGATCAGCGAACTGGCAACCGAGTGCCGAATGACATGCGTACCCCTGATTGATTCTGCCAAACCCGCGATTGCGGCGTACCGAACGACGATGCCGCGAATCCCGATCGGCTTGAGCGGTTGGCCGATCGGCGCACGATGAATGACGAACAGCTTGGAAGATTCGCAGCGTGGTCGGCCGCTTCGCAGGTATTGGCGGAGCGCGAATGCCAGCCGCTTGCTCATCGGAAGCTCAGTCACGCGACGCTCCTTTGCGTGGCTGAGACGCAACACGTTATTGCGCCAGTCGACTCCAAGGGGGGTGATCGCTGCAACGTCCGACGCCCGCAGGCC
>CXWL01116028.1_pt1 | contig 10453 bp, 7 predicted proteins | sample 590931 | NCBI WGS metagenome assembly CXWL01 (sample SAMEA3498368, study PRJEB10139) | groundwater metagenome | biome: water well; material: biofilm material | place: Germany | collected 2015-04-27
CGGCCGGGGCCGGTGCCCCGCCGCCAGTGTCGAGGTGGCGGCAAATGGGGAATTCATGCGCTGTATGAATTCCCCATTTCGGCCGAACCTGGGGCCAGGTTCAGCATGGGGGCCGCTGTCCCGGTCAATCGGAGCCGACCGTCCTTGCCCTGTCCGCGCGCTGCGCCAGCACCGTTTCCGCCGCTTTCTTGCCGGCGATGAAGGCATGGTCCGAGTTGTAGTATTCCCACTCGCTGTAGCGCCCCGCCAGGATGATGTCGTAGCGCGCCAGCCAGTCCTTGATCAGCGCCACGTTGGCCGCCCGCGCCTGGTCGTACACCACGTACGCATACGGCATGTCGACCATGTTGGCGGTGACGATGCGGTCGTCCGGCCTGAGCATCGTGACCTTGATGCAATCCTGGATGCAGCGCTCGATCAGCGCCTGCCCATCCAGCGGCAGCGGCTTCCATGGCGAATACGAAATCTCGCAGGTCAGCCCGAATCCGCCGGGCGGATTGCAATGCGGGCTGGCATTGCCCTGCACGAAGATGCGGTGGAAAATCGTGTCCTCGGGATAGTAGATCCAGTGCTTGTCGGTCAGGTTCTCGCGGCCGACGCCCAGGTTCACGCAGCGCACCGACAGGTGGCGCAGGCCGCGCGCGGCGGCGCGCACTTCCTCGGGCGCTTCGGCGCCGGCCAGCCTGACCAGTTCGGGCAGTGGCATAGTGCTGACCAAATGGTCGTAACGGTAGCGGCTGCCATCGGCCATCACCAGCACATGCGCGCGCGGCAGCAATTGCGCGGCCTCCGCGTTCATCTCGAGCTTGCCCTTGATGTGCGGCAGGAAGCCTTCCATCAGCGCCTGGAAGCCGCCCTTGAGCGGATAGCCGAAGCGCGCGTTCGGCCCCATCGGCTTGGCCACCGGCTCAAGCGCGCCTTCGATGATCTCCTGCAGGTCGGGCAGCGGCACCCGTCCGCCCAGCCACGAGGTTTCCATCTCGCTTAGCGGCAGCGTCCACAGTTTCCGGTTGTACGGAATCGCGAAGTGCTTGGCGATGCCCTTGCCCCAGACTTTGTAGATGAACTCTTCGAAATTCCGGGTATCGCGCTTGCGCGGCGCAATGGCGGTCGCGTTCGCCACGCAGGCGCTGCCGTCGGCGCAGCAATCCTCGACCGGTTTGACCGGCGCCGGCGCTGCCGCCGCGGGCGTTGCATCGATGGCGCCGAAGCGCGCTTCCACCGCGCCGACGATGCACTCGCTGATGACCTTCGGCGGCAGGCCGTACAAGGCGCCCTGGAACGGATAGCGGGTGTACACCTGTTTGCTGTAGATCCAGGCTTCGCGGTCCTGCCAGTGCAGGTTGTCGCCCAGCAGGAGATCGTACAGCTTGAGCACGTAAGGGTCATTTGAAAACATGATGTGCCCGGCATGGTCGAAGGTGAAGCCCTGGTCGCCGATCGAGCGGCACCAGCCGCCCACCCGCGCGTTCTTGTCCAGCAGTACGGCGTCCGCGTCCAGGTGATAGGCGGCCGACAGGCCGGTCGGTCCGGCGCCGACGATCAGGGTGCGCACGTTCTGCGCGCCGCCCAGCGAGCGCAGCGGATTGACTTTCGAATGGGCTGCGGCGACCGCGCCATCCGCGCCGCCGCGCACGCCGAAGCGCGCCGCGGCCTGGCGCGGGGCGGTGGCGGCGAGCAGTTCGCGCATGCCGCCGGCCGTGACGTCCCACGAGGTGCCGGCCACGATGCCGCGCATGGTGTCGCGCAGCGCCGCCGCGGCGGCCGGCGTCAGGGCCAGCGCCGCCTCGCAGGCGGAGATGAATTCATCGGCGCCATTGCCAATCGCGACCACGTGGCCGTAGGGCTGGGCGACATCGGCGATCGGCGTGCTCACGCTGGGCAATTCGGCCGCCATGTATTCCAGCACCTTGGTCGGGCTGATGAAGCGGGTCGCCTCGTTCAGCGCGAACGGCAGCAGGCACACGTCCCATCCGGCCAGGAATTGCGGCAGCGCTTCGTACGGCTGCTGGCCCAGGTAGTGGATGTTGGGCCGGCGCGGCAGGCTGGCCGGATCGATCTTGAGCACCGGGCCGACCAGCACGATCTGCCACTCGGGATGGGCGTCGGCCATCGCCGCCGTCAGCGCGATGTCGAAGCGCTCGTCGATGACGCCGTAGAACCCGAGGCGCGGGCGGCCGATGCCGGCCTGGGCCGGATGGCTGTTGCCGCGCTCGAGCGCCTGCTCGAAATGGCGCACGTCCACGCTGCTCGGGAAGCAATGGGCGTTGGCATGGCGCTCGCGTTTCGCCTGGTACAGGCTGGGCCCGCCGGCGAACACCAGGTCGGCCAGGTTCAGCAGCGCGCTCTCGCGCTGCAGCAGCTGCTTGGGCGGATTCTTGAACGCCGCCAGTTCGTCCATGCAGTCGTACACCACCAGGCTGGGTTGCAGTTCCTGCAGCAGCGGCAGCGCCATCGGCGTGTAGAACCAGACGATCGGGTGCTCGCCGGCCGGCACCAGGCCGGCCAGCAGCGGGCGCAGCAACGCGATCTGGTCGTCGTGGAAACCGCTGGCAAGGATGGGCGTGTGGGCGCGGCACACGGTCACGTTGGGTGCCGGACTGGACTGTTCCATGAACGGTGCGCCGTGATCGAACTCCGGCTCTTCGACGAACAGGATGCGGTAGTGCTGCGCCAACCGCGACAGCAATTGCTGCGGCCGCTGATACACGAAATCCCAGCGGAGGTGACAAAAAACGACGATCGTTGGCATGCTGGCTCCTTAGCGCCCGCGCCGGGCGTCGGTTAGACTGAAAATGGTGTCGTGCTGCTGGCGACCCACGGCCTTGCGCCGCCGGGCGGCTCATCCGCCGCCAGGTCCCGCATCCTCCTCGTTGTGTAGATATTTGATGTTGCGCGTTGCCGCGTATAGCTGGTCGAGCGGAACCTTCGGGGTGCGGTCTGCGCACAGCAGCCCGTTCGCTTCCTGGAACGTGTCGGCGAACTGGGTATAGCAAAATCCGCTGAACATGAAGGTGTTGTTGACCACCGCCAGCAGCTTGCGGTACAGCTCGAGGAAACTTTCCGCCGTGTGGGCGCGCGAATAGCCCCAGGTCGCGCCGACCTTGGAGCATGGGTCGAACGCGATGCCGCCGAATTCGGTCAGCACGATCGGCTGGCCGCGGTGCGGGAAGCCGTCCAGGGTCAGGATGCGCCCGCCCGGGCGGCGCTGGTCGAACAGGGTGCGCACCGGGTCGGTCACCGCGTAGCGCGCGCCGACCCGCTCCGGGTCGCAGTCGTAGTCGTGGATGCCGAGGATGTCGGTGGCCGAAGCCTCCCAGCCGTCGTTGCCGATCACCGGGCGGGTGGCGTCGAGCGTGCGGGTCAGGTGGTATAGCGCCTCGACCGCGTTGCGGTGGGCCTGGGTCAGGGTCAGGTTCGGCACGCCCCACGACTCGTTGAACGCGACCAGCACGATGATGCACGGGTGGCTGTAGTCGCGCTCGAGCGCCTCGGTCCATTCGTGCACCATGCGCCTGATCGCTTTCGCGCTGAAGCGGTAGGACGACGGCATTTCTTCCCACACCAGCAGGCCCAGCTTGTCGGCCCAGTACAGGTAGCGCGGATCCTCGATCTTCTGGTGCTTGCGCACGCCGTTGAAGCCCATCGCCTTGGCCAGTTCGACATCGCGCTTGAGCGCCGCGTCGGACGGCGCGGTCATCAGCGTGTCCGGCCAGTAGCCCTGGTCGAGCACCAGCCGCAGCGGATAGGCGCGGCCGTTGAGCATGAAGCGGTCGCGGTTGATCGCCACCGAGCGCATCGCGGTGTACGAGGTCACCGTGTCGAGCACCTCGTTGCCGTGGTACAGCGTCAGTTCGGCCTCGAGCAAGGTGGGCCGTTCCGGGCTCCACAGCAGCTCGTTGCGCGAGTCGTCGATGCCCGGGTCCGACAGCGCAATCTTGCGGTTCGCCTCGTGCCCCAGCAACTTGTAGTTGTCGTCGGCCAGCAATTCCTCGCCATGCCAGATCTTGATCTGGACGAACAGGTCCTCCTCGATCTCGCCGGTGGCGAAAACTTCGCAGCCGATTTCATAGGTCTCGAAGATTGGCGTCCAGCGCAGCCGCTGGATATGGGTCGAGGCTACCTGCTCGAGCCAGACCTGCTGCCAGATCCCGGTAGTGCGCGGATACCAGATCGAATGCGGCTCGAGCAGCCAGTCCTGTTTGCCGCGCGGCTTGGCCAGGTCGTGCGGATCGTCCTCGACGAAGACGGTGACCACCTGCTGCCCGTCGGCCTTCATCACCGGAGTGATGTCGGCCGAAAACGGCGTGTGGCCGCCCTCGTGTTCCGCCACCAGGTGCTGGTTGACCCACACCCGCGCGCGGTAGTCGACCGCGCCGAAATGCAGGATGGTGCGGCGTTCGCCCGGCGGCAGCGTGAATTCGCGCTGGTACCAGCAGACCGAGTGGAAGCCGCGGTCGCCCACGCCGCTGGTGTCGGTCTCCGGCGCGAACGGGACGTTGATCTGGTGGGTCCAGCCGCGCACGCAGTCCGGCATCTGGCAGCGGCGCTCGTCGTCGTACATGAACTGCCACGGGCCGTTCAGGCTCATCCAGTTGTCGCGCACCAGTTGCGGACGCGGATACTCAAACTCGCTCATGCTCGTCCCCTCCTTGGGCCGGAACCGGGATCAGGATCCGGCCGTGTTTTCCGGTGGCGTTGTAACGCGCCAGCGCAGCGGCCGCGGCCGCCTGCGCGCTGCCTTCGCGGCACAGCGCGACGCAGGCGCCGCCGAAGCCGGCGCCGGTCAGGCGCGCGCCGAACACGTCGGGCGTCGCGCGCAGGGATGCGGCAAGCTCGTCGAGCTGCGGGATCGACACCTCGTAGTCGTCGCGCAGGCTGGCGTGCGAGGCGTCCATCAGGGCGCCGAAGCGCGCCGCGCTGACGCCGGCGGCCGCTTCCAGCACGCGCAGGTTTTCCCGCACCACATGGCGCGCGCGCTGGCGGTACGGGCCGGCCAGCGCCTCGACGGCGGCCGGGTCGGCCACGTCGCGCAGCGCCGCCACGCCCAACTGGCGCGCGGCCTCCTCGCATTCGGCGCGGCGCTCGTTGTACTTGCTGGCCGCCAAGGTGCGCGCCACGCCCGAGTCGATCACGATCAGTTCGCTGTCGGCCGGCAGCGCCTGCAGCCGGTATTCCAGGCTGCGCGCGTCGATGAACAGCATGTGGCGCTGGTCGGCCAGGCTGGCCGCCATCTGGTCCATGATGCCGCAGTTGACTTTGGCGTACTCGACCTCGGCGCGCTGCGCGATGCGCGCCAGCCGCACGTCGTCGAGGTCGATCGCGAGCAGGCTGCGCAGCGCGCGCAGGGTCGCGACTTCGAGCGCGGCGCTGCTCGACATGCCGGCGCCGACCGGCAGTTCGGTGCTGACGTACACGCGCAGCGGCGGCACCTGCACGCCCTCGGCGCCCAGCAGCCGGATGCAGCCGTCGATGTAGCTGGCGAAACCTTGCGGCGGATGGCCGTCGGCCGGGAATTCGACGCTTTCGTCGAGGGTGGCCGAGTACAGGTGGAACTGCGCGTCGCTGCTCACGCTCATCGCCACTTCGGTGCGTTGCGGCGTGGCCACCGGCAGCATGAAGCCGTCGTTGTAATCGGTGTGTTCGCCCAGCAGGTTGACGCGCCCGGGCGCTGATGCGTGGACCTGCGGCGGGCCGCCGAAAAACGTCGCCAGCGTCAGCACGCCGTCTCCAGCCACAGCGGCCGCATGCGTCCCTGCACCACGGCCGACGGCCAGCCGGGATCGAAGGTGAGGTTCTCCAGGCTGTGTGCGCCCAGCAGGAAGGTGTCCTCGATCCGGTTGCCGCTGAAGCTGGGGTTGATCGCGACCGCCATCCCGGCCTCGAGTGCGAGCGCGGTGCTGGCGGTGGCCAGCAGTTCGTGCGCCAGGTAGCCGGTCACGCCGCCCTGGTGGTATTCGCGGATCGCGTCATGGTGGCCGGCGTGGCGGTAGGCATGGCCCAGCGCGTGGTACACCGCCGCCAGCGAATTGCCGGGGACGCAGGCGGCCAGCCCGGTCGCTTCGACGGTCAGCAGTTCGGCCTGCAGCGGCGGCTCCGGACCGAAGGTGACGAAGCGGGTCAGGTTGGCGTACAGGCCATGGCGGCGCGCCGAGAACACCAGCATCGCATGGTCGCCCAAGGGGTCGACGGATGGGGTCGGATGGCGGTACAGCGGCAGCCGGCCCGCTCCGGCCGCCAGCACCCGCGCCGGGTGGATGCCGCGCCGCCACAAGGCGCGCGCGCCCTCGCCGGCCAGCCCCTGCTCGGTCCAGTCGGGCCGCGCCGCGCGCATCACCTCGCTCATGGCCGCCGCGGCATCCCTGCCCAGCTCGCGGTAGCGTTGCTGCTCGGGCGCCGTCAGCACCAGCCGCTGCTGATGGGCGTGCGGCGGCAATGCCAGCTCGGCGCCCGCCGGCCGGTCGCTCAGCACCGGCGCGGCGCCGGCCTCGGCCAGCACGAACTGTTCGCGCCATTCGGGGTCGGCCCACGGCGTGACATGGAACGAAAATCCGGGCGGCACTTCTTCTGCCTTGAGCCGGTCGGCGTCGATTTCGTCGGTCAGGATGCAGGCCTCGCCGTGCGTGACCAGCACTTCGGCCACGCCGACCTCGGCCGTTTGCAGCACGACGCTCGAGCCGCCGCCGGTGATCCAGGCGAACCAGTCGATGCCGCGCAGGCGCAGCGCGCCGCCGCCGGCCTCCCCCAGCCAGCGCCGCGCCAGCGCCAGCTTGGCGGCAACTTCCGCTCCGTGCTGGTCGGCCGCGCCGGTCATGCATCCTCCAGGCTGACCGCGACCTGCTGCAATTCGAAGGCGGTGGTTTCCGGCAGCACGTCCATGGCGAACATGCCGGCGCCCAGCTCGGTGCCGGCCAGGTACTTCAGGCGGTCGCGGGTCCGGTATGGCGGGAAGAACTGGGCGTGCAGCTGGGTCTCCGGATGCGGCTGGCCGTCGGTCGGCGCCTGGTACCAGCTCATCAGGTAGGGAAACGGCCGGTCCCACAGGCCTTCGTACTTGAGCAGCACGGTCTTGAGCGCGCGCGCCAGGTCTTCGCGCTGCGGCAGGGTCAGCGCGGCAAAATCCTTGGCCGGGTCGCTCGGCATCAGCCACACTTCGTACGGATAGCGCGCGCACACCGGCACGAAGGCGATCGCGAATTCGCCTTCGTACAGCACGCGCTGGCCGGCGGCCGATTCGTCGCGCGCCATGGCGCACAGCAAGCTGCTGCCGTGCTGTGCGTAATGGGCCAGCTCTTGGCCCAGCATGCGGGCCGGCACCGGCGGCACCACCGGATAGGCGTAGATCTGGCCGTGCGGATGGTGCAGGGTCACCCCGACTTCGGCGCCGCGATTCTCGAACGGCAACACGTAGGCGATGTCCGGATGGGCGCCGATGCGCTCGGTGCGGTCGGCCCACACCTGCAGCAGCAGTTCGATGCGCGACAGCGACAGGCCGCCCAGCGCCGCCAGCGGATGCTGGGTGAACACCACCACCTCGCAGTGGCCCTTGGCCGGCGCGGTCGGCACCGTCAACGCGGGCGGATCGTGCGCCTCCAGCGAGAGCGCCGGGAAGCGGTTGTCGAATACCGCGATCTCGTATTCGCCGGCCGGCAACTCGGTCGGATTGGCCGGGTCGAGCGTGACGGCCAGCGGGTTGTATTGCGGCGGCGGCTGGTAGGTGCGGTTCTGGCGGTAGGCCGCGTACGTCACCCACTCGCCGCGCAAGGGGTGCCAGCGCAGGTGCGGATTGGCGCCCTGCGGCTCGGCGAACGGACTGGGCGCGGCGAGGTCCGCGGCGATCGGGCGTGAACTGTACAGGATAAGGTGGCGGCCGTCCGGCTTCGTGAGTTCAAGGATATGCATGGTGTCGTCATGTCGTGTAGCGGGCACGGCGCACAGCTGGGTAACCGGTGCAACGTGGCGAGGCAACCGATCGTAGCACGCACTTTTTGCGACAATTTCTTGCGGTCAGCACGCGCCTTTCCTCCCAACAAAGCCTTGTAACCACGGTCTTCCCGCCGATTGGCCGATTTGCCGGCGCCCTCCCCGCAAGACGCCGATCGGGTAACCGTTTCTCAAAGATTCTTGCGACACGATGTAGGCACATGCCTACAAAACAAAACGGCCTTTTTACGGGTGCTTCGAGGCGGACGCGTACCCCGGCTGAGCCCAGACGGCGCCCGATCCGGCGCTGGCCCTTGCGCGTCGACACGCGATCGCGCATTGATGTATTGTCATGCCTATCCCCTCACGGCATGGAGCACAACGGCATGAGCGACAAGACCATCAGGCGGGTGCACCCGGCGCTGCGCGACGATATCGGCGACCTGCTGACCCAGCGCCCGCTGCCCACCCCCCACCTCGAGCAACTCGACCCTTTCCTGTTCCTGAACCACCACGGCCCGCAGACCTACCCGCCCGACAACCACGGACTGCCGTTCGGCCCGCATCCCCATCGCGGCTTCGAGACCGTCACCTTCATCGTCGACGGCATGCTGACCCACAAGGACAGCGCCGGCCACGAAAGCATCATCCGCGCCGGCGGCGTGCAATGGATGACGGCCGGGCGCGGCATTGTGCATGCGGAAATCTCGCCGCGCGAATTCCTGCGCGACGGCGGTCCGCTGGAAATCCTGCAGCTGTGGGTCAACCTGCCGGGCCGCCTGAAGATGAGCGAGCCGGCCTACACCGGACTGCAGCGCGAGCAGATTCCCCCGCTCGGCGCCGGCGCCGGCGTCACGCTGCACCTGGTGGCGGGGGAATGGCATGGCGTGCGCGGACCGGTCGAGTCGCTGACCGGGGTGTTCATGAGCACGCTCGAGATGAAGGCGGGCGCCCGCGCGCGCCTCGATGATCTGCTGGCGCGCACGGTGTTCCTGTATGTGGTGCGCGGCAGCATCACCATCGCCGGGCAGCGCGCCGCCGCGTTCCACCTGGTCGAACTGAATGCGGAAGGCGACGCGGTCGAGCTGGCCGCCGAGAGCGACACGCTGCTCGTGTTCGGCCATGCCGACCCGATCGGCGAGCCGGTGGTCGCGCACGGCCCATTCGTGATGAACACGCGCGAACAGATCGTCGAGGCCATCGACGACTACCAGGCTGGACGATTCGGCGCCCCGCTGTAGCGGGCGCCTGCGGGTTGCTCTTATTTCTGGCTGATCGCCACGTCGTTGGCGAACGGCAGCTGGTCGAACACGAACCTGGTGTCGCCGGCGCGCGCGACGAAGGTGTTGCGCCCGGCCGGCACGAGCTCGGTTTTCCGGTTGCCGACCTCGGCAAACAGCTTGCGATGTTCGAACGACACGCGCAGGATCTGGCCGTCGGACAGCTTATAGCTGCCGAGGACGCCATCGACGTCTTCCGCGTGCAGCTTGGGGGGCGCGCCCTGAATGGTTTGCACCGACACCATTGCCGGGCTGCTGGCGTCCGGCGTGATCGACGCAGGAGCGGCGAAGGCCGAGGCCGACAGCGTTGCGGCGCCGAGGATGGCAAGCAAGGTAGGAGTGCGCATGATGGTTCCAATCTGAAATGGTCGAAATAAAAGGGTGAACCGGCCTCGGGCGGCGTTGCATGCCTCGGTACGGATCCGTTTTTTGTTTCGCCAAAAACATGGGTGGTTTGGCGATGAAAGGAGTCTAGCCGCGCCGCACCGCGGTCGCCGGTGATTCGGACTGAAGCGCAGAAATGCGCGACAGACTGCCGATTCCGGCGGGGCGTTTCGCGCGCAGCCGCATCGAAGCGTGTCAGGCGGGCGCAGGCGGTACGCCGATTCATGCATACCCCCGCTTATCTGCATCAACGGTGCGACGCGAACCAAGTTCATCCCAAAATGATCCGACATGGGTAGGCTTTGGGCGGGACCGGTCATGTCGCTGAAAAAATTATTGTGCATATCACCCGACGGCGCCGCGGCGGCTGCCGGGCCATGCGCCGCGCTGACCGAATGGGACATCCGCACCGTCGCCAGTTTGCGTGAAGCGGGCCGGACCTTGCGCGCGCGCAGCTACCTGGTCGGGCTGGTGCTCGAGCTGCCGGCCCCGGAAGGTCCGGACGAGACCGCGCGGTTCTTCCGCGAATACTGGAACGTGCAATGGGTCGGCGTGCTGGCGCCGCGCGCGCTCGAATCGGCGATCTGCCGCGCGCTGGTCGGCGCTTACCTGGCCGACTTCCACACCCGTCCGGTCGATCCGCTGCGGCTGTTCCATTCGCTCGGCCACGCGCACGGCCTGGCGCTGTTGCGCGCGCAGCCTGCCGCCGCGCCCGCCACGCCCGAACTGGTGGCGCTGACCGGCAACAGCGCCGCCATCGCCCGCTTGCGCGCGCAGATCGCCAAGGTGGCGCAGTCCGACGCGCCGGTGCTGATCTGGGGCGAAAGCGGCAGCGGCAAGGAACTCACCGCGCAGGCGATCCACAC
>CXWL01014914.1_pt1 | contig 10452 bp, 8 predicted proteins | sample 590931 | NCBI WGS metagenome assembly CXWL01 (sample SAMEA3498368, study PRJEB10139) | groundwater metagenome | biome: water well; material: biofilm material | place: Germany | collected 2015-04-27
TCCCGCCCACCGGGGGTGGTTTTGGCGCGTGAACAGCGATAGCCCTGTCTGCACTGCGCAGACGCGCGATGGTGGCCCAACCGGGCACGCCTTCGGCACCGATATTTTTCCGTGGTTCCAGCAGCCCGAGAACCAGGCACAGTGGGACCTGTTCAATGAGGCGATGACAGGGTTTTCCGGCATGACCGCCGAGGCCGTCGCCAGCTCCTACGACTTCACCCGGTTCTCGCGCATCGTGGACATCGGCGGCGGGCAGGGCGCGTTTCTGAGGACGATTCTGCGCACGGCACCAAAGGCGCGCGGCATCCGTCGAGCCCGCTCGGCATCGTCGAAGCCGTCAAAGGCTAGCGGGGCCGGGTCCCCACCATCGTCGGGCTCTCTGAGTGTTGACGTCAAAGCCTCTCCTGCAGGTTTCTCATCGTCCGATGGCAGCAGGAACATCGGGAGGCATGGAATGAGCAAGCGCGTGGGTGTTGCCACGATCGTTGTGGCATTGTTCTTGCTGAGTGGCTCGATGGACGCGCGGCAAGCCGGCGGCGCGGCACCAGGGGCAGGGCGAGGAGCGGGACCTGCTCCCGCTCAAATGCTGTTGTTCACCATGACCCTGCAGAACAGCACGCGCCTGCCTCTGACCCAGAGTTCGGTCACGACACCCAATGTAGATCTGCAACTCTATGGCGATGGCGCCAACATCATCGTCGCAACGGGCAGTGGGCCGAATTTTCCTCGCACGTTTTTTGGATTGTGCAAGGGTCCCTGTGGCTTCACCTTGCGCGACCGGGGTAACTACTTCGACTTGAGGGGCAGGACGAACATCACGTTCGTGACCATCGTGTCTGGTTTCCATCGCGTGCGACCGGTGGTGAAACTGGCGGATGGCACGCTGCTCATCGGCGATCAGTCCGAAGGCTCCGTGGCGGATTACCACCGATACACAATTTCCTTCAGCGAATGCCGGTGGCTCAGACTGGATCCGGTGCGAGGGGTGACCTTGGGGACGTGGGTCCAAAATCCCGACTTGAGCAAAGTTGACGAGGTCGGCTACTTCGATGTCATTCCGGGTAGCGGTGCCCATGCCGAGGGGCTTGCCGTCGAAAAGCAGACTCCTCCTCCTGCGGGAGGCTGGATTGCCGTCTCCGCATTTGAACTGTGGGGCGCCGCGATGAGTCGCTCGTTGCCGTGAAGCCGGCGGCTGGTGAGGGACGGCAAGAAGGTTGCGCGCACGTGCTAGGATTCGCCCGCTGGAGGAGCCTCCGTTGAGAACCATCAGGACGCCGCTTGTTTCGCTCGTCATCGGGATCGGATGCGCGATGTTCGCCATGCCGGTCCCGCACGTGTCGGCCCAGTCGCGAGCCATTTATCAGCAGAGCCAGTACAAGGGGCAGGAAATTGGCAGGCTGACCGGCGACGTCTACTACGCCCGGATGGACGACTATCTCTCAGTCTTCATGGTCACGCCGGACGGGATCGTGCTGGTCGAGCCCATTGGAACGGAGTTCGCGACGTGGCTCAAGGGCGAACTCGCGACGCGTTTCAGAGTGCCCGTGAAATACGTGATCTACAGCCATCATCACTGGGACCATGGGTCAGGTGCGGCGGTGTACGCCGACACGGCGCGAATCGTCGGGCACGAAGCGATACTCGCCAAGCTGGCAATGCCGCCGGCGGGCACGCCCCTGCCGCAGAATCTGCGTGCGCTGGACACCAACGGCAACGGTCAAATCGAGTCGGCCGAAGCGCAGGGCGGACTCAAGACGCAGTTCGCTCTTTATGACGTCAACGGCGACGGCGCACTGAACGGGGCTGAGGCCACTCGAGGGCCGCTGGCGCTCGTGCGGCCGCCAGACCTCACGTTCCGCGACCCGATCACCATTCATCTGGGCGGCAAGCGCGTCGAGCTTCTGCCGAAGCCGAACGCTCACGCTGACGACAACACGATCGTACGATTCGTCGACGGCACCAACGTCCTGTTCGCCTCGGACTGGATCACCGTACGCCGCGTTCCCTTCGGCGGAGACGTAGCGACGAAGGAAGAACTCGCGCTCGCCAGGAGCGTCGAAGGCCTGGACTTCGAGTTCTTCGTGTGCAGCCATGGGATGCTCGGCAACAAGACCGACGTTGGCACGAACATCCGCTACCGCGAGGAGCTGCGGGAGGCTGTGGCCAAGGCCATTGCGGCCGGCCAGACCCTTGAGCAGGCGCAGGCCAGCGTGACAATGGATGCCTACCAGGGTTGGGAGTTCTACGCTCAACAGCGACCCGGCAACGTCGCCGGCACATACCGTGCCCTGATGAGCGGGAAGTAGCCGCAATTACCCACACGGGCGACCCGAGGCAGGTCTGCCGACAAACCTAACCCTCGTACTGCAGGACGTTCAAGCCTGCGTTCCAGTCGCTGACATAGATAAGTCCGTCCGCCGAGACGAAGATGTCGGCGGACTTCGCCGCGAGTGACACATTGGGGCGCGGGTCCACGAGCTTCTTCGGCGGCGGCGGGATCCAGGAGGCGACTTCCCGTGGCTCGAACGCGTTCTTGATGTCGAATACGCGCACGCCGGCGACGTTGTAGGTCGCAAACAACATGTCTTCGCTCTGAAACGATCCGGGCCGGTTTTCGTGCAGGTTGTGCGGCCCGAACGTTCCAGGCCCACAGAAGTCTCGGTCAGCCGGCGTCGGCAAGGTCGAAATGGGCACCGGGTTCTCGGGCACGCGCACATCCACGACAAACGTACGGAACACGCCCTTGGCGCACCTCTCGGCGTTGCCCTCTTCCGCGATGATGGCGAGGTTGCGGCCGGGAAGCGGGAGCGGTGTGTGCGTGCCACCAGGAAACGGGGGCGACCAGTTGATGTGCGACAGGAGCTTGGGCGCGGTGCTGTCGCTGATGTCGTGAATGGTGAACCCGCCGTCCCGCCATGCGCTGTAACCGCGATTGCCTGCCGCGATCATGTGATGCAGCGCCACGCGCCTGCCCGCGGCAAGCGTCGGCGCCTCGCCGCCGGCCCGATGCATGCCCGGCAGCCACCAGCGCGACACGATTTCGGGCTTGGTGATGTTCTGCAAATCGACAATGCAGAGAATGTGATCGGTGTAGCCGTCGAAGTGCGCCGACACATACGCGTAGCGGTCCCCAGTCCACCACAAACGGTTGATGCCGAAGCCGGGCATCTCGAGGAAGGCAATCTCTCGCATCTCGGGCGGCCGCGAGATGTCGTGGATACTCAGGCCCGCGCGGAACTTCTTCTTGTTCGTGATGCTGTCAACGAGGGCGTTCTCGAAGTAGCCGCGCTGGTTGTCGTACGACTGCATGGCGATGATGTTGGCACCGTTCGCCAGCAGCAGAAGATCGTTTGCGACTTGCAGGTGATGCGTGCGCGTGTTCGTACCGGCAGAAAAGAAGCCGACAGGTTTGAGTTGTCGCGGATCCGCGGCGTCGAGAATCGTGACGCCGTCACTGAACATGTGGCCGACATACACGTGCTGCCGGTTGACCATCACCTGCACGCCGTCGGGTCGGCCGCCCTGGTCGCTGTAAGAGACGTGCCTGATGCGGCTGCCAATGCCTTGCGGGGGAATGGGCGCATCCGCGCCAGGGGCTGTGTCGTTGCGGGGTGGGGCGCAACCCGCGGCCGCCAGCGCCAGGAGTCCCATCAGATGTTCGCGGCGGGTGATCACGGCCATCGGCGGCAGTATAGTTCCCGTTCACGAGGAACACGAAGCCGGTAGCAGGAGGGTTGAGCGAGAACGCGCCCAGACTACTGCGCATTCGCTGACCCGTCGCTGTGGGGCGAAAAGCCCCGCGTGGCTACTTCTCCGCCAGGAAGACATAGGTCAGCATCGCGAAGACGCCGCGGTACGTCTCGCCGGGAGTGGCCTTCTCGAGGAACGCACCAGGGAGGAGCTGGCCGTAGCCCGCGGCGATGACCACCTGCGGCGTCAGGGGCCTGGCGAACTGCACGTCGAGTTCCTGCCCGACGTGCGTGCCGGCTGTTCCGGACGCNNAGCGCGCGATCGCCGCGCCGTTTGTCGCGTAGAGCGCGTCGCGCGCTTCAGCCAGCCAGAAGCTGTGATAGTTGACGGTGACGGGCGTGCTCTTGAAGGGAGACACATCGAAGCCGATGCGCACGTCATGGATGTTGCGCCAGCCCACCTGATCGACCAGTCCGTACTTGTCGTGCGCCGTGGGATACAACTGGTCGAAGGTGCCGCGGGTGCCGTCTGCCGGATCTGCGTCACCCGACGCCGCGTTGTATTCGCCCATCACGTGCGGAGTCATCTTCGCCGCAAACGTACGTCGCACCAACCAGTGCCCGGCCCACGCCCGCACATCGTCTGGGCCAAGGGAGCCCGCCTGCAGGCTCATCTCGACGTTGTAGTCGAGCGACGCGGGCAGGCCTCCGACCATGCGCACACCAGTTGTGAGCTGGCTGAGTGTGCCGGGGACACGTGTCTCGGACACGAGGTTGACGTCGCGACGCCAGAGCACGTACGGCTCGAGTGTGCCCTTCGGGACCACCCGGCCCGTGCTCAGGTAGGCACCGGCCAGCCGGTTGCCGGCACCGCTCTTGTCGAACTCGCCGTCGAGGAGTCGGACGAGTGACAAGCCGAACAGGTCCGCCCGCAGCGCCTTGGATTCGAGCGTCACGCGGGCCCCGTCAAATGTTCGCCCGGTGTTGACCCAGTTTCCGCCGCCAACCAGCCGCAGATCGCCGAAGGCCACTTCCTGGCGGCCCACCCTCGCCACCACGCCGCTCTTCGCAGTGGTGAGAGAGGCGTACGCCTGGCGGACGTCGAGGGTCGCGGTGTAGGGCGCGCCGGTCGTGCCGACGCTCTTGCCGCCCACGCGAGCATCCTGCACTTGAAGGGTTCCCGACACATGATCGGTGGAGGCGGTGGCCAGGATGCGGAGCCTGGACACCGCGAAGAAGTCATCACGGTCGGGCCTGAAGCCCACGTTGTCGACGCGCTCCGCGCGTGTTCGGAACTCGCCGCGGACACGCAGCCACGACGGCAGGACGTCGTTCAATCGATTCGGGATCGGAACCTTGGCCTCGCCAGCACCTGGCGCCCTGCCGGCTGTCTGCGCCTGAGGAAGGGTGCTCCCTGAAGCCCTGCCATCCAGAGCGGTGGACTGTGGAGTGGAGATCTCCTGCGCGTAAAGCTGCACCGCGGTCGCGACGAGCGCGAACGCGCAGAGGAGCCGTAGCCTCCCCGTCCGTGGAGCCGACATCAGACCCGGCACATAAGCCCCTCTTGTATCTTTCACCACTCCGAGCAGCGTCGGAGGAAAGAATCTCCCGGGGGCGCTGCGGTATGCTGTCGCCCTATGGCCGATGCGAAGCCTCCAGTAGAGATCGCTGACCTGCTGCAGGAAGACCGAACGTTCCCATCTCCCCCCGAGTTCCGCTCCCGCGCAGCGATCGCCGATGAAGACGTCTATGCACGCGCCGAGCGCGACCCCGAGGGCTTCTGGGCTGGCTTTGCGTCGGAACTCGAGTGGTCCTCGCCCTGGAGTCGCGTGCTCGACTGGAATCCACCGCACGCGAAATGGTTCGTCGACGGCAAACTCAACGCGTCGGTCAACTGCATCGACCGGCACGTTCGCGGCGCGCGACGAAACAAGGCCGCGCTCATCTGGGAGGGAGAGCCTGGCGATCGGCGCACGTTGACGTACTTCGATCTCTACCGACAGACCTGTCAGTTCGCGAACGTACTCAAGTCGCTCGGCGTGAAGCGAGGCGATCGCGTGGCCATCTATCTGCCCCTCATCCCTGAACTGGCCATCGCGATGCTGGCCTGTGCGCGTATCGGCGCGGTGCACTCGGTGGTGTTCGGCGGGTTCAGCGCTGAGTCGCTGCGCGATCGCATCAATGACCAGGGCGCAACCCTGCTCGTGACGGCGGACGGCGGATGGCGTCGAGGTCAGGTCGTGCCGCTCAAGCAGATGGCGGACGAGGCGCTCGAAGGCACCCCCTCGATCGCGAACGTGGTCATCGTCCAGCGATTGCAGGGGTCGCCGGTGCCGGTTCATGTGAAGGAGGGTCGAGATCACTGGTACCACCGCGTGATGCAGGAGGCGTCCTTCGACTGCGAGCCCGAGGCGATGGACGCGGAGGACATGCTCTACATCCTCTACACCTCTGGCACGACGGGAAAGCCGAAGGGCATCGTGCACACAACGGGCGGTTATCTGGTCGGGACCTACGCGACGACGAAGTGGGTGTTCGATCTCAAGGACGAAGACGTCTACTGGTGCACGGCCGATATCGGGTGGGTCACCGGGCACAGTTATGTCGTATACGGCCCGCTCGCCAATGGCGCCACGGTCGTGATGTACGAGGGCGCACCTGATTGGCCCGACAAAGGACGCTTCTGGCAGATCGTCGAGCGCTACGGCGTGACGATCTTCTATACCGCGCCCACCGCGATTCGTGCGTTCATGAAGTGGGGCACGGAATGGCCTGAGAAGCGAAATCTTTCGAGCCTGCGGCTGCTCGGGTCGGTCGGCGAGCCGATCAATCCCGAAGCATGGGTCTGGTATCACCGCTACATCGGGAGCGAGCGTTGCCCCGTTGTGGACACATGGTGGCAGACCGAGACGGGCGCGATCATGATCACGCCGCTCCCGGGAATCACGAGTACGAAGCCGGGATCGGCGACGCGTGCATTCCCCGGCATCAAGGCCGAAATCAAGAACGACAAGGGCGAATCTCTGCTCGCGGGCGGGGGCCTCCTCGCCATCACGAAGCCCTGGCCGTCGATGTTGCGAGGGATTTACGGCGACCCGGAACGCTACGTCACACAGTACTGGAGCAGGTGGACTCCGAATATCTACTTCACGGGCGACGGGGCCAAGCTCGACCACGAAGGCTTCTTCTGGCTCCTTGGCCGAGTCGACGACGTACTCAATGTCGCCGGGCATCGGCTCGGGACGCGGGAGGTGGAGAGCGCGCTCGTAGACCATCCCAAGGTCGCCGAGGCGGCGGCGGTGGGGCGCCCTCACGAGCTCAAGGGACAGGCGGTCGCCGCCTTTGTCACGCTCAAGGAAGGCTATTCGCCCTCAGAAGCCCTGGTCGCCGAGCTCAAGGAACACGTCGTGAAGAAGATCGGAGCAATCGCGCGTCCAGACGATGTGATCTTCACGGCGGATTTGCCAAAGACGCGGTCCGGCAAGATCATGCGTCGGCTGCTTCGCGACATTGCCGAGGGAAAGGCACTCGGGGACACCACGACCCTGGCCGACCCGAGTGTGGTCGCGAGGCTCAAGGAGCAGTACCAGGACGAGCACTAGGCGCAGTGATGTCGTGGGCGGACCTTCAGGTCCGCCGCGCACGCCGGGTCTAAAGACCCGGCCTACGTACGACACCTACCGGGCGCCCCAATGTACGTAGGGCGGGACTTTAGTCCCGCCGGGCTGCGGGTCTGAAGCCCCGGCCGACGTAAGTCTGGGGAACGAACGCCCGCGAGCGCTCGTAGGAAGAGCCGGGAGACGCCATGGCGCTGATCGAGACGAGAGATTTGTGGAAGACCTATACCCTGGGCTCGGAGGACATTCACGCGCTGCGGGGTGTGTCGGTGGCGATCGAACGCGGTGAGTACGTGGCCATCATGGGGCCGTCGGGGTCGGGCAAGTCCACGCTCATGAACCTGATCGGGTGCCTGGACACGCCGAGCAAGGGCAGCTACCTCCTGAACGGCAAGCAAGTCAGCGACATGAACGACAACGAGCTGGCGCGGATCCGTAACCAGGAGATTGGGTTCGTCTTCCAGACATTCAACTTGCTGCCCCGCGCGTCGGCGCTCCACAACGTGGAACTGCCTCTCGTGTACGCAGGGGTTCAGGCGCGTGAGAGAAGCCAGCGTGCCCGTCAGGCGCTCGAGCGCGTGGAACTCGGCGACCGCGTCAATCACAAACCCAACGAGTTGTCCGGCGGACAGCGCCAACGCGTCGCCATTGCGCGCGCGCTCGTCAACAACCCGTCGATCCTGCTCGCGGATGAGCCGACCGGGAACCTGGACTCGAAGACCGGGGCCGAAATCATGGCGCTCTTCGCGCGCCTCCACGAGGCAGGTAACACCATCCTGGTCGTCACGCATGAGCCCGAGATCGCCGCGATGGCCAGGCGAGCCATCTACATTCGCGACGGTCAGGTGGAAAAAGACGTCCGCCAGGCCGCCTGAGATCGGAAGTCGTACGTAGGGCGGGGCTTTAGCCCCGCCGAGCGGAACGGCTCGTCATCCGTGCTCACTGAACACGCCACGCAGAACATCGGCGATCTCTCCGAGCGTGGCGTCGGCCTCGACGGCGCCGATGATCGGTGGAACGAGGTTCGTACCAGCCCTCGCCGCATCACCGACGAGTGTCAGCGCCGATCGCCACGCAGCTTCCGACCGACGGGCACGCACCTCGGCCACGCGCTCGGCCTGACGCCGTTCGACGGCCGAATCGAGCCGGAACACCGCCTGGGTCGGCCTGGAACCGTTCCCGCCGTCCGCGTAGCGATTGACGCCGACGATGACGGCTGTTCCAGCGTCCAGCGCCTGTTGGGTCCTGTAGGCAGAGTCCTCGATGCGTCGCTGGATGTATCCCTTCTCGATTGCGGCAAGCGTGCCGCCGAGCTCATCGATACTGGTCAGCACCGCCATTGCGTCGCGCTCGATCTCGGTGGTCAGCTCTTCGATGGCATATGAGCCGCCCACAGGGTCGGCCGTGTTGGCGACGCCGCTCTCGTGAAGGAGGATCTGCTGCGTCCTCAGCGCGATGGTGGCGCTTTCCTCGGTGGGGAGGGCGAGCGCTTCGTCGCGCCCGTTGCAGTGCAGCGACTGCGTGCCGCCGAGCACGGCGGAAAGCGCTTGAAGGGCCACGCGCACGATGTTGTTGTCCGGCTGCTGCGCAGCCAGCGTGCTGCCGGCGGTTTGCGTGTGAAAGCGCAAGCGCTGCGCCAGAGGGTTGGCTGCGCCGAACCTGTCGCGCATCAGGTGCGCCCACATGCGCCGTGCCGCGCGGAACTTTGCGATCTCGGTCAGGAACCCGCTTCCCGCGGCGAAGAAGAAGGAGATGCGTTGCCCAATGAGGTTGACGTCGAGCCCGGCGGTCGTGGCGGCTTCGACGTACGCGGTCGCGTGAGCCATTGTGAACGCAACCTCTTCGACGGGGGTGGCTCCGGCCTCGCGGATGTGGTACCCGCTGATCGAGATCGGGTTCCACTCGGGCATCTCGGTCGCGCAGTAGCACATCACGTCCGTGACCAAGCGGAGCGAGGGTTTCGGCGGATAGATGTATGTGCCGCGCGCCACGTACTCCTTGAGGATGTCGTTCTGCACGGTACCGGAGAGCACCTTCGGCGAGAGTCCCCGTCGTCTGGCCAGCGCCACGTACGTGGCCAGGAGGATGATGGCCGTCGCGTTGATTGTCATCGACGTCGACACTCGCTCGAGCGGGATGCCGTCGAAGAGTTCGGCCATGTCGTCGAGCGAATCGATGGCGACGCCGACGCGTCCCACCTCGCCGGCCGCGAGTGGGTGATCCGAGTCGTAGCCCATCTGTGTCGGCAGGTCGAAGGCGACGCTCAGTCCCGTCACGCCGCTCTCGAGGAGATACCTGTAGCGCCGGTTGGACTCGGCCGCGTCGCCGAATCCCGCGTACTGCCGAATCGTCCATGGGCGGCCGCGATACATGTCGGGGTAGATGCCGCGCGTGAACGGGAAATCGCCTGGCTGCTCCAAGGGTTTCGGGGATGAGCCTGCCGAGAGATCGAGCGGCGTGCGGAAGTGTCTCCCGTCCCCGGACATGGTCGAACGATTCTACCTGCCGCGCGATCCGCTCCACGCCGGACGGATTTACATTTGCCCCCCGTTTGTTGACTCTCCAGATCGTGCTCTCTACAATGAGCTTGCCTCGACGAGGCTAAACCCTTTCGAATTGGCACATTAGGCGCCTGATCCCCCTGGACGTCCCCGGTCCGGGGCCGGTGGTCGGGAGCCGCCCCGGATCCCGGCCGGTGGCGGGTGTGAGAGGAGCAGACATGGATGACGTCGTGAACCGGTTCGCGAAAGAGCTGGCCGACGCGATTGCCGCTGCTATCGCCGACAACCCGCAGGTGGACTCGTGTCGCAANNTGTCGGGTTCGTCAACCGCAGCACGGGCACCGCCGTGACCAAGATCACGACGCCCGCGCGAGTCCTGCCGGCGCGTCGCAACTTCGAACTGTCGACCAATGACCGTCGGTTCCTTCGCTCGCTGCGCATCGGCGCGGACGAAGCGAAGGAGGCCGTGGAGTAGAGGCGTGTCACGCCGGGGCTGAAGCCCCGGCCTACGTACCCGAGCGGCCCTGATTGGCCACGGCTGCCGCCGCTTTCTTCACAGCGTCTGCGTCACCCAGATAGTACTTCCGCAGCGGTGTGAGACTCTCGTCGAGTTCGTAGACGAGCGGCACGCCGGTCGGAATGTTC
>CXWL01000104.1_pt1 | contig 10450 bp, 8 predicted proteins | sample 590931 | NCBI WGS metagenome assembly CXWL01 (sample SAMEA3498368, study PRJEB10139) | groundwater metagenome | biome: water well; material: biofilm material | place: Germany | collected 2015-04-27
AGCGCAAGGGATTCCGGTGGAAACCGGCGTTTTTGCCGCGCATATGCAGGTTGAATTATTGAACGATGGACCGGTGACGTTTGTCTTGGATAGCCGTAACGTGAGTTAGCTGGCTGTTGAAAAAGCCCGCCAGCCAGAAAACGTTGAACGATGAGTGCTGAACGGTGAACGAAAAACAATATTCACTTCAGCGTTCATCGTTCAGAGCTCAAAGTTTAGTTTCTCGCTGCGGCCTTGCTGGACGGTCTTTTTGAACAGCCGTTAGGTCCTGCTGATTGTGTCGTGCTCAAGTCTATTCTGTGAAGACCGATAGAAGCATCATGGGCCGACATCGGCACATTGGAGAACATCTGCTATACTGAACTCACGAGTCTTCGGAATGTGTGAGAGGTGGATATGAGAACGCAAGTTCCGCCACGGCATCCGCTCCGGCAGTTCTTCGGCGCCTTGACCGAGAAGAGTTTCACGGAACATCTCGGGTGGCCCGACCCCAACGTCACCGGCTACGTCTCCAATCTGCTGGTCGACTTTACCCATACCGACCATTTATATAAGATCAGGGATCTGCAAGACCAACCGGTCGATACGGTGGTCGATCTCCTGTTCGAATCCGAAGTGTTGCTCGAGGCGCAGTCGATGGATCGTGAACGCGATGTGCATCAGCACATCGGCGATTTTACGCTGTTCATGGCGGGCCTGTTTCCCGAATACCTGCGCCGTCTGAAGACGGCCGGATTGATCTACCACAAGGATTTTCTCGTGGACTATATGAAGACAGGAAAGCGCTCTTATGGGATTGTCGCGCAAATGGCCGACAGCCCATCGGGGGAGGAACCGCCGCTGTTTCGTAAACTCTCCGACAACTTCGAGCTCTGCGTCACCGGCCTTGGTTTTGTGCGGTCCGACCTGGACCGAATGAAAGATCCTGCCTATCGCCAGGTTCGGGATCTGCTTCTCAATTGACCAGTTCCGCTCCCCTCATTCTTGCCCACGGAGGCGCAGGCCTTCGACGCATGACGCCGGCGCAGGCCACCTGCCTGGCCGATGCGCTCGTCATCGGTTATGCCATTCTTGAGCAGGGAGGCCCTGCCCTCATTGCCGTCGAATGTACGATCGGTCTACTGGAACAGTCCGGTCTGTTTAACGCAGGACGAGGGGCGAACCGCCAGCTCGATGGCGTGCAGCGGATGGACGCCTCGATCATGGAAGGGGCGCAGCTCAACGCAGGAGCGGTTGCTTCAATCGAAGGGATCCTGCACCCGATTACCGCCGCCCGCCTGGTCATGGAGGACACACCTCACGTCTTGCTCGTTGGACCCCAGGCCACGAAGTTTGCACAGCATTGCCAATTGGCTCCATTGCCAAAAACGCGATCGCCTCGCCGGAATACCGGTCGATCTTTTCCCTCAACATCCGCAGCGCAGACGATGCGGCTCTATCGCGCGATGTTACAATCTCAGCGGACGAGGAAGGATCAACATGGAACCGTTGGCGCGGTCGCCTTGGATCGGTTTGGAACTGTGGCGGCAGGGGCTTCGACCGGGGGCGTCGATTCGATGTTGCCTGGGAGGGTCGGCGACAGCCCGCTGATTGGCTGTGGCGTGTATGCGGACAATCAGAGTGGCGCTGTGTCGATGACAGGNNTTTAGCGATGGGGAAAAGTCCTACAGTCGCGGCTCGACAGGTGTTGCGTATACTGGTGTCCAGGATCCGCGGGTCTGCCGGAGCCTTAGTCCTCTCGCCGGACGGGCGATTTGCCATCAAACATGTGACGCCCTATATGGCTGCCGGTTGGTGGAAGGGGAGGGGCAAACCGACGGTTCGAGGGCAGTTCCCATGAAGGATGCACTGTTTCACCTGGCCTTTCCCACGCACGATGTGGCGGCGGCGAAACGTTTCTATGTCGGAGGACTTGGTTGTACGTTGGGTCGTGAATCGAGCCGAGCCGTTCTGTTCGGACTCGCAGGGCATCAACTCGTAGCGCATCTGGTGACGGAGTCTCTGTCATCACAACAGGGCATATACCCCCGCCATTTTGGCCTGGTGTTCTTATCGAAAGATTCGTGGCAGCGACTCTTGGAACAGGCCCAGGCGAACGGGTTGTCTTTCTACCAACAGCCCCGCGTCCGCTTCACCGGCACCAGTCTCGAGCACCACACCTTCTTTCTCGAAGATCCCTCCGGGAACCTCCTCGAATTCAAACACTACCTCCATGAGTCTGCAATCTTTGGCGAGCAGGGTTCGTCCGAGATCGGTGATTCCTCGCCTCTCGATTGACGCTCAGTATTCGGCGCGTATCCCGCCCATGATCAGGAGCGGGCTCCCCAGCGTCTTGATCGAACCGGTCTGTGTCGCAATATAGTGCCGGTCGGTGAGGTTTTCACCGTTGAGAACNNCACCGGCTGCAGGTTCAAGTCGTCGGTGTATTGGCGCGAGAGATATCGGGCCATGATCGTGATCTCTACCCAATCGGACCTGCCGCCTGTCATGCCGACAGTGAGTTGGTTTCGCGAGACGTTCGGGATTCGCTTGCCTTCTCGGTCCTGCGCTCCCGGAAGGCTGGTGATGGCTGAATCGACATAGGCATAGCCGAAGCTCAGCGAGAGGAGCGGTGCGATCCGATACGAGAGATCCAGCGCTCCACCAGTCGATAGAGTTCTGCCGACATTCTGCCGCTGCGCGGCTGTCGGTCCTTGCGTGAGGAAGAGAATCTGGTCTTTGACTTCGTCCCGATGGGCCGACAGGCGCCAGCTGAACGATCGGTCAGGCAATATGTTTCCTTCCAGTTTAACCTCCATCCCCGTCAGCCGTTCAGGGCGGAGTTGATCGTTGGGCAGGAAGCTGAATCCGCTAAATCCAAAGCCCCGGTAAAGTTCGTTGATGGTCGGGGCCCGAAATCCTTGATAGATCGAGGCGCCCGCGCGGACGTTATCGGTCAAGACGTAGTTCGCCGACAGTTTCGGATTCACGACCTGGACGGTGTTATCCCGAAAGGCCGTGGCCGCAGTCGGAGATTCACTTCTCGCATTGTAGTTCTTCCACCAATCGGCCCGGAGACTTGGCGTGACGGTCAGCCGCTCTGTTGCCGGCAGGATCCATTCCCCGAACAGGCCCCATCCGAGCTGGTGTCCGCGGGCCAAGGTTTGTCCGGTGAACCCTCCCGAGGAAAAGAGATCGTCGGTCGCTTGTGCGATGATTGTTCGCGCATCAGTGCCTATTACCAGCCGATCCGGTCCCCAGAGGCTGCCAGTCCATTGCAGTGACCCGCCGAAGTCGTTACTAGGAATGGTCTGAATCAGATTGCGGAATTCTGCGAGGCGCAGGAGCGGGTTCGGCGTGATCTGGGACGTTTGATTCCGGAAGGTCTGCCATTGGGCGAACAGTTTGCTTTCCCATCGACCGCCCTGTCCCTGGTCGCTGTGCAGTCCGAGCGCGATGTTGCCGATCGTTCTCGACGCCAGGCTGAGGCTGGTTCCAAATGTCCGGTCTTCCCGGAACAGGCTTCCTGAGAGGTCAAAAGTCGTTCTGCTTGATGGTAACCAAGCCAGCCTGCCGTTGAGCAGTTCGTGCCGCGAGTCGTTCGCCCTGTCCACCGGTCCTTGCTGATAGGCCGGGACCGGAATGATTCCATTTGTATGAAACCACCGGTAACCAATGGAAAAACGGAATCGGTCGGTTCCGTACCGGGCATTCAACGCCTGCTGATAGGTGCTGAGCGTGCCGGCCTGACTGTCCGCCTTGAATCCTGTTCCTTCAGCCGGGGGGGACGTGATGATGTGGATAACACCGCCCATGGCCCAGGTACCGTAGAGGTTCGAGGCTCCTCCGGGAACAACCTCGACCCGTTCGATGTCGTTCGGGATCAAACCCCAATTGATCCATCCTCCAAACCCATCGTTGAGTGGAACACCATCGAGCAGCACCAAGGTTCGACGAGTGCCCAGGCCGTTCAACGTCACGGACTGAGCGGTAGGATGATTGTAGCGACTGCTCAGCGTCGCAGGCTGGACGCCTGGAACCGATCTGAGCAGATCGTCCAACTGATGTCCGCCAGGATAGGGTGATCGCTCGATCTGTTCACGTGTGAGTACAGTGACGGAGGCCGCACTCTGCCCGATCGGCTCCGCCGTTCTCGTCGCAGATATTACGACTTCATCGGTCGTCAAGGCGGAGAATTCTTTCGCGGGCTCTTCGGCGAGCGTGAGGCGGGGAATGAGGCAGGTAGCCATGAGACCGAAGACCTGTACGAAAGAAGCGCCTCTCATGCCGGGTATCCGTCTCTACTCAGGCTTGATGTCATGATGCGATGTCTGGTTCATCCGGCGAACGATCCGTTCATGGCGGCGAGTCAAGGCCGTTGTTTTTCTGATCGGATCGTATCGCCTGGGCGAGGGTAAGATGGCTGCCAGCCAGGCGGCCTCGTCGGGCGTCAGGTCGTGCGCGGACTTCTTGAAGTGGTGGCGGGCTGCCGCCTCCGCTCCGTAGACACCCTGTCCCCATTCGGCGACGTTGAGGTACAGTTCGAGAATACGTTCCTTCGTAAGCTGCTGTTCGAGGGAGCGGGTGATCAAGGCTTCCCGTGCCTTTCGAAACAAGGACCGTTCTGAGGAGAGATAGAGATTTTTGGCCAGTTGCTGGGTAATGGTGCTCCCGCCGCGTTTGAGCTCACCCGCCTCGAGGTTATATTTGGCGGCCTCTTTGATCCCTTCCCAGTCGAATCCTTCGTGGGTGAAGAACGCCGCATCTTCCGCCCCCACGACCGCTTGGCGGAGCGAGGGAGCGATGCGAGAGAGCGGCACCCATACCCAATGGCGTTGGGCGCTGTGGCCTTGTGCTTCGGCTTGAGCCTGTCGTGCTTCCATGAGTGCCGTCACGGGTGGATTGGTCGTGCGTAAGATCGAGACGTCTGGCATGGTGAGCAGCCAGAGAAACAGGACCGCCCCGATCGGGAGGCAGAGTCCGAGAATCAGGAAGACCTTCACGCGGGAGCGGGATTGTTTGGTTGACTTCCTCATAGTCTGATGCGTATGACAAGATACGAGGCGTAAGGCTAGAGGCAAGGGGGTTGCACAGAGCCGTGCGTGTGCTTCTTTCCTCGTACCTCTAGCCCTGTGCTCCTTGCCTATCTATGAGGGTGACCGTTGAAAATCTTGAATGCAGAGTTTATCAGAAGTTGTGCGGGGCCAGAACAGTTTCTGAAAGGTCAGTTGCCTGAAGTCGCCTTCATCGGGCGGTCGAACGTCGGGAAATCCTCGCTCATCAACTCGCTCTTGCAGCGCAAAGGGCTGGCCAAGGTGAGCCGCACGCCGGGAAAGACCCGTCTGGTCAATCTTTTCCAGGTCACCAGCGACGACCCCGGGTTGGCGCGGTTCGTATTGGTAGACTTGCCTGGATATGGATATGCGAGGGTGTCGAAAGCGTTGCGGGCTGAGTGGGCGCCGTTGATCGAGCAGTATCTCAACGGCAGCGAGCAACTCAGCGCGGTGGTTGTCTTGGTCGAATGTCGGGTGTTGAGCGAACAGGATCGTGAAACCATCGCATGGTTATTGTCCGTCGGGCGACCACCCATCGTCGTGGCAACGAAAGTCGACAAGTTGAAAATGAGTGAGCGAGTCAGTGCATTGCGCCGGCTTCAGGAAGGGCTGGGATTGGCTGAAGGGGGGACAATCATTCCTTACTCGTCGTCGACGGGCGAGGGGCGGGACCGGTTGTGGTCGGCCCTGAAGGAGCAGCTTCAAACTTGATCTCGATATAGGCCTTGTTCTTGAGGTCAGCGAGCCAGGCCTGGAAGACATCTTCGCTTTTCTGCTGGAAGACGAGCCCCTGGATTTCAATGCGGACTTCCTCGTAGGGGCGGAACTGCTTGGGCTTTTTGTCCTCCAACCGCACGACTTGAAAGCCTTCCGAGGTTTCAATCACATCCGAGATGCCGCCTGGTACAAGCTTCGCGATGGCCCGTTCGATTCCCGGTAAGAGCTCTCCCTGCCGCACGAGGCCGATGCGCCCTCCGCGCGAGGCGTTCGGGCCGTCTGAATACTGCAGTGCCAGGTCTTCGAAGGACTCCCCCTGCTTCAGCCGTTTCATCACGTCACGAACTTTTTCCTTGGCATCGGCCGTATCGTCCGGTGACCGGGGGAGGATGAGAATCTGGCTGAGGGTATATTCCTCCGGGAGCGCAAATCGATCGCGGTGCTCCTGGAAGTATCGTTTCATGTCGGAGTCTGCCACCATCACCCCGCTTCGCACTTCGCGATCGACGACTTTGAGCAAGGTCAGCTGTTCCCGGACATTTCTCATGTTTGCAGGGTTCGTCTCGTCGATCGTTTCCCCTTGCTGTTTCATATTCTGGACCGCTTGCCGGACTTCCTGATCGGTGACCTCGACGCTTCTGGTCTTGGCTTCCTGAAGTTGCAGCTTGCGCTCGATCATCGAGGTCAACGCCATGTATTCCGCCGTCTTGAGTCGCCGCGCGAGCATGTCGCCGTGAAACTCTTTCTGCATCCGCTCCCGTTCGGGGGTCAGTTCCCGTTTCATGTCGGATAGCATGATGAGGTCCGAGTTGACGATCGCAACGATCCGATCTTCCACCTGCGCGGCCGAAAGAAGGGACGCCGGTTCGATCAGTGCAAACGCGAAGAAGACTGTGAGTCGTAACCAGTGTGGTGCCATCGTGATGAACGGACGGAACGCGATCATGGATAGGAGGCTCGCCCTGTTGTGCCGTCGAGATCGGCTGGCCGACAAGGTTCCGGGAGATTGTACACGATTTGCGAAGGACTTGAGGAGTCGGAATGCAGGCAATCTCGATCCGCGGGCGTCAGTGCGTGCCGACGTCGTCGGCCACATAGCGGGAGGCGTCGGCGAGGCGGATGATCGCTTTTGTGCGGATATCGGCGATCACATCGTCGAAACGTTTTCGGCGTTTTTCGTTGAGCAGTTCCTGCCGGAGCCGTTCCCGCACGGCTAAGTCCGCTTGAATGATTTCCTTGTCGAGGGCCGTGACCATGACGAGGTAATAGCCGGCATCCGTTTTGACCGGGGCACTGACCATTCCTGGCTTCAGCGTATGCACAACCGCGTCGACTTCCGGGATGAGCAAGTCCTTGTGATAGGGGCCGAGGTCGCCTCCCTTGGCTTTCGTCTTGTTGTCGAGGGAATAGCGTTGCGCAAATTTGGCGAAGTCGCCGCCCTGGTTGATCTGCTTTTCGAGATCTTTTGCGGCGGGAAAATGAGGCAGCAGCATCTGCGACACTTGTACTTTCAGTGGACTCAGGAGTTCGTGGGCATGCTTCTCGTAGAAGGCGTCCAACTCCTCTTTCGAGAGTTCGATTTTGGCCTTGATGCGATCTTTGAGGAGTTCGTCGAGAATCAGTTGTTCCCGATAGCGTTGCGCGCGATCGCGGATGGCATCGTTCTGGTCGAGTCCCTGTTTGCGCGCCTCCTGCATGAGCAGTTCGCGGGTGATGAGTTCGTCGAGGAAGCGGCGCTTCCCCCCCTCTTTCTCGTACCGCGCCCTGGTCGCGTCGGCCAGTTCTCCCCAGCGGGTTTCGAATTCGTTCTGCGTGATCTGGCGGCCATTGACGAGGGCTAACACGCTTTCCTCCGGTGGAGGAGTACAGCTGGTCAGCAGGACGAGACCGCTGCCGATGGCGCCGGCGAGCAGGCAGACGAGGCGGACAGCGACGACGTTGATGGAGCCGTTCGATGATCGAATCATAGATTCACAAGACCTTGTTAGCGAGATGGACGCGGGAGCACTGCTGTGTTGGTATCACAGACTCCCAGGCTTTGCAAGGTTGCGGTGAGTTCTCGAAAGATGGAAGGCCAATCCTGGTGCGGCATTTGGAGCTCGAACGAGAGGGGGGACAGGAAACAGACGCGTTTCTTGTACCGGTCCATCATCCGGTGAATCGCCTGGCTCGAGACTTTGCTCTTGGCGTCGAGTGTCACCACGACGGAGTGAGACTTGAGTTCAATGGCAGCCAGGCGCAAGGCTTTGGCCTGGAGCCGCACCTGCATGACTTCGAACAGTCGCTCGACGGAGTCCGGAGCCAGCCCGTACCGATCCTGGATTTCGCCATGCAGCAACGCAAGGTCTCCGACTTGGGTGCAGGACGACAGCCGTTTGTAACAGGAGAGGCGCTGATGAGGATCGGCGACATAGGCATCCGGGATGAAGGCGGAGACGTTGAGCCGGAGCACGGGATCCGGTTCTTCTTCCACCACCTGGCCTCTGAGGCGCTGGACGGCCTGTTCTACCATTTGCATATACAGATCGAGTCCGATGGCGGCGATATGTCCCGACTGCTGCTTGCCAAGGAGATTGCCGGCGCCTCGAATTTCCATATCAGCTGCTGCGATACGGAAGCCGGCCCCCAGTTCGGTAAATTGCTGAATCGCGGTCAGGCGTTTCTGCGCGTCCTCGCTCAGTTGCCCTTCGTCTGGCACCAGGAAGTAGGCGTAGGCTTGATCGCCGCTCCGGCCCACCCGTCCGCGCAGTTGATAGAGCTGCGCAAGGCCGAACATGTCGGCACGATTGATGATGATCGTGTTGGCATGGGGCACATCGATGCCCGATTGGATAATGGCCGAGGCGATCAACACGTCGGCTTCCCGTCGGAAGAATTTCAGCATCACGGCTTCGAGCGGTTTCGCGTTCATCTGCCCATGGGCCATCACGATGCGCGCGTCCGGCACCAATTGGTGGAGCCAGGCTCCCGTCTTTTCCATCGTCTCGACCCGGTTATGGACGAAGTAGACCTGCCCGCCCCGTCCCAACTCCCGCAAGATCGCCTCTCGAACGAGTGTGTCGCTGGATCGGACCACTTGCGTGCGAATGGCGAGGCGGCCTGCCGGCGGGGTTTCGATGATGGAGAGATCGCGCACGCTTGCCATGGCCATTTGCAAGGTGCGGGGAATCGGGGTGGCCGTGAGCGTTAAGACGTCGACCTGGGTGCGGAGTTGTTTCAATCGCTCCTTATGTTTGACGCCGAACCACTGTTCCTCGTCGATGATGACAAGACCCAGGTCGCGGAACAGCACATCTTTCTGGACGAGTCGGTGGGTGCCGATGATGACGTCGACGTCCCCGGCTGCCACGTCTTTGAGAATGGCCTTGGCCTCTTTCGGCGATTGAAAACGGGAGAGCAGGGCCACGCGAGCCGGGAACGGGGCGAACCGCTCCGAGAAGTTGTCGTAATGTTGGTGAGCCAGAAGGGTTGTGGGCACGAGCACCGCGACTTGGCGATTGGCCTCCACGGCTTTGAAGGCCGCCCGCATCGCCACTTCCGTTTTTCCGTACCCCACGTCGCCGCAGACCAATCGGTCCATCGGTTTGCTGGACTCCATGTCGCGCGTAATGTCCTCGACCGCTTTGAGCTGATCCGCCGTTTCTTCATATTCAAACGCGGCTTCGAATTCGTGGTACATCGTGCTGTCGAATCCATAGGCATGGCGCATCACGAGCTCACGGTTGGCATAGAGGTCGACCAACTCATGGGCCATCTCTTCGATGTCTTTTTTCACGCGCGCGGTCGTTTTGGCCCAATTGGTTCCGCCTAGCCGTTCCAGACGTGGGCCATGGCCGTCCGCCCCGCTATACCGCTGCACATGGCTGAGTTTCTCCAGGGGGACATACAGCTTGTCCCCGCCGGCGAATTCCAGGATCAAGTAATCGCTGTCGAAGTCCTGCACCGAGAGGCGCTTGAGACCTTGATACCTGGCGATGCCATGTTGGACATGGACGACATAGTCGCCCACGTTGAGGTCTTCCAACGATGAGAGGAAGGTCGCGGCTTTACTCTTGGCCTGGGGTTTGTGGCGTGCGCCTTTGGCAAACAGTTCTTCTTCCGTGAGCACCGCCAGACGCAAGTCCGGAGCGAGGAATCCCGCGGACAGATCGCCGTGCAAGACGTAGAAGGGCGCTTTGGTTTTCCCGGTCACGGTCCAGGTTCCCGCAGTCCATTCCGTCGCCGGCACATCGTGTTCGCGCAAGAGCGCCAGCAAGCGATCGACCTGGCCGCGGCTTCTCGCGACGAGCACGACGCGGCATTCATCGCGCAGGCGATCCATGATGGTCAGGGTCTGGCTGAAGGGCATTCCGCGAGCTCCGAGGCCTGCGCTGGCCGGGCTCTGAGCGGGAAAGGTCAGGACCGGACTCCAGGACGCATCGCTTGGCGTGAGCGGCTCGAGTGCAAGGGCGGACAACCGTTTTGTGCAATCCAAGAGCGAAGCCCAGGAGAGAAACAACCGTTCCGGTGATGGATAGGGTGCGATAGCCTCACGGTCGGTGTGGCGGAGATAACCGTCGTCGATTTTGCCCCAGAGGTCCTCGCAGCTCCCTTTCAACCCGGCCGGCTGATCCATGACCAAGATAGGCTGTTCGGTAAAATAGTCGAAGAGGGTGTCCATGCTGGGATACAGATCCGGTGCGCGCCATTCTGCATCCACC
>CXWL01002700.1_pt1 | contig 10450 bp, 6 predicted proteins | sample 590931 | NCBI WGS metagenome assembly CXWL01 (sample SAMEA3498368, study PRJEB10139) | groundwater metagenome | biome: water well; material: biofilm material | place: Germany | collected 2015-04-27
GCCTGTGGGCAGGCTCACCAGCAGTTCCAGTCTGGTCGGGAACAGAATGGGATAGATGACAGCTGTGTTCGCCGCCAGGGTATCGAATTTCGTGAGTCTGGCCTGTAGCGCATCGACACATTCGTCTTTGAAGTAGTCTCGCAGCTCGGCGGCCTTGTAGGCTTCGATGGCGTCGCGGGCCGCTAACAGGTATTGCGTGGCAGCCAGCTGTGCCTCTGTCAGCGAGGCCCGCTGGAGCAGCAGATCTGCCAGCTCAAAAAACAATGGGCGTATCGGGTTCTCATCCGACCAGGAGGCGTCTGCCGCAGCCACGGCGACGGCCTGACGAATCGGTTGTAACGTGCTTGTGGCTTGTCGATAGGAGGCGATGGCCTCGTCGAGCGTCCCTGTGGCAGCTAACTGTCGCCCGAGTTGCCATTGCCAACGGTACAACGACTCCGGTGCATCGACCGATTGCGCGGAAAAGATCGCGCGTCTCGTGAAGGCCAGGGCTTCGTCCAGCCGCTCCTCCAACTCATAGAGATGGCCGAGATGTCCGAGGGCGAACGACAGGGTGCGCGCATCGCCCATCTGTTCAGCCAGGCCAGCCGCTTCTTGTAAGGCTCCTGCCGCTCTGAGGGTCAGCGGGCTACGGAAGTCCGGGAGGGAGGGGAGCAGATTGCGATACAGCAGCCCGATGTTCATTAGGGCAATAGCCTTCTCACGAGATGCCGGCAAGGCATCGGTTTGTTCAAGGGCTTGGTCGATCCAGATGCGGCTGTTCGTCGGCTGATGGAGTTGCAAACTTGTTCGTGCTGCATTCAGCCGTGCATGCAGTGCGACAAGGGACAGCCCTGCTTGTTGGGCTAACTGGACGGTGTTCGTAAAGTGAGTGAGGGCTTCTTCTGGACGGTTCTGGAGCGCAGCGAGAATCCCGAGGTCGTTGAGGAGAGCAGCCTCAAGCGCCGGCGATGATTTCTCCTTGATGAGTTCACGGGCTTTCGTCAAATGAGTCGAGGCGGCATCGAGCTGGCGTGCCGTCAGATAGGTATGTCCCAGTTGTGCCATGACTGTGGCCCCCCACTGACTGTCCGCTGCCTGCTGCGCAAGAGCCAAGGCCAGTTCAAGGAGTTGGAGGGCCTGTCTGGTTTGGCCCAGCGACTCAGCCGCTCGTGCGGCAGAGACGAGCGCACGACTCTGATCGTGCGCTCGGCCTTGTCCCTCATACTGCCGTGCGGCATCTTTCCACAGTCCTAACGCCTCTTCGTAGGCGCCACGCTGTAAGGCCTGCGTGCCTTGTGTCATTGCGCCGTCGGCAGATGAACCGGCCCCTGAACCAGACGCCGTCATGGAGGGGATCAGAAGTAGTGCGCTGAGTAACAGGCATACAAGGGGTTTAGGCTGAAGGCTGAATGCTGGAAGTTTTGTATGGTCACGCATGCTTAACCCCTGAACGCCTTCAGCCTATCCACCTATTTCGTTACAACACCTGAATGACGAGTTGCAGATGAATCCCATGGTCTTGCAAGTTCCCCGGCGGGTGAGGAACATGATTCAGCGGCACACCCCAGTAGAGTTCGAAGCGCGCGCGATCGCGCGGCAGAATGTTCCATCGCACACCCAGTCCGACACTCGCCAATGTTTGAGGATCGGGCGTCGTGCCTTTGGCATTCCAGGACCGGCCCATATCCACGAATTGCGCGAACTGCAATAAATCTTCTCCGCTGGCATAACGCATGAGGGGATAACGCGTCTCGACCGACGCGAGGAAAGCGTTGTCGCGTATGAGTGTGTTTTCGCGGTATCCGCGCACACTGAATCGTCCGCCCACGGGAACCTGCTCTAATGGAAAGAGACGGTCGTTCGCCAACTGCATGTCCATACGGCCGAGGATCTGGAGCCCGCCCCATTCGTCCATCCGCTTCACGGCTTGAACCTGTCCTAACCATGAAAAGAATTGTCCATCCGGAACAGGTCCGCTATTGATCGTGGCGCCGAGAACGTCGATGCCTAGGCTAAAGCGGGATCGAGCGGCGATAACGGAAGAAGGCGTGCGGTGCGTATATTCTTGCGTGAAACGGAGCGCACTCACCGTGTTCACCCCTGTATTCGTCGAACCGGGTATGAACTCAAGCGGCTGTCCGGGGATATCGTCGAAGATCGAGGTGATTTTGTTGTACAGCCGTTCGCCGGTGATCGCGATGGCGAACTCATCGGAGACGGTTCGATAGATCGGCTGCCGGAGCGTGAAGCCGATGATTTCCGCTTCCGCATTCAAGTCGAGAAAGCGAAAGGCATTGTCTACGACGAGGAAATCGTTGCGCCGGTAGGAGGCGATGAAGGTCGTATCGTAGCGATTCAAGGGGAGTGAGTAGGAGGTGTCGATGATAGGGTTGACACCACGCGACTTGCCGTAGGTGAAGCTGAAGGCGTCGCCATTGCCGGTCACATTCTGGTGCGCGATGGTAGCCAGGCCTCGTTCGGCTCCAACCACGGGGGTTTGGTAGTTATTGAAGTCCAGCCAGGCCTTCCAGGGACTGGCTTCCTTTACTCTCACGTGCAAGAGGCTGTCACCACGCTTGTCGCCGGGACGGAGTTCGGCATTGATCTGTTCGATGCGCGGATCCTGTTGCAGCAACTGCAACCTTTCTTGTAATGGCTCAAGCCGCAGCGGCGTCTGTGTGCCTCGCTCGACGCGGTCGCGTATATAACCGGCGCGGAACCAATCGTGGCCTTCGATGTCGATCCGGGACAAGGTACCTTCGATGATCTGGACGGTAATCACGCCGAACGTGACATCCTGATCGGGAATGATTGCGCCGGAGGTGATGTAGCCTCGATTCACATAGAGGAGGGTCAGTGCGAGACGGAGGCGTTCAAGATCTTCAGTCGTCAGGACCCGGTTCTTGTAGGGAGTGGTGACTTCTGCCAGTTCCTCATCGGTGAAGACCGTATTGCCGATCACATGGATATAGCTGGCAAAGACCCTGATCTGGCCCAGCGGACTTTTCCCATCTCCCGCTGGAGGGATGGGCACGATCGGAAGGGTGGGGAGGGGAGCTGCGGGGGGAGCCTTGAATTCTTTCTTCAGCGGCGCAGGCGGCTCACCCGATCGCCCGGTCGGATCGAAGATCGGAGGGAGGGCCTGTTGCGCATACGATGAGGTTCCTGCCAACGCGGTCAGCATGGCGCCCCCAAAGAATATGAGCCATCGTGCCGCTCGATGGATTGCCTGGTCGGCAATAGATCGAGGAGCGCATGGATTTACGAATGGCACCCAGTAGCCTCACTATCGGCGTAGTTGGCCATTAAAAACCCTGCCGGCGTGAACCGGCGGAGCGAGACCGTGCCGTCGTCATGGGTAGGTATCGCCGTGATTGTTGGGATAGAGCCAACGGCATGGCCTGCGACAAGGCTCTCGTCTAACGAAGCGAATGCGAGCGGGCTCGCCAGCCAGCCTCCTGGGTCGGCGGGCAACTGCTCACGTCCGGCGACGACGAAGCTGCTGGCCTGACCGTTAGCCAAGGCCGCACAGCGTTGAGTCAAAAGACTTTGTGCCTGACGGGGCTTTGACGTTAAGGTTCCCAAGCCGCCGCTCAAATTAGACGTCGGGCTCTGAATCGTGACCGTTCCATTCAAGCCGAATTGTGACGAGGCACTCACTAGGCTGCTGGAGTCGGCTAAAAAGAGGGGAGTGAAGATCGTGATGTTCCCGCCGTTGCCCTGGATGGCCTGGGCCAGAATCTGGCTATTCTGTAGCACAACCACATTCGGATCGATGCTGATGTTCCCACCGCTGCCGCTCCCGCCCATGACCGATGCGCTGATGAGACTGTTTCGAATCACGATCTGATCCGCAGCGCCGATTTTGATGTTGCCGCCGGAGGCCTGCGTCGCCTGCGTCGTGATCGAACTATTCTGCATCATGAAATCGTCGCCGGCCAAAGCCGTAATGTTGCCCGCGTTTCCGGTTCCCGTACTGCTCGCCGAGACAGAGGCAGTATTGGTGAGCCGTATATCCTGCCCGGCGGTGATGTTAATGTCACCGCCCTTCCCGCGCGAGTTAAAGAGGCTGCCGCTCTGAACAGCAGTGGGTGTGACGGTTCCGAGTGAGTTCGTTCCCCTGCCGGAAAGCGAAATACTTTCTGTTGCGACGATGGAAATGTCGCCTCCCGTGCCAGTGGCTGCGGTGCCCTGCGTGAGGCTATTGATCTGGCCGCCGCTTGTCATGGATACGTTACGCGCCGTGAGGTTGATGGCGCCAGCGTTTCCCTGGCCGATCGTGCTTGTGTTGATCAATCCGAGATCCGAAACGGCAATGGTGTTTGTTGCGCTGATATCAAGGGAGCCGACACTGCTTGCGTTGTTGCTCAGATCAACTCTGCTTCCCCCCGCGATCGTCACTGAGTCGGTAGCCGCAATCAAGACTTTTGGATCGGTAGGCGGAAGATTGCCAGGAATCGATGTCGTTTCGCTGAGAATCTGTGCTTTGTTTGTGAGCGACAGGATTCCCGGCTCGATTTTGATCCACCCAGTTCCGCCGGGTCCGCTGTTCTGGTTGAGGACTCGCGTTGCGAAGTCTCCTTGCCCCATAAGTGACACTTCGCCTGTGGCGATAAGATGAATGTTCCCCGACGAAGCAGTATCACCACCTAGGGTTTGAATAGAACCGCCAGTGGCAATTATGAGGTTCGTGACGTTCATCGTGATATCGCCTGCGGCCGATTGACCTCCAGCCTGAGTCAGGACCTTTCCACCATCAGCAATCGTGACAGTAGGGGAGGTTTGCGTGTTCAGGGGGGTAAGAGCAATGGTTCCCCCTGTCCCACTCCCAGCGTTAATGGTTTGCAGCAAGCTGCCATTCCCAAAGGGGTCAATTCCCTCCATGGTGAGCGATTGTTCAATTGTCAGACTGATATTTCCGGCCGGTGCATTGCCGAAGCCTTGATTTGCAATGATGGAACCATCCGTGAGCATCAGGCTTCTTGCCTCGATCTCAATGTTGCCTGTCCGGCCTGCTCCAAATCCTGTCACGTCAACGGTGCTTTGATTTTTGACCAGCATGTCTTCAGTCGCGTGGACGCTGACAGCTGTCGTGGCACCGTCGATGTCGCCTGACGATCCGGCAAAGATATAGGCCTGGTCCATTTCAAACTGACCACCTCGAATTCTGACGGTGCCTCCTGGATCGCCGGAAACATCGAGCGTGGCTCCTTGAGAGAGGCTGATGTTCCCCATGGCCAGCCCGTTAGCGGGCAGGAACTCGGCAGCCAACACTTCGCCAGCAGAAGCGACGCTTACCATATTGACTTGTCCGCTCGAAGCGAAAAGGCCTCCCCCACCAACTGTAACACCAGCGGGCACCGAGACGGTCGTTTCCGTATCTGGGTTGACATAGGTGAATCCTTGATTCCCACCCACAAGGGAAATTGATTGCCCAGCTTGAACCGACAAGGTGCTTCCTTCAACGCGGATGGCGGCCGGGTTCGATCCAAGGAAACCAAATGCGGAAACAGGTGCGCTTGTGAACACGCTTGGTATCGCCGGGCTTGCGTGGAAAATGCCGGCGTTTGAGCCGTCGGCTTCTGCGAGGCGTAGGTAGTTTGCCGTTGTGAAGGTGACTGAACCGGCAACGTTGAGTGAAGCATTTGGACCGAACACGATGCCGTTAGGGTTCAAGAGATAAAGATTTGCCGAGGGATAGAAGCTAGCGCTGTCGACGGTTCCAAAAATACTGGATGGCTGTGGATCGGTGATTCGGGCGAGTATGTTCGACACAGTTGCGTCAGGAATCGGGTTTGCGAGTCCTGTCTGAAACCGGGCGTTGTCGAACGACGCGAGGTTCAATTCTCCTAGGCTGTGAAACAGGTTGTTCCCCGATTTGGTCCCGCCCGTGATAACGCAGTTTGCGGTGCACAGGTTTGTTGGAGTGGCAGAGGTTCCGGAGGTGACGATCGTTCCAAGACAGGCGGGACTGCCTGTCCCGCCAGTCGGGGAGACTGCCGTGCCAGCGTGTACAGACTGAGACGATGGAGCCCAGAGTCCAAAACAAAGAAACACAAAGACAGAAAAGGCGGTCCCTCGTGTTATTCGAATTGGAGACTGGGTGTGTCTCATGATAATTCCCCCTTAGTCATCAAAAAATCAAAGCGCCGCGCTCGAATTCCATCAGGACCTAGAGCGTGCAAAGAGGCAACTCTCTAAGGCCAGTTTCGGCAGAAAAACCCGAAGGCTCTGCAGAACCAATTTTGTCTTCCATGCCCCTCGTTCCACTGTAGGAGGCTCGGGAGATAGAGGCCCGGAACATTTTCTTCCTGGCATGTTAAATCTGCAGGGTCACAAGACATTCCCTTATCTGGTATTCCAGAGGAGTACATTTCGATAAAACGGGTGTTTCCCGATGTGTTGAAATCGAGGAATTTCCCGTTTGCCAGCTTGATCGCCGTGTCGACACGCAGGATGCGCGTTCCGCCAAGATCGACATGGCCCGAGGGTGGCCAGCCAGTCCCGGGAGGGTTGATGGTAAATGCCAAGGCACCTGGCGTATGTTGCTGTTGATTCAGAAACGTAAACCCCTCACTCGTCGGATTCTTGAGATACATGCCTGACAGGATGGAGCTTCCGCTTGCCTGTTGGAAAAGGCCTACCGCCTTTATCTTGTAGTACATCGTTGGGGGGGTAGTCGGATTGGGTTCCATTTGGCCTTGGAAGATGATTGGGAAATTGTTGACGTAGGCGTTGCTCGCCGTGATTCTTGTGTTAACAAGCCTGAGGGAGTCTTCGGCGCCGTCGCTCTTGGAACTCGGGAATTCGACCTGTGCCGTGCCGCCAGAATTTGCAATGGTGACAGAACCCCCTGTGGCAGCGTGAGTGTAGGTGCGAGCTGGAATGGTGACCGCGCCGTTAGTCACGGCGTCCAGCGTGGTGTCGCCGATGGTGACAGTGATGGTGTAGTCCGCGTGAGCCGCGGATGCGACAGCAAGAGTGAGAGCGGTCATGACCGCAAGCCGGACCATAAACTGTAATTTCATAATCCCTCCTCAGTTAAGGTGCGAAACGCATTGGTGCAATCTGCTGTTGCGATGCACGCTTGTCGTTAACCTTGAATGGTCGTTCTTGATTCCACATCGTGTCATTGAATTGTAAGATTGGTCGGGGCTGCCGGTGGCGGATCAGGCGTGTTATTGGCTACACATGACACGTTGCCAAGGATGCCGCCAGTTCGGAAGTTCGCTACGGTTGTCACCGTGCTGTTCAGAATTCTTGCGTTGTCAGCTGGTCCGTCGCAGTTAATCACAGGATTTTGTTGTTGAAACTTATCCCATTGTGTCTGTTCATTATCCGTGCACGCATTGGCAGGAATGGGAAAGCCTTGCGTCCGACCCATGGGGTCTCCCCATACTGGATCGTCCACAGACGGGTTCGACCAATGGAGACGGCGATTGCAAGCATGACGCTGCTGCTTGACCCCATTCTCGATGACCGGGTCGCCATTTTTGTCGAGGATGTCCTCAAGAGGACAATCGGGCCGGTGATATGACATGACGGTCATCCATCCCTCGTCGGCTTTCACGTATCCGTAGTTATAATCCGGCTTGTTCCGAGCTTGCTCCACGTAGCGGTCATGATTCGCCTGGAGAACATGGCCAACCTCGTGGACGAAGGAGCGATTACTGAGCGCGCACTTACGGACAACAACGGAAAAGGCTAAATTGGCATTGGGGGTCAGATTATTATCGAGGTATGGCGACATGCCACAATCGGTTCCGAGGGCGTCGCTCACCCACAGACTGACAACATCCGCCTTGTGGTCTTTGCGAAGCTCGAAAATGTCGTTGCTCGCGGTGTTGCCTGCATCCCGTAAAGCATCGAGGTTGTCATTGATTCTCCGACTCGTTGCCTCCGTAAATTTATCGGCTATGCCATGATGAACCAGCCTGGCCGTGGCCTGGATGCCGCTGTTAGCAAATGCTTCTTTGAGATCTTCAACAGCCTGGCAGGCCATAGCTGCGATGCCGTTGGGATCCTGGTCTCTTGCAGCCGTTGTATACAAGATCATCACATCGATCATTGGAGGGTCGCCTCCGGCGGTCAATTTTAACGGTCCACTCACTCGGTCATCCAACATCCTCAACACTGATGACATGCCTGCCGCTTGCCGTATGAGCGCTCCGTGCTCCGGGGGGAAACCGCTCGGATCTATGGCGAGGATTTCTATAACACTTGTGTCGCTGGGAGATGGCCTGATTTCATAGATGAACCGACCCTTCTCGACTGATCCGTAAATCGCGTTGGTCGTTGGGTTTACCATGAAACGGACTCGGCTGCCTGGAACACCCTCGACATGCCCTTTCCACATCACGCTGTCCTGTGCTGGTTGAAGACTATCCGTGACAATGACGGCCGATTGCTTATTCGGCAATTCAACGAAAACTTTCGGCGCCGAATTGGCAGGATTACTCTTGAGTACCTGTTGCACAACAAATGGATTGAGTCGGACGTGGTGAATCCCTACAACCGTTTTGGATTGGATCGGGGATTTCTGAATAGCTTCGAGGGCGATTGTCCGCAGTCTGTTAAGTTCTCCTGCCTGCAGCGGATTGGCCAGTGCGGGCGGCTGGAGCGGCGGTAATGGTGTCGGTGGTTCGATTTCCGTAGTCGGCTGGGCCCATGCTGTCTCTGTCGAAGGATAAGTGTGCGGCACGGCTGTACTAAATGTGCTCAGGTAGACTGCTGCTAGTACAACTCTGGCCGTTTCACGATTGCGCAGGTCCATCCTCATCCCCTTTGCGGCGGCTCCCAAGTTATCCGCACTATGCTCCGATCGAGGAAAAGGTGCCAGGAACCTTTCCGCTCTTTACGCGGATGGGTGCGCCCAGCGTGATGCAATCGTGGGAAAATGAAAGGAACAGATTGTTCAGGCGAGTCTGAGGCGCCATCCGTGGCATCTCCTTGTCATGCATTCGACCAATCCAAGAGTGGACTTATGCACTAATTGCTGGTTAGTGCCTTCTAACTAGGCTTCCACTGAGATTTTCTCAATACCACTTTAGTTGCATACACACAGATGCTGTGCGCCAGAGTTCTTTCCCCTACAGCCTGCTGTAGTGCCTATTCTGCAAAGTAGGACGTTTCTCCCTGCTTAAGCCAATCCGAAACCCTTCCGATAGACATCTATACGTCTTGATGGGAGGGGGCTGTGACTATTGGTTTTCGTTTTCTCTGTATGTTCATGCTTGCTGCGGCGTCCATAAGTTGTGTGAACGTTGGGATCCACGATGCTTCTCACGGAACAGCTCTCCCACTTGCGGGTCCCTCGATTGGTTCCAATGCTCAGGCTATTTGGTTCTCCCATGGTGAAATCCCTCAACCGGCTTTTGGTCGCCCAGGCGCTGGGAGCTCCTCGGTCTTCTTTGCGCTCCCTGCATGGAGCGACGTATTGTCCTTGTCGATTACACTCTCGACGAACGCGGACGGATCTGTCTCCCTTCACACGAATGGTGGCTCCGTTTCCACGCTGCGCGGCCTCGACCCCGCCCTCGTGAATCCTGATCTGTTGCCATTCCTTTTTCCGTCCTGCGATGTTCCCGCCGTTCCTCTCGGTGTTGCTCGCTGATCCCATTTATCGAGAGCCATCCGCCCGCTCTTGCTCGTGAAGCTCTTCTATTAGTGCTCCCAGTTCCCGCGAGATATCGGCTCTCCCGTGGCTTGAGTGGGTGTGGCTCCCACGGCTGTTGTCCTCTGTCTATCTGAGCGAGTGGAGTTGATGTCTCGTGGAAGGATTGCTTGGTTCGGCCCAGCGCATCGCAACAATCTTGGTTTGAGGGAGAAGAATCGTCCGTTGCTTCTATGCTCTTTCATTGATTGACTGAGCCTTTCCTCAGGAGGAAATCAACAAAAAGAAGGAGTGCCAGTTTCGGCGGTCACTGAAGCGACATTCCTGTTCGATTCTCGTTTCGCGCCTTCCTGACAAGGAGTATCGCAATGGATGTGCCAGCAGCATTTATAGACCCCGATAAGAAGCCTTTCGTGATTGTCTCCAAAATTGGCAGGTTTTTTCTGATTTCAGATGAACAGACGCCGGTATGGAATGCCACATAGACGTCCTGGATAGATTCCGGCTGAATCTAATTGGATTGAGGGAGAATCCAATTAGATTCAGAGCGCGACTCTATTGAAGAGTCATGGGTGTACTGCGGCGCGAGGATCGTTCACCTGGCGCGGTGAGAAGTCTGGTTTATCGCTCGGTATTCCTGTCGTGATACTCCTGAAGGGTCTCGATATCGGAGGAGGAGACCGTTCTTGGTGGCGTGGCCGGCGTCGGTGAAGGCTTGTTGCCCGAGTCCTGCTGTTTCCTGAGTGTGAAGAGATGGACGGCGGTTCGGACTTTTTGCAGCATCGTGTCCCGTGACACGGGCTTGCGCATCCAGTCGCTCACACCGTCTTGAAGAATCCCTTGGAGAAAGACGGT
>CXWL01125707.1_pt1 | contig 10449 bp, 5 predicted proteins | sample 590931 | NCBI WGS metagenome assembly CXWL01 (sample SAMEA3498368, study PRJEB10139) | groundwater metagenome | biome: water well; material: biofilm material | place: Germany | collected 2015-04-27
GTCCGAGGCGAGCCAGGTGAGTGCGTTGAGCGAGAGCGCGGCGCCGTCGCCGAGTTGACGTGCGCGCAGTGCAATGCTCGACGACGAGAGGACGATGCTGGGTTGCGAATCGTCAGCAATGAGCTGCAGCCGGCGCAGCATGCGCTCGTTCGTGGGGGGGACGGCAGGCACCGCGGTCATTCCTGCAAGCACACAGGCGAAGAAACCGACGATGTAATCAAGGCTGGGGCCATACACGAGCAGCACCCTGTCGCCCGCCGTTGCATGGGCCTGGAGGTGGGCAGCGATGGTTTGCGCCTGCTGCCCCAATTGTGCAAAAGTCAGCTTGCCGCTGACTTGTTCACCATCGTCGAGAAACGTGAAAGCATCGTTTCGTCCGTCGTTTTGTATCCGATGCTGCAACAGTTCGAATAAATTGAAAAATTCAGCTTTGTTGCAGACGTTCATGATGTTCCAGCGGCAAATGTTGTATCAAGGTGCGAAATTGCCCGACACCTCAATGCAGTGCCGGCAGCGTCCGGAGCTCCGGAGCGCTGCGCAGCAAGGCTGACAGGTATGACGGACGAAGCAAAGATTACGACCCGGCAATAACCGGACCTGTGGCCATCGTCATGAGATAGCGGATGAGGCAGCGCGGAGCTGCCACCTCGGGCGCTTTACTGCACCGCATCCATCTGTTTGCGCAGCGACAGCGGCCGCATATCGGTCCACACGTGCTTGATATGGTCGAGGCAAACTTGTTTTTCGCCCTTCACGCCATCGGCCTTCCAGCCAAGCGGAATTTCCTTGCCATCTGGCCAAATCGAGTACTGCTCCTCTTCATTCAGAACAACGACGAACTGTGCTTCGACTTGGTTTTGCGGGGATGTCATTCTTGCTCCTCAGGACGAGCCCTTCCAGCAGTATCGACGTGGTTTGTCAATACGGTGCGGGCTTTTTTGTTAGTAAGTTGGAATATTTTTTTGTCAATCGGTGCAGATTATACAAGTCTTGTTTAGCCATATTCAAGGGCTATGGAACTTTCGCTGATTGCTCTGCAATTCAAAAAAATTCGAAATATTCGATTGTTAAAATCATTAAAGCAAGTTTTTTATTTTGAAATTGCGTCATTTTGGCGACAGCGTGAGTCATGCAAAATAGTAAGCCTGGCAGGAACCAGGTGCCGCCTTTTTAAACATTGAACGATAAGCGTGTGCAAAAGAAAATATTGCATAAGGTGGTTTTAACAAGTCTCAACTTTTATGGAAGATACCGATGTCATCTATATCAATTGCTGAAGACGGCGTTGGGATCCGTGTTGGCGCGCAGTGCGATCGCCGCCTGTACAGAAGGCTCGAAGTACCCGCTGACAGCGTCGACGTCGTCGCGCCCTCCTGGCCCCAAAAATTGGCACGCTCGGCACCAGGGGCGATATGATTGGCGCACGTCGGAACATCAGGAGGCAAGAACATGGCAAAGACATTGAGCGTGCTGGTGGTGGACGACATGGAAATGATGCGCAAGGTGACGGTGGGGCAGCTGGCCGCCATCGGTCTGGCGCATGCGGACGTGGCGGTCAACGGCGCCGAAGCGCTGCGCCTGCTGCAAGGCAAATCCTACGATCTGATCCTGTCGGACTGGAGCATGCCAGTCATGAACGGCCTCGATCTGCTCCAGAGCGTGCGCGCCAGTGCCCGCCTTGCGCATCTTCCATTCATCATGATTACGGCTGAAGCGGAGCGCAGCCGGATCGAGGAAGCCATCGCCAGCGGCGTCAACGACCTGCTGGTCAAGCCTTACACCGCCAACCGGCTCGCCCAGAGCATCGAGCGGGCTCTGGCGCGCCGCCCGGCGCGGCGCGCGCCACCACTGAGCGCGCCCCCTGTTGAAGCGGTGCCGCCGGCGCCCGATGCCCCGCGTGCGCTGGCCAGCGTGCTGCTGGTCGATGACACGCCAGAGAACCTGCACTTGCTCGCTGAACTGTTCAAGGGAAGCTACCGGCTCCAGGCGGCCCACAACGGCCAGAAAGCGCTCGCCATCTGCTGCTCCGACAGTCCGCCGGACCTGGTGTTGCTTGACGTCATGATGCCTGGCATGGACGGCTTCGAAGTGGCCAGACGCATGCGCGAACATCCCAACGCCGAAAACGTGCCCATCATCTTTGTCACGGCGCTGTCTGAGGACGAGTCGCGCCTGCAGGGCCTGGGGCTGGGCGCGGTCGATTTCATCAGCAAGCCGATCAACCCGGCCCAGCTCAAGCTGCGGGTCGACAATTTCATGCGCTATGTGGAGCTGCGCCGCCGCCTGCAAGCGGACTATGACAATATGCTCGAAATGGCGCGCCTGCGCGAAGACGTCGAAGCCATCACGCGCCACGACATCAAGGGGCCGCTGGCAGGCGTGATCGGCATGGTCCAGGCGTTGCTTGCCTCGCAGTCGCTGGAACGGCGCCAGAGCGAGCAGCTGCGCAGTGCCGAACAAGTCCTGCTGCAGGTAATCGACATGGTCAATCTGTCGACCGAGCTGTTCAAGATCGAAACCGGCCGCTACCAGCTGCAGCCGGCCGCACTGCCGATCGGGGACCTGCTGCGCCGGGTGGCGCAGACGGCGCGCGCTGCGTTCGCCGACAAGCACCTGACCATCGCGGTCGATGCCGACAGCGATGTCGGCACGGATCCCATCTGCGCGATGGGCGACGCCATGCTCACCTATTCGCTGCTGCACAACTTGGTCAAAAATGCGTGCGAAGCGGCGCCCGCGCACAGCCGGGTCAGCATGACGCTGACCGCCGGCGCGCCGCTGCGCATACTGATCGCCAATCAGGGCGTGATTCCGGACGCCATCCGAGGCCGCTTTTTCGAAAAATTCGCCAGCTCCGGCAAGGCCGGCGGCAGCGGCCTGGGCACCTACTCGGCCCGCCTGCTAGCCCGCGCCCAGCTCGGCGAAGTCGACTTTGTCGTCTCGGACCAGGACCACAGCACCACGCTGGTCGTCACGCTGCCCTCGCGCTAGTCCAAGCGAAGCCCATCCAGGGTGGCCAGCGCTTCATCGAAGTCGAAGCGCGCCAGCTGCTCGCCCACTTTGCGCAGGGCCGCAGCCAGTGGCGAGCCGGCCAGCGCGCCTTCGAGCTGGGACAAGACCTCCGCGGCGCTGGTATCGCTATCGGCCAGCAACGTGCGCAGCTGTGCCTGCAGCGCCGTAGTCTGCGGCTGGAGCGCGCCCGCCGACGCCGGCGCGACCAGGTCCACACCTAGCGTGGCCAAACCGGACAGCACCGGTGTCAGCGCGCGTTCGACCGCAGCCACCAGCGGCGCCAGCACTTCGGGCGCGGCGCCGGCCCTGCAGGCCAGTTCCAGCGCAGTGGCCGCGGCAGCCACGCCGGCGGCGCCGATATTGCCTGCCGTGCCGCGCAAGGTATGCGCCACGCGCGCCGCAGCGTCGGCGTCGCTGTCGAGGAGCGCTGCCTGATAGGCTTGCAGGAATTGCCCTTGCGAGTCCCGGAATTTGATCAGCATGCGCCGGTAGAGCGCTTGCTTGCCCATGCAGGTGGCCAGGCCGGCCACCTGGTCGATGCCAGCCAGCACGGATTCACCGGGCGCTTTTGGAATCGGACGGATCCACCTGGCCATGGTGGCGAACATGGCTGCCACATTGAGCGGTTTGGAAATATGGTCGTTCATGCCGCTCTCGAGCGCCAGCTCGCGGTCGCCCGTCATCGCATTGGCGGTCATGGCGATGATCGGCAGGCTGGCAAAGCAGGCTTGCGCGCGCAGCAGGCCGGTGCAGGTGTAGCCGTCCATGACCGGCATCTGGCAATCCATCAGCACGCCGTCAAAGGCGCGGTCGTGCGCCAGCAAGTCGAGCGCGAGCTGGCCGTTGCCGGCGACAACGACGTCAATGCCCGCGCTGGCCAACAATTCGACGGCCAGTTCCTGGTTCATGTCGTTATCCTCGACCAGCAGCACGCGCGTGCCAGCCAGGCGGGCCATATCGGCAGCGCTATCCTCGCCCCGCTCGGTCTGGCGCGTCGCGCGCGCGCGGTGGCCGCGCACTTCGCCGATCGCTTCGAGCAGCGTCGACGGCGTGACCGGCTTGGTCAGCACATGCGGCACCGCGATCTCATGACGCAGCGCCGCTTCCCGGGCTTCGTCGCGCCCGAATGCCGTGACCATGATGACCGACGGCGCCTGGTTGAGCGTGCCCGAGCGCATCTGGTGCAGCGTTTCCACCCCGTCCATCCCGGGCATTTTCCAGTCCAGCAGCACCAGATCATAGGTGAGCGCCCTGCGCTCGACATCGGCCAGCATGCGCAGCGCAGCCGGTCCGCTCGCGGCAACGTCCACCTCCAGACCGAAACTGCGCGCCATGCTCGAGAGAATCTCGCGCGCGCTGGCATTGTCGTCCACAACAAGCACGCGCAGGCCCAGCAGCTCGTCGGCGCTGAACATGCGGCGCGTCTGCACCACCGCCTGGCGCCCGAACCATGCCTGGAAATGGAAGGTCGAACCCTGGTCAGGTTCGCTTTCGACCCAGATCCGCCCTTGCATCAGTTCCACCAGGGTCTTGGAAATCGCCAGTCCCAGGCCAGTGCCGCCATACTTGCGCGTGGTTGACGTGTCGGCCTGGTTGAAAGACTGGAAAGTGCGTCCCAGCTGTTCCGGCGACATGCCGATGCCGCTGTCCCTGACCCAGAAATGCAGTTCGACCCGGCCGTCTGCCTCGCCGACCAGCTCGGCGCCGACCACGATTTCACCGGTCTCGGTAAACTTTGCCGCGTTATTGCCCAGGTTGACCAGCACCTGGCCAAGCCGCAACGGGTCGCCAATCAGCGCGGTCGGCAGGTCGGGCGCGCTCGACAACAGCAGTTCGAGCCCCTTCTCCTCGGCCTTGAGCCCCACCAGGCTGATAAAGTTGTCGAACACGTCTTCGAGCCGGAACGGGATCTGTTCGACGCTCATCTTGCCAGCCTCGATCTTGGAGAAATCGAGGATGTCGTTGATGATCCCCAGCAGATTCTCGGCCGAACGATGCACCTTTTCAATGTAATTGCGCTGCCGCTTGTCCAGTTCCGTGCGCAGCGCCAAGTGGCTCATGCCGATGATGGCGTTCATCGGGGTGCGGATCTCGTGGCTCATGTTGGCCAGGAAGTCGCTCTTGGCGCGCGTGGCCTGCTCAGCGATTTCCTTGGCCTTGATGACTTCTTCCTCGGCCAGCTTGCGCGCGCTCATGTCAAAATACCATTCCACCTGCAATATGCGTTCGCCGTGCTGGAGCTTGATAGCCGACAGCAGCAAATTGCGCACGCCGCCGTCGGCGCGCCGGAAATCGGTCTCGAAATTGTGCACGTCGCCCTGCGCGATTGCCTGCTTGAACCGCTGCTTAGCGACCGGATCGACCCAGTAGCTGTGGGCGTCGCTCAAATCGTAGAGCACCTCGCGCGGGGCGCCCAGCAAATCCTCGAGCTGGCGGTTGCAGTACACCAGGTTGCCGTCCAGGTCCTCGATGACCATCGCCACCGGGCTCGTGTCGAGCACGCTGCGCAGGCGCGACTCGCTGTCTGCAACCACGGCCTGCATTGCGCGCCGTTCGGTAATGTCGCGCACCGAGGCGCACACGCACACGCCGCGCTCCTCGATCTCGGGCAGGCGCGAGAGCCCGATCTCGACCGAGAATGCGCTGCCATCCTTGCGCACGCCGTGCAGGTCGCCTTTGTCACCGCCCATCTGGCGCGTGCTGCCGTGCAAGATGAAGCCGTCGCGCTGGGCGACGTGGCCGCCGCGCGCCGCCTGTGGCACCAGCGTTTCGATCGGCAGCCCGCGCAACTCGCCCGGCGCATAGCCGAACAGCCGCTCCAGCTGCGGATTACTCAGCAAAATGTTACCGTGTGCATCAATGACCAGCATGCCGTCCGGCGCCGCTTCGATGATGCCGCGGTACCACGCTTCGGTGGCCTTCAGCGCGGCCTGCTGCAGTTCCAGTTCGACCGCCTGCTCCTCGACGCGCGCCGCCTGCGCTTCCAGGTCCACCGATTGCTGGCGCGACTGCACCAGCAAGTCCTGCACCGCCTGGTTGCGGGCAATGATCTCGATCGTCATTGCAAGGCGCGGCAGCAATTCGTCGAGCAAGGCCGTTTCGGCCGCACCCGGCGCATCCACGCAGGCTAGCTCCAGCACGCCCATCAGGCGCTCGCCGTGCAGCAGCGGCGCAATGAGCAGATGGCGCGGCGCGAGCTGCCCCAGCTCAGAGCGGATGCGCCAGTAGTCGGGCGGCAGCGTGTCGAAGCGGCGCGCCTGGCGGTCGCGTGCGCATTGGCCGAGCAGACCATCGCCAATTGCCAGCATGCGCGCCGGCGGCGTGGCGCCATCGGCCGCATAGCTGCCAGCCAGCTGCAGCGCGCGGCCGTCGCTGTCGAGCGTATACAACAGCGCCTGGCCGACATGGAGCACGGGCGCGACCAGCGCCAGAAAGCACTGCGCCAGCTGCTCGAGCGTTTCGGCCTGCTGCAGCGCGGCCTGGATCGAAGCCTCCTGCGACTTGATCCAGCGCTGGGTGTCGAGCTGGCGCGACTCGATTTGCAGCTGCGCGATGGCGCGCGCCAGGTCGCCTGTTTCGTTGTCGTAGTCGACATGGGGGATCACCTGTTCCAGGTGACCGGCTGCAAGCGCATCGACGGCCGCGCGCACGCGGCTGATCGGCAGGCGGATCGAACTGCTGATCAAACCGGCCAGCAGCGCGGCCAGCGCCAGCCCGCCAAGCAACAAGCCGAAGGTCAGCCGGCTGCTGTCGCGGGCAAAGGCCTCGATCTGCGCCACCGAAGCGTCGATCGCGGCGACCTTGGTCTCGAGGATGGCCGCCAGCCGGGCATCCACCTCACGCGCATGCTGGGCGCGCTCCGTGGCGCCGAAGTAAGCGAACGCCTGCGCCTGCATTCCCTGGCGCGCCAGGTTGAAGGCGTCGTCGCTGGCGCGCTCGGCCTGGGCCAAGGCGGTTTCGGCCTGGGCCAGGCTCTGGACGTTGGCAGGGCGCACCAGCAAGCTGCGCGCAGCGGCCAGCGTGGTGCGCAGGCGGCGCCGGCCGTCGTCGAGTTCGAGCTGGGCCTCGTCGCGCTCGGGCAAGGTGGCGGCACTGATGACCCGGTAAGCGAGCATGCCGTTGCGCACGAGCTCGATGCGCGCCTCGTACACCAGGGAAATGCCGGCCATCTCGTCGGCGTGCAGGCGCTCGATGTCGCTTTGCAGCCTGGTCTGGGTGCGCAAGCTCTGCACGCCCAAGCCAAGCGCGAGCAGCAGCAGCGGCAGGAAGCCAAGCAGCAGTTTGCGGCGCAGGGACAGGCGTTCGAGCGCCCCCAGCGCGCGCGTCATGGCGCCCACTCAGGCGCCTGGCAAGGCGTGCGCCAGCGCTTGCGCCTTGCCGGCCATGTCATGGTCACTGTCGGCGAAGCGGGCGGCGATGGCCTGGAATGCGGGAACGATGTCGAGAAACGCGTCGCAGATGTCCGGGTCGAAATGGCTGGCGCGGCCCTCGCGGATGATCTGCACCGCTACCTCGTGCGGCATGCCGTCCTTGTAGACACGCCGGCTGATCAGCGCATCGTAGACGTCGGCCACGGCCATCAGGCGTGCCGAAATCGGGATCGCATCGCCGGCCTTGCCTTCGGGATAGCCGCTGCCATCCCATTTTTCCTGGTGGCCATAGGCGATTTCCTTGGCCATGTGCAGGAAGTCGACGCGCATGCCCAGCCGCGCCTCGGCGTGCTCGATCGCATCGCGCCCGAGCGTAGTATGAGTCTTCATGATCTCGAATTCTTCCGGCGTGAAGCGGCCCGGCTTGAGCAGGATGCGGTCGGGAATGCCGATCTTGCCGATATCGTGCAATGGCGCCGAGGTAAACAGCAGCTTGATGGTGGCATCATCGAGATAGTCCTTGAAGCGTGGATGATGGCGTAACTGCTCGGCCAGCGCCTTCACATAGTGCTGGGTACGGCGGATGTGGTTGCCCGTCTCATTGTCGCGCGTCTCGGCCAGCGAGGCCATGGCGTGGATCGTGACATCCTGGATGGCGACCACTTCGCGGGTGCGGCGCGCAACCTCTTTTTCCAGGAATTCGTTCTGGTCGCGCAGAAAGTCGGCCGCTGCCTTGACCTTGAGCTGGGTCGCCACGCGGGCCAGCACGATGGGTGGGTTGATCGGCTTGGTGATGTAGTCCGCCCCGCCCATTTCCAGCCCCCGCGTCTCGTCCTCGCTCGAGGCCATGGCTGTGAGAAAAATAATCGGGATATCGCGCGTGTTCTGCCACGCTTTCAGGCGGTTGGCGACCTCATGCCCGGACAGACCGGGCATCATGATGTCGAGCAAAATCAAGTCGGGCGGATCATCCGATTGGGCAATGCGCAGCGCCTTTTCGCCATTGTTGGCGGCCTTGACCGTGTATTGATCCTTAAGCAATTCTGCCATCAGCATCAGGTTGTCGGGCGTGTCGTCTACCACGAGGATCACAGGTTTGCGGGGGTAGTCAGGGTGTAAATCCATGATAATGAGCTCCGTCAGCGAAGAATCTGGGGACATGCGAAAGCGCCACTATTTAACGTTATCACGTCTCGCACCATGTTGCATGGAAACATTGCTCCGGCAGTTGCGCGGCCCGCGCCGCCCTTCACAGGCATCGGCCGGCAGCAGGCGCACCAGTGCGATGCGCACATACAAGGCGCAGCAACGAAGTTCATGATGCACTGCCCGCGCAACACCTTCGCACACAAAAGTGAGACTGGCGGTACACTGCTTTCCAAAAACCTTTCTCAAATTACATTTCTCAATTACATTAAGGAACTCCTCGTAAATTGTTGGAGCGTGCAGGTATTTCAGTGAGGGCAGCATGGCTGTTGAGCACGCAAATCGCGGTGCAGATGAGGAAGCACACCCCAGCAAGGAACCGGGGGTGTTTGACATTGCAACCCTCGAGATGATCACCAAAAACATTCCCGCGCAGCGAAAGGCGCTGACGACACTGGTGTCGACATTGATCGACACCAGCGCTCAAGAACTTGAGCAGGCATGGCAATTGTTGTCTGCAGGCGAGGTTGCGCCTGCACTCAAACGGCTGCATGCCCTGCGCGGCGCGATCGGCAACTTAGGTGCCAAGCGTTTTGCAGCGGCGACACTGGCGCTGGAAAGCGCGATCAAGCAAGCGCCATCTTTGCCCATGGAACAGTTCGATATGGCACGCGCCGAATTGGCGCTGACGCTATCGTTCGCCAGAATCTGGCTCGCACAAGCGTCCCCGACTGCATGAATACGCCACCATCAGCCCGCCACGTGTTGCATGCATGCAGATCGCACGCTCTTCCATGGCAACACTAAAAAAATCACTGCTTGGCAGGGCAATCGGTGGCGTGCTGATCCTCGCCGGGCTGCTGGTACTGGTCGGCTGGACCTTGCAGATCGCGTCCCTGGTGCAATTGCGCGAGCATTTCACGGCCATGGTGGTCAACTCCGCCATCTGTTTCATTTTGTTGGGTTCGGCGCTGGCAATGAAGTCCTCGGCGCGCGCGGGCATTGCGCAAACTGCACTGAGCACAATCGTCATGTGCATCAGTGCGGTAATCCTGCTTGAAAATGGCTTCTCGCTCGCGCTTGGCATTGACTGGGCGCCGGTGCATGCGTGGATCAAAGACGGGAACCCGCGACCTGGCAGAATGGCGCCGAACTCCGCGCTGGCCTTCTTCTGCGCGGGCATCGTGATTTTCCTGCTGCCCCGTGTGGACTCCAAGGTCAAAGGCATTGTCGCGCAAGTGCTCACCTTCATCGTCCTGCTGTTGGGACTGACGGGTCTGGTGGGTCATGCACTCCAACTGAGTTTGCTCTATTCCTGGTTCAGTTCGACGCAAATGGCGCTGCACACGGCCATTTGCTTCATCCTGCTGGGCCTGGGCCTGTGGAGCGTCTGGCGTAACGAGCAATGGTACAGTTCGAACCGCTTTTTTGGCGACGACGAAAAGATCGGGTTTGTCAGCGTCGCGTCACTGGTCGTGATCGCCCTGGCAACCGGTATCGCAGGTTTCGCCGGCCAGAAGTCCGGACTGGAAAAAGCGCTGTCGGAACGGTTGCCGTCCGAGTTCAAGAACAAGTCGACAATCTTCAATGCGGCGATAGAACGCAGTCTGGCCGAAGCGAAGAGCATTGCGGGCCGCCCCAATCTGCTGCGCCTGACTGAAGAAATGGCATCCGATTCCAACAATGGTCGCTTGCGCGCAGATCTCGATCGGATTGGAAGAAGCGCCATCGACGCCGGCTTGTCGGGGTTCCGGATCGTCGGGATCAACGGTCAGGAGCTGTCTCGGCAAGGTACTTTTGTCACCGACGAAAAAATCTCCTTTGCCCTGCCCGTGCCTTTCAAGGCGTCGCTGCTGTGGGACACCCAATACCTGGCGAGAATTGCCCTGCCCTTGAAAGGTCCCGCTGGCGACATCGGGAC
>CXWL01006589.1_pt1 | contig 10444 bp, 9 predicted proteins | sample 590931 | NCBI WGS metagenome assembly CXWL01 (sample SAMEA3498368, study PRJEB10139) | groundwater metagenome | biome: water well; material: biofilm material | place: Germany | collected 2015-04-27
GCTTGTGTAATGAGTTCGCCGTCCGATTCACGAAAATAGGGCTGCCGCACTACACCTGCTAGTGGAAGCAAGTGTCTATAGCTTTGTGCATCATAAAGAATTGAAACATGACGTTGCGGAGGATCACATGGAACTAAATCCTTGACACGTCCATCATATTTTTCCCAAGTGGCCGCATTCGATAATTCTTTTGTTAACGCAGGTGCGCTGGTTGGAACAATTGAAGGATCTCCAGATACTGGGTCAGTCGAGACTGAAACGATGAGTCCGCCTGCCTGATAATGCTGACCACGGCCAGCCAACTCTTTTTCTGCAGCATCTACTACACGGTGCAAGTCTCCTGCGATCACACGGATTACAGATTTATGGCGTGCCTCGGTATTTTGAACTCTCAGATACTCAAGTAGATGACGGATAGAGAGTTCACCGCCATGTGAATGCATGCAGTTAAATCCACCGTGAGGAAAAATTTCATCAGGCTCCCAACAGGCAGTACCGGAATCCACTCCATCAGTATGCTCATGAACCCACGGACAGGTAATCTCATGTTTGCCAGAACCTAACGGTGTCTTGTACAGCCCAAGTGCTTTTAGTGCACTGATGACTGGGTTTTCTACAGCCTTTGGTGTCAAAACCTCATCAAAGTCATTCCCCCTACTGCGAGTTAATTGGGTTTCTTTCTTGGGTCTTCCAACTGGAGCAAGCTTCAACTGAAACTGGTTTTCAATTTCTTGGGGTGTAGACCGCTTTTCAGGTTGCCATTCGATAAGGCGACAGCGAGATGGCATACCTGCTGTATCAGCATATTTTGGCTTGCCATTGATTGCAACGGGAAGGCGTGCCCAGCGGCTTTGGGGGCCTTTTGCGCCAGGATCACAAAGCCCAGCGTCAATCAAGGCATTGAGTAGCCGGATTGCTACTGCACCATCAGTAATCGGGTCAGCAAGAATAATTCCACCTTGATAATTGCCGGGACTCGTCTCGATCAACCAAGACAATTCAAATCCGTTCAGTCGATCAAATGAGATCTTTGTTGCAATATCATCAAGCATCAAGAAGTGACAAGCAGCGAATCGATCTTTGCGCGCCCTAATTGAGCCATCCTCCCCGGGATAAAAACTTGAACAGTTGACGTAATTGTTATTATCAGATGAGATGTGGTCAACAACTTGATCAGCACGATTTGCTAGCCACCCTCCAGCTACTGGATCTCCGGGCTTAGAACAAACAGCAGCAAATGCACCTTCAGGTAGCTTAGGAAATACAGCAGCAACAAATTCAGCATTTGTAATTTGAAAATCACCGCCTTTGCCGCCTTTACCGCCTTTCAAGGGCTCGATTGGAAAAACTGTCAATGGATTAATTGTCATGATGTCCCCCTCAAACTGCTTCAATCAAGGCGCGAATATCCTCGACGCGCCAAGCCGTTATACGTGAACCGAGCTTTACTGGTTTAGGATAACGGCCAGACTTAATGCCAGCCCACCAGGTCGATTTGCAAACGGGGATAATTGGAGGAANNGGTAGTTGTTTCATTTGATGCCGTCCTTTATTGGATTGGAACAGACAGCATCTTAGAATTATGGATAATGTGGCGTCACGGTACGCAAAACAGCCTTTTGCGTACTTTTTTTATGATTATTTTTTTCTTCTCGGTTTTGATGCAATTTGCTTTCTGGATCGCTTCGTAATGCTGGTCACCATTTCCAAAGTTTTTTTGGCGTTTTTATGTTCTCTCTTCCATCTTTTATGCACTAAAGATTCAGTTAGTCCTTTTTCTTCTGCAACCCTGGCTCTGGCTTCTTCAAGAGTGCATCCATCGTTATAACGATGGAACTCCACAGAACTTGCTGTAATAAATTCTTTATTTGATTGTATTCTCTTTTCTATTTCTGTACTTTTCCCGCGTTTGATTTGAAGAAAATCTCGCTGTTGATGTAGATTAGCGCACATCTTTTCTAATCCATACGCCAGTGCTTTTCTAACATCATTTGGCAATACTTCATAGGCATGAAGTGCTCTAGCAGTGATGTCGAGAAGTGCCAGCATTGCTTTTCTATCCCCTAATTCAATGCCACTTCTAACTTGATCAAGAGTCTTAAATTCGTAATCAAAGAAATAAAGGGAAGAGTTTTTGTCACTAGTGTCGCCAAGAATAGAAAAAATTTCATTGAGTCGTTTTTGTTCAGACTTTATCCCCTCTTCTATTCCTCTGCGGTAATACTCTTCTCGCAATTTTTCACGGATATCGTCGTCTGGCATAGCTCTCCTCTTTACATCTTATTGTTGAAGCTTATTCGAATGTCAGGGTTCTGGTTTACATTCAGAGACAAATAAGCAATCTACTTGGATTATGCTGGACTTTACCAAACATTACAGCACTTTAGCTTTATAATCGGAACTTGAAGGCGAACAGTGGCTATCTCTTTAGCAGCCATGCTCCTTTTTCGTATCGGACCGGGTATAAAAGAGACAGCACATTTTAGGTTAATATGGAAATTATCGACAACATCAATCACCTGCTTGATAAAAGCCAAGTTTTCATAGCTCACGTCCGCACAACGGATAAAAAAAAGCAAACACTCGCCACTCATTTACAAGAAGTGGCTGACATCACCAAGAAATTATCCAGCAAAATCAATGCTTCCGAAGCAGGCGAGTTGATAGGGCTGTTACACGATTTTGGTAAATACAGCACCTCTTTTCAAAACTACATCCAATCTGGCACCGGATTACTCAATCCAGATATGGATGCGGAATACGTTGATGCCGTTGCCCTGAGAGGCAAAATAGATCACTCTACGGCAGGTGCGCAATTGATATGGGAAGCATTGAACAAATTCGGCAAAAATGGCGAAGGCAAATTATGCGGTCAGATACTTGGGTTGTGTGTTGCATCGCATCACAGCGGTTTAATTGATTGCTTAACTCCGGAAGGTGTCAATGGCTTTAATCTGCGCATAAACAAAGATGATGTACGAGCCCATCTAACTGAATGTAAGCAAAATGCTGATGCGCATATTCTGGAACAAGCCAAAAAATTAGCCGACAAGCCATTGATGTTAGCCATGCTCAAGCAGTTAAGCCTGCTCAGGAAAAATGATCAGCATGGGCAAACCATATCTGAAGCCATTAAATGTTTTTATATCGGTTTTTGGACGCGGTTTTTATTTAGTTGCCTGATTGATGCAGATCGCATCAATAGTGCTGATTTCGAAAATCCCAATAATGCGTCTTTCCGAAATAAAGCCGTGTCATGGGGTATTGCTATACAGCGCATGGAGTTGTTTTTAACCGAGCAGCAAGTTAATGACACACCTATTAACGCCAGACGCCGCGCGATTTCCGAAACCTGCAAAAATCGGGCACAGGATGCTCAGGGTATTTATACACTGACTGTGCCGACGGGCGGCGGTAAAACCTATGCCAGTCTCCGCTATGCCTTGCATCATGCCAAAAAGCATGGATTGGAGCGCATTATCTACGTCATCCCTTATACCTCCATTATTGAGCAAAATGCCGAAGCCATACGTAGTGTCATTGAACATGAAGCTGATCAATATCCTTGGGTACTTGAGCATCACTCGAATTTAGAACCGGAAAATCAAACCTGGCATAGCAAATTGGCGGCTGAAAATTGGGATGCCCCGATAATTTTGACCACGATGGTGCAGTTTTTAGAAACGTTGTTTAGTGGTGGAACGCGCGGCGTGCGACGTCTACATCAATTGGCCAACAGCGTCATCATTTTTGATGAAATTCAAACCTTACCCATTAACTGCACGCATCTATTTTGTAACGCCCTTAATTTTTTAAGTGCGCATACTAAAACAACAGCAGTTTTATGTACGGCAACCCAGCCGTTACTCGATCAATTGAAGAAACCGGAAAAAGGCCAACTGCTTATACCCAAGGAAAATCACCTAATACCTGACGCCAGGCAATTATTCGACCAATTAAAGCGTGTTGAAATCAGCAATAAAACCAAATCGGAAGGCTGGTCGGAAAAGGAGATAGCCGATTTAGCGCTCTCCGAACTTAACAGCAAAGGCAATTGCTTGGTAGTGGTCAACACCAAAGCCTGGGCACAAGCTTTGTATGTCTACTGCTCTAAAAAAGACCTCGATGTAGAGACCTTGTTTCATTTAAGCACCAACCAATGCTCTGCGCATCGAAGTGAACTGTTTCAAAGAATGCGAGCAAGACTAGCGGCAGGCCTATCGGTGTTATGTTTCAGCACTCAACTAATTGAAGCCGGTGTCGATATTGATTTTTCCGGCGTTATCCGTTTTCTGGCTGGATTGGATTCAATAGCTCAAGCAGCGGGACGCTGCAATAGAAATGGTCGATTGGATACCGCTACTGTGCATGTCGTCAACCCGGCACAGGAAAACATTAACCAACTGATAGACATTAAAGTCGGTCGTGACAAAACCTGGCGCGTATTCAGTGAGGTTAAAGATAAAGACCTATTAGATCCGGAAAATATGGCGCTTTATTTTGATTATTACTTCTATGACCGCGCCGATGAAATGGCCTATCCGTTGAATGAAAATCAGATAGGTAGAAAAGACACGCTACTCAATTTACTCAGTGAAAATAAATTCAACACCGGAGCCGCAGTGCCGCTACATTTAAAGCAATCGTTTATGACGGCAGGCAATGCCTTTAAAGCCATAGACGCACCGACACAATCCGTGATTGTTCCTTACAAACAAGGCAAACAACTTATTACCGAATTGTGTGGAATTGCCAAAGAGTTTGATGCAGCCAACTACTATTCCTGTTTAAAGCAAGCACAAAAATTTAGCGTTAATGTGTTTCCGAACGTGTGGAAAAAATTACTGGAGCACAAAGCGGTTTACGAGATTCATCCGGGTGAAGGTGTGTATTACCTCGATGACCGTTATTACAGTCCAGAATTTGGCTTGTCAACCGAAGCCGACGGCAAAGCCGAAGTGACTATTTTATAGGGATAAGAAATGATGAAAAACAGCATTAGTTTTCGGCTGTGGGGCAAGTATGCGTTATTTACCGACCCCATCACCAAAATCGGCGGTGAAAAATGTTCTTATCAGCTGCCGACTTATGAGGCCATCAAAGGTGTGCTCAAATCCATCTATTGGAAGCCGACGCTGATTTGGCATGTTGATAAAATCAGGGTCATGAATCCGCTGCGTACTCAAACCAAAGGAACCAAACCGTTAGTGTGGAGCGGCGGTAACAGCTTGGCAATTTACACTTTTTTAAGGGATGTCGAATACCAAGTGCAGGCACATTTTGAATGGAATGAACACCGTTCCGAACTGGCAGGCGATCGGATAGACGGCAAGCATTTCAGCATTTTAAAACGCACCTTAGAAAAAGGCGGGAGGCAGGACATTTTTTTAGGCACACGCGATTGTCAGGGTTATGTCGAGCCTTGCGAGTTTGGTGAGGGGAAGGGTGCTTATGACGATCTGAACGAATTAGCTTTTGGCCTGATGTTCCATAGTTTTGCCTACCCGGACGAAACCGGAATCGACGAGTTGCATAGCCAGTTCTGGCAGGCCACGCTTAAAGAAGGGATTCTGAAATTTCCGCGTCCGGATGAATGCGATGTACGCCGCTTTGTCCGGCCTATGAGCTCAAAGGAATTCGGGATGGGTACAAACCTGTTGGCCGTTACGGATGAAGAGGCGCAATTATGAGCTGGATGGGAAAGCTTTATAAAACTTACGAACAAGGAATCGGATTAGATACGCCAAAACCTTGGCCAATATCCCATTTTGTTAAAACGGCGCATATTGAGGTGGTTATTGATGGCAATGGAAATATAAAAAAAGACAGGATTACTCTATTATCCGGCGAGGATTCTTTAACGCTTATACCTGCAACAGAGGCTTCTGCTGGACGAGCAGGAGCAAAAATTGCTCCTCATCCACTTTGCGACGAATTAGGTTATTGCGCTTCTGATATGCCAGATTCAATACAAGCTAGAAATAACGCATATTTAAACCAACTTAATGAATGGTGCTTGTCAGAATATGCACATCCAAAAATTCTAGCCATTTTCAAGTATCTCGAAAAACGAAGTTTATGGAGCGACTTAAACCAATTAATAGTATTTCCAATAACGTTTTCAAATAGAAGCGGCCAAAAAACAAAAATTAATGCTGAAAAGGCTTTTGTACGATGGAAAGTTGAAGAGCCAGGTAATCCATGTTCTGGCACGTGGGAAGATAAAGATTTAATCGAGAAATGGATTGAGTTTGATAAATTAAAAAACTCAAAATCTGGGCTTTGTTTTATATCTGGTGAAGAAGTTCGCTTAATCGAAAACCATTCCAGATTTATTAGAAACTCAAGTGATGGCGCAAAGTTAATTTCATCAAACGACGGCGGTGGTTATACATATCGCGGTAAATTTTTGAATAACATTGAAGCTTGCAGTATAGGTTTTGAAGTTTCGCAAAAAGCCCATAATGCCTTACGCTGGTTAATTTCCCGCCAAGGATTTAGAAACGGCGATCAAGCTTATGTGTCATGGGCTGTGTCAGGAAACACCATTCCTGAGCCTTTGACAGATGCTTACTCATTTCTTGATATGGATGGCTTTGATCTGGAAGAAGTCGAAGAAAGCGTAGCCTCAATAACTGCCCCCGTTCTCGATCATTCGCGAGATTTGGGCGAATCCTACGCAAGACAACTTAAAAACTACATGGCTGGCTATGCCGCAAAATTAGGCCCGAATGAACAAATCATCATTATGGGGATTGATTCGGCGACACCTGGACGCATGGGGATTATTTATTACCGAGAACTCTTCAGTAATGATTTTCTCAACCGCCTGGAAACCTGGCATAGTCAATTTGCCTGGCCTCAACGTCATACCAAAGAAATAGCAAACACCACCGGCAAAAAGCCCAAAACCAAAGTCATTTGGCCAATTAGTTCACCCGTACCGATGGCGATAGCAAAGGCAGCATACGGTGAAAACGTAACGGATAACTTAAAGAAAAAAGTTATTGAGCGCCTTATCCCATGCATTATCGACGGGCAGCCCTTTCCTTTGGATTTGGTTATTAGCTGTGTTCGCAAAGCAACGAATCGAGTTGGCTATACCAGTGATGCTCAGTGGCTATGGGAAAAAAACTTAGGCATTGCCTGTGCACTCTACAAAGGCTATCACCAACGACACCCGAATTTAACTCAACGAAGAGAATATGCTATGGCACTAGAAGAAAACTACCATGCGCGCGATTACCTGTTCGGTCGGCTGTTAGCCATTGCCGAACGTATAGAAGACGTGGCGTTAAATATCAGCGGTGAAAATCGTCCGACAACTGCCGCACGATTAATGCAACGTTTTGCTGATCGCCCTTTTGAAACCTGGCGCACGATTGAATTAGCGTTGCAGCCTTACATGCAGCGTTTACGAGTGTCACGCGCCGGATTTCTGACCAATCAATTGAAAGAATTGGACACCGTCCAAGCCATGTTTAAACACGATGACTTCATTAGCAAAGCTGCATTATCCGGTGAATTTTTATTGGGCTATCACTGCCAACGCCAAAAATTTAGATCCAAATCCGAAACCCCAGACGAAACATCGTCACAAGGAGACTCAGAATGAGTGCATTAAGCCACAAAATTGATTTTGCAATTATTTTCAGCGTTAAAAACGCTAACCCTAATGGCGACCCACTCAATGGCAATCGTCCGCGCACTGATTATGAAGGTTTTGGAGAAATTACAGATGTTTGTTTAAAACGTAAACTTCGGGATCGGTTGCAAACGGAAGGGCATTCAATTTTTGTACAATCTGATGAGAAAAAAACTGATGGGATGACCAGCTTACAAAATCGCGCTTATGCCGAGTCGCCCATAGGATTAGGCAAAAGAGCCTTTAATCCGAAGGAAAATAGCAAAGACAAAGCCGCAGAACTGGCATGTAAGCAGTGGTTTGATGTCCGCGCCTTTGGTCAAGTTTTCGCGTTTGGTAAAGAAGGCGATGCCGCGGGTGTCTCTATTGCTATCAGAGGGCCGGTGACTATTCAGTCGGCGTTTAGCATTGAACCTGTCAGTATTACCAGCACTCAGATTACCAAAAGTGTGAATAGCGAAGGTGATGGCACTAAAAAAGGCTCGGATACCATGGGAATGAAACACCGTGTGGATCACGCAATTTATGTGGCTTACGGCGCGATGACCCCACAACTGGCCGACAAAACCGGCTTTAGTGATACCGATGCCGAAGCGATCAAAGCTATTTTGCCCAAGTTGTTTGAAGGCGATGCGTCTTCTGCCAGACCGGAAGGTTCTATGGCGATTAGCAAAGTCATTTGGTGGCAACACAACTCAAAGGCAGGGCAATATTCGTCTGCCAAGGTACACGCGACACTTAAAGTAAAGCCTGATGGAGATTATAATTTAACTCAGCTTGACAGTCTAAAGCCAGAGGAAATTTCCGGTTTTTAGAGTCTTTCGTGCAAATTCTCATTGCCATAAAGTTAAGACAGCAATGCAAGACCTAGAACCCATCTACCTATCACGCCTGCAACATTATCTATATTGCCCGCGTCAATTCGCCTTAATTGAACTGGAAAATATCTGGGCCGAGAACCAATTTACGGCGGAAGGTCATGTATTACATCAGCGCGTAAATCAGGGCGATCAGCAAAAACGCGGCGCGGTGCGGACCGCGCGGGCGTTGCGCTTGGCTAACGCAGAACTGCGCATTGAAGGAATTGCCGATGTTGTGGAATATCATCGACAAGCAGACGGGACAGAAATCCCTTTTCCCATCGAATACAAACGCGGCAAACCCAAAGCGCATCGCGCCGATGAGGTGCAATTGTGCGCGCAAGCACTTTGTTTGGAAGAAATGCACTGTGTTGCAATACCGGAAGGCGCATTGTTTTATGGCGAAGTACGTCGGCGGCACCCGGTACTTTTTGATGGTGAACTACGCGACTTAACGCTACAAACCATTTTGGCCTGCCGAGACATCGTACAAACCAACATCACCCCCCATGCAATCTACCAAGCAAGGAAATGCAACGGTTGCTCGCTAATCGACCAATGCCATCCAAAAGATTTTGGCAAATCGGCATCTCTCTGGTTGGCAGCACAGCTAAAAAAGGATTAAACATGCGTCCCTTACGCAACGTTATTTATGTTCAAACGCAAAACGCCTGGTTGCATAAAGACAATGAAAATTTGGTTTTAAAAGTGGATAAGGAAACCAAAGCACGCGTACCTATTCATAAATTACAGGGTTTAGTGTGTTTTGGGCAAGTAACTATTTCGCCTTACCTGATGGCGCATTGTGCAGAAAATGGCATAACCATTACTTTTTTAAATATGTTCGGCAAATATCTAGCTCGCGTTGAAGGTCCCGTAAGCGGTAATGTGCTGTTACGCAGAACGCAACATATAACCGGGCACAATGTGGAAAAGAGTGTTGCTATTGCCCAAACCATGCTAACCGGGAAATTGTATAACCAGCGCTATGTGATTAGAAGATATTTGCGTGATCACAGTGAAAAAATTAGCGATGACAAAGTACTTGCTGACTTACAAATCGCTGAAAAACGCTTGACTCGCTGTTTAACACAACTTATCGATTGTAAAACTATCGATACTTTGATGGGGCGAGAAGGTGAGGCGGCACAAGTGTATTTTGGCGTGTTTAACCATTTGATACGGCAAGCTGATTTCGAGTTTGACTCCCGTAGACGCCGACCGCCAACTGATCCCGTTAATGCTTTACTGTCGTTTTTCTACACCTTGCTCACCCATGATTGTCGCTCTGCACTGGAAACGACAGGATTAGATCCTGCTAGTGGATTTTTGCATCAACTACGTAGCGGCAGACCGTCATTAGCCTTAGACATGGCGGAAGAATTTAGGCCTATGATTGATAGGTTTGTACTATCACTAATTAACAAGCGACAGCTGGTGTCTAAAGATTTTGAAACTTGGCCCAACGGATCGGTGACACTAAAAGATGAACCTCGAAAAACATTGTTGGCGGCTTGGCAAGACCGTAAGCAAGATAATTTATTTCATCCGTGGTTTGAAGAAACGGTTCCGATCGGCTTACTGCCTTGGTTACAAGCTCAAGTCTTGGCGCGTTTCTTACGGGGCGATTGTGACAGCTATGTGCCTTTTTTGTGGAAATAGATTAGGGGTTTTTAGATGATGATTTTAGTGACCTACGATGTCAGCTTTAAAACCGATAACGGGCCAAAACGTTTGCGTAGAATCGCAAAATTATGCCTCAACTACGGTCAGCGTGTACAGTATTCAGTATTTGAAATAGAAGTTGATATGGCGCAATGGACAAAGCTAAAAAATGATCTAATCGACATTATTGATGTAGAGCTTGATAGCCTAAGTGTTTAGTCCCACAATTAAACGGTTTGGATTAATAATAAAAATATCGGGCATATTTTTATAA
>CXWL01058508.1_pt1 | contig 10443 bp, 7 predicted proteins | sample 590931 | NCBI WGS metagenome assembly CXWL01 (sample SAMEA3498368, study PRJEB10139) | groundwater metagenome | biome: water well; material: biofilm material | place: Germany | collected 2015-04-27
TGCTGGTGCGCGCCAACAGCAAGGTCGAGCGGATTGAAGACCTGGAAGGCAAGAAGCTCGTTTCCACCAAAGGCACCACGCCGCTCAAGGCGGCCGAGCAGGCCAACCGCGAGCGCCTGCTCAACGTCACGATTGTCGAGGCGCCGGACCACGCCCGGGCGGTGGAGATGGTGGAGGCCAGCGAGGCCGACGCCTTTGTCATGGACGACGTGTTGTTGTACGGCCTGGCGGCCAATCGGCCCAATCCGGCGGCCCTGAAAGTGGTTGGCAAGTTCCTGACCACCGAGCCCCTGGCGATCATGTTGCCCAAGAATGACCCGGAGTTCAAGAAACTGGTGGACGACGAAATGCGCCGCCTGATTGTCAGCAAGGAGATCTACCCGATCTACGACAAGTGGTTCCTCAAACCCATCCCGCCCAAGAACACAGCCATGAACATGCCAGTGAGTTATCTGCTCAAGGATTTCTGGAAATACCCCACTGATCAGGTCCCTTTCTGATACCGTTTCTCCTGCGGGATTTGGGACAATGCGGGGTATGACCAACACGCTGACCCTGACCCGCCCCGACGATTGGCACCTGCATGTGCGCGATGGCGAGGCGCTCTACACGGTGGTGCCCCACACCGCAGCCCAGTTTGGCCGCGCCATCATCATGCCAAACCTCAGACCTCCGGTGACCACCACCGAACAGGCTCTGGCCTATCAGGACCGCATCCTGGCCGCCGTGCCACCAGGCTGGCGCTTTGAGCCGCTGATGACGCTCTACCTGACCGACAATCTGGCCCCGGACGAAATCCGCCGCGCCAAGGACGCGGGTGTGGTGGCGCTCAAGCTTTACCCCGCCGGCGCCACCACCAACAGCGACGCCGGCGTCACCGACCTGCGCAAGACCTACCCGGTGTTGGAGGCGATGCAGCGCGAGGGCATTTTGTTGCTGGTGCACGGCGAAGTGACCGCGCCCGAGATTGATCTGTTTGACCGCGAGGCGGTGTTCATCGACACCCAGCTCATCCCGCTGCGGCGCGACTTTCCCGAACTCAAGATTGTCTTTGAGCACATCACCACGCGTGAGGCGGCGCAGTATGTGCAAGAGGCCGACCGTTTCACGGCGGCCACCGTCACGGCCCACCACTTGCTGTACAACCGCAACGCCATCTTTACCGGCGGTATCCGCCCGCACTACTACTGCCTGCCGGTGCTCAAGCGTGAAAGCCACCGCCTGGCCTTGGTGCAAGCGGCCACCTCGGGTAACGCCAAGTTTTTTCTGGGCACCGACAGCGCGCCGCACCCGGTTCATCTCAAGGAGCATGCCAGCGGCTGTGCTGGCTGCTACACGGCGCACGCGGCCATCGAGATGTACGCCGAGGCCTTTGATGCCGCGGGCGCGCTGGATAAACTCGAAGGCTTTGCCAGCTTTCACGGTGCCGACTTCTATGGCCTGCCACGCAACCAGGATCGCATCACCCTCAAACGCGAGACCTGGACGCCGCCCGAGAGCTTTGCCTTCGGCGAGGCACAGCTCAAGCCCTTGCGCTCGGGCGAATCCTTGCCGTGGCGCTTGGTCTATTCATCCACCCGGAATTGATGACACCAGCCATTGTGGCTTCAGTCCCGTCATCGCGAGGCCGACAGGCCGTGGCGATCCATGCTGGCGGGCCGAGGTGGATTGCCGCGTCGGCTGCGCCTCCTCGCAATGACGGCGACTTCTGTCTTGAATGGTGGAAAACTCAATAGAAACCATCGACTGGTCGGCGCCCTGGCTGGCCGATTGGCGCCAGATCGGCGAGCCGCTGGCGGAAATGATCGTCTCTGGCGGTTTGAGTTGCGCGGACGCGCTCAATCGGGCTAAGGGCGCGCCGCTGCGTTTCGTTTCCCAATCCGAATTGCCCGCAGGCGTTGCCTACGAGGCCTACATTCATCGCACCGGCCAATGCCCCACTCGCGATGGCTTGCATGATTTCCTCAACGGCTTGTGCTGGCTGCATTTCCCCCAGACAAAGCGACGACTGAACCAGTTGCACGTGGCCCAGATCGCGCGTACTGGCATCCAGCCGGTGCGCGGGCCGGCGCGCGATGCCTTGACGGTGTTTGACGAAAATGCCGCCTTTTTGCAGGCGCCCGATGCGCTGTGGGACGCGCTGGCGGCGAAGGATTGGGCGGCCGTCTTCGGCACCTTGCGTCCGCTGTGGCAGCAGGCGCAACTGGTGTTGTTTGGCCACGCCTTGCTGGAGAAGCTGGTTCAACCGAGAAAATCGATCACAGCCCATGTCTACCGTGCACATTCAGCTAGCAATTCAATAGCAGACCTGGACGCCTGGATTGCGGCCGACCTCAGTGCCGCCAAACTCGCCAGCAAGCCCTTTGCCCACTTGCCAGTGCTGGGTGTGCCGCTCTGGTGGCCGGGCAACTCGGATCCCGCGTTCTATGCTGACGCCACGGTATTTCGTGTACCGAAATAGCCCAAAACTTTGTGGGATTGCGGGGCCGACGGCTTGAAATCCCCCGGATCGCCCCTAACATTGCGGGCATCGGCTCGGTGTTGTCGGGCTGTTTTTTGAAAGAAGCATGAAACGCATCATTCTGTTTGTGTTGACCAACGTCTTGGTCGTGGCGGTCCTTGGCATCGTTGCCAGCCTGCTGGGGGTCAACCGTTATCTCACGGCCAACGGCCTCAATCTGGGCGCGTTGCTGGGTTTTGCGCTGATCATGGGGTTTGGCGGCGCCATCATCTCCTTGTTGATCAGCAAGCCCATGGCCAAGTGGACCTCGGGCGTGCGCATCATCAACCAGCCGCAAAACTCTGACGAGGCCTGGATTGTGGAGACCGTGCGCAAGCTGGCCGACAAGGCAGGCATCGGCATGCCCGAGGTGGGTATTTTCGAGGGTGACCCGAATGCGTTCGCCACCGGCGCGTTCAAGAACTCGGCCCTGGTGGCGGTGTCCACCGGTTTGTTGCAAGGCATGACCCGCGAGGAAGTTGAAGCGGTGATTGGTCATGAAGTGGCCCACATCGCCAATGGCGACATGGTCACCATGACGTTGATTCAGGGTGTCATGAATACCTTTGTGGTGTTCCTGAGCCGCGTGATTGGCTATGCGGTCGACAGCTTCCTGCGCAAGGGCGACAGTCAGAACTCGGGCCCCGGAATCGGTTACATGATCACCACCATCGTGCTGGACATCGTGCTGGGTTTCGCCGCCGCCATGGTGGTGGCCTGGTTCTCGCGCCACCGCGAGTTCCGTGCCGACGCCGGCGCGGCCCAATTGATGAACCGCAAGCAACCGATGATCAATGCCCTGGCGCGTCTGGGCGGTATGCACCCCGGTGAATTGCCCAAGAGTGTGGCGGCCTTTGGCATCACCGGTGGTATTGGCAAACTGTTCTCGACCCACCCGCCCATTGAAGAGCGCATCGCCGCGCTGCAAGCCCAAGCCTAAGAGCGCATCGCCGCTCTTCAATCCCAGGCCTGAGTGCCTAAGCCGTCTCCAAGCCCAGCATATAGACCTCAAACTCTTCCAACGGCAACGGGCGGCTGAACAGGTAGCCTTGGCAGGCGTGGCAGCCCTGGGAGGCCAGGAAGTCGCGCTGCGCCACGGTCTCCACGCCCTCGGCTATCACTGCCAAGCCAAGGCTGTCGGCCAGCACGATGACCATGCGCGCAATGGCCGCGTCGTTGGCGTCGATCAGGATGTTGCGCACAAAGCCCTGATCAATCTTGAGCTGATCCAAGGGCAGGCGCTTGAGGTAGTAGAGCGACGAATAGCCGGTGCCAAAATCGTCTAGCGAGAAGCCCACGCCGCTTGACTTGAGGGCGGTCATCTTGGCGATGACGTCCTCCACATTGCTCACCAGCAGGCTCTCCGTCAACTCCAGTTTCAGCAACTTCGGGTTGGCCCCGGTGCGCTGCAGCACCGCCAGCACTTGTTCCACAAAATCGCGCTGGTGAAACTGGCGGGCGCTGACGTTTACCGCCACTGTCAGGCGCGCGCTCTCGGGGCGTTGGGCCCAGGCGGCCAATTGGCTGCAAGCGGTTTCCATCACCCACGCGCCCAGCGGCAGAATCAGCCCGGTTTCCTCGGCCAGTGGGATGAAGTCGGCGGGTGGCACCAGGCCGCGTTGCGGATGCTGCCATCGCACCAGCGCCTCCACGCCGTTCAGGTGGCCCGCGCCGGCCACCTGCGCCTGGTAGTACAGCACCAACTGGGCTTGTGCCAGCGCGTCGCGCAAGCCCGCCTCCAGCGCCGCGCGCGAGGCGACCACGGCCTGCATTTGCGGGTCGAAGAAGCGCAGCGCGTTGCGCCCGGCGGCCTTGGCCTGGTACATGGCCAGGTCGGCACGCTTCAAGGGCTCGTCAATGCTCTCGGGCTGCTCGCCGCCAAACACCGTGATACCGATGCTGGCCGTGCCGTGGTGCTCGCTATAGCCGAGTTGGCAGGTCTGGTCCAGCGTGGCCAGGACCTTTTGGCCGACGGTTTCGGCCTGGGCCACGGCCTCCAGCATGTTGTCGCTCAAGTCTTGCAACATCACCACGAACTCGTCACCGCCCAGCCGGGCCACCGTGTCGCCCTCGCGGATGCAGGCAACCAGGCGTTTGGCCACCTGTTGCAGCAGCAGATCGCCTTGGTAATGACCCAGCGTATCGTTGACGGTCTTGAAGTTGTCCAGATCAACAAACAGCAGCGCGCCGTTGCGCTGGTGCCGCGAACTCGCGGCCAGCGCCAGCTCCAGCCGGTCCATCAGCAGGCGGCGGTTGGGCAGCCCGGTCAGGGTGTCATAGAAGGCCAGGGTTTGAATCTGTTCTTCGGCGAGCTTGCGCGCCGTGATGTCGGTGAACGCCGCCACGTAGTGGGTGGTCTGCCCGGCGTCGCCTTTCACGGCCGTGATGGTGAGCCATTCGGGAAACACTTCTCCGTTCTTGCGCCGATTCCAGACCTCGCCCTGCCAAGTGCCGCTGCGCACGATGCAAGCCCACATGGCTGCGTAGAAGGCGGCGTCGTGGCGCCCTGAACGCAGCAAGCGCGGCGTCTGACCGGTCGCTTCTTGCGCGGTATAGCCGGTGATGGTGGTGAATGCCTGGTTAACCCGCAGGATCACGTTGGCGGCGTCGGTGACGACGATGCCTTCCTGGGACTCAAAGGCTATTGCCGCAATGCGCTGCGCCTCTTGCGCCGCTCGGCGCTCGGTGATGTCGGTAAAGGTGGCCAGCACGCTGTCTTCCAGGGTGGTGCCGCCAATCAACATGATGTGCCGCGACCCGTTCTTGGCGCTGATCGTGTATTCAAGCGGGCCGATGGCCGCGCCCGAACGCATCGCCTTCGCGACCGCCGCGTCCCAGCTTTCGATCACCCAGTGTCGGTAGGCCTCATCGGGATAGGCCAGTCGCCACCACTCCTGTAGGGTTGGCATGTCCTCGCGCACATAGCCAAGCAGTTCCGTGAAGCTCTCGTTGAAGTGAAGGATCACCCCGTCCTTGTTGACCACGCCCAGCGGTACGGGTACTTTCATGAAGAGCTGCACGAACTTTTGCTCGCTGCCCTTCAATGCTTGTTCCTGCTGCTCCAGGGCACTCAGCATGCGGTTGAATTGCAGCGCGAGCTGCGCCGCTTCGTCGGCGCCCGGCACCACCGCGCGCAAGCCGGATTGGCCGGCCTGCACCGCGTCGGCCACCTGCTGGATGGCATACAGACGGCGAGTGAGGTGGCGCGCGGCGAGCGTTGCAAACAGCACGCTCAAGGCCACCGCGACCAGCACATACAGTAGGCCATCCCGCGTTACCCTGGTCAATTGGGCGTCCAGCGAGTCGCGCGCCAAACCGATCCGAACCCAACCAACCTGATGCCTGGCCAACAGGACCGGGCTGACCACGTCAACCAGGCCAGCCCCGCGTGCCCGCGCTTGTAGCGTGGCTTGCTGGGGCATATCGTTCAGATACTGCCCACGTCGGGTCGGATCGCTGTGCGCCAGCACTTGCCCCTTGAGGTCGAGCACCATCGCATAGCGCAGATCGGGATAGATGGAGAGTCCCTCGACGATTTCCTGCAAGCCACTAAAGTCTCGCGAGGCAACCCATACGGCGGTGGATGCCGCGGTGCTGCGCGCCAACGCGATGGCCTGCTCGGACTGTTGCTCGCGCAGTACCGTTTGCTGTCGTTGTGACAGATCCCAGACAAACATCGACATCATGCCGGCGACGACCAACCCCATGCCCAGCACAAGTTGTCGGCGCAGGGTCCCGGCCAGCAGCAGTTTCAGCCGTTTGGCCATCACTTGCCCTCCACTGGGCGGACTTGCTGTTCGAATCGTTTGATGTAGTCCCGCACCGGCTCGTAGCTGGCGTCGTTCGACGCATGAAAACGAGCGGTTTCCATGCCGGCAAGTATGGCCCTGCCCCGGTCGGATTTGTTCAATGCGAGCAGCGCGGTCGTCACCCGCTCGCGCAGGGCCGGTGGCAGATCGTCGCGCAGCATCACCGAGTTGTTCAGAAGCGGCGGGGTTTCCCAAATCACGTGAAGTTGTGCGGCTTCTTTCGGGTGGTCCTTCTGAAACAGGCGCCACGGCGGCGGCCAGGTGACGCCCGCGGCGGACTTTCCCAGATACACGTTCATGATGGAAGATTCTTGAGAGCCGACGTAGGCGTTCTGGATGTCGCGGTTGACGTCGATGCCTTGGGTATGCAGAAAGTACTGCGGCATGATGGCCGCGGCCACGGCGGTGGGCGAGGGGTAGCTCACCACCTTGCCCTTGAGGTCGGCCGGCGTCTTGATGAGGCTGTCGGTGCGCACGATAAAAATGCCCTTGAAGTCCTGCGCGTCGCCGGCCATGGCGATCACGTGGTAGCCCGTTTTCATGGCGTCCAGCGTTTGCCAGGGATTGGGCAGTAGCAAGGCCGGCCCGCGGGCGCGGTATTTTTGTTCGTAGGAGGGGTAGTCGCGCGAGGCCTCCAGTGCGATCTGCACGCCCGGCAATTGCGCGTTGAGATGGTCCACCAGGGGTTGGTAGGCCTCGCTGAGTTTCTGTGGGTTATGCAGGGGATGGATGGCAAACCGATAGACCGGCGTGGCAGCGTCGCGCGGTGCATCGCTGTATTGCAAGGGTTGTTCAACCGACTGCCGCTCGCATGCTGCCAGCAGCGCGGTGGCAAGCAGGCTGGCAAGGATGCCCCATCTGGTCATGCTTCCCCGATCACTTGTTTCGATCAGTCTCAGTCTCAGTCGCCGACTGGCGGCAAAGTCCAGAGCCGACTCTATCACTGTCACCCGGTCAAGGTGATTGAAGCAGGGCGCGCGCCAGCGCTTCGGCGACCTTGATGCCATCCACCCCGGCNNGTGTTGCTGCTTTGCAGGTCCTCGCCGCGTGGCATCTTCAGGGGCGATGAGGTGCGGGTTTCGACCCCGGTCAGCACCGCGTCGGGCATGTCAAAACCCCTGATCTTTCGGCCAAAGGCGGGTAGGGCCTCACGCATCGCGGCAATGGCATAAGCGGGCAGGGCGCCGCTCAGGTCGCCCAGTTTCACGCCGGGCTTGTAGGAGGGCTCCACCCCGCCCAACTGGTGTGACGGCTGGTTCGCCAGGAAGTCGCCCACCAACTGCCCCGGCGCCTGGTAGTTGGCGCCACCCAGCACATAGGCATGGGATTCGAGCTGGCGCTGCAACACGATGCCCGCTAGAGGATGGTGGGCGGCGCCGGCTGGGGGCGTGGTGCTGATGTTCGCACCGATGGCGGCCGAGAAGGCCTGCGCGTCGTCGGGAAAATCGGTCGGGTCAATGCCGACCACAATGCCCGCATTGGCGTTGCGTTCGTTGCGCGAATACTGGCTCATGCCGTTGGTGACGACCCGGCCGGGCTCAGAGGTGGCCGCCACCACGGTGCCGCCGGGACACATGCAAAAACTGTAGACGGATCGGCCATTGCTGGCATGGTGCACCAACTTGTAATCGGCCGCGCCCAGGCTGGGGTGCCCGGCGTGGCGGCCCCAGCGCGCGCGGTCGATCACACTTTGCGGGTGTTCGATGCGAAAGCCGATCGAGAACGGCTTGGCCTGCATCGCCACGCCGCGCTGGTACAGCATCGCGCAGGTGTCTCGCGAGCTGTGGCCGAGTGCCAGCACCACGTGGTCGGCGCGCAATTCGTGTGAAATTCCGGTGGCTTGGTTCAGCACCGTCAGGGCGCGCACTTGGCGCCCGTTGGGCCCGTCTTCGATCAGCACATCCGTCACCCGCTGCTCGAAGCGAATCTCGCCACCCAGCGCGATGATCTGCTCGCGCAGGTTCTTCACCACCTTGACCAGCTTGAAGGTGCCGATGTGCGGGTGCGCCTCGAACAGGATCTCCGGTGGCGCACCGGCCCGCACAAACTCATTCATCACCTTGCGCCCAAGGTGGCGCGGGTCCTTGATTTGGCTGTAGAGTTTGCCGTCCGAAAACGTGCCGGCGCCACCCTCGCCGAATTGCACGTTCGATTCGGGGTTGAGCACGCCCTTGCGCCACAGACCCCAGGTGTCCTTGGTGCGCTGGCGCACCGTCTTGCCACGCTCCAGCACGATCGGTTTGAAACCCATTTGCGCCAGCACCAGCGCCGCGAAGATGCCGCAGGGGCCAAAACCCACCACCACCGGGCGCACCGGCAGCTCGCTGGGCGCTTGCCCCACCGGGTGGTAGGCCATGTCGGGCGTCGGCAGGATGTGCGGGTTACCAGCGTGCCGGGCAAGCAAGGCGGCCTCGAACGGCGACGGGTCGCCCCCGGCGATGGGGGCAACCAACAAATCAACGATGTAGACCTTGGTCAACTCGGCCTGACGCGCATCGAAGCTGCGTTTGAAAATGGTGAACGCCAGCAGTTCATGGGCCTGGATACCCAGCGTTTTGACAATCAGCGCGGGCAGGGCGTCGCCGGTGTGTTCCAGCGGGAGTTTGAGTTCAGTCAGGCGGATCATGTTTCGAGGAGCAATGGCTTGTGTTGATCAAGCAGATTGACGCAGCCTGGCCCAGCCGCGCCCCTTGCATTGGCGGGCCGGAGAAGCGTCAGGCAGGCAAAAAACCTTCAATCGACAGGTAACGCTCGCCGGTGTCGTAGTTGAAGCCCAGCACGGTGGCACCCATGGGCAGGTCGGGCAGTTTCTGCGCAATCGCGGCCAGGGTGGCGCCGCTGGAGATGCCCACCAGAATGCCTTCTTCGCGGGCGCAGCGGCGCGCCATTTCGCGGGCCGGCTCGGCGTCAACCCGAATCACCCCGTCCAGCAAGTCGGTGTGCAGGTTGGCCGGGATGAAGCCGGCTCCGATGCCCTGAATCGGGTGCGGCGCGGGCGCGCCGCCCGATATCACCGGCGAGGCGCTGGGCTCCACCGCAAACACCTTGAGCTGCGGCCACTTGGCCTTGAGCACCTGGGCGCAACCGGTCAAGTGGCCACCGGTGCCTACGCCGGTGATGAGTGCGTCGAGGCCTTCGGGAAAGTCGGCCAAGATTTCCTGCGCGGTGGTGCGCGCATGCACTTCAATATTGGATGGGTTGTCAAATTGCTGCGGCATCCAGGAATTGGGCGTCGCCGCGATCAGAGTCTGGGCGCGGTCTATCGCGCCTTGCATGCCTTTTTCGCGCGGCGTCAAGTCAAAGCTGGCGCCATAGGCCAGCATCAGGCGCCGGCGCTCCACCGACATGCTGTCGGGCATTACCAACACCAGTTTGTAGCCCTTGACGGCAGCCACCATGGCCAAGCCCACGCCGGTATTGCCGGAGGTGGGCTCGATGATGGTGGCGCCGGGTTTGAGCGCGCCCGACTTCTCGGCGGCCTCCACCATCGACAAGGCGATGCGGTCCTTGATCGATCCGGCGGGGTTGCTGCGCTCGGACTTGATCCACACGTTGTGCCCACTGCCAAACAGGCGGTTGATCCGCACGTGAGGGGTGTTGCCAATGGTTTGAAGGATGTTGTCAGCTTTCATCGTGGACTCCGATAGTTGGTCATAACGGGTGCAGTGCGATTGTGGACGAGTTGTTCTACCGGTTTGCGCATATCCATATCGCCTGCGGCGATAATCGCCCCGTGAAGCCCACCAGACTGTCGCTGGTGCAAGCCGCAAGGCCGGCGCGCAAGCGCCGGGTGGAAACACCGCACTGGAGGAACGTCCGGACTGCATAGGGCAGCGTAGCAGCTAACGGCTGTCCACTGAAACCCGCGTGCGCAAGCACGCGGCATAAGGTGAGGATCAGAGCAACAGAGACGAGTCGAATCCGGGGCAACCCGGATTCGGGTGAAACGGGCAATCTCTACGCGCAGCAATACCAAGTAGGCCAGCGTTGATGGGGCCCCCAGAGCTGGCGGGTAGGTAGCACCGAGCCGCTGGGTGACCAGCGGCCCAGATTAATGACAGTCACTTCGGCGTGTCCGCAAGGACGCGCCGTTGCACAGAATCCGGCTTATCGGTGGGCTTCACACTTTTACTT
>CXWL01123646.1_pt1 | contig 10442 bp, 11 predicted proteins | sample 590931 | NCBI WGS metagenome assembly CXWL01 (sample SAMEA3498368, study PRJEB10139) | groundwater metagenome | biome: water well; material: biofilm material | place: Germany | collected 2015-04-27
CGCGGGCTGCAGACCGCCACCACGCAATCGCGGAACAGTTCCACCGCGTGTTCGCTGGCGCGATGGTCGCCGTACGTCACCCGAAAATCGATTTCATAACCCTCGGGCGACGGTTCGGCGTGGCTGCCGTCGAGGAACAGATTGAGCCCCGGGTGTTCGCTCTGCCAGCGGTAGATCAGCGGCGCCAGCCAATCGGAAAGCAGCGACGGCAAGGCACTGATGCGCAGGTTATGGGTGCTCCTGGCGCGCTCGACTTCGACCTGGGCGATGCGCAGGGTTTCGAACGCCGCCACGCAGCTGTCGTGATAACGCTGCCCCGCTGTGGTCAGGCTGATTCGCTTGCCGACGCGGAAGGTCAGGCTCAGGCCCAGGCTGTCCTCCAGCAGCTTCATCTGCTGGCTCACCGCACCCGCCNNCACCTGAATGGCGCGCAGCGAAGGCAAGTTGTTCATCGGCATCTCCCGTGTGGCGAGGGCCGATTATTAGTTTAGCTGAGCTAAACGAAGCAACAGTTTTAGCCATCTTTTCGAAATTTCAGGTTCTCGTATTCTGGACCTGTACCACGACCTTGCATTAGCCCAGCCGCCCACTCGAAAAATCAAAAAAGGCCCGGAACAATGAAAAAACTCATGCTCGCCACGGTTCTCGCGCTCGCCTCCACCAGTGCCCTGGCCAATGACCTGACCACCCTGCGCTTCGGCGTCGATCCGACCTTCGCCCCGTTCGAATCGCGCGAACCCAGCGGGCAACTGGTGGGGTTCGATATCGACCTGGGCAACGCCATCTGCGCGCAGCTCAAGACCAAGTGCGTGTGGGTCGAAAGCGCCTTCGACAGCATCATCCCGGCGCTGAAGGCGAACAAGTTCGATGCGATTCTTTCGGCGATGACCGTTAACGAAAAGCGCAAGCAGACCATCGACTTCTCCGACCGCCTGTACAACTCCCCCAGCCGCCTGATCGCCAAGGACGGCAGCGGCCTGCTGCCCACCGTCGAATCGCTGCAGGGCAAGCGCGTCGGCGTCGCCCAAGGTAGTACCCAGGAAGCCTACGTCAAGGCCAAGTGGGCGCCGCACGGGGTGACCATGGTCTCCTACAACAACCAGGACCTGGTCTACCCGGACCTCACCAGCGGGCGCATCGACGCCACATTGACTGACGCAGTGGTGGCCGATATCGGCTTCCTGCAGACCCCGGGCAACACCGGTTTCGCCTTTGCCGGCGACGCGGTCCGCGACGAACAGATCCTCGGCCTGGGCATCGCCATTGGCCTGCGCAAGGACGACCAGAAACTGGCGGACGCGATCAACGGCGCGCTGGCAGAAATGCACAAGAACGGCACCTACGACCGGCTGCAGAAGCAGTACTTCAGTTTCGACATCTACAACTGAACCCGTCGCCCGCCATCCCGATAAGGAGCCATCCCATGTTCTTGCGAAACGCCTGGTACGTCGCCGCCAGTGAAGCCGAACTGGCTGAACAACTGCACCCCGTCACCCTGCTCGGTGAAGCCGTGGTCCTGTACCGCAAGGGCGACGGCACGCCCGTCGCCCTCGAAGACGCCTGCCCGCACCGCAAGCTGCCGCTGTCGATGGGCCGGCGCAAAGGTGACGACCTGGAGTGCGGCTACCACGGCCTGACCTTCGACTGCTCCGGCAGTTGCGTGCGCGCGCCCGGCAGCCAGCGCATTCCCCAGGGCGCCAGGGTGCGCAGTTATCCGCTGGAGGTGCGCTACGGGTTTATCTGGATCTGGATGGGCGACCCGGCGCAGGCCGATCCAGCGCAGATCTGCCACGTCCCGGAATGGGGCGATCCGGCCTGGGGCCTGAATCGCGGCGACAGCATGCTGATCCCGTGCAACTACCTGTACATGACCGACAACCTGCTGGACCCGGCCCATGTCGCCTGGGTCCATCAGTCGTCCTTCGGCAATGCGGCCTGTGCCGAGGAACCGCTGCAAACCACAGTCACCGAACAGGGTGTAATCGTTTCGCGCTGGATGCGTGACGTCGAGGTGGCGCCCTTCTATGCCAAGTTCGTCCAGTTCAGCGGCCACTGCGATCGCAAGCAACACTACGAAGTGCACTACCCGTCCCAGGCGATCATCAAGGCCCTGTTCACCCCCGCCGGCACCGGTCGCGACGACGGCGAACTGCACGAGCAGGTGTTCCTGATGAACTCCTACAACTTCATGACCCCGGTCGATGAAAATAACACCCGCTACTACTGGTTCCAGGTGCGCAATTTCGATACCGAGAACGAGGACGTATCACGCCAGTTCGACGAAGACGTGCGCCACGCCTTTGCCGAGGATCGGGTGGTGCTGACCGCCGTACACCAGGGCATGGCCAACAAGCGCACGCCGAACATCGACCTGGCCTCCGACTCCGGGCCGCTGCGCTTTCGCCGCAATCTGGACAAACTAATTGCCCAGGAACAGCCGGCCAACCTGATCCCCCTCTCGCGTCAGCTGGAGGCCTGAGATGGGCTCGCCTTTGCACACCTCAAGCGGGTTCAAACGCTATCGGGTGGTTGAGAAAAGAGCCGAAAGCGCGGTGATCACCTCCTTCGTACTGGAGGCGGCCGACGGTGTTTCCCACCTGCACTTTCGCCCCGGACAGTTCCTCGTGGTGCGTCTGGAACTGGGCGATGGTGTGACTGCCGTGCGCAACTACAGCCTGTCCGGCGACCCGGCGGACCCGGCGCGGTTGCGCATTTCGGTGAAGCGCGAGCCGGCGCCGTTCGACCGCCCGGACCTGCCAGCGGGCCAGGGCTCCAACTACCTCCACGATCAAGTGCAGGTCGGCCACAGCCTGGAGATCGCCGGCCCCACCGGCGGCTTCGTCCTCGATGAAGACAGCCCGCGCCCGGTGCTGCTGTTCAGCGGCGGTGTCGGCCTGACCCCGATGCTCAGCATGCTGCACCGATTGAGCCGCGAATCGTCACGTCCGGTGTACTTCGTCCACGCTTGCGAAAATGGCGCGGTGCATGGGTTCCGCGATGAAGTGCTGGCTCTGGCCGACCGCCGTCCGGGGATCACCGCGCACTTTTGCTACCGCAATCCGACTCCGGAGGACAAGGCCCAGCCGGCCTTCCACAGCCAGGGCCTGATCAGCCGCGAAACCCTGCAACAGCTGCTGCCGCTGGACGACTACGACGTTTACCTGTGCGGCCCGCGCCCGTTCATGCAGGCCAACTGGCGCCTGCTGCGCAGCCTGGGCATCGCCGCCGGGCGCATCCACTACGAATTCTTCGGCCCGGCGACCATTCTTGAGGAAGATGAAGATTGCGCACCTGCTGCGCCGATAGTTGAGCCCCCCACTCTGCTCGAGGGTGAACTGAGCGTCGAGTTCCTGCCCTCCGGCAAGCGAGTGGCCTGGGACCCGGGTTGCCATTCCCTGCTGGAACTCGCCGAACAGGCCGGCCTGACCCCGGCGTTCAACTGCCGCGCCGGTCTGTGCAACACCTGCCAGGTGCCACTGCGCCAGGGGTCGGTGGAGTATTTTGAGGAGCCGCTGGATGTGCCGCAGGATGGGAGGGTTTTGTTGTGCTGTTCGCGGCCGACCAGTGCGGTGACCGTGGATTTGCGCGGAAGTATTTAAACTGTGGGAGTGGGCTTGCCCGCGATGGCTGCGGCACTTTCACCATGAATGCCGGCGCCGCCCGGCTCTTTCTCACCCTTGTCGACCGCCCCAAGCCCCCAGTCGTTCGGCGCATTCCAATCCTCGCCAAACACCTCCACCGGATGCATGGTCCGGTCGGCACCGTTGCCGCAGGCCAGGGATTTGGCCGGGCAATAGCGGTCACAGCCCCAGCAAATGCGCTCGGGGTGGCTGGGGTTGTCGGGGAAATGCTTGGCCATGCCGATCTCCGGGGAGTGAGGGGCGCAGGTTCAATCTAATCCTCTCGCGTGCTGCCGGCCTTGATGCAAATCAAGAATCTGGGGAAGCACCTCTGGGGGAGCATGCTAGCGATGAAGTTGATGCGGTGTGAGCTGATGGCCTCATCGCCAGCAGGCTGGCTCCTACAGGTTTTGTGGTCGACCACAAGGCCGGCGGTGGCCGCGGCAATACAACACACCATTGTAGGAGCGAGCTCGCTCGCGAAAAACGCCCAGACACCGCGTTCATTCTGGATGACGCGGTGTCGCTGAGTTCTTCGCTGGCAAGCCAGCTCCTACATGTTTCGCTGTGACCGCAGTTCTTGTGATCTCTGTGGGAGCTCCGCTGCTAGCGATAGCCGACAACGCGTATATCCTGAATAAACGCCACCTGGAGATAACCCGATGCTCAACAAGAATCCTGCTCCAAACACCGTGCCGCCGCTGTCGACCTGGGACGACCAGGGCATTGTCAGCACCCTCGACAACGAGGCCTTTACCACCCCACCGGCCCTGACCCACGCCGAACTGGTGCACCTGCGGGTGCGGGTGATTGCCCTGGAAAACCTGGTAGTCGCGCTGCTGGCCGAGGGTTCGGAGCGCCAGCGCGAGGTGGCCCGGGAGATGGCCGAGTACATTTCGCCGCGCCCCGGTTTCACCCAACATCCGCTGACCCTGCATGCGGCGCAGCAGATGGTCCACAGTGTGGAGCGCGCCGAACGCTTTCAGCGGCGGGAAGACCCGGCCGGCTGATTTCTTCAAAACTTGATCACAATCATTATTGTTTACAACAAAGCTTCCTAGACTCGGCTTCCCACTCCGCCGTCTCAGGAATCCACCATGCGTACCGCGTTTTCGCTGTCACTCGCCCTGTTCCTGCTCACTCCGCTGGCGCAGGCCAAGGAATACCCGATCGGTGCGCCGCAGTTGTGCCCGGGGCTGGAAGTCGGGGCGGTGTATTTGCAGCCGATCGAAATGGAACCGGCGGGGATGATGCGCGCCACCGCCGATTCCGATGTCCACCTGGAAGCCGACATCCGCGCCACCGCCGACAATCGCCAGGGCTTTCAGGAAGGCAGTTTCGTGCCTTACCTCAACGTCTCGTTCAACCTGAAAAAACAGGGCAGCGACGAGCAGATCCAGGGCGATTTCCACGCCATGGTCGCCAACGACGGGCCGCACTACGGTGACAACGTCAAGCTGCTCGGCCCAGGCAAATACCAACTGACCTTCACCCTGCTGCCACCCGGCGGCCATGGCTCACTGGGCCGTCACACCGACAAGGAAACCGGCGTCGCGCCCTGGTTCGAACGCTGCGAACTGCACTACGAGTTCGTCTACGCCGGCATCGGTAAAAAAGGCGGCTATTAAATGAAACGCCCGCCGATCGCCTGGCTGCTGCTGGCCGCCGCCCTGCCGCTGCCGGCGTTGGCCGAATTGCCCAGCTATGAACTGAGCCTGAACGACGGCCACTTCTCCCCCGCCGTGCTCGAAGTGCCGGCGGGGCAGCGCTTCAAGATCGTCCTGAAAAACATCGGCCAGGGGCCCGCCGAATTCGAAAGCACGCCGTTGCGGGTGGAGAAAGTCCTGTCGCCCGGGGTCACCACCTTCGTCGTCATTCATCCCCTCAAACCCGGTCACTACCCCTTCTTCGACGAGTTCAACCCCCAGCTGCCCGAGGGCGGCATCCTCGCCAAGTGAGCCGTTGACCTACGGAGCTTGCATGAATCAATCAATGTTCATCGTCTGGCGTGAAAGCGTCGAGGCGCTGCTGGTCATCGGTATTCTTCAGGCCTGGATCAGCCAGCAGAGCCAAAGCCACCGGCTGAGTAAATTCCTCTGGAGCGGTGTGCTGCTGGGGCTGTTGCTCTCGGGCCTGCTGGCGCTGCTGATCATGTTTGCCGGCGACGCCATGAGCGGCGCGCTGAACGAATGGTTCCAGGCCGGGATGGCGCTGATCGCCAGTTTGCTGATGGTGCAGATGGTCGGCTGGATGCATCGCCACGGCCGCAGCCTCAAGCAGGACCTGCAGCGCCACGCCGACCAGCATCTGGCTCGCCGGGGTGGCCTGGGCCTGATGCTGCTGGCGCTGCTGGCGGTCAGCCGCGAAGGCAGTGAAACCGTGGTCTTCCTCTATGGCGCCGGGGCGCGGTTGCGCGGGCCGGAGCTGGGGCTGTTCGCCGTTGGCGGGCTGTTGGGCCTGGTGCTGTCGGCGCTGACCATTGTCTTGCTGCACAGCAGTCGACGGTTTATTTCCTGGCGGCGTTTCTTCGCCCTCAGCGAAGCCGTGCTGCTGATGCTCGGCGCCGCATTGCTGGTCAGCGCCAGCGAGCGCATCGGCGGTCAACTGCTGGCCATGGACCTGCCGGAATGGGTCTACGGCAGCGTCGGCGACGCGCTGTGGGACAGCAGCCATTGGCTCAATGACAGCCATGGCATCGGCGGTTTCCTCGCGGGATTCGCCGGCTATCGGGCGACTCCCAGCGCCCTGACCCTGGCGGTGTGGCTCGGTTACTGGCTGCTGATCGCCGGCTGGCTGCGACAACGCCGCGAGGAGCCGCTGCCATGCCTGGGCTGAGTGCGCACAATCGCTGGCTGCAACGCCTGGGCGACGGCATGCGCCGGCACGCGCGAGTGATTCGTGGGCTGCAATGGCTGGTGGTGCTGTTCTACGCCGTGCTGTTGCTACTCCCGGCGATGCTGCCGCTGCCGGACAGCCAGGCGCGGATCCTCGATAACCTGACCCTGCTCGCGCAGTTTCTGTTCTGGGGCATCTGGTGGCCGTTCGTGCTGCTGTCGATTGTGCTGTTCGGTCGGCTCTGGTGCGGCGTGTTGTGCCCCGAAGGCTCACTCAGCGAGTGGGCCAGCCAGCATGGCAAGGGCCTGCGAGTGCCGCGCTGGTTGCGCTGGGGCGGCTGGCCGACGTTGGCGTTCTGCCTGACCACCCTCTATGGCCAACTCATCAGCGTCTACGACTACGCCCAGGCGGCGCTGCTGATTCTCGGCGGATCCACCGTGGCGGCGGTACTGGTGGGTTTTCTGTTCGCCCGCGGCAAACGCATCTGGTGCCGCTACCTGTGCCCGGTGAGCGGCGTGTTCGGCCTGCTGGCACGCCTGGCGCCGGTGCATTTTCGGGTCGATGAACAGCGCTGGCTGGAAAACTCCGCCGCGCGCTTGCCACCGCCCAATTGCGCGCCGCTGCTGGATATCCGCCGCATGCGCGGCGCCAGCGACTGCCACGCCTGCGGACGCTGCAGCGGGCAACGCGGGGCGGTGCAATTGATCGCCCGTTCGAGCAATCAGGAGATTGTCCAGGCGAGCGCGCAGAACCTCTCACCCTGGGACGCGCGCCTGCTGCTGTTCGGGGTGATCGGCTTGGCCATGGGCGCGTTCCAGTGGACGGTCAGCCCGTGGTTCATCACCCTCAAACAGAGCCTCGCGCAATGGCTGGTGGAGCACGATCAACTCTGGGCCCTGGGCGATAACGCGCCCTGGTGGCTGCTTACTCACTACCCGCAACTCAACGACAGTTTCAGCTGGCTCGACGGTTTCAGCATCGTCGCCTACCTGGGGCTGAGTTCGCTGCTGCTCGGCGGCGCGCTGGTTCTGATAACAAGGATGGCGGCGCGTTTGGCGGGAGATCGAACACTCTATTGGCCGCTGGCCCTGACACTCACACCCCTGGGTGGCGCCGGGCTGTTTCTCGGCCTGTCGGCGACCACGGTGAAATTGCTGCGCTATGAAGGCCTGATCCTGGACTGGGTGCAGCCCGCCCGAGCAGCGTTGCTGCTGGCGGCGATGGCCTGGAGTCTGCTGCTGGGCTGGCAACGTCTGAACAGCGCGCGTCTGCCTTTGCAACGGCAACTCGCGGCCAGCGCCTGTCTGCTGCTGGCCGTTGGCATGATCGGTGTGGGTTGGTGGCTGCAGTTCTGGGGCTGGGCCTGAATCGCCCTGCCCCGTCATCCGCGCAAGACAAACACCGGGAACAACTCACGCAGTGCCTGCCACAACTCCGGTAGCGCTGCCCCATGGACCGAAAGGCTTGGCAGCAAGGGATCGAACATCTGCTCGGTGCGCACCAGTTGCACCGCGTAGCGCTTGACCCCACGCTCGCTTAAACGCCGGGCCAGGGTCAGCAGCCGCGTCGGATCGATCAGGTGCCAGTGCACCGTGGTGCGACATTCATAGTCGACCCCGCTGGCCAGCAGATAATCGAGGCTGCACCAATTGGCCGCGCCGCTGCCGCCGACCCGGGTAATCAGCTGGGTATCTTCAGGCAACGCCTTGACGTCGAAGCCCACCCAATCCGCCCCATCCACCGCCTTGGCGAACGCCTGCGGCTTGATCCCGGCGCTGTGCAAACCGATGCGAAAACCCATCTCGCGCACTTCATCCATGGCACCCCGCAGGCCGTGCTGCAAGGTCGGCTCGCCACCACTGAACACCACTGCATCGAGCAAATCCTGACGGCGCTGCAGAAACGCCAGAACCCGCAGCCAGTCCATTTCCTCGGTACCCCGAGGCGGGATCAGTTGCGGGTTATGGCAGTAACGACAACGCCAGGCGCACCCCTGGCAAAACAGCACACAGGCGAGTAGCCCCGGATAGTCGATGGTGGTCAGGGGCAACAGGCCCCCGACCCTGAGCATTCGGCTCATTGGCGCCCGGCCAGCGCCGCGCTTTCAGTGAAATGTACGCGCTCGCGGTGCTCCGATTGTTTGCCCGGGTTGAAGGCCGAGACCGGGCGGTGATAGCCCATCACCCGGGTCCAGACTTCACAGCGTTGACGTTGCGCCTGGGGCAGTGTTGTCGATGCAGTCATGGTGTAGCTCCTTGCGGTTGGGTGGATCGAAATCAGTGGACGCTGGCGGTTTTCTGCGCCTGCAACAGCAGGGCTTCGTCGCATTTCGGGCAGAACTCGTGCTCGCCGGCGAGGTAGCCGTGGACCGGGCAGATCGAGAAGGTCGGGGTCACGGTCAGGTACGGCAGACGGAAGCGCCCGAGGGCCTTGCGCACCAGTTGCTTGCAGGCCTGGGTCGAGGAAATCCGCTCGGCCATGTACAGGTGCAGCACGGTGCCGCCGGTGTATTTGCACTGCAGTTCGTCCTGCAGTTCCAGGGCCTCGAACGGGTCCTGGGTGTAGCCCACCGGCAACTGCGAAGAGTTGGTGTAGTACGGCGCCTCGCGGCAGCCGGCCTGGAGAATCTCCGGGTAGCGCTTCAAATCTTCCCTGGCGAAACGGTAGGTGGTGCCTTCCGCCGGGGTGGCTTCGAGGTTGTAGAGGTGGCCGGTTTCTTCCTGGAAACGCACGAGGGTCGCGCGCACATGGTCCAGCAACTGCACGGCGAAGTGCCGGCCCTGTTCGGTGTGCATGCCCTCCTCGTCGCCGCTGAAATTGCGCAGCATTTCATGCAGGCCGTTGAGGCCGATGGTCGAGAAGTGATTGCGCAAGGTGCCCAGGTAGCGCTTGGTGTAGGGGTACAGGCCGGCGTCCATGTGGTGCTGGATCACCTTGCGCTTGACCTCCAGGCTCTCCATCGCCAGCTCCATCAGCTCATCCACGCGCTGCAGCAAACCGCTGCTGTCGCCCTTGAATAGATAACCCAGGCGCGCGCAGTTGATCGTCACCACCCCCAGCGAACCGGTCTGTTCCGCCGAGCCGAACAACCCGCCTCCGCGCTTGAGCAACTCGCGCACGTCCAGCTGCAGGCGGCAGCACATCGAGCGCACCTGGTTGGGCTGCATGTCCGAGTTAAGGAAGTTCTGGAAGTACGGCAGGCCGTAGCGCGCGGTCATTTCGAACAGGCGGTCGGCGTTTTCGCTATCCCAGGGGAAGTCGTGGGTGATGTTGTAGGTCGGGATCGGAAAAGTGAACACCCGGCCCTTGGCGTCGCCGGCCTGCATCACTTCGATGTAGGCGCGATTGAGCAGGTCCATTTCGACTTGCAGTTCGCCATAGGCAAAGGGCATTTCCTCACCGCCGATTACCGGGATCTGTTCGCGCAAATCCTCCGGGCAGACCCAGTCGAAAGTCAGGTTGGTAAAAGGTGTCTGGGTGCCCCAGCGCGAGGGCACGTTGAGGTTGTAGATGAACTCCTGGATGGCCTGGCGCACTTCGTCATAGGGCAACTGATCCTTGCGCACGTAGGGCGCCAGGTAGGTGTCGAATGAACTGAAGGCCTGGGCGCCGGCCCATTCGTTCTGCAGGGTGCCGAGGAAGTTGACCATCTGCCCCAGGGCGCTGCTCAGGTGCTTCGGCGGCCCGGCTTCGACCCGTCCCGGCACGCCGTTGAGGCCTTCGTGCAACAGGGTGCGCAGCGACCAGCCGGCGCAGTAACCGGCGAGCATGTCGAGGTCGTGCACATGCAAATCCGCCTCGCGGTGGGCCTGGCCTATGGCCTCGCTGTACACCTCGTCCAGCCAGTAGTTGGCAGTGACCTTGCCCGACACGTTCAACACCAGTCCGCCCAGTGAATACCCCTGATTGGCGTTGGCCTGGACCCGCCAGTCTTCACGGTCCAGGTATTCGTTCATCGAAGTCGCCACCTCGACCATGGTCCGGCGG
>CXWL01119370.1_pt1 | contig 10441 bp, 8 predicted proteins | sample 590931 | NCBI WGS metagenome assembly CXWL01 (sample SAMEA3498368, study PRJEB10139) | groundwater metagenome | biome: water well; material: biofilm material | place: Germany | collected 2015-04-27
GCCGTGCGGATTTTCAAGCGCCAGGGCATCCGCGACGGCGTGTCACGGGCGGCCGGCAAAATCATCCACATGAGTTCGGTGCACCAACTGATCCCCTGGGCCGGGCATGTGAACTACGCGGCGTCCAAGGGCGGCGTGGAAATGCTGATGCGCACCCTCGCCCAGGAAGTCAGCGAACAGCGCATCCGCATCAACGGCATTGCACCGGGGGCGATTCGTACCGCAATCAATCGCGCCGCCACCGAAGGTGCAGCCGAACAGCAACTGCTTAAATTGATTCCCTATGGCCGCGTCGGCGATGTCGAAGACGTGGCCAACGCCGTGGTGTGGCTGGCCAGTGATGCCTCCGACTATGTAGTGGGGAGCACCTTGTTTATCGATGGCGGCATGAGCCTTTACCCGGAGTTTCGAGACAATGGTTGATTTGAACAACGAGCCACAAAGCGCCATCGATGCCCACGGCATCATCGGCGACATGCGCAGCGCCGCCCTGGTGAATGACAAAGGCAGCATCGACTTTTACTGCTGGCCGGAATTCGACAGCCCCTCGATCTTCTGCGCGCTGCTGGACACTCCCGACGCCGGCACCTTCCAACTCACCCCCGACCTGCCCAACGCCCGCCGCGAGCAGATCTACCTGCCCGACACCAATGTGTTGCAAACCCGCTGGCTCAGCGATGAAGCCGTGGTGGAGATCACCGACCTGCTGGCGATCAGCGAAGAGCCCGATGACCTGCCGCTGTTGATTCGCCGGGTGCGCGTGGTCAGCGGCAAGGCCACGATTCACCTGCGCTGCGCCGTGCGCCATGACTATGCGCGCACGCCCACCGTCGCAACGCTGGATAACGGCATGGTGTGCTTCAATGCCGACGGCCAGCCCGGCCTGCGCCTGTCCAGCAGCCACCCGCTGCAGATCAAGGCCGACGCTGCAGTGGCCAGCTTCGTGCTGAACCAGGAGGAAGATGCCGAGTTCGTGCTCGGCGGCCTCGAGGATGAGCGCGTCGACAACGGCTGCACCGACCTGGCGCTGGCGCACACCTTGAAGTTCTGGCGCGGCTGGATCGCGCAGTCGACCTATCGCGGGCGCTGGCGCGAAATGGTCAACCGCTCGGCCCTGGCGCTCAAGCTGCTGACCTCGCGCAAACACGGCGCCATCATCGCTGCCGCGACCTTCGGCCTGCCGGAAACCCCGGGCGGCGAGCGCAACTGGGACTACCGCTACACCTGGATCCGCGACGCCTCGTTCACCGTCTACGCCTTCATGCGCCTGGGTTTCGTCGAAGAAGCCAACGCCTACATGCGCTGGCTCAAAGGCCGGGTCAGCGACTGCTGCGGCCAGCCGACCAAGATCAACATCCTGTACGGCATCGACGGCCGCCAGGAACTGCCCGAAACCACCCTGGACCACCTCAGCGGCCACGGCGGCGCCACGCCGGTGCGCATCGGCAATGAGGCGGTCGACCAGATCCAGCTGGATATCTATGGCGAGCTGATGGACGCGGTGTACCTGGTCAACAAATACGGCGAAGCCATCTCCCACGAAGGCTGGAAACACACGGTGGAAGTTGCCGACCAGGTCTGCGAAATCTGGAATCAGAAAGACGTGGGCATCTGGGAAATGCGCGGCGAGCAGCATCACTTCCTGCATTCGCGACTGATGTGCTGGGTGGCCCTGGACCGCGCGATCCGCCTGGCCTCCAAGCGTTCACTGCCGGCGCCGTTTGCACGCTGGGACCAGACCCGCCAGGCGATCTACGCCGACATCTGGAGCAACTTCTGGAATGAGGAACGCGGGCATTTCGTCCAGCATATCGGCAGCACCGCCCTCGACGGTTCGATGCTGCTGATGCCCCTGGTGCGCTTCGTCGCCGCCACCGACCCGCGCTGGCTTTCGACCCTGGAAGCCATCCAGAAAAGCCTGGTGCGCGATGGCATGGTCTACCGCTACCGCAACGACGATAACCAGATCGACGGCCTGCAAGGCACCGAAGGCGCTTTCGCCGCCTGCTCCTTCTGGTACGTCGAATGCCTGGCCCGCGCCGGGCAGGTGGAAAAAGCCCACCTGGAATTCGAACAGCTGCTGCGCTACGCCAACCCGTTGGGCCTGTACGCCGAAGAGTTCGACAGCCAGGCCCGACACTTGGGTAATACGCCACAGGCGTTGAGCCATCTGGCGTTGATCAGCGCAGCGACCTTCCTGGACCGCAAACTCAGCGGGGAGAAGACCACCTGGCAGCCCTGAAAACCCAACTGCGGCTCACCTGATGTATGGAGATCAAAATGTGGGAGGGGGCTTGCCCCCTCCCACATTTGGATCGCATTAAGCCTTCTAGACAAGTAAAGCAATCGCCTTCAATACACCCGAAGCCCGTCATTCGTTTCAGCTAGAGTTCCAGCAGCCCCCCAGACAGGAACCCATCATGCCCAGCCTGCTCTACGCCCCCACCCCCATGCTCAACATCGCCTACGAAAGCCACGGCCCCACCGGCGGCAAACCCGTGATCCTCCTGCACGGCTTCCCCTACGACCCCCGCGGCTATGACGCAATCGCCCCAGCGCTGGCCGGGCGCGGCTACCGGGTACTGGTCCCCTACCTGCGCGGCTACGGCCCCACACGGTTCATCAACCCACAAATCATGCGCTCCGGCCAACAAGCCGCCCTGGCCCAGGATCTGCTGGACTTCATGGATGCACTCGAGATTCCAAAGGCCACCCTCGCCGGCTACGACTGGGGTGGCCGCGCCGCCTGTATCGTCGCCGCACTCTGGCCACACCGGGTGCACGGCCTGGTGACCGGCGACGGCTACAACATCCAGGACATCGCCAAATCCCTCAAACCACGCGCGCCGGAGACGGAGCATCGGCTGTGGTACCAGTTCTACTTCCACACCCAGCGCGGCGTGGACGGGCTGACCGCCAACCGTCGTGAGTTGTGTGAGTTGCTGTGGTCACTGTGGTCACCGACCTGGGCCGCGGGGCCGGGCCTGTATGCACAGACGGCACCGTCGTTCGATAACCCGGATTTTGTCGAGGTGGTGATTCACTCTTATCGCCACCGCTTCATGTATGCGCCCGGCGACCCGGCGCTGGAGGCCATCGAGCAGGCGCTGGCGCTGCAACCGGCGATTACGGTGCCGAGCATTTCGCTGTGTGGTGCCGATGACGGCGTGGGCCCGCCGCCGCAAGAGGATGACGACGTGGAACACTTCAGCGGCTTTTACCGGCGCCAGGTGTTGCCCGGCGTGGGCCACAATATTCCCCAGGAGGCGCCGCAAGCGACGCTGGCGGCGCTCTTTGAGCTGCTCGAGCGGCCCTAAACCGCCGCCGGGATCCTGAAGCTGAACACACTGCCCTGCCCGGCCACGCTCTCGGCCCAGAGCGTGCCACCGTGGGCCTGGATGATGCCGTGGGAAATATACAAACCCAGGCCGCTGCCGGTGGGGTTGCCCTCGCGGGAAGTCCAGTAGCGCTCGAAGATGTACGGCAGTTGCGCCTCGCCGATCCCCACGCCGTTGTCGCACACCCGAAACAGCACTTCATCGTCTGCCGCCTGGGCGATCACCTCAATGGCGCCGCCCAGGTCGGTGAACTTGAGGGCGTTGCCGAGCAGGTTGGAAAACACTTGGAACAGCCGCTCCGGGTCGGCCTGGACGCGCAGCCCCGGCTGGGCGCGCCACGTCAGGTTGATGCCCTTGGCCGCCGCCAGCGGGTGCCACATCAGGCCGAGCTGGTCGAGGGTCGCGCGCACCTCCAGCGGTTGCAGGGCCACCCGGTAGCGCCCGGCCTCGATGCGCGAAATATCGATCAGGTCTTCGAGCAGCGTGTTCATGCGCGACGTGGCGGTCTGCATGGTTTCAATCGCCGTGGTCAGGCGCCGGTTGGCCTTGGTTTCTTCGACGGGCACCAGCTTGCGCATCATCCCGCATTGCATCAGCAGGATGGTCAGCGGGCTGCGCAGGTCATGGGAGACCACCGCCACCAGCTCATCCCGTGCACGCACGGCGGCATGCTCGCGCTGCACCTGGCGCGCCAGGTCATGCTCAAGGGCGTTACGGCGCAGGCTCTCCACCGCCTGCAATTCAGAGCTCGACCACTGCTGCGCCTTGCCGTCGACTTGCTGCTTCCATAATTCAAACGACTGGCGCGGGCTCAGTGAGGTGGCCAAGGCTTCGCGCTGTTTTATCGGCTCGCCGCTCCAGTGCACCGTGGTCTTGACCTCGGGGCGAAACCACATCACGGCGTTGTCCACCGGTTTGGGCAGGCGAAACGCCAACAGGCCACTGGCGACATCTTGGTANNTCTTCGCCGGGGCATACGCCAAAGCAGTGCAAACGCTCCTCCACCAGAATCGCCAGCCCGCTGGCCGCCGTCAGGTTCAACAAGGTCTGCGCGTGCGGCCGCAGGCTCTCCATCACGTCGCAGGTGTCCTGTGCCATGGCACTGGCCAAGACGTCGATCATGGCGGTTTTTTCCAGCTGCTGACGCCGCGCCTCCTGTTCCTGCAGCAAGGTGATCTGCATCGACAGCAACTGGCCGACACTGGTGCAGGCCGTGCGCAGTTCATGGGGCACGCGCAACGGCTCGCGGTGGCCACAGGTGATCAGGCCCCAGAGCTGCTCGTCCTTGATCAGCGAGATGCTCATGGAGGAGCGCACGCCCATGTTTTTCAAGTAATGGCAGTGCACCGGCGACACGCTGCGCAGCACCGCAAAGCTGAGGTCCAGGGCCTGGCCGGTGTCGGGGCGCAGGGCCGGCAGGATCGGCACCGGCGTATAGGCAGCATCGGGAATCACCCGGATCCAGTTCAGCCGGTAGAGTTCTCGGGCCTGGGGCGGAATATCCGAGGCCGGGAAACACAGGCCCAGGTACGGCTGCATGCCGTCGCTCAGGGATTCGCCGATCACCTTGCCGTGGCCTTGCGGTTCGAAACGGTACAGGGTGACCCGGTCGTAACCGGTCAATGCACGGATTTCGGTGACACAGAGCTGGTACAGCCCATCGAGGGTCTTGGCCGACTGCAAGCGACGCAGGGTGCGGGCGACGTGCAGGGCTGCCGCATGCTGGGGCAGCACGCTGCGCTCCAGCTCCAGAAACAGCAGCCCCTGGTGGCGGTGCAGCAAGGCGTCGTATTGCTCGCCCTTGAGGGTGACGTGATGCAGCTCGTCCTCATCGGCATCCAAATCCGCAAGGGCCAGCCGCACCTGGGCCAGCGCCGCCTCACCGATCAGGCTGCCCAGCGCCTGGCCGGTCAACGACGCAGCGCCCAGGCCCAGCTCCGCATTGACGTTGGTGCTGGCCTGCAGCACCGCCAGCGTCGGCTCGCTGAGGGTCAACAACAGGCCATGGGGCTGGATCGCGCCAGGAATATGAATAGGCTCGCTGGCGCAGTCGTCACTGAGGACGGCGCCGGTCGCAGGCAATGGTTTCATGGGCAGCGTCACGCCGGGGGCGGAGGGAGTAGCGGCGCAGCACTTCGAGCTGACTGCGGAAGGTAGTCCGCCAACATAGCACCTTGGTTCAACTGTGTACGTTTTCGTTCAAGCCGGCGCGCAGAAGCGCTCGCGATAGGCCTGGGGCGTGACTTCCAGGGCGCGCACAAAGCTGCGGCGCAAGGTCTCTTCACAGCCGAAACCGCACTGCACGGCGATGCGCTTGATCGAGGCCGTGCTGTCGGCCAGCTGGCGGCGCGCGGTTTCCACGCGGATCAACTCCACGGCGCGCGCGGGCGTCTGCCCGGTTTCCGCGCGATAGTGGCGCACAAAGCTGCGCTCGCTCATGCCCGACTGGGCGGCGAGGGTTGCGATGCTGAGGTCGAGGGTGAGGTTTTCGGCGACCCAGGCGTGCAGTTCGGCAAAGCGGCTGCCGCCCTTTTGCAGGGCCAGGGTCACGCTGAATTGCGATTGGCCGCCGGGGCGCTTGAGGAACACCACCAGGTGGCGCGCTACTTCCAGGGCCACGGCGCGGCCGAGGTCTTCCTCGACCAGCGCCAGGCACAGGTCGATGCCGGCGGTGACCCCGGCAGAGGTCCACACCGCGCCTTGCTGGATAAAGATCGGGTTGGCTTCCACCGTCAGCGCAGGGAATTTGCGCGCGAGTTCTTCGCAACGAGTCCAGTGGGTGGCGACGCGGCAACCGTCGAGCAAACCGCTGGCGGCCAGCAGGAAGGCGCCGGTGCACACCGAGGTCATTCGCCGGGTGTGCCGGGCTTTTTCGCGCACCCAATCCACCAGCGACAAGTCTTCGGCAGCGCCATACACGCCCCAGCCGCCGGCGATCACCAGCGTGTCACACGGCGCGTCGGCGGCGGGCAACGGCTGCGCCACCAGCGCGAGGCCGGCGGAGGTCATCACCGGCTCGGCCTGGTCGGCGATCACATTGACCGCGTAGGGCAACGGCAAACCGCGCTGGCGCGCCAGGTCGTTGGCCGAGGCGAAGACCTGCAACGGCCCGGTCACGTCGAGCACCTGGGCATTATCAAAAGCGAGCACGTGGATGAGTCTGGGCATGATTGGCGTGATTTGTGGGCTCAATGGCGTATTCGCCAAAGCCTAGGCCTCTAGAGTGAAGCCGTCCACCCCTTTATCGGAGCTTCATTCATGACCTTGCAGATCGGCTTTCTGTTGTTCCCCGGCATCCAGCAACTGGACCTCACCGGCCCCTATGACGTGCTCGGTTCGCTGCCGGACGTGAAGCTGCACCTGGTGTGGAAAGACCTCGCGCCGATCACATCCAGCACCGGCCTGGTGTTCACCCCGACCACCACCTACGCCGACTGCCCGACCCTGGATGTGATCTGCGTGCCCGGCGGTTCGGGCGTTGGCGCCTTGATGGAAGACGAGCAGACCCTGGACTTCCTCAAGGCTCAGGCGCAGACCGCACGCTACGTGACCTCGGTGTGCACCGGCTCACTGGTACTCGGCGCGGCGGGTTTACTGCGCGGGCGCAAGGCGACCACCCACTGGGCCTACCACGACATGCTCGCCCCGCTCGGCGCGATCCCGGTCCAGGACCGCGTGGTGCGCGACGGCAACCTGTTCACCGGTGGCGGGATTACCGCCGGCATCGACTTCGCGCTGGTGCTGGCGGCCGAGTTGTACAGCGAGGCGGCGGCGCAACTGGTGCAGTTGCAGATCGAATACGCGCCAGCGCCGCCGTTCAACGCCGGCAGCCCGCAGACGGCGCCCGCGCATGTGCTGGAAGAGGCGAAAAAACGCGTAGTAGAGTCGCGCAGGGTGCGCGGTGAAATCACTGCACGGGCGGCGGCACGGCTGGGCTGACGCAATACCTGTGGCGAGGGAGCTTGCTCTCTCGCCACACGGGCATTCAGTTGGGCCGCGACATCAACGCCAGGCGCACGGCCAGCAGCGTCAACATCGTCGCCAGTCCCCACTTTTGCAGCAACGCGCCTTGCGAGCGCTTGGCAAAAAATCGGCTCAGCGCTCCGCCAAAAGCCCCCAGCAGCAGGTGAAACACTGCCGCGATCAACGTCAACACCCCGCCGAGCAGCATCAGTTGCGTGGCAATGGCTCCCGCCTCAGGCCGCACGAATTGCGGCAGGAACACCAGAAAAAACAGCAACGCCTTGGGGTTCAGCAAACTATTCAGCATCGCCTGCCAAACGACCCGGCCCAGGGGGATCTGGCTGACGTGAGCGGTGTCCAAACCTGGGCTTTTCTGCAAGGTCTTGAACGCCAGCCACAGCAGATAAACCACACCTGCATAACGAATCAGATCAAACGCCGGCGGCCAACTGGCCACCAACGCCGTCACCCCGGTGGCCGTCAACACCGTCAGCAGCAGGTCCGCCACGCCAATCCCCAAGGCCGACGCCACCCCGCCGCGCCAGCCATGGGTCACGCCATGGCTGATCACAAACGCCATATTCGGCCCCGGCGATAACAACAGCAGCATCACCGCACTGGAAAAAACCGCCAGGGTCGCAAGGTCGATCATGCTCAAGCCCTCCGCAGGAAAACCCGCAGATTAGCCCGCAGCGTCCAGGCCAACAAAAAATTGTGCTGGATACATTGTTCAGCGCAATGCCGGTACCAGTGATTTCTCTTGGGAACAGCCTGCCGGGGCAACTTCAATGGTAAATCGCAGCCTTTCACAGTTAGTTTGAAATGCAACTCACGACCAGACGAAACCCCTATTGGCACGGCACTTAGTGCACCCTGCCTCACACTCTTTGTCCCCCCTTTCCCTTCCCCGATTGAAAAAGGTTTTTCCTTTCGCAGGAAAAATTTGATATTTGTTCCTACACTCAAAAACACAGCCACTCACCGAGTGTTCGGACAAGGAAAGTCAATAAAATGACACTAAAGAGATTGATTAACCTGTCTAGCATGCCACCTCCGCGCTATAGTCAATTAATTGACCACCACAAAAAGGGAACACTCCTTTAGTCACTACCCCGCAGATTCCCTTCAACTGCATAGCTTTGTTTGGTTTATGCATTTGGATTGATAGTTGCGTATTACCCAGAGTAGCCGTAGTTCGACACGCGTTCTAAAGCAGCCACTGCTTTATTGAACAAATCCTCGAACAGCAGAGTCTGGAGTGCAATGAGGAATGTTTTATGCGAGAGAAGTCGTCCGTCGACAGCCTGTTTTTAACACGTGCCGGTTTTGTTGAGTTCTTTGTTGTTTTCGTCAAGTTGATCCATGGCCTCTCTGCCATCCTGCCGCCTCTGGTCCTGGTGATTTTCATCGACCCGTTGGACCCTGAGCTGCGCGCCCACTTCATCGGGCTGCTGGTATTTTTCGCGGTGCTGACCATCATTCTGTTCCAGGCCCTGGGGATCTATTCCGAGGAGCTGTTCAGCAACCGCCTGCGCTTGAAAACCAAGGTCAAGGCCTGGTCGGCGGCGTTCTGCATCCTGCTGTTCATGTACCAGATCCTGCAGTTTTTTCCGCAATTGACCCCACGTAACCTGCTCGCCTGGTACTTCGCCAGCCTGGCCCTGTTCTGCCTTGAACGCCTGCTGATGCTGCGCCTGTACCGCAAGCTGATGCGCGCCGGCAAATACCTGCAGCGCACGGTGATCCTCGGCTTCACCGACACCGCCGTGCACGTCGCCGACCACCTGCAACGCAACGGCGATATCCGCTCCGGGCTGATCGGTTTTATCGACGACCGCACCGAGCGCATCCCCAAGGAACTGAGCAACCTGCCGTTGCTGGGCAACACCCGCGACCTGGAAAAGCTGATCCGCGGCCAGCAGGTCAATCAGGTGATGATCTGCCTGCCGTGGGCCGCCGAGCAGCGCATCCACGGGCTGGTCAACCGCCTGCGGCAGATGTCGGTCAACGTGATGCTGGTGCCCGACATGGCCGCCCTGCGCTACGGCCACAGCAAGATCACCGATGTCGGCGGCATCCTGATGTTCAACACCTCGCAACTGCCATTGCGCGGCTGGTCGCCGGTGATCAAGCGCCTGGAGGATTTGCTGCTCGCCAGCCTGGCGCTGGTGTGCCTGTCGCCGGTGATGGTGGCCACGGCGATTGCGATCAAGCTCGACTCCAAGGGCCCGATCCTGTTTCGCCAGAACCGCTACGGCTACAACGACAACGAAATCCGCGTGTTCAAGTTTCGCTCGATGTACACCGACCAGAGCGATTTCACCGCCGAACAACAAACCACCCGCAAAGACCCGCGCATCACCCGCGTGGGCCGCATCATTCGCAAGACCAGCATCGACGAGCTGCCTCAGCTGTTCAACGTGCTGCTGGGCAACATGTCGATGGTCGGCCCGCGCCCGCATGCCACGGCGACCAAGGCCGCAGGCATTCCCTTCGAAGTGGCAGTGAGCGAATACAGCTCGCGCCACCGGGTGAAGCCGGGCATCACCGGCTGGGCGCAGATCAATGGTTACCGGGGTGAAACCGACACCCTGTTCAAGATCCAGAAACGTGTCGAATACGACCTCGAGTACATCTCCAAATGGTCGGTGTGGTTTGACTTGTACATCGTCTTCATGACGGTCCCCGCCGTCCTTTCCACCAAGGAAGTCTATTGATGAACACCCTCAACGGATTAATTCCCTGCATCATTTCCGGTGGGTCGGGCACGCGGCTGTGGCCGGTGTCCCGGCAGAACATGCCCAAGCCGTTCATGCGCATGCGCGACGGCCAGAGCCTGCTGCAAAAGACCTTCCAGCGCGCGGCCAAACTGCCCGGCGTGGAAAGCGTGTTGACGGTGACCAACCGCGACCTGCTGTTCCGCACCCTGGATGACTACCGCCTGGTCAACAAGGCCCACCTGCCCCTGGACCTGTTGCTCGAACCGTTCGGCCGCAACACGGCGGCAGCGATTGCCGTGGCGGCGCTGCATGTGCAGGAACATTTCGGCGGTGAGGCGCAGTTGCTGGTGATGCCCGCCGACCATCTGATCCTCAATGAAGTGGCGTTCGCCGAGGCCGTGGCCCAGGCCCGCGACCTGG
>CXWL01107264.1_pt1 | contig 10440 bp, 10 predicted proteins | sample 590931 | NCBI WGS metagenome assembly CXWL01 (sample SAMEA3498368, study PRJEB10139) | groundwater metagenome | biome: water well; material: biofilm material | place: Germany | collected 2015-04-27
CCATTGCGACACGGGCTCATCCGCTAAGCGGATGAGCCCGTGTCGCAATGGCGGACCTGACCCCGGTGGCTAAAAAGTGGTCTGACCCCGGTGTTCTTTGCGGTGCCTGGTTGTCTTACTCGTCGTCGTCGTAATCAGGGTCGCGCTGCAAGCCGGCAAGAAATTCCGCGAAGTTTTGCGCCAGCACGATCTGCTTGTATCCGGCTTCCTGGTCGATGTGCAGCACGCGCGGCTCGCCCTGCGGTCCGCACAGCGAATAGTCCAGGCACAACATGTCGTGTCCGGCCGACGGGCAGTCGGCGAAATAGACGCCGATCGCCGGATAGCCCCATTCCTTGTTCCAGAACGTGCTGTCCATTTCGCCGCACAGCGAATTGTCCTTGTCGCGTCCAATGCCGTACATGCCACTGAGCGAAATATGGTCTTCCGCCCACGATGACGGCTCCGTTGTCGGGTGCAAGCTGTAGCGCGGCATGCCGCCATTTTGCGTGCGCATCAGGGCCACATAGGCTGCCGGCAGCTTGTAGCCCAGCTCACGCTCGACGNNCACCAGCCAGAAGTCGGGCGCGATGGAAATTGTCGTCTCAGGCATGTGCCGGTCCTCGTGTACGCGTATCGTTCAAACAAAAAAAATGCGCACCCAAATTGCTTCAGGTGCGCGAACAGGCTAGTCAGGAGAGGGGTGCGAGGTCGTCGCACCCTGTTTACTATCCGAGGTCTATTTTACATAGCCCAATTGCAAGAAGTCTCTCCAATTGTTTCAAAAGTAAACATTTGCAAAAATGTATGATTAGCCGGTATTGCGCAGGCCCGCCGCCACGCCGTTGATCGACAGGTGAATCCCGCGGTGCACGCGTTCGTCGATCTGCGCCGGGTCGCCCGCCACCGCGCGGTGGCGGTGAATCAGTTCGACCTGCAAGTGGTTCAGCGGATCCAGATAGGCGAAACGGTTCTGGATCGAGCGCGCCAGCAGCGGGTTGCCGGCCAGCCGCTCGTGCGCACCGGTGATCGTTTCCAGCACGCCCAGCGTGGTGCCATGTTCGGCCGCGATGCGCTTGAAGATGCGCTCGCGCAGTGCGACGTCGGCCACCAATTCGGCGTAGCGCGAGGCAATCGCCAGGTCGGTCTTGGCCAGTACCATGTCCATGTTCGACAGCAGCGTGGCGAAGAACGGCCATTCCTTGAACATCGCTTGCAGCGTGGCGACCTTGGCCTCGCGGCCGCCTTCTTCCAGCCACGCGCTGATTGCCGAGCCGAAGCCGTACCAGCCCGGCAGCAGCAGCCGGCACTGGCCCCACGAGAAGCCCCAGGGAATGGCGCGCAAGTCTTCGATGCGCTTGGTCGCCTTGCGCGAAGCGGGGCGCGAGCCGAGATTGAGTTCGGCGATTTCGGCAATCGGCGTGGCCGAGAAGAAGTAGTCGGTAAAGCCCGGGGTCTCGTAGACCAGGTTGCGGTAAGCCTTGTAGGCGCGCTCGGACAGGTCGGCCATGATGGCTTCAAAGCCGGCCAGGCGCTGCGCCTGGTCGCCTTCGGCCGCGTGCGGCGTCAGCGACGCTTCCAGCGTGGCCGCCACCAGCAGCTCCAGGTTGCGGCGCCCGATCTCGGCGTTCGAGAATTTGGAGGCGATGATCTCGCCCTGTTCGGTCAGGCGGATCTGGCCGTTGACGGTGCCCGGCGGCTGCGCCAGGATCGCTTCGTAGCTCGGTCCGCCGCCGCGGCCCACGGTGCCGCCGCGGCCATGGAACAGGCGGATCTTCACGCCCGCATCCTTGAATACCTTGACCAGGTGGATCTCGGCCTTGTACAGCTCCCAGTTCGACGTCAGGAAGCCGCCGTCCTTGTTCGAGTCCGAATAGCCCAGCATGACTTCCTGCAGCTGCCCCTGCCTGGCGATCAGTTCCTTGACCAGCGGGATCGCCATCCAGGCGGCCATGATGCCGGCCGCGCGCTGCAGGTCGGGAATGGTTTCGAACAGCGGAATGACCATCGCGTCCAGTTCCTTGGACTGGGTGCGCAGCAGGCCCGTCTCTTTTTGCAGCAGCATCAGTTCCAGCAGGTCCGACACTTCTTCGGTGTGCGAGATGATGTAGTTGCGGATTGCGCGCGCGCCGTAGCGATCGCGGATCTCGCGCGCCGAGCGCAGGATCGACAGCTCGGACTCGGCTTCGGCGCTGTAGTCGGTGTACGGCGAATAGAGCAGGCGTGGCTGCGCCAGTTCCGCCAGCAGCAGCGTGACCTTGTCCGCTTCGGACAGCTGGCTGTAGGACGCTTCCACGCCGGCGCTGGCGAACAGTTCGGCCAGCACCCGTTCGTGCACGTCCGACGACTGGCGCATGTCGAGCGAGGCCAGGTGAAAGCCGAAAATGCCGGCCGCGCGCTGCAGCGTGGCCAGGCGCGGCTTGACCAGCAGCGCGCCGTGGTTGGCCTTGAGCGAATCGGCCAGCACTTGCAGGTCGGCGGAAAATTCGGCCGCGTTGGCATACGGCGCCGCGTTGCCTACTTCCTTGCGCAAGATGTTGGTCGCGCCCAGCTGGCGCGCGGTGGCGGCCAGGCGCGCATAGGTGCCGATCAGCGCGCGCCGGTACGGCTCGTCGCTGCGGTGCGGCGAGTGGTCGGGCGAGACGTCGGCCAGCGCCTGCAGGGCAGCGCTGGCGCCCACCATCAGCGTCGAAATCGACAGCTCGGCGCCCAGCGCGTGCACTTCGTCCAGGTAAAAATCGAGAATCGTGGTGGCCTGGCGCACCAGCGCGTGCTGCATGGTGCCGGCGTTGACGTTCGGATTGCCGTCGCGGTCGCCGCCGATCCAGCTGCCCATCTGCACATAGGCAGCCTCGCCCAGGCTGGCTGCCTGGCCCGGATAGTGGGCGGCGATTTCTTCTTCGATGTCGTCGTACAGGCCTGGCAGCTCGCGCAGGAAGGTGATGCGGTAGTACGACAGCGCGTTGTCGATTTCATCGGCCACCGTCAGCTTCGAGTAGCGCAGCATGCGCGTCTGCCACAGCGTGGCGATGCGCGCATGCAGCAGCGCGGTGTTGGCCACCCGTTCCTTGGGCGTGAGCGGCAGGTCGCGCTCGGCCAGCAGGCGCGCGATGTCGTGCTCGGCGTCGAGAATGGACTTGCGCTGCACTTCGGTCGGGTGCGCGGTCAGCACGGGGGCGATCAGCGCATCGGCAAAAAAAGTGCGCACGGTGTCGCCGTCCACGCCGGCCTGTTTCAGCTTGGTCAGCGCAAAACTGACGCTGCCTTGCTGGGGCGTCGATCCCGCCAGCAGGTGGGCGCGGCGGCGGCGGATGTGGTGCTGGTCCTCGGCGATGTTGGCCAGGTGCGAAAAGTAGGAGAACGCGCGCACTACCGAAATGGTCTGGTTGCGCGTGAGCTTGTGCAGCAGGGCGGTCAGCGTTTCGCCGGCCTGGGCGTCGGACTCGCGCCGGAACTGCACCGCCGTCTGGCGAATCGTTTCGACCACGTTAAATACTTCTTCACCTTCCTGGTCGCGCAAAACGTCGCCCAGCAGGCGCCCGAGCAGGCGGATATCTTCTTTTAACGGCGCGTCCTTGTCCAGGAGCGGGGATGTTTCTTGGGCAGCAGCTTGATTTACCATGTTGGACCAGAGTGAAATGTTGGTGCAAAGGCTTATGGCCAGGTTCTGCAAAGGGGGCGCATGATAAAATTTGTGATCTTATGCATGCGCCGGTAACGATCGCTTAGCCAGTTACGGCATTAACGACAGTGAAAGAATCCGTTTTGAAAGCAACTGAACTTCGTCAGCAGCCCTCCAAGCTCGTCATCGCCTCGCGCGAAAGCCGCCTTGCCATGTGGCAGGCAGAACATGTGCGCGATCGGTTGGCACTATTATATCCGCAGTGTTCAATTGAGATCTTGGGCATGACAACCCGCGGCGACCAGATCCTCGACCGCGCCCTGTCCAAGGTGGGCGGCAAGGGCTTGTTCGTCAAGGAACTCGAAGTGGCCATGGCCGAGGGGCGCGCCGACCTGGCCGTCCATTCGCTCAAGGACGTGCCGATGGACCTGCCGGAAGGCTTCGCGCTGGCCGCCGTGCTCGAACGCGAAGACCCGCGCGACGCGTTCGTCTCGAATGACTACGCCAGCCTGGCCGAGCTGCCCGACGGCGCCGTGGTCGGCACCAGCAGCCTGCGGCGCCAGGCGCTGATCGCGGTGCGCTACCCGAAACTGGTGATCAAGCCTTTGCGCGGCAATCTCGATACCCGTTTGTCCAAGCTGGACCGGGGCGACTACGCGGCCATCATCCTGGCCGCAGCCGGCCTGAAACGCCTGGGCCTGCCAGAGCGCATCCGCGCCTTGCTGGACCCGGCCGACAGCCTGCCGGCCGCCGGCCAGGGCGCGATGGCAATCGAAATTGCCACCGGCCGCAGCGACGGCCTGGACCTGCACGCCGTGCTGGCCCCGCTCAACCACCTGGCCACGTCGCAGGCGGTAGCGGCCGAGCGCAAGGTGTCCAAAGTGTTTGGCGGCAGCTGCCAGATCCCGCTGGCCGCGTTTGCCACGGTCGACGGCGACAGCATGCATTTGCGCGCCATGGTGGCCACCCCGGACGGCGCCCGTATGGCGAGCGCCGAACTGCACGGCCCGGCCAGCGCGCCCGAAGCGCTGGGCGAGCAAGTCTCGGCCTTGCTGGCCGCGCAGGACGCCAACGCCATCCTGGCCGTGTGCAAGGCCGAAGCCGACGCCGCCGATGCCTGATCCGGTCATCATCACCCGCCCGCGCGCGCAGGCCGACGCCTTGGCGCGCCAGGTCGCGGCCCTCGGGCGCGAGGTCGTGGTGCTGCCGCTGCTGGAGATTTTTCCGCTGCCGGACCAGGCGCCCTTGATCGCCGCGCTGGCCGATCTGCCGCGCTTTGCGATGGTCGCCTTTGTCTCGCCCAATGCCATCGACGCCGCCTTTGCCCATCTGGCGCAGTGGCCGCGTCAGGTCGCGCTGGCGGTGCTGGGCGAGGGCAGCCGCGCCGCGCTGGCGCGCCACGGCCTCGATGACGGCAACGCCACCATCGTCAGCCCGCAAGACCCGGCCCGCAGCGATTCTGAAAACCTGCTGCAGTCGCTCGACCTGGCCGCGCTGGCCGGCAAGCAGGTGCTGATCGTGCGCGGCGAATCCGGGCGCGAACTGATGGCCGAAGGCTTGCGCGCGGCCGGCGCCATCGTCACCACCGTGGCCGGCTACCGGCGCAGCGTGCCGCTGTTGACCCCGGCACTGCGCGCACAGCTGNNACGCTGTGTGGATCAGGCGACGAACGTCTGCTTGCCGCGTTACAATCACGACCATGAACGAATTGCCTACCTTACCCGACCCCAGCGCAGCGCCCGCCGCCGCCACACCCGTGCCGGCTCCTGCCGTCTCCGCGCCACCGCCACCGCCGCCGCCGGCGCAGCCCGGGCAGGTCGAACTGACCGTGACCCAGATCCTGCAAAGCCCGCTCAAGATGGCCGTGATCGTCATCTTCCTGCTGCTCGCCGCGCATGCCTGGTCGACCCATAACAAATTCCAGCGGCTGCGCATGGACATGGCCAAGAGCCTGCAAAAGGGCGAAGTGGTCAACGCCGAAACGGCCGCCACGGTGCGCTCGGTGCAGGAACTGGCCAAGGACTTGCAGGCCAAGGTAGCGCTGCTCGACAACCGCCAGCTCGAAGCCCAGAGCCAGCAGCTCGCGCTCGAACAGCTGTACCAGGATTTGTCGAAGAACCGCGACGAATGGGCGCTGGCCGAAATCGAACAGGTGCTCTCGACCGCCAGCCAGCAGCTGCAACTGGCCGGCAATGTGCAGGGCGCGCTGATCGCGCTGCAAAACGCCGACCGCTCGCTGGCCCGTTCCGACAAGCCGCAGTTCATCACCATCCGGCGCGCCATCGCCAAGGATACCGACAAGCTCAAGGCGCTGCCGTCGCTCGACCTGATCGGCGTGGCGCTGCGCATCGACACCGTGATCGCGCAAGTCGATACGCTGCCGATGCTGGCCGACGAAAAACCGTCCTTGCCGGCGCCCGCGCCGAAGCCGAAAAAATTCGACAAGAGCGGCAAGGAACTGGTCGTGGCCGTGGCCGCGCCGGCCGCGCCGGTCGACACCTACTGGGGCCGCGCGCAAGGGACCTGGAAGGCCTGGACCACGGAAATGTGGACCGANNTATTTCCTGCGCGAGAACCTCAAGCTGCGCCTGCTCAACGCGCGCCTGGCCCTGATGTCGCGCAACGAGGCAGCCTTTCGCACCGACATGGCCGCTGCCCAGGACGCGCTGGTCAAGTACTTTGACGCGCGCGCCGCCGGCACCCAGTCGGCCCAGGCGCTGCTGCGCCAGGTGCAGGCCAACAACGTGGCGATTGACATGCCGTCGCTGTCCGACAGCCTGAACGCTGTGCGCAACTACAAGTCGAAGCCTTAAGCCATGCGAGTTCTTATCTGGTTGGTGCTCCTGATGGCCGTGGCGATCTCGTTTGCGGTGGCGGCCGAATACAATCCGGGCAATGTGGTGCTGTTCTATCCGCCGCACCGGATCGACATGTCGCTCAATCTGTTCCTGCTGCTGATGGCGTTCGCCTTCATCCTGACGTATTACGCGGTGCGCGCGGTGCGCGCCACGCTGTCGATGCCGGCCAAGGTGGCCGCTTACCGCCAGCGCAAGCGCGAACGCGACGGCAACAAGGGCTTGCGCGACGCCTTGAAGGCGCTGTTCGAAGGCCGTTTCGGGCACGCTGAAAAAGCGGCCATGCGGGCCGCCGAGCTGCCCGAGAACGCTGGTCTGGCGGCGCTGATCGGCGCCCGTGCGGCGCACCGCATGCGCCAGTCGGCGCGGCGCGACAATTGGCTGGCCGGCGTGGTCAATGACAATTCGCTGAAAACCGCGCGCCTGATGACCACCACCGAGCTGCTGGTCGACGACCACCAGCCGGAAGCGGCGCTTGACGCCGTGGCCGAACTGAATGCTTCCGGCCAGCGCCACATCCACGCGCTGCAATGGTCGATGAAGGCCCACCAGCAGGCCAAGAACTGGCCCGAAGTGCTGCGCCTGGTGCGTTCGCTCGACAAGCACAAGGCGCTGCACCCGGCGCTGTCGTCGCGCCTGCGCGAGCTGGCCTACGAGGCAATGCTGTCGGACGGTGCGCACGACGCCGAATCGATCCAGCGCGTCTGGTCGACTGTGCCCAGCGCGGACCGGGTCAAACCGTACATTGCCGCGCGCGCCGCCGCGGCCCTGAATGCGCGCGGCCTGCACGACGAAGCGCGCGCCACCGCCGAAGACGCGCTGCGCGCCGAGTGGGACGACCGCGTGGTGCGGGCCTACCGCGACGCGGCCGGCCCGGCCGGTTCGCCCACGCTGCTGGCCCAGATCGAGCATTGCGAAACCTGGCTCAAGCAGCGCCCGAACGATGCCGAACTGGCGTTGACGCTCGGCTCGCTGTGCCTGAAGCAGAAATTGTGGGGCAAGGCGCAGCGCTTCCTGGAGCAGGCCCTGTCTGACGCGAGCGAGGCGCGCATGGTGCGCGAAGCCCACCTGAAGCTGGCGCAGATGCACGAAGCGCTGGGCCAGCAGGAAGAGGCCAATGCCCACTTCCGCCAGTGCGCGCTGGCAAGCATCCTGTAAAAAGCCGGCGCGTTGCTGCGCCGCACCAATCGCCGTCCAAAATTCGTTATAATCACGCCATCTGTCCAATTAGCATCCAAGGAAATCCCCATGAGTTTGAATAAAGTCTCCTCCGGCCGCGACGTGCCGAACGATTTCAACGTCATCATTGAAATCCCGATGAACGCCGATCCGATCAAGTACGAAGTGGACAAGGAGTCGGGCGCGATTTTCGTTGACCGTTTCATGGGCACCGCGATGCACTATCCGTGCAACTACGGCTACGTGCCCAACACGCTGTCGGACGACGGCGACCCGTGCGACGTGCTGGTGATCACCCCGTTCCCGCTGATCCCTGGCGTGGTGGTGCGCTGCCGCGTGGTCGGCATCCTGAAGATGGAAGACGAAGCGGGCGGCGACGCCAAGATCCTGGCGGTCCCGGTCGACAAGATCCTGCCGATCTACAAGCACTGGCAAAAGCCGGAAGACATCAATGACCTGCATCTGCAGCGCATCCAGCACTTCTTCGAGCACTACAAGGATCTGGAGCCGGGCAAATGGGTCAAGATCCAGGGCTGGTTCGGTCCGGAAGAAGCAAAGCAGGAAATCGTCAACGGCGTGGCAGCGTTCAACAAGGCCGAAGGCCTGTAAGCACCCCGCACGTTCACGACGGGCCGTCCGCGCAAGCGGGCGGCTTTTTTTTTCGACCACGAAAATGGTTTATCTTGATATTTATTAATTAATAAATAATAATGATTAACTTTTAATCTATTCTGATCGGGAAATCGTATGATGTTCAAGAAATGCTTGCTGTCGGCTGCAGTGGCCATGGGTGTGCTGGCCAGCGCCACGGCATCGGCAGGCGTCTACCGGCTTGACTTCGTCGCCAGCGGTTTCGGCGCAGGAAGCAATCAGACGCCATCCGTGGTGGACCAGGTCAGCGGTTCGATCCGGTTCAGCTCACCCGAGAACATCGTCGCCGTCAACAATATTCTCGGCGTGTCGCTGGTGATCGATGGTCACAGCTATGATGTCGGCGGTGTCGCGCACAATGATGATTTGCCCACGGTGCTGCAGTTTGGCGGCGCCAATCTCGGCCCCAATTCCGCCTCGTTTGGCACCAATGATTTCTATTTGAGCTATTACCTGGGTCAGGCCGGCGGCTACTTCAGCTACACAACGGCGTCCTTGTCCGACGCCTGGGGAACCAGCAATGTCTCCTACGCGCTCGCAGAAGTGCCGGAACCGGCCCCGGCCGTGTTGCTCATGGGCGCGCTGGGCGCCTTGCTGCTGGCGCGCCGCAAGACGGTTTAATGATGCGCCGCCGACGCCCTGGCAGCATGGGGCTTCGGCATCCTGAGCATGCGCAGCTTGCCCACTATCCCCAGCGGGAAGAAGTAAATCGACAGCACGAACAGCACGCCTAGCCACAGCATCCAGCGGTCCGGATGGAAGGCCTGGGCCAGCATCGGCATGCCCTCCAGTGCAGTGGAGGCCGTGCCCATCAGCGCCATCAGGTAGTTCTGGGCGATGATGAACAGGGTGGCGCCCACCACCGAGCCGTACATCGTGCCCATGCCGCCAATGACGACGATCAGCAAGATATCCGTCATCACCTCGAACCCCAGCATCGGCTTCGGTCCCACATAGCGCAGCCACAATGCGAACAGGGCGCCCGCCAGCGCCGCCACGACGGCGGCCAGGCAGTTGGCCCAGATCCGGTACAGCACCGTGTTGTAGCCCAGCGCCTCGGCCCGGAATTCATTCTCGCGGATCGCCTGCAGCACGCGCCCGAACGGCGAATTGACGAGCCGCAGCAGGAACAGGAACAGCAGCAGGCAGCCGGCAAACACGATGTAGTAGGTCACGAGCTTGCCATCGAGCGCACGGCCGAACAAGTCGCCTTCCATCAGCTGAAAGCTTGGCGAGAGCAGATCCGGCACGCTGAAGGTCTTGCCGTCCTCGCCGCCGGTAAAGTCCGACAGCTGCGAGGCGAGCACCGCGAACGAGGACGCGACTGCCAGCGTGATCATGGCGTAGAAGATGGCTTTCACGCGCAGCGCGAACAGGCCCACCACCAGCGCCAGGACCAGCACCAGCGCCAGTGCCGCCAGCAGGCCAATGACAATCGCGCTCCAGGTGGGCTGCTCGACGCTGGCCAGACCCAGGCCCACGCCGTAGGCGCCGATTCCGAAGAACATGGTGTGGGCGAACGAGACGATGCCCGTGTAGCCGAGCAGCAGGTCGTAGGACGCGACCAGCACGATGTAGACGCAGATGGTGGCGGCCGTGCTCATGGGACGCGCGCCGCTGGTGATGAATGGCGCCAGCAGCAGGCCGAGGAAGATGAGTGCGAGTGCGGCGCCCAGCGTGCGGCTGCGCGGCATGTCGCCGGAGAGAAGTCGGTTGAACATGGTTTTCCTTAGCGGCGCAGGTTGGCATACATCCCGGCGGGACGCCAGAGCAAAATGGCGATCATCAGCACGATGTTCGACACCAGCGCAAATTTGGGGGCCAGAAAGCCGGCGTAGTTGGCCACCAGCGCCATCAGCATGGCGCCGATGAAGCAGCCGCCCACCGAACCCAAGCCGCCGATGATGATCACCACGAAGATCATGACCATCATTTCGCCGCCCATCGACGCCGTCAGCGACTCCTTGTACAAGCCCCACATCACGCCGCCCAGGCCAGCCAGCGCGGAGCCGGCCGCGAACACGGCGATGAACAGGCGCCGGATGCGGTAGCCCAGTGCTTCAACCATTTCGCGGTTTTCCACGCCAGCGCGTATCAGCAGGCCAATCTTGGTGCGGTTCAGGACCAGGAACATCACGGCAAACACCACCAGCC
>CXWL01114851.1_pt1 | contig 10440 bp, 8 predicted proteins | sample 590931 | NCBI WGS metagenome assembly CXWL01 (sample SAMEA3498368, study PRJEB10139) | groundwater metagenome | biome: water well; material: biofilm material | place: Germany | collected 2015-04-27
CGGCAAGCAGGTGATGCGGATCGAGACCGGCACCTGCACCCGGCTGCCGGAACCGACGCCGGATGAACTCGGCCAATCGCTCGGCACCTTCAAGCTCGATGCCGAAAAGAAGATGGTGTTCGAGAAGAACCCCGCCGCCGCCAGCCCGGCCGCACCGGCGCCCCAGGCCAACTGACCTGCCGTGGCGGTGCTGAAGTGATCGGCTCGCTGGTGCCGATCCTCTAGCGTCCCCTTCCTCGCTAGCTATTGATCCGTCATTCCCGGGCTCGGCGCCCCCCTTGGCGGGAATCCATGCTGAGTGAANNCGCTTGCGCAGCTGCGCGATCGCCGCCGGCCGCCCCACCTGCTCGAGCGCGCGCTCGAGCAGGCCTTGCTCGTCGCCGCGCACCAGCGTCCATTGCGTGAAGTATTCGTGCACCGTGCGCCACGGCGGGAAGTCGCGCGGCATGCTGCGCCAGGCGGCGCCGCTGTCGAGAAAGTACAGCACCGCGCAGAAAACGTCGTACAGGTCATGCTTGCGCGGCCGCGTCTTGCGGCGCGCCGCTTCGAGCATCGGTCGCACCTGTTCGAAATCCTCGCGGCTGATATCGCTGGGGTATTCCGGCCTGGACATGATCGCCCCCCAAATCACATTGGAGGCGCGGATTCGGAACAGGTTCCCGGAATATGCGTACGGCGTCAGGAAAATTCGCTCGCCGATGAGCCGTCGCCCTCGGGCTCGGCGCCCCCCTCCCCGGGAGCCCCATTTGGTTTCATCGGCAGATCGACGGAATTGGATCCCCGCGTGCGCGAGGATGACGTGATGCTACGGCTATTGGCGCGAAGGAAGCGCGCGCAAGGCGCTCAGCAGCGCGGCGGCATGCGCGCCGCCGCCCTCGACGCCGGACAGCGCCTTGACGATGCGCGCCGCCTGCGTGCGGTTGCGCTGGAACGGCGCGTCCGGCACGGCCGCAAATTCGTGCAGCAGCACCGAGGCGCAGCGCTCGATGCGCTGGATGTCGTTCCGCGCCAGGTCGACCAGCGCCAGCAGGTAAGTCGCGCCCCACTGCAGCCGCGTGGCGTCGCCGGTCGCGCCTTGCCACGCCTGCTCGTACCAGTCGAGCGCGGCCGCCGGCTCGCCGCGTCGCTTGGCAATCGCCGCCAGCGTGTGCATGAAGAAAAACGGTGAATGCGACTCGGCCAGCTCGCATGTCAGCAGCTTCTGCGCTTCTTCCAGCAGTCCCGCATCGGACAAGATGCCGGCGCCGGTATTGATGACGGCATGGCGCAGCGCAGGCGACATCGGCAACGAAGTCGCTTCGGCCACCCGCTTTTCGGCGACCAGCGCCAGCTGCGGGTCGGCCACGCCAAGCCGGGCCAGGCGAACGCGCGTGCGCAAGGCGGCCAGCCGGTCGGCCATGTCGAGTGTGACGTCGTGCTCCAACCCTTCGAGCGCGTGCGACCACAAGGCGATTAGCCGCATGCGCTCGGCACTGGCGGGAGCGGTGAGGAAACGCACCAGGTCGAGCGCGTAGCCGACCACGATGTCGAGCTGCAGGCAGACCGCCTCCGGATCGCCGAGCGTGGCGTCGAGCCGGCTGATCGCCGCGGCCTGGTCGATGCCGGTCTCGCCCGCCATCGCGGCCGCGTGCAGGCCGAGCCACTCGAGCCGCACCGCCGCTTCGGCCAGCGTGCAGGCACGCGTCAGGCTGGCGACGATGGCGGCGAAATCGAGGTTCTTGAGCAGCTGGCGCTCGTCCGTGTCCCACGAATAGAGACTGAGCAGGCGCCATTCGTCGTCGGACAGCTTGCGCTCGCGCGACAGCGCCACGCTGAGCGATTCGGCCACGGTAAAGCGCGCGTTGATTGCCAGCTCGAGGGTGTGGACGAAGCGCCGGCCGTCCAGCTCGCACGGCAGGCGCGTGACTTCGGCGCCGTCGGGACGGTAGACCACCAGCGTCGGATAGCTGCGCAGCTTGAGCCGGGCGGCCAGTTGCTGGGCGCCGGGGCTGTCGCCATCGATCGCCAGGGCAACGAAGGTGCCCGCCAGCGCATTGAAATCGGGCCGGTCGAACGTCACCGACTGGATGCGGTTGCATGGCGGGCACCAGGCGGCGCCCCAGTACAGCAGCAGCGGACGGCCCGCGGTCCGCGCGGCGGCAAAGGCCGCTTGCGGATCGCGCTGCCAGTCGATGGTCATTAGTCGCGCGCCAGGGCCAGGAATTCGGTGCGCAAGCCGAGGTTCGGCTGCAGTTCGCCGAGCATCGCCGAGGTGATGGTTTCTTCGCCAGGGGTGCGGATGCCGCGGCTTTCCATGCACAGGTGGCGGCACTTGATGACCACGCCGACCGCTTTCGGCTCGAGCACTTCCATCAGCGCGTTGGCGATCTGGATCGTCATGCGTTCCTGCACCTGCAGGCGCTTGGAGAAGCAGTCGACCAGCCGGGTCAGCTTCGACAGGCCGACGATCTTGCCGTTCGGCAGGTAACCGATGGTGGCCTTGCCGAAGAACGGCGCCAGGTGGTGCTCGCAGTGGCTGTAGACGGGAATGCCGCGCACCACGATCAGTTCGTTGTACTGCTCGGCGCCGTCCTCGAATGCCTTCAGCAGCGTGACCGGGTCCTGCTGGTAGCCGGAGGTCCAGTGCTTCCACGCCTTGGTGACGCGCGCCGGCGTTTCGGCCAGGCCGGGACGATCGGGATCCTCACCGAAGCTGGCCAGCAGGCGGCGCCAATCTTTTTCGGAGAAGGCATCATGGGACATGGGGTAGACCTCAAAAATTTACGATTGCCGACAGTATATAGAAAATGCGCGCCGGCGACCGCCGATCTGCCGCCNNCCCCCTAAGCGTCGAGCTCGTGTCCGAATGTCGGAACTGACCCCCGGGTGAAAAATACGCCGGGGCCCGGGGACAACCTGCAAGCGCCGTGGTACCTGTTCCCTTCTTCCTTTGCGCTAACCGGTCTCGGCTGAAGCGGCCATGCGCTAGCGTGGGGATGTGTCTTTGCTATCAGGAGAACGTCATGTTCGGCAGCTCAGTCCTCGAGGTCGCCATCGGCCTTTGTTTTTGCTACGCCACGGTGGCGCTGACCGTCAGCACGGTGCAGGAGGGGCTCGCTTCGGCGCTGCACCTGCGCGCCCATACTTTGCTCGACGGCATCAAAACCATGCTCAACGATCCGCACTTCACCGGGCTGGCGCGCGCGCTGTATGCCCACGCGCTGGTCAACCCGCACGACGACGGCAAGTCGGGCGACCAGTGGGCGCTGCGCTCCAAGCCGTCCTACATCGAGCCGGCCAACTTCGCCATCGCGCTGCTCGACGCGCTGCAGTCGATCCCGGGCGACTACGCCCAGCTCGGGCGCGACATCGACGCGCTCGACGATCCGCAGGTGCGCACCGCGCTGCAGGCGATCTACCAGCGCGCCAACGGCGACATGGAGGCGTTCCGCAAGGCGCTGGCCGGCTGGTTCGACAACGCCATGGAGCGCGTCTCCGGCGCCTACAAGCGGCGCTCGATGCTGGTCAGCGTGCTGCTGTCGCTGCTGCTGGCGATCCTGTTCAACATCGACAGCATCCACCTGTTCCGCACGCTGTGGCAGCACCCGGCGCTGGCCGCGCAGGTGCTGGCGGCGCCGGCCGCCATCGACCAGCGCACGGTCGACGCGCTGTTCGCGCTGCCGATCGGCTGGAGCACGTTCCCGCCGGTGCTGAACGGCGACTTCCTGCTGCAGGCGGCCGGCTGGAGCATGACCGCGGCCAGCACCCTGTTCGGCGCGCCGTTCTGGTTCGACATGCTGCAGAAGATCATGCAGCTGCGCGGCACCGGCGCCAAGCCGGGCGAGAAAATGGCGCCGCTCAGCCCGGAGGCGGCGGCGGCCGATGGGCGTCGATAAGCATGCTCGACACCGACACGTGCGGGATCCGCTCCGGCCACTCGTCGCCGGGGCCGAACCAGCGCGCCTCGGCGATCTCGGCCTGGTCGACGCGGATCTCGCCGTCGAGGTAGTCGGCGGTGAAGGCGATCATCAGCGAGTGCGGGAACGGCCACGACTGGCTGCTGAAATACCGCAGGTTGTGCACCCGCAGGCCGACTTCCTCGAACACTTCGCGGTGCACCGCCTCCTCCACCGATTCGCCGGCCTCGAGGAAGCCGGCGAGCGGGCTGAAGCGCCTGGTCGGCGAGGCCGTGTGCATCGCCAGCAGCACCGCGTCGCCCTTGCGGATCAACACCATCATGGCCGGCGAGATGCGCGGGTAGGCCAGGTGGCCGCAGCGCTCGCACTTGAAGCAGCGCTCGCCCGGCGCCAGGTGCATCGGGCTGGCGCAGGCGCCGCAGAAACGGTGGGTGCGCGCCCACTCGGCGATCTGCGAGGCGCGTCCGGCCAGCCCCAGCACGTCTTCGCCCATCGCGCCGAACATCGAGCGCAGGCCGCGCCAGCCGAAACCCGCGGCCGGCAGCGCGTCGCGTTCGACCCAGCCGACCTGGCAATAGCGCCCGTCGAGCAGGCCGAGCGGATGCAGCTGGTGCGGCGCCAGCTCGAGCCGTCCCACGGCCGCCGCGTCCGGCAACGACAGGTCCGCTTCGCGCACCAGCAGCCGGCCCTGGTGGAACAGGAACGTCAGCGGCTCGGCATGATCTTGCGGCGCCATCAGCGGCGTAAAACTAGCGGGCGTGTGTAGCATGGAGGCGGTAGAATCCTGAAAGGGGCTTGCGGGCAATCATACCGTTTTTCGCCCGCGGCCGCGCGCGTGCCGGAAGCGGAACACCATGGACTGCGGCAGGTCTAACTCGGTTTCCGGGCCAAACACGCCATGCGACTTCCCGACTTCATCCGCCAGCATATTGAACCCATCCTCGACCAGTGGGAACAGTTCGCGCAAGCGTTTGCCCACGCGCACAAGATGGATACGGTCGCCCTGCGCGACCATGCGCGCGGCATCCTGAATGCGATCGCGGCCGACCTCGAGCAGGCCCAGACGGAGGATCAGCAATCGGAAAAATCGAAAGGCAGGGGCCCGCAGTCGCACGTCGTGACGGAAGCCGAACTGCACGGCGTGTCGCGCTTCGCCGAAGGCTTCGACGTCAACGAGTCGATTGCCGAGTTCCGCGCCCTGCGCGCCAGCGTGCTGCGCCTGGCGGCGGCCAACCTGATCCTGCCGCCGGTCGCGGCCAACGACATCACCCGCTTCAACGAGGCGGTCGACCAGGCGGTGGCCGAGTCGCTGGCCCGCTTCACCGCCCTCAAGGAACGGCGCAACCGGCTGTTCGAGGCGCTGCTGTCGACCTCGCCGGACCTGTATTACATCGTCGAGACCAGCGGCGCCCTGATGTACGCCAACAAGGCGTTCGCCGACCTGTTCAGGAAAACCTACGGCGAACTGGCCGGCGCCGATTTTTACGCGCTGTGCGCGCCGTACGTGCGCGATATCGACCGCCAGGTGCGCAGCGTGGTCACCAGCGGCAGCACCTGGCGCGGCGAGATGGAAGCGACGCTGGAAGACGGCGAAAAGCGCACCTTCGAGTACCTGCTGGTGCCGGTGCTCAATCCGGCTGGCTTCTGCGAGGCGGTGGCCGGCAGCGCGCGCGACATCACCGCGCGCAAGGAATCGGAAGAGCGCGTGCGCCGCTCGGCCAACCACGACTTCCTCACCGACCTGCCGAACCGCAGCCTGTTTCGCGAACGGCTCGAGCACGAAATCAAGCACGCGGCGCGCACCGGGCTGCCGCTGGCGCTGCTGTTCATCGACCTCGACCTGTTCAAGGAGGTCAACGACAGCCTGGGCCATGCGGCCGGCGACCAGATGCTGCAGGAAGTGGCGCGCCGGATCAACGCCTGCGTGCGCGAGACCGACACCGTGGCGCGCCTCGGCGGCGACGAGTTCACCGTGATCCTGACCGACGTCACGCGCCCGGATCACATCGAAAGCATCGCCGCCGAAATCCTCGATGAGCTGCGCAAGCCGTTCGCGCTCGACGCCGGCGCCGCCACCATTTCGTGCAGCATCGGCATCACCGTCTATCCGGGCGATGCGTCAACGCCCGACGATCTGGTGCGCAATGCCGACGAGGCGATGTACGCGTCGAAGAACGCCGGGCGCAACCGCTACACCTTTTTTTCGCCGGCGATGCGCGCCCTGCCCGNNGTGCCGCAGTTGTCGTCGACATCGACCGCCAGCCGCGCCAGGTTGCCGGACTGGTCGAGCGCAAACTCGAGGATCGACAGGTTGCCGGTACTGCCGATGCAGCCGAGCCAGCCGGGGCCGACGACGCCGCTGGTGTTGCCGGCGCCGTAGGAGAGCTTCTGGCCGGCCTGCCAGGTCTGGCCGCCGTTCAGGCCAAGCAGCAGGCGCGCATTTTCCAGGATGACGTCGAGCACGTTGTTGGTTGGCAGGTAGTGGGCATAGCCGCTGCCCGGCATGGCGATATTGCTGAGGACGGTGGCCGGCGCGGTGCCGGCCCGATAGGCAATCACCAACGTTGTCGAGACATCGGCGCCGACGGTCACGTTGACCTGCAGCCGGTCGAACTCGCCCGCCGCATTGGCCGCTTCGAGTTCGACCACGGCGATGCCGTTGCCGGCGCCGGCGGCGGCCGACAAGGTGACGCGCGGACTGGTGGCATCGGCCAGGACCAGCGCCGGGCCCGACAACTGGTGCCAGCGGTACGACGATGCCGGCCGGCCATTCGCCGACGAGCCGCTGGCGTCGAGCACCAGCGTCGCGCCGCTGCCGAGCAGCACCGCCGGACCGCTGGCGATGCTGGCGGTGACGCTCTGCGGCACCTGGCCGCCGAACTGCGGCGCCGTCAGCACTGCGCCGCTGACATCGCGAATGGTCGATGCGTAGGTGTCGGGCATCAGGTCGTAGCTGACGCCAAGCTGCAACTGGACCGACGGCGTGTAGCTGAGCATGCCGCCTTCGACGGTGATTTTGGCCGGCACATTCATGGCCGGGATCCCCATTTTGTAGCCGCGCTGGATGAACGTCGCCGGTGTCACCGACAGCGGGTCGAGCGGCCGCGAATACACCCACGCCAGCGGACCGTTCGGCCGGATCTGCGCCGGGGCCGGCTGGATCAGCGGGCGAAACACCGTCGCCGACGCCGGCTCGATGGCGTAGTGCGCCGCGCTGGCGTCCTCGGGCATCCAGGGCGCGCCGCTCCACAGCAGGCCGCTGCCGTCGGCCGACACCGTGGCCACCGGCGTGCCCGCCGCCAGCACGTCGAACACGCCGCCTTTGGCCGGTGCGGCGCGCAGGCTGGCCTTGCTGCCGCTCGCCCCGGCGACGCTGATCTCGCCGGCGTCGGGATAGGTGTCGAGCAGGGCGCTCCACTCGGTCGGGGTAGTGACGTCCAGGCTGCCCACCAGCAGGTTGCTGACCAGGTGGAAGCGCATCGATGTCGTCGCGCGCACCGTGTCGAGGCGCGTCTCGTGCGCGGCGTCGAGCGCGCTGACCATGTCGGTGAGCGATTTGGCGGCGTCCGAGAACGTCACGCCGTACGACTGGGTGTCCGAGTAGACATGGACCTTCTTCGACAAACGGCTGGCGCTGTAGTCGAAACGCAGGGCGCCGACGACGTCCTGGCGCGGCGTCGTGTTGTGCACGCCGAAGCCGCTGAAGGTGATCACGCCGGCGCGCTGCTGCGAAGCGAGCGGCGCCGTCAGCGTGACCGTCACCGTGCCGTCGAACGTATCGTCGAGCTCCTTCAGGTAGCAGTTGAGCAGCACCACGCTCACCGTGTCGCCGGCACTGGCGTGGCGGTCGCCGTCGCGATCGGCCAGCGTCGCCGTGGCAGTGCCGCCGCCGGCGCACTGATTGGCGAACGACAGGGTGGCGCTGCTGTCGACCTGCGCAGTCCAGTCGACGGCCAGCTGGCCGAGGCCGAGCGCAATGCCGCCAAAACCGAATCCGAGTACGGTGACCGCTTCGGCGTTGGCGGACGTCACCAGCAGCGCGGCCTCGGCGGGCGGCGGTGGCGGCGGCGCGGGCGGCGCGGGCGGCGCCGGGGCGCTGGAACCGCCGCCGCCGCAGGCGAACAGGGTCGAGGAAAGGATCAGGGCTGCGGATGAGCGCACAAAACGGCGGAAATGGCGTCGCATGGCTAGTTGGAAAGATTGTCGAAACACAAATATATCACCGCTTTTTGAAATTGCCGAGCGTAATTTTTAGCGCCCGACCCGCCGCTGCGGGACCAAGTCGGGGCGCATCCCTGGCGCATTCCTGCTTCTCAATTCCCTGTAAGTAGCGGCGCCGTGCCTTTGTGCAATGTATAAAGCACGTTCTTGTCGCGCTCGACTTGTCCCCTTGCCCACCCTTGAGCGGCGTAGAACCGGTCCGCCCGGGTGTCCACACCGGTGCTGAGCCGGACGGACTCCTTGCCCAGCTCGAATAACCAATCGACAGCCAGATTCAGCAACCGTTTCGCCAGACCCTGCCCCTCATGTTCCAGGCAAATGAACAGCGCCCAGATGGAAGAATTGTCTCGGTCCGCATAGCAAAATCCCACAACCTGGCCGCTCGACTCCGCCACCCATCCGCGACCCAGGACACTCAGGTAATCCGAGTACATCTGCAGGGTCACCCTGGCCGGATCGGAGAGAACATTCTCCCGTACCGAAAGGCGAATCCGGGANNACCTATGTCTGCGCGCATCAGTGCGACCAATGGATTTGGCCACGTTGGGCGGCAAACGAACCGTCGCAATGCTGCTCGAAGCGCAGGTCGATCGACGATAACGCGCCCTGCGCATAACTGACCTGGTCGACGACAAACCACCCTGCCAGCTGGTTGCACCCGCGCCCGTTGCCGGACCAGTCGAGGCCCCCTTTGACCACATTATGGAACGGGTAGCGTTGCAAGTCGCCGTAATAACCGGGCGTCAATTGGGTGAGCGAATTCATCCCGACGAAGTCGCCCTGCCATCCGCCCGCATTGATCGTGAACAGGATGGGGCTGCCGGAGGCCGTGATCGTCGCGGTGCTCGAAGTAAGCAATTCGGTGCGGCCCTGGCCGATATAGTCGCCCGACTGGCTCGCCAGGTAGACGTAATTGCCGCTCGGCGCGACAAACGACGCGTCAGGTTTCCACAAGCCTGCCGGCGGCGGGGTCTGCGGGCCCGGCAGGGTCGACGCATCGTTCGCGTCCCAGTGCACCTTGCCGTACAGCGGACTGGAACTGCCATCGCAATACTGCGCGAACCGCAAATCGAGCGCAGTGACGTTCACCCCGGTATAGGTGATCTTGTCGACTGCGAACCAGCCATCCAGCTTGTTGCAGCCGCGGCCGTCGCCAGACCAGTCGAGGCCGCCGGTGACGGGATTGTGGAACGGGTAGCGCATCAACCCGGCATACAAGCCCACGCCCAACTGGCCCAGGCTGTTCATGCCCTGGAAATCGGCGGTCCAGGTTTGATCGCCAGCCACCCGCATGCTGACTCTTGCCGTCACAGCGGTCATCGACAGCATCGCATTCGATGGCGTGTAGAGGTAACTGCGGCCGGCGCCGACAAAGTCGCCGGGGCGGCTTTCCAGGTAGACGTAGTTGCCCGACGACGGCAGGATGCTGGCTGCGGGCTGCCACAAGGACGCGGGAATGGCTTGCGGGCCGAGTGGCAGGTTGTTGTTCACGCCAGCTTTGGACCAGTGGATCTGCCCATGCAAAGCCGTACTTCCACCCTCGCATCGCTGTTCGAATCGAAGGTCGATCGCTTCGACGACGCCGGCGTTCACGGTGACCTTGTCGATCGCCAGCCAACCCTTGATCGTATTGCATCCGCGCCCTTCGCCCGACCACTCGACCCCGCCCACGACAGGGTCGGCGAACGGCGTGCCCATCAGGTCCAGGTAGTACCCGGTTTGCAGCGTCCCGGCGCCGCGCGGCAGCAGGAACCGCCCCGCCCACGTCTCGTTTCCTTGCACGTTCATGTTCACCGCCAGGCCGCTGCTGGACAGCGCGAGCATCGCGTTGGCATCGGAATAGGAGTAGCTGCGACCGGCGCCGATGTAGTCGCCGCCATCGCTCTGCAAATAGACGTAATTGCCGGTGGCGGGTGTCGCCCCCACCGGCGCGGTCCATAAGGCATAGGGTGACGGCGGCGTGACGACCGGGGGTGTCGTCACCGGCGGCGTGACGACCGGGGGCGTGGTAACCGGCGGCGCGGGACTGGTCGCGGTCGAACTGGCGCCCCCTCCTCCTCCGCACGCGGCAAGCAAGAGCGACAAGGCGAATGCTGCAAAACGGCCGGATAGTGGAGACATGGGGGCATCACAAAATGATAATTTTAATAATTAAGCATAATTGTTTTTTGTCAACTTGTCGAGCTGAGGCGAAAAAAGAAAAAGCCCGCGGAGTCGATGACTCGGCGGGCCTGCTTGAGACAATTGCTCGCGGCGTATCAGAACGGGATGTCGTCGTCCATGTCCGAGAAGTTCGGCGCCGGCTTCGGCTGCGGGCGGGCGG
>CXWL01103445.1_pt1 | contig 10438 bp, 24 predicted proteins | sample 590931 | NCBI WGS metagenome assembly CXWL01 (sample SAMEA3498368, study PRJEB10139) | groundwater metagenome | biome: water well; material: biofilm material | place: Germany | collected 2015-04-27
CTGCCCACCATGAACCCTCTGTGCATGGAGGTCCGGGCCGCCGCCCAGGCCGCCAAGCCTGAGGCGTTCACCCCCAACGCCGCCGCCTTAGACCACCTGCTGAGGCAAGCCTGCGACATGCGTATCGAGCTGCGCCACTCCTACTCCTTCGCCAAGGGCAACCCGCTCCTTAGGCTGCGGTACGAGGAAGCCGGCGCCCAGCTGAGCGTGCTGATCGGCTCGCTGTCGCGGATGAGGGCTGACGCATGAGCGCCGCCAGCTTTCTCGGGGGCATCTAATGACCTCTCGGTATACACGCAAAATCGATACACCAGACCTCGAGCGAAGCCGCGCCGGTCTGATCCACCGCGACGGTCTGAGGCGGCAAGCTCAGACCCTGCTGCACGTGAAGGACGGCCGGCCGCACAACAAGCAGCACCGCACGTGCTGGTGCGGCCGCCACATCGTCGGCGAAGGCGTCATGCCCGTGATGCGAAGCCTGGACGGCGCCAAGGCCCGGGTCGGCTCGATCAAAACCTGCGGCAGCGTCTGGGCCTGCCCGGTCTGCGCCGCCAAGGTGGCCGAGGTCCGGCGCCGGGAGCTGACCTACGCCATGGTCCAGCACACCGCCCAGGGCGGCCACGCCTACCTGCTGACGTTCACCTTCCCGCACTACATGGGCCAGATGCTGGCCGAGCTGATGGAGCCTTTCGACAAGGCCCGGCAGAGCTTCCAGAACAGCAAGGGCTGGAAAAAAGTCATGGGCAAGGAAGGCACGGCCAACCGAATCGGCGGGGTGACCTCGCTCGAGGTGACCTACGGCATAGGCAACGGCTGGCACCCGCACCTGCACATGCTGGTGTTCTGCGATGCCGGCGCCTTCGAAGAGGGGGACGCCGACGAACAGGGCCGGCTGAGCAGCAAGGCCATTGATTTTTTCAGGGCCGAGTGGGTCCGCATCCTCGAGAAAAAGGGGCTGGTCGACGGCAGCAACCGGCAGTGGGCCGGCCAGTACGCCCTGGACGTGCGCGGCGGCAAGGGCGCTGCCGAATACATCGCCAAGTGGGGCCATGACGAACAGTGGGGCATGTCCCGCGAGCTGACCTCGAGCCACGCCAAAACCGGCAAGCGTGACACCTGGGGCACGAAGGACCACTACACCCCCTTCCAGCTTCTGGCAATGTCGGCCCATGGCGACGGCCACGCGTCCAAGGCGTTCAAGGAATTTGTGACTGCCTTCGACGGCAAGCGCATGCTCACCTGGTCGCCAGGGCTGAAAGATCACTTCGGCATCGAGGACATGGACGATGACACCGCCGCGGCTGAGCAGGAGCTTGACCTTGCGACGGAAAACATGGTCGGCATCATCACGCAGGACCAGCTCACGCGGCTGGTCAGCCATGGCGCCTACGGCAGCTTTCTCGCCTTCATCGCAGAGCATGGGCACCTGCCAAACGGGCAACAGCTCATTGACGACTGGATCACCCAATGCGGCGGGCCCCGGCGCCGCGGGACGCTGCTGGTGGACCGGCTCGAAATTGGCGGAAACCGTTATTGGTACGTGGCTGAAGAGGTGGAAGCGTGAACATCGGTCGCCACAACATCGGCGCTTACCTTGTGCCGTACCTGCTGCCGCGCATCGGTTCGCACGTGACACAGGCCGGAATCACCTGCTACTACGTGGTCGCACTCGGTGTGCAAATAATTTATTGCAAAAAACCAGTTACGGGGGGCAGATAGCGGCGGACCGTTAACCCGCGCGGCGAAGTTCGAAGCATTGAACTCTGCCCTCCACCAACACCGCGCCGGGCGGCACCCGGCATCATCTGGAGAAAAAGCATGGGACGTTTCACAATTCTGCAATCGGTCAAGGCCAAGCCATCGCACCCGCGCGGTGGTGACGAAAACGGCAACGGCGGCGAGGCTGGCCACGTGTGCCTGATCGACCCCAGCGACGACAACACTGTCGGCGTGAAGTGGGACACTGACAGCAAGCAGGAAGCTGTCGCCGTCACCGACCTGATCGCGCTCTGATCATGGCCACCAGCGCAAGAAAAGTTGGGCATGGCGTCTGTCCAAATCGGTACTGCACAGCCAAAGATGCCTATTTCTCGCGCTCCAGCGGCGGAAAGTTGAAATACGAATGCCGCCGCTGTGACACGTCCGCCTACGCCGATGAAAACGGCGACGGTGAACGTGGGTGGCTTTCCGGAATTATTGACCCGGCGAAGCCATCCGACCCACAACCCGCCGATCAGGCGAAGGTGCCAGAACAACCATACATCGACGCCGCGAAAAAATCCGGCTTCAACCTGGGCGCCTTATGAAAGTCATCACCAAAAACGAAACCGCGCCGTCAAGCCCGCTCGAGGCGCTGGCCGATCAGGCGCAGGAACTGATCACGCCGCCGGCCGATGGTGATGGCGATGCAGTCGCCACCGACGACACGCCCGCGCCGCGCATGTCGAATGCCCAGGTGTTGATGATGGGCGTGGAGCTGGTGCGCGACACGCTCTGCAGCTTCGCCAAGGTCAACAGTCCGAAGGCCACCATGTCGAACGAGGTCATGCAGCCGGTGGTCGATGCCAACGCGGCCGTGCTCGACAAATACGGCATCGATCTGAACTCAGCGGCCGGCGACTACATGACGGAAATCAAGGCCGCGCTGGTGACCGTGCCGGTGCTGCTGGCCATCCGGTCAGGGCTGCAGGACGAACTGAGGGACGCGAAGAAACCAGCGCAGACCACCGCCGTGATGGGCGCCGTGCTGCACACCGTGCCGGTCGATGTCTCAGGCGAATAAAGCGCTGGTGCTGGCCGCGTTCGGAGCGCGCGGCACCGGCAAAACCGCCTGGGAGCTGCAGCAGATCAAGGCCTTGAACTATCCGCGCATGATGATCTGGGACTTCAAGCATGACCCCATGTTCGAAGGTCTCGGTACAGCGCACACTGATCTGCGATCCTTCATTCTGGCGCTGGACAAACCGGCCTTCAAGGTCCGCTATCTGGTCGACCACACCAAGGACATTCACCAGCAGTTCAACCTGTTTTGCATGGCCGCCTGGGAGGCCGGCTGTCTCTTCATGGTGGTCGCTGAGCTGCCAGAAGTCACCAAGGCAAACAAGGCGCCCGATGCGTGGCGCCGATGTGTCAACGTGGGGCGGGACTACCGCGATTCCAGGGGAGTGCGAAAGTGGCTCGCCATCATGGGGGAGGGGCAGCGCACCAAGGAATGCGACAAGTCATTTATCGGAAACGCTGACATTCTGCACACCGGCCGGCTGTCCAACGTGGCAGACGCAAAAGAGCTTGCCCAGGCGCTGAATTGTGATCACCGGGAGCTGTTGGCTCTGCCGAACCTGCATTGGATCGAGCGCCGCGTGGGTGAAATCGAGCCAACACGTGGAAAACTCACTTTTTCTGCAAAAAAAAAACCACACCGGCCGCGCCGGCCAAACCTGCCCTTAGGAAACGTCCCTAAGGCGGCAAATTTCTTTTTTTGATCCGTGCCGGGCATCGTCGGGGCTATTGATTTTTCAACCCCCGATCCAACCCACCGAAAGGCCCGGACCATGAAGAAAGACAAGATGATCGCCACCGGCATTGCCCTTGGCATCTGCTACGCGATCCAGAAATTTGTGCCCAACCAGATGGTCAAGGCCGGCGCCTTCGGCGTCATGGGCGTGATCGTCGCCAAGAACATCCCCTACGTGCAAAACGCGCTGTAAGCCACCGCGCCGCCTGCACTTCACCACCAAGGGGAAACCTCCATGAACAAGCAAATGATCCTCGACCCGTTTCAGAACGTGGTCGCCACTGGTGTCGCCATCTGCGACATGAACAAATTCCTCGGCACGGTGCTCGAGAAAATCATGCTCACCCTGGGCGGCACTTCGCTGACCAAGGCCATGATCACGCTGATCCAGATCAAGGCCAACGGCAAAACGATCTGGGAATCCACCGGCACGAACCTGAACCTGATCACCTGCTACGCCTCCCCGGCCGTGGCCGATGCGACCATCCTGAAGATCGACTTCATGAACCGCAAGGCGCGCACCGTCAACGCCTTCCAGGCTGGCGCCATCGACCTGTCTGCCGCGTCCGGCATCACGTCGCTCCGGATGGAAGTGACCATTGCCGGCGCCACCGCCCCGACGCTGGTTGGTGTGGCCGATGTGTCGCCGCCTACCGCTGACCCAGCCGAAGCTGGCATACGTTTCCTGATCGCCCGCAAGCACAAAGCGACGGTCAGCGTGGCCGCCGCCGGCACCTTCGCGCTGCCCATCCCGCACCTCGACCCGGCTGGTGGTGGTTCCAATTACCGCCGCATCTGCTTTTTCTCGGCCAACATGACCGCGCTAAAAACGATGCGTGAAGGTGTGACTGAGCACGAGCTGACCAAGGCCGAAAACGAGGCCGCCCAGAAAGACAACGGCCTGACGCCCCAGGCGAATCTGGTGGTGTTTGACCCAGTGCAGGACGGCCAGATCATGGGCCGCACCTGGGACACCCGCCCAGGCTCCGGCGTCAAGTCGGCGCAGTTCTACGGCACTTTCTCCGGCGCTGAGACCATCACCATCGAAACCGATGAGCTGATCCCGTTCGCCGCGTACTAATTTTTTCCTCGAGGGGAGGGTGACCATGACCTATGAGGAATTGATTGCGGCGCAGGACAAGCAGCGCACCCAGCGCAGCTTTATCTCCTTCCTGTCCGGTGCCATGGGCATTCAGGATCAAAGCTACGCTGAGCAGGACTCCTACGCCGTCAACCGGCCGGGCCAATACACCACGATCTCGCCTTACGGCCAGTCCGTGGAAGGTCTGCCGATTAGCAACCAGCAGGGCGTGCTGGGCCTCGGCCTGTCTCTGCCCATGCTGCTGCTGATCGGTGGCGTGATCTACCTCGCCACCCAAAAGTAGGCCATGCTGCCACCGCTGAATCTGAATCTGAGCAACTCGGCCAAGTCCGAGGCCGCGCTCGACCAAATGGGCAACGACTTCACCCTCGGAAATTCCGGGGCGTGGAACGTGAACGTGGGCGGGACCGGTGCGTCCATGCAGGGCGCCTCCAGCTCTGAAATTCCAAAATGGATCTGGTTTGCCGTCGCCGGCTTGGCTGCACTATGGCTGCTGAAAAAGTAAATGCTGTCGTCTGGGACGCTGACCGCCTCGAGGCTCTGCAGCCGGCGGTCGACGTTAACCCATGGGGGCCACTGGCGACACCCGAAGAGGCTTTCCGCGGGGCGCACCTGTTCGAGTTCGAGAACGCCGGCCAGCGCGCGCTGATTGCCGTGCGGCCGCTGACCTTCCGGCACGGCCGGCGCCTGGACGTTGTGGGCTTCCGCTCCGAAGGTGACCGCGTGGAAGCCGCAGCCGTCGACCGCGCGCTGCTTCACCTGGGCGCCCGCTTCGATGCCGACCTGATGGCGCTGTGCACCCAGGTGCCGCACGTGGCCAAAGTCTGTATCCGAAATAACTGGACGGTGACCGGCGCCGTCATGCTCAAGGCGGTGAAACGTGGACAGTGAATCAAGCAGCAGCACCAGCTCCGACACAAACCAGACCGATAACCGCCGCGTCATTGGTCAGGGCGGGGTCTCGGCTGAGCAGGGCTCCATCGTCAACGTCACCACGCTCGACGCGAGTGTTGCCAACAACGCGATTTCCAGCACGGCCAACGCTGCCGTCGCCAATCTGGACAGGTCGCTGACCTTCGGGGCGGACGCCTTAAAGCGCGCGCTTGCCTTCGGAGACAAAGCGTTTTCCTTCGGCACCGACACCCAAAAAACCGCGCTTGACTCGCTCAACAGTCAGGCGAATCTGGTGAAGGACGCCTATGCCGACGCCAAGGGCCGGGGCGCGCTCACCGACAAGATTTTGATTGGCGCGATCGCCATGGCCGGCCTCGTTGCCTTTGCCGCCGTCAAGGGAAAATAAACATGAGCCACAACAAACCCGTCAAGGTCTACACCTTCACCGTGCCGGCAAATGGCGCTTTCCCGCTGCTGGTGATCTCTGACTATTTCCGTCTGCAGTCGGCGACCGGCGCGGTGGATGTGTCTGGCGATACCTTCGGCACGCTGCCCGATCTGTTGACCGGGCAGGGGCTGGAAAATACGCCCTACAACCGTCTGGTCTTCACCGACAAAACAGGTGCCCCCAATACGGTGTCCGTGCTCTGCAGCGGCGACCTGTTCATTGACAACCGGACCTATGGAGTGGTCACCGTGTCCGGTGCTATTGCCCTTGATGCGACCACGCTGGCCGCGCTGGAATTGATCGGGACGCGTCCTGAATCGCCCACCGGGACGTTTCTATCAGCAACGCCAATGGCTGTAGCTACGCCGGTCAATGTCTTCACTGCAGCCAACAATCCAAATGGCGCCATCGTGCTGAGTGCCTCGGCTGTTGATTCGCTGTCATCTAGTGGACAGATTCAGCTACTGGCTAAAGCTACGGGGCCAGTCTCTATCAACGATGGGGACCCGGTTTTCTGCCCGGGATATTACACGGGCGGAGCCACATTCTCCTATCCAGGCGGGAACCTCCAGATTCCGCAGTTCGTGCCTGCAGGGCTTGGCCTGTGGTGGGTCACTGATTTCATCACGACCGCCAACGGTCACCGATCTGTTCGATACAAGCTGCTCTAACCATGAACCAGACCATCGCCGCCGCCGCCGTGATCACCACCGCCGTCTTTCTGGGCGTGCGGCGGGCCAACGCGGGCACGGTGCCGGGCGCTGACTACCTGTCGGGCTTCATGGACTCATTCACCAGCGGCGACACGGCCGAACCCACCGACGACACCACCGACCAGCTCGCAACACCATTCGAGGAAATTTTCGTGAACCTGAACCCCACCACCTACCTCCCGGCCGCCGTGCCCGCTGACGTGGCGGCCCAGAACGAGCGCGCCTTCCTCGACATGCTGGCCTATGCAGAGGGCACCAGCGGGCCGGACGGCTACCGCACCATGTTTGGCGGCCGGCTGTTCGACTCCTTCGCTGACCACCCCCGCGTCTACACCCCTTTCACCAACGGCCGCGGCGAAAGGCTCACCAGCAGCGCCGCCGGCCGGTACCAGTTCCTCGCCCGCACCTGGGACACGCTGCAGCGCCGCCTGGGCCTGCCCGACTTCGGCCCAGCCTCGCAAGATGCCGCCGCGCTCGAGCTGGTGCGGGAGCGGGGAGCCCTGAACGATGTGCGCGCCGGCCGGCTGGCCACCGCCATCGCCAAGGTCGCGCCGATCTGGGCATCCATGCCGGGCGCCGGCTACGCGCAACCCGAGAAAAAACTCACCACGCTTGTCGCCCAATACCAGGCGGCCGGCGGCAACCTTGAGGCTTGACCACCATGAGCGCACCTGCTGCATCCATCCCCCCAAGCAACATGATCCTGCTGGCCGCGCTGGGCATCGGCGCCTACTGGTTTGCCACGCGCACCGCCCAGGGCGCCACCCTGGGGCAGTCCGCGTCACAGTTGTGGCGTCAGGCGGGCTTTCCCACCGCCACGCCCATCGGCCCGGTCGCTCAGACCTACCAACAGAACGACAGCGCGCTGTGGGGCGCCGTGGGTAAGCTGCTCGGGACCGCTGTGGACAAGTTTTCGACCACCAGCACGCCCAATGCCTACCAGCAGGCCAACGCTGCCAATTCGGGGGCCAGTGGTCCGGTCTACGGCGAAAGTGCCGGCGACCCATACAGCGGCATGAACGACAGCTACGCCGCCAACCTCGCGCCCGGCTTCAGTTCGATCTACGACTACAGCAAAGAATATTGGTATTGAGCGATGAAAGTGGCGCCCGTGTCCGCTGACCTGCTGATCAAACTCGCCATCACGGCCAGCGTGATCGGTGTGGGCGTCATGCTGATCCGCCGCGCCGCCGCCGCGCTGCCGTCCATGCCGTCCATGCCTGATCTGCCATCGTTCGACACGGTGGTTCAATCCTTCAACCCGGCCAGTGATCAGAACCTTGCCTACTCCGGTGTCAACGCCCTCGGCAATGCCGTGGTCGACGCCAGCGGCCCCGGGCGCAACGCTGATGGTTCGTGGACGCTGGGCGGCTGGATTTATGACGTCACCCACGATGATCCGCTTGCCATGCCGGTACCCACCACGCGCGGCGTCACGGGAGGCTGGAGATGGCCCCGCTTATCCCTCTCTTGATGCCGGTGCTGTCGTCGCTGATCGACAAGGTTTTCCCCGACAAGGCCGCCGCCGACGCCGCCAAGCTGGAAATGCTGCGCATGCAGAACGCCGGGGAACTGGCCGCCCTGCAGGCCGAATCCTCCCTCGCGCTGGCCCAGATCGACGTGAACAAAGCCGACGCGGCCGGCGCAAGCCCGATGCAGCGCAACGGCCGCCCCTTCATTCTCTGGGTGTGCGGCGTGGCCCTCGCCTGGGACACCGTGGCCCGGCCCATGGTGACCTTCGGCGCCGCGCTGGCCGGCCACCCGCTGCCGCCCATCCCCAACCTGTCCACAGAGCAGCTCTACGGCCTGCTGTTCGGCCTGCTCGGCCTGGGCGGCCTCCGATCCATTGAAAAAGTAAAAGGTGTCGCATGAGCGAAGCCCTGCAGATTGCCCTGTTCACCGCCGTCGCCAACGGCCTGGTGACCTGGGGCGTGGTCAGCACCAAACTTGCCTGGCTGCGCCGCGATGTTGAAAAGCTCGAGGAACGCTTGAGCGCCTGCGAATCCCGCCACTACCACCGACGCCACGACGACCCATGAAAAAACCCGCATTCATCCCCACGCCCACGGAAATCAGCCGCGAGACCATCATCGTCCTCGCTGGCGCGCTGGCCGCCGCCTTCATCATCGGCCAGCTCCCCAGCGTGCGGAACTGGATCCGCCTGCAGTGGGGTGGCACCCCCACGCCGTCCGATATCAGCACCGCCCCCTGATCCCCTTCACCACCACCACCAGGAGCAACCATGGCCACGAAAAAACGCAAGTCCCCGAAGAAGTCGGCACGCAAGACGCCGCCCCGCCACACCAGCGGGCCGAAAAAAGGCCAGTTCAAAAAACGGAAGTAGGGGATCCCCCACCGGTGAGAAGCCCGCTCCAGCAGCGGGCTTTTTTACGCCCAGGCCATCCGGTGCCACCATTCAGCGGACTGGGGCTCTATCATCCGGGGCGCCGTGATCGCGTCAAACGAGCCTGAGCGCTTCGCGGCGGCCACCTTGGCTGCTACCCCATAGCCCCGGATGTAATGCGCCGCCCTGGGGCCGTCTGGGTCGATCCGGGGCACGGCACGCAGCCAGGCGCGCACATCATCATGCGTTACGACGACTTCACCAAATAAATCGAGGGGGTGGGGTTGCATCAGTGAATGTTACAAATAGGCGCGCTATTTGTCGGGGCGTGGCCCCGTCCCACCGGTGAGAAATCAGCAAAAAGTGGCGCTGGCCCCATGCCTGCATAGATAGTCTGCTATCAATGCCATAGCACGGGGCACTTTACATAATATACAGAGGTCTCTCGCCGCACGTGACAGAGCAGAGCGGACCTCCGGGTTTTTGGTGCGTTCGGCGAACTGATCCAGCAGCACCGCCTCAGGGCGCTCGCCTAAGGCGCTGGCGACCTTGATCGCCATTTCTTCATCCAGGGTTGAATCTTTGCTGCGGTATCTGCTGACCGTGGCCCGGCCCACGTGCAGCTCCTTAGCCACACGGTAATCACTGTCCCACCCGCGGGCGGCCTTGATCCGATCTATCCATCCTGCAGCTTTCATTTGGCACTCCTTAGGGGTTATTCCTAAGGCGACAGCATAGTCCCGTGTCCGGGGACTTGCAACGGACCGATGTCTGAAACGTAGGAGGCCCCTTGACACGTTGCAGGGGATGCAACTATATTCGGCCCGTCACCCCGCAGATCCTCAACCGTTGCGGGCTGGCACTTTCTCCGGTGGGTCGGGGTGGCCCCTTCGGGGTTTCCGGGAAAGTGCAACAGCCGTAAGAAAGTGCCAAACCATGGAAAATTATCAAATCCGCATCCGTCCAGACGGTGGCGGCATTGTCTACCGCGGGGATTTGCCCAGCTGGTGGCGCCAAGCCGAACACATCAGGGGCTGGTTGGTCCACTCCTGTTTCTGGGGCATGGCCGCCGCCGTAACCGACGACTTCGGCAACCTTGTGCTGGTGCCGTCATGAAATCCACCTTCAAAACCGATGACGGCAGGTCAATCACCGTCCAGCCGCTGCCGCACTCTAAGGCGGTGCTGGTGCAGTCCCATGACCCCCACGCCGGCGCCATGATGCACTTGCTGATACCCGCCGACATGGCCGGTGTCTTTGCCCAGGCAATCGAGCTGGCCGCCGCCTGGAAGCCCAGCGCCGCTGAATGCGGCCTGCGCTGCCACGATGGCAACGCCTGCGCCGCCGGCCAGCGCCCTTGCCCAACCCCGGCGGCCTGCGGTGCGGTGATCTGACCATGCCAGCGACACAGCCAGCCCTGCCG
>CXWL01011555.1_pt1 | contig 10437 bp, 11 predicted proteins | sample 590931 | NCBI WGS metagenome assembly CXWL01 (sample SAMEA3498368, study PRJEB10139) | groundwater metagenome | biome: water well; material: biofilm material | place: Germany | collected 2015-04-27
CCGCGGTTGGCCTCGTATTTGGCGCCCCAATAGGCTGCCGCTGCCGCGTAGTCCTTGTCTTCAGGATCGGCCTTTTCGAAGGCGGCGATCGTGGCTGCGCCGGCAGGCTGGCTTGCGCCGAATAGTCCGGCGCCGCTGCAGCCGGATAGGAAAGCCGCCGCACCAGCGGCGATAGCGATCCTGCTCGCTGAGCGAAGCAGGTCGCGGTTCAGTCGTAAGCCCATCGGGATTCCCCTCGTCGAAAGCGGCGGCGCGAACGCATGGCGGAGCCGCAGGATTGAAAACGTCCTAATTTCACAGCAAGCGGATAACAAAGGTTTAAGCATAATCGCGCGTTAACGCGTCTTTGCGATGCCGGACCGCAGGCGTATAAAACTGTTCTGGAGGATGCTTCCGTGCGGCGAAAAACGCGTCAGCTTCGAAACATGCTGATCGCGATCGGGGCCGTCCTGCTGGCGGTTCCGCTAAGCGCGCAAGTTTCGCCACCCGAGGCCCAGCGTATTTCTTTCCAAATTGCTACCGGACCTGCTTCCGGATCTTACCTTCGCGTCGGCGAGACTATTGCCAAGATCATCAGCCATCCCCCCGGGCTAGCGCGCTGCGACGTCCAGGGTGTCTGCGGCCCCGAGGGGCTTATCGTCACGCTGCGTTCGTCAAGTGGTTCCGTCGCCAACGCAATCTCGGTCAACAGCGGGCGTGTGAAATCCGCGATCGTTCAGGGCGACGTCGCGGCTGCCGCCGTTGCGGGCCAGGGGCCGTTTAAGGGAATGGGTCCGCTGACGGATCTTCGCGCCATCGCGCGACTGCACGAGGAAACGCTACACCTCGTCGTCGCGTCGCGCTCGCGTGTTCGCAAGTTTGGCGACCTTGCGGGCAAGCGCGTTGCGATCGACGGGCCGAGGTCGGCGACCAATCATACGGTGCGGCTGTTGCTTGCTGCCGCCGGGCTCGATCCCGCACGCCTTCGCTTGTCCTTTGAAACGCCCGAGCGGGCAGCGGACGCCCTGCGGAACAGGAAAATCGACGCGTTCTTTGTTATCGGGGTCGCGCCCGTGCAGACCGTCGACGGTCTGGTGCGCCGAGGGCAAGCACGCGTCTTGGGGCTCGACAACCGCGCGTTGTCCGCACTTGCGGCGACGACTCCGATGTTCAGCAAGTACACCCTTCCGGCCGACAGCTATCGTTCGTCCAAAGCGGTGACGACACTAAACGTTGCGGCGCTTTGGGTGGTGCAAAAGTCGTTGCCGGACGACGTCGTGCGCGACATCTTACGGTCGTTTTGGAATTCAAAGAACCAAGGAGACTTGCGCCGGTTGGGTAAGATTGCGCAAACGATCGAAGCTGCGAAGGCGGCCGAGAACTTGCCGGTGCCGCTCCACCCGGGGGCGCAGCGCTTTTACGCAGACGCCGGACGATAGGGCCGGGTGGACGTCCTGCGCCAACCTGTCGGAACCTACTTGACGATGATCGCGATGGGTTTTGCGCCCGTTGCGCTCGTGTTGCGATTCTATGGCACGCTTCCAAACCGCACGGTCATTCGTTGGGACGTTTTCGGCAACACGACGATCATCGGCACGCGGCCGGCGACAGTGCTGACGCTTGCGGGTGTGGGCGCAGCCGTTGCAGTGACGGCAGTCTTGGTCGGCGTGTTGCAGCATCGCGCGCTGGCCGCGCTCGGACTGCGGCGGGCTTACTTGGCGCTCAACCTTGCGCAATTGACCGCGATTGCGCTGACTTGCGTTATGGTTGTGAGCGAGGCTTTGGGTTTTCAAATCAAGATCAAGCCGATGATCCCGCCGGCTATGTCGGTTCTATTGTTCGCGGCCGGCGTGTTGTGCTGGCGCCTAGACGGACAACGGCCGGGATTGGCGCGATGGCTGGCGGTTGCGTTGATCGTCGGGGCCGCGGGGTTGCTTGCCTTCAGCGCGATTGCGATGGACGCGGTCGTTGGCTACTACGCTTCTGGCCTTGCGGCGCTTGCAATGGCTGCGATCGCGCTGCCCGAACAAACGCGCTAGGGATTCAAGATGACCATCACCGATTTGTTCTCTACGTCCGCGCAAGGCGCTTTGCCGCTCTATGCCCTGACGCCTGCTTCGCTTGACGATGCGCTTGCGGGTCCGCTCGAGATGCACGCGAAGTGGCTAAAGGCGTCGGGCTTTGCCGCGGCGTCTGGAAAGTTGCACCTGTTGCCCGGTGCAGACGGCGCGGTCGCCGGCGCGGTCTTCGGTCTCGGTGCGAACGACGATCCGTTTGCGTGCGCGGCGCTGCCGGCGGCGTTGCCGCAAGGCTCCTATGCGTTCGCCGTTCGGCCGCCCGGATGCGACGGCAACAAGCTTGCTCTGTCTTGGGCGATGGGGACGTACACGTTTTCGCGTTTCAAGTCGCAGGACAAGGCGAAGGTTCACCCGCGGCTCGTTTGGCCGGACGACGCAGATCGCCCGCATGTCGCGCGGCTTGCGTACGCGCTCTTCATGGCGCGCGATCTCGTGAACACGCCCGCAAACGAGATGGGCCCTGTGGAGTTGGCGCAAGCGGCGGAGCGCGTGGCGCGTGCTCACGGTGCGGTGTTTTCGGCGATCGAAGGTCGCGACCTTATCGCTCAGAACTATCCGATGATTTGGGGCGTTGGTGCCGGATCGTCACGGCTGCCGAGACTAATCGACTTGCGGTGGGGCGCGCCATCGCACCCGCGCGTAACACTGGTCGGCAAAGGGGTTTGTTTCGATTCAGGCGGGCTCGATATCAAACCTTCGGCGTCGATGCTGATGATGAAAAAGGACATGGGCGGCGCGGCGGCCGTTCTTGCGATCGCGCATATGGTCATGGATGCGAAGCTTCCTGTCGCGCTGCGCGTGCTGATACCTGCGGTCGAGAACAGCATTTCGGGTGATGCCTACCGGCCGGGCGACGTGCTCAAGAGCCGGAAGGGACTGACCGTCGAGGTTGGCAACACCGATGCCGAGGGGCGCTTGGTGCTTGCCGATGCGCTTGCCGAGGCCGATCGGGAGGCGCCCGAACTGCTCATTTGTATGGCAACTCTCACTGGGGCTGCGCGCGTCGCGACAGGGTTCGACCTGCCACCGTTCTTCACGAAGGATGACATGCTTGCTGCCGATCTGGCGGCGGCGTCGGAGCGCGAGGCGGACGCGCTGTGGCGATTGCCCTTGTGGCGCGGCTATCGGGATTTGATCGACAGCAAAGTCGCGGATCTTACGAACAACCCCGGCAGTCCCAACGCCGGCGCGATTACCGCAGCGTTGTTTCTCTCTTGCTTCGTCGAGAAGGCAGTATCGTTTGCGCATTTCGACATCGCGGCGTGGAACGACCGGGCAAGGCCTGGGCGACCGATCGGCGGCGAGGTGCAGGCCGTGCGCGCGATTTATGCAATGCTGCGCGCGCGTTACGCGCGTCAGTAGCCGCGTGCGAAGTCGACGAGGTTTTCGGGCGGGAGGCCGTCGTCTATGCGGCGGATCGTGGCCGCGACCTGACGCATGAACGACTCGGGATCGGTGAACGCTGCCGAATGAGCGGTCATAACGACCTTTGGATGGGACCAGAGTGGGCTTGTTGCCGGAAGCGGCTCGGCGCTGAACACATCTAGCGTCGCACCGCGCAAGTGACCGCTGTCGAGCGCGCGTATCAGATCGTCCTCGACCACGTGGCCGCCGCGTGCCGCGTTGATGATGCAGGCATCATTGGGCAGAGACGCGAAAGTCTTTGCGTTGAGAATGCCGCGCGTCTCAGGCGTCAGTGGCAACAAGCACACGAGTATGTCGGCTTGGGCGAGGAACGCATCGAGTTGACCCTGTCCGTGGAACGTCTTGACGCCGTCTGCCTGCTTGGGTGTCGCGCTCCAACCCGACAGTTGGTAGTTGAGCGCGCGCAATGCGTGGGCTGCGGCCTGTCCCAACACGCCAAAGCCCAGTATTCCAACCCGTATCTGCGGTGCGCGTGGCGCCGGGAGTTGGCGCCACTTCTTCTCGCGCTGTAGGCCCGTGAAATCATGCAAGCGGCGATGCCAATAGAGCACGTTCAACACGACGTATTCGCTCATCGCTTGCGCCAGCGTGTCGTCGACGACGCGCGCGAGAGGGATGTGGCGCGGATATGTCGGGTCGGCAACGATGCCATCGACGCCCGCACCCATGGAGAAGACGACCTTCAAATTCGGCAAGCTACGCAGCTTGCCCGGTGCCGGTTTCCACGCGACGCAGTAGGCGACGTCCGCTGCCGTTAGCGCATCGACCGTGGTGCGGATGTCGAGGTCGGGGATGAACTTACGCAGGTGCGCAGTCCAGCGCTCATGCGGGTAGTCGGGGAGATCGAAGAGAAGAGCACCCTTTGGCATAGGCTCGAACCCGCAAGAGAAATTGTCCGGGCAGCATGTGCGCTGCACCAACACGAAAAATCAAACGGGTCGCAAAAGCCTCAGTGTCCGGGCGGCGTTGTTGGCGCTGTAGGCGCCGGCGTTGTCCCAGCTGCGGGCGCTGGGGTTGCGCCGGGTGCGGGCGACGCCGGACTGCCTTCAGGCGTCGAGCCGGGCGGCGGTGCCTGTACTTCGCCTGCCGGCGGTTCTGCCGCACCGTCTGTCGGCGCGGCTGGTGGTGCCGCAGGATTTGGTGGCGGGATCGGCAGCGGCGAGTCCGACAACGTCCGCAGATACGCGATCAGGTTGATGCGGTCCGGCGTCTTCGAAAGGCCGGGGAACAACATCTTCGTTCCGGCTACAGCGACCTTCGGGTTCTGCACAAAGTCGTTCAGTTCGTCATAGCCCCACGTTGTCTCAGCCAGCGCTTTGATCGCCGCCGAGTAGACAAACGCCGGTTGGTGCGCGTGCTTGCTGCCGACGATACCGTAGAGATTGGGGCCGACCTTGTTCGGGCCGTCCTTAGAGAAATCGTGGCACTGCAGGCACTTCTGATGGACCTTTGCGCCTGCCGCGAGATCGGCGGTGGCGAGGACCGTGCCCCAGTCCGGCTTTGCTTCGACGACCGGCTTACCGCCGCCGTCCACGGGTGTTTCGACGATGGCGACTTCCATCCCGGGTTTGCCGGAGTTGTGCGGCGCCATCGACTTGCCGACGATGATGTTGAGTGTCGCTAGCACAAGAACGGTGCCGAGAACCGCGCCGAAAATCTTGTTCCACTCGAAGGAATCCATCCGTGCAATCCTTGGACTTGACTGGTCTTGTGGTGAGGCGGGATTGCGCCGCCGAACGGCGCAAGTTGTGAAAGCGGCGAGACAATAGCGGGGGCGACTTTCGGGTCATTGCGGCGGAACGTCGCATTTTGGCGCGCGCGCTTAGCCTAGAACACACTCGGTCACATGAGCGAACCGCTGATCCTTATCCCCGCCCGCATGGCTTCCACCCGGTTGCCGGGCAAGCCGCTTGCCGACATCCACGGCGTGCCGATGATCGTGCAGGTTTGGCGGCGCGCGATAGAGGCGAAGGTGGGGCGTGTTGCCGTTGCTGCGGCGGAACGCGAAATCGTGGACGCCGTGACGCGTGCCGGCGGCGAAGCCGTGCTCACCGATCCCAATCATCCATCCGGCTCGGATCGCATCTATGAGGCGCTGACGCGACTCGATGCGAAAGGGGCGCATGACGTCGTCGTCAACGTACAGGGGGACTTGCCGACGCTCGATCCGCAACTGGTACGGGCGGTCGTCGAAGCGTTGCAGAAATCGGGCGCCGATATGTCGACGCTGGCGACGGAGATTCACGAGCCCTCAGAGCGGACGAACCCGAATGTGGTGAAGGCTGTCGTGGCGATGCCAGAGGGTGGGCGTGAAGGCCGCGCTCTTTATTTCACGCGCGCGACGGCCCCATCAGGTGACGGGCCCCTTTATCACCACATCGGTATTTATGCTTACCGCAGACAAGCGCTTGATCGGTTTGTGAAGATGGCGCCCTCTCCGCTTGAGAAGCGGGAAAAGCTTGAGCAGTTGCGCGCTCTAGAAGCCGGAATGACGATAGCGGTTCGGATCGTCGATACAATGCCGTTGGGCGTCGACACGCCGGAAGATTTGGAACGCGCGCGGCGGATGCTTGCGAAGGATAAGAAATGAACGCCAAGGCCAACACGATCGCTTTTCAGGGTGAGGCCGGCGCGAACTCGCACCTCGCTTGCCGCGAAGTCTATCCGCAGATGATCGCATTGCCGTGCCAAACTTTCGAGGATGCGTTCGCTGCGGTGAAGGAAGGCAAAGCGCGCCTTGCGATGATCCCGATCGAGAACTCGCTCCATGGGCGGATCACCGACATTCACCACATCCTGCCGGAGTCCGGCCTCTACATCGTGGGTGAGCATTTTCTGCGCGTGCATCATCAGTTGATGGCGATCAAAGGCGCGACGCTCGAAGGCTTGAAGTCGGTGATGAGCCAAACGCCGGCGCTCGGCCAATGCCGTAACATTATCCGGTCGTTAGGGCTCAACATGATCGTCGGAGCCGATACGGCCGGTTCCGCGCGGCACATAGCAGAGGGGAAGGATCCAACGGTTGCGGCGCTCGCATCCTCTCTTGCGGCCGAGATCTACGGGTTGAACATCTTGAAGGCGAACGTCGAAGACGCGCCGCACAACACGACGCGGTTTTTGATCATGTCGGGCGAGCCGGACGACGCCGATGCGGGTTCAGGCGACGTGGTCACGACGTTCGTGTTCCGCGTGCGCAACGTGCCGGCAGCGCTTTACAAGGCGATGGGTGGGTTTGCAACGAACGGCGTCAATATGACGAAGCTCGAGTCGTATCAACTCGGAGGCTCGTTCAACGCTACGCAGTTTTACGCCGATATCGAGGGGCATCCGGAGGAGCGCAGCGTGCGCCTCGCGCTCGAAGAACTGCAGTTCTTCACGACGCATTTGCGAATACTGGGTGTCTACCCTGCGCATGCATTCCGCAAGACGGTGGCTGCGGCCGGCTAGCGGCTGGATCACTCCGATTCGAGCCAGCTTTTTACAAGCTGATGTGCGATCGCGAGCGGCGGGGGCATGCGTAGTTCGGGTGTGCCCTTCTTTTCGATCGACGCGCGGATTTGGTCGCGGGTGAACCACTGGGCGTCGGAGAGTTCCAGCATGTCGAGCGTGATCTCGGTCGAGACTGCGTTCGCGTAGCAGCCGATCATCAATGAGGACGGGTAAGGCCAGGGTTGGGTCGAGTGGAAGGCAACCTGGTCGATCTTGATGCCCGCTTCTTCCTGCAATTCTCGGGCGACCGCTTCTTCGATCGTCTCGCCGGGTTCGATAAAGCCTGCGAGCGCCGAGTAGAAGCCCTGCGGCCATTTTGCCTGACGGCCGAGTAGGCACTTGTTGTCGTGCAACGCGAGCATGATCACGACCGGATCGGTGCGCGGGAAGTGCTCCGTGTTGCACCCTTCGCAATAGCGTTTATAGCCCGCGTCGGCGAGCACCGTTGCGCCGCCGCAGTTCGCGCAGAAGCCGTGGCGCTGGTGCCAATCGATCAGCGACTTTGCCTGCGCGAGAATGGCGGCGTCGCCGGGATCTATTTCTTCGGCGACGGTTCGCAAATCAGCGAACGTGCCTAGGCCCGCGAGCACGCCGTCGGCGCTGGGATCCGACAACGGCGAGATGTCGATCGCGAAATGCGCGACGCCTCCGTTGATGCCGAGAAAGATCGTTGGTGCGCCCGGTGTCTTCAATGGCAGCGCGAGTTCCGACGTGACCCATCCCGCCTCACGCCGGCCCTCACGGTTCTTGATGAGGAACGGCATCAGCTTCCACACCGGAATGAACAGCGAGCGCTTGTCGGTGAACGCCGCGCCAAGCCATTCTTGGTTGGTGCGGTGATGTGCTGCGCGGTCGAGCGGCGAGTTTGCGAAAACGTTCGGGTTCTTGGGCAGGACCAAGCTCGTGCTCATACGCCCCCGCTTTTGGCTCAACGAAATCCACAGGAAATCGGGCGCGACCATTGCATGGGCGGATGGGCCGCCGCAACGGATGAAAGCTTGCGTCCGGGCGTGCCCCGTCTGCTATAGTTTTGGCGGGAGGTTGGCGGCGGACGTGTCCCTCGCCAACCCGGTCAGATCCGGAAGGAAGCAGCCGTAACGAGTTTCGACTCGGGTCGTTCACCAGCCTCCCACCTACGCCCCGCTATTCGCGGGGCTTCGGTGGGCGCGGCCCACCTTCGCAGTGCGGAAATCTTGATGGCGAGGAAAGATAAGGGGTCGGACGCTCCCGCGGACGAGCCGGATCTCGGATTGGGTAGCAGTGGCGGCAAAAAGGCCGTCGCGCCGAAAACGCGCGTCAACGAAAGCAAGATTCACACGCCGTATCGGGTGTTGGCGCGGAAGTACCGGCCGCAGACGTTCGAGGATGCCTTCATCGGACAGGCCGCGATGGTGCGCACTCTGGCCAACGCGTTTGCCGCGGGGCGGATTGCGCATGCGTTCATGCTGACGGGCGTCCGCGGCGTGGGCAAGACGACGACGGCGCGCATTATCGCGAAGGCGTTGAATTGCATAGGTCCGGACGGCAAGCGGACGGAGCCGACAGTCAAGCCCTGCGGCGAATGTGAGCCGTGCCGCTCGATCGCGGAGTCGCGCAATGTCGACGTGTATGAAATGGACGCGGCATCGCGAACCGGCATCGACGACATCCGCGAGATCGTTGAAGGCGTGCGCTATGCGCCGGCCGAAGTGCGGTTCAAGGTCTATATTATCGACGAAGTTCACATGCTGTCGAAGCAGGCGTTCAACGGCCTGCTCAAGACGCTGGAAGAGCCGCCGCCGCATGTGAAGTTCATTTTCGCGACGACGGAAATCCGGAAGGTGCCGATCACGGTGCTGTCGCGGTGTCAGCGGTTCGATCTGAAGCGCGTGTCGGCTGAGGAGTTGGTGGCGCACTTGGCGTTTGTATGCAAGTCCGAGAACCAGGCGGCCGACGCTGCCGCTTTGGCGCTGATTGCGCGCGCAGCGGAAGGTTCGGCGCGCGATGCGCTTTCGCTGCTCGATCAGGCGTTCGCGCATGCGGGCGGGTCTACGATCGAGGAAGAGGCCGTTCGTACGATGCTGGGCCTTGCCGATCGCGGGCGGGGGCTTGAGCTCTTTGCAATGCTGATGCGCGGCGCAATCGGCGATGCGTTGGCCGAGTTTCGTGCGCAGTACGATTCGGGCGCCGATCCGCTCGCTGTGCTGCAGGACCTCGCGCAGATCTGCCACTAGGTGACGCGGACCAAAGTTGTCGGTGGCGCGTCGAGCGCGGGTGTGACGGCCGAAGAGGCGAAGCGGCTCAAGGAGCTTGCGGAGAAGTTGACCGTGCCGCAGCTGGCGCGCACGTGGCAGTTGATGCTGAAGGCGCTTGCCGAAGTACAGGCAGCACCCGATGCGGCGGCCGCCACCGAGATGGCGTTGATCCGTGTTGCCTACGCGGCCGAGTTGCCGCCGACCGATCAATTGGTCCGCAGCGCCGGAACGGGAGCGCCAGTCGCGTCAACGCCCGCGCGCGGCGTGTCCGGTTCACCGCCTCCGCCTTCACCGCCGCCGTTGCGCATGAGCGGACGCAGCGAAACTGCGACGGCACGCAGCGAGCCGACGATGAGCATCGCGCCGGCAGCGCAAGCGGCACCGCGCGCGAACTTGCAGAGCTTTGCCGACGTCGTAGCGCTTGCGCGGGAGCACCGCGAGGTGCGGCTCGTCTATGCACTTGAGCATTGGGTGCATCTCGTTCGGTTCGAGCGCGGGCGGCTGGAGCTTCGGCTCGATCCGGCGGCGCCGCCGGCATTGCCGGGCGAGCTATCCGACAAGCTTGCCAAGTGGGCGGGCGAGCGATGGGTCGTGTCCGTTTCAAGCGCGACGGGTGAGCCATCGATTGCGCAGCGAAAGGATGCGGAAGACCAGGCGCGTCGAGCATCGGCGGCACAGGACCCTCTGCTGAAGGCGGCGATGGCGGCGTTCCCGGGCGCAAAGATTGTGGCCGTGCGCGACCGCGACGCGTTCGACATTGAAGGCGAGAGCGAAGGCGGAGAGACGTCATGAAGAATCTCGGCGATATCATGAAACAGGCGCAGCAGTTGCAGCAGCGCTTTCAAGAGGCGCAGGAGCGAGTGACGGCCGTCGAAGCGGAGGGACAATCCGGCGGCGGTATGGTGCGCGTGACGTTGAACGGCAAGGGGCTTGCGACAGCGGTTACGATCGATCCGTCGCTGATCGATCCGAAGGACCCCGGCATGCTCGAGGACTTGCTGCGCGCCGCGATCAACGATGCCCGCGCGAAAGTCGATGCACGCGTGAACGACGAAATGGCAAAGGCGACGGGCGGCCTGCCGTTGCCACCGGGCTTGAAGTTTTAGCCGCGTTGACGATGCCCCGCTCTTCGTCACAACAAACACAAATCTCGTCATGGCCGGGCTTGACCCACGGCTGTCCGGTTGGAATTTTCTGGACGAAGCGCATGGTGAGGATTCATCTGCGGTCTG
>CXWL01033491.1_pt1 | contig 10433 bp, 6 predicted proteins | sample 590931 | NCBI WGS metagenome assembly CXWL01 (sample SAMEA3498368, study PRJEB10139) | groundwater metagenome | biome: water well; material: biofilm material | place: Germany | collected 2015-04-27
TAACAGGGGCGTAACGTCTGTGTTACGTCTCGATCACTGAGCAGGACGGAGCGGGTTCGCGGTGCGCCCGCGCAGTCGGATGGCGCTACCTGCCGGCGACGGGCTTGAGCGGGATGAACGCGATTTCCGGCCGGAGGCCTTCAGTCTGCACGTTGTGCCCCTTCACCGGCGGCAGGTCCTGGTACATGAAGTCCCACTTCCAGCGCTCGGATGGATTGGACGCCTGCAACCAGTTGCGTGCTGCCACGGGGCGAGCAAAGGCCATGTTTTCGATACCGGCGTACGCAGTCCCGGGCATCTCTGCGGCAATGGCGCGACGGACATCGGCTGAACTCGCGTATCCAAGCGACACGCCAAGAACTGTCGCCACCCGTCTGAGCACGTCCCAGTCTTCCAGGGCCTCGCCCGCCGGCGGCATCGCCTTCGAAACCGGCTGCGGTCTTCCCTGATCGTTGGTGTAGATGGCGTCCTTTTCGAGCCACACCGCCCCGGCCAGCACGATGTCGGCGGCACCTGAAAGGGATGTCTGGACGACGCCCTGAACAATGAGCAGCGGAAGAGCACCGCTCTGCCGCGAAGCCACGATCCACGAGGTATCGCCAAGCGAGCCGTCTGGTCCAGGATCGATGACGTAGAGCGCCTTGACGCGCCCTGCTTCCACGCTGCTCTTGAGTGCCGACAGGTCCGGTGCGCCGTCGTTGCCTGCCCCTACGGCAAAACCAAGATCACTGGCGCCACGAATATTGGGTGCGTCGGTCGCCGCCACTTTGAACGTCGCACGCTCTGGCTGCGCCTTCTCGTTTCGCGTCCAGGCCACGGTGACGGCGTTCACACCATCGTTTCCGAGCAGCGCCTTGACCGTCTGGCGCAACACGAAGAATTCTTCCACCGCGGCATGCGCGGACACCAGGAACTGCAATGAGCCAGCGTCAGCAAATCCGGCTTCCTCCAGCCGGTCACGGAGCGCCGCCTCCACATCGCGCCACGAGGTCGGTGCGAGCGTCCCGTTCTGCCTGATCATCGGTGTGCGCAGGCGTGCATCGCCTTCCACCCAGTGATAATCGAAGCGTCCGATGTCGCACATCCAGTAGCTGTTGACGTCGGGATTGAGGCGCGGTGTCATGCGAACCAGCTGCGAGCCTTTTGCCCACTCCGGCTTGGCTCGAAGCCAGGCGCTCGTGCTGCAGCCTTTCGAGCACAGCGTGCACATCGTGTCGACGACGGCCGGGTCGTCCCACGGACGGCTCTTGAACCGATAGTCGCGCGTCGTGATGGCGCCGACCGGGCAGACATCCATCAGGTTGCCGGACAGGAGCGAGCGAACGCCCTCCTCCTGGAAGGTCGCGATCTCGCTGCCCGCGCCGCGATCGACGATGCCTATCTGCGCGTCGGTGTCCACCTCGCGAATGAAGCGCACGCAGCGGGTGCAGAGGATGCACCGGTTGCGATTCAGCATCAACGTCGGGCCGAAATCGACGTCGGCTTTGACGCCTTCGCCGTCGAACACGCGGCGTGGGAAGTCCATGCGACTATCGGCGGGCCCGAACGAGTAGGAAAAGTCCTGCAGCGGGCACTCGCCCCCTTTGTCGCAGACCGGGCAGTCGAGCGGATGGTTGACCAGCAGGAACTCGAGGATACCGGCCCGTGCCTGCACGACGTCGGGCTCCCTCGTCGAGACGACCATGCCGTCGGTGCAGACCGTGGAGCACGACGTCTGCAACTTCGCCATCTTCTCGATCTTGACGACGCAAACCCGGCACGACCCATCGACGCCGAGACCGGGGTGATAGCAGTAGTAGGGGACCGAGATGCCCGCCTCGATTGCCGCCTGGAGGACCGTGGTGCCCTTGGCAACCGTGATCGGACGTCCGTCGATGGTCAGCGTGACCGTAGCCATAAGTAGAGAATCATACCAAGCTTCCGGGCAGGCCCGATGTCGTGGCGCGGCGCCGCGCCGCGGCGACGGAGCCGAATCCGCCGTGATGAGTCGCGCCGGTTGCTCGCCGCCCCGGGAGGCACGGCTGACGCCAGGTCAGAGGCCGCTGAACTCAGCGAGCGCGGCGAAGTCCCTGTTGATCTGCACGTTGCGGACGACTCCGGTGGTCTTGACGTGATGTTCCTCACGCGCCGAGGCGACGGGCACCATGACATCGCTGACTCGGCCGTCCGCGTACGTGATGGTCAGCGTGACCGGGAGGTCGAAGACGAGCGACGGGTTCTGTTCGAAGCGGACGACCACCTCACCCTGGCCGATCGACGTGGCGTAGCGAATGCGCGGGACGTCGCTACCGTAGATCCAGCGCTCGAAGAATCGTTCGAGGGATCGGCCCGATTCCTGTTCCATCGTTCTTTGCAGGTCGGCCGTTCCGGCTTTCTGGAACTTGAAGCCCGTATAGAATCGCCGCAGACCGTCGAAGAACACCGTGTCTCCGAGGAGACGCCGCAGCATGTGCAGCACACTGGCGCCCTTGTTGTAGACGAGCGCACGGAAGACCCGTGCGTCGTTCTTCACGTGTCCGAGGCGGTAACCAAGGTACACCGGTCCCTGATCGGATTCAGCCAGGGCCCACCGCCTGAACTGCCGAAGCATGTCGGTGAACTCCCCGTCGCCGCGCAGTTTTTGCGCATAGAGCGCCGAGAAGTACTGCGAGAATCCCTCGCTCAACCACTGCTCGTGATAGCTGTTCCAACCGACGGCCTGGCCCCACCACTGGTGCGCGAGTTCGTGCGCAAGCACGAACTCGGGGAATCCAAGAAACGCCGCCGGGTCGTTACGCGTCAAGAACTGGGCCGCCGGCGGTGGGGTATTGAGCATCACGGCGTACGCGGGGCTGTGGCCGCCAGGAAACTCACTTTCGAGGACCGCAAGAGACAGCGACGGATAGGGCACGTCGTTCATCAGTGAGGTGTAGAAGCGCATGATGTCTGCCGCCGAAATGGCGAGCTCGCGGCCGCGGCTGGCTTGGCGCGGGCTGGCCTCAATCGATAGCGCCAGCTGTCCAGACGAGGTTGGCGGCGTCGAGGAGGGCCTCATGCCGGCGCGCGCATCGAAGTTCGTATCGAGCACCCTGACGAAACGGCTGACGACGAGCGACAGATACCGGACCGGTTGTGTCGCCGAGAAGATGAGCGTGCGCCCCTCGCCTCGGTTGGCGACGAGGTCGCGCAATCCAAAATCCCCGGTCACGAGTTGCCCGCTCGCGACCGCACTGTATCCATCGGGCACCGTCACGCGCAGACGAGCCGTCGCGTAGTCCGTTGTCGCGTTCTGCGGATACCAGTACGCACGGTTGCTCAGGAGGAAACTCGGCTCCGACGGCAGGGGCGGCGGTTCGTTCGTATTGATCTGGAGGTTCTCGCTATCCACTCGCTGCGCATCGACGTGCCCGTTGTATGAGACGACCAGCGTGAGTGCCGAACCCTCGGAGAGCAGCCGCGGCAGGTTCACGAGGACGCCGTTTTGATTTCGCACGCGGAAGAACAGCAGACGACCGAGCTCGACGCTGGTGACGCTCGTCACGTTCAGGCTCTCGGCCAGGCGCAACGTGAAGGCTCCCAACACGGGCGCCTTCGCCCTGATGGTGACCTGCGCGCGGCCCTTGAGCGTCTCGCGCTCGGGGTCGATCTCTAGGTCAATCTCGTACGCGATGACGTCGAAGGCGGCGAGTTCGTCCTCGTTGTACGCCAGGCCGCGGTCGGCGAGCTTCTCGGCCGACGCATAGATCGACATCGTCCGCCGGCGTTCGCGGCTGAAGAGCGAGATGTCCTCGGCCAGGGTACCGCTCTTGGCGTATGTCAGAGTCCCGAGCCGACGGGTCTGGACTTCGGCGAGCATGTCACCGGCCGGTGGGAGCAGGAACCATTCTTCGCGGCTCACCTCCGCCAGGTCGAGGTTGTACGACTTCGGTCGCTCGCGGTTGAAGATTTCCTCTGCCTGCCGGGTGACCCGACGATCCACGGGCTGTTCGATCAGCGAACCGGTGCTGACACGACCGAGATAGTCCGACGGGCTGAGCCGGACGTATGCCCCGTCGATCGGGGTGACGAGGTCGGTGGCTCCGGCGAAGATGCGGAGCTGGCCTTTTTCTGTGACCGACCGTGGCGTGAAGCGCATCTCGCCGCGCCCCACGAGCACCATGCCCGTCACCCCACCATCGCTCTCCACGAGGAACGCCGAGCCCTCGAGCAGGGTCAGTCTGAAGTCCTCGGAATCAATCGTCAGGTTTCGCGCGGCGTAGCCGCGCGACGTGTCCATCCGGAGCCGGTAGAGGCCCTCCACGACGTTCAGGCGCTCGAGGTCGACGATCTCCCACGTGTCGGACGCAGGGTCGCTGACGCGGCGCAGGTCCACGCGAGCGCTGACAATACGGGCACGCGCGCCGACCTCGGCAAAGAATTCGACGATGAGGGTGTAGCCGTCACCCTCTGCGACGCCCGCGAGTGGAACACGGTCGCGCTCCACGGCGACGGTGCGTGTCACGCCTGGAACGAAAAAATCGAGCGCGAAGTTGGCCAGCGTCCCGGCGGGCAGTGCCGGAGACATCAACAGGGCGAGTTGTTCTGGCGTTCCGTCCCGTGCGAGCGCTTCGAGGCGAGCCACGACGCGCCCGGGGCCATCCGTCGGGCGAAGCCCCTGTCCTTGCAGCGGTGCTGTGAGGGCGGCGAGGGCAATCAGGAGAATCGCGCGAAAGGACGGCACGGTCAGAGGTCTCTGAGCACATCCAATTAGACGCCAGCGAAGGGGTTCACCGCCACAACGGTGTCGGGCGTCCGGGAATCGGCCCGCAGCGGGTTCCCGGGCGTGGCTCAACCCGTCAGGACACCGAACTCGCGGCCGACCTGTGCAAAGGCATCGAGCGCGAACTGCAGTTGCCCTCGGGTGTGGGTGGCCATGACGATCGTCCGGATTCGTGCGCGGCCCTGGGGCACGGTCGGAAACCCGATACCCTGCGCGAAGACGCCGGCCTCGAACAGCCTGTCCGAAATGCGCATCGCGAGCGAGGCATCACCGACGATGACCGGAGTGATCGGGCTCTCGCTCGCCCCGATGTCGAACCCGAGCTCTCGCAGTCCCTGCTTGAAGAACCCGGTGTTGTCCCACAGGCTGGAGATGAGGGACGGATCGCTCTCGAGGATGTCGAGTGCTGCCAGGCACGTCGCGGCGACAGCCGGCGGGTGCGACGTGGAGAACAGGAAGGGCCTGGCGCGGTGATACAGGAACTCGACGAGCGCTCTCGACCCCGCGACATACCCGCCGAGCGCGCCCAGCGCTTTTGACAGCGTGCCCACCTGCACGTCGACGCGCCCGTGCAAGCCGAAGTGATCGACGGTGCCGCGTCCCTGCTGGCCGAATACGCCGCTGGCGTGCGCATCATCCACCATCATGATGCAGCCGAACTCGTCGGCGAGGTCACAGAGTGCGGGCAGCGCACCGAGGTCACCGTCCATGCTGAATACGCCGTCCGAGATGATGAGCGTTCGTCCCGTTCGAGGGAGGTCTTCGACGATTCGCCGGGCCGCCGCCGCATCGCGGTGCGGAAACACCTTGATCGTGGCGCGACTGAGTCGCGCGCCGTCGATGATGCTGGCGTGATTGAGTTCGTCCGATACGATGACATCGTCCCGTCCAAGGAGCGACGACACCGTACCGGCGTTCGCGGCGAAGCCGCTCTGAAAGACCACGGCGGCCTCGGTGCGCTTGAACGCCGCGAGGCGTCGTTCGAGTTCAAGGTGGATGGCCATGGTTCCGGCGATGGTGCGCACCGATCCCGAACCGACGCCGAGCCTGGCGATCGCGGCGAGCGCGCGTTCGCGGAGCGCCGGATGCGTCGTCAAGCCGAGATAATTGTTGGAGGAGAGGTTGACCACCGATCGGTGGTCGACGCTCGCGAGCGCCTGTTGCTCGCCATCGATGACGCGGAACGCGCGGAACAGCCCGTTCGCGCGCAGCGTGTCGAGTTCATCGGACAGGTAGCGAAGTGGATCAAGGCGCATGTCTGGCAGTATACGCACGGCGGCTCGCGCGGGTCCGGGGGACTACCGTCGGACGTCGTAGAGGACGTCGCCGTCGTCTCGTGCCACTTCACGAGCGCCACTGGATACGAGCCACCGGTGGATCTGGTTCGCCTCGGCTTCGCGGTATGCGCGTTCGTGAACCATCACGTGGGTTGCACCGGAACCCACGACTGCCTGCCAGGCCTCGGCCGGATGACGGTCGGGGTCCGTGAGGGCAGAGCTCAAGGTTCCGTAGTGGGGTGGGAAGAAGCCGCTGTAGCCGTTGATGAGCGGCCTCCAGTGCGTCGCCGCATAGTAGACGGCGCGCACGTCCCAGTTCAGGTCTCCGAGTGGAATCTCGAGCAGCACGATGGGTCCGACCAGCCCGGCGACCGTGTGGTACAGGCTGGGCGCATCGGCGGGCGGGTAGACGCGGGCTTCTGGTAGAGCGTGGCCTCTCGTCACGCCGCGGCCATTGACCGGGAACTCCGAGGCCGGCGCCTCGATGAGAAACACGGCCGCGAGGGCCGAGGCGACGAACGTGCCCACGCGTCCGCGCGGCAGACGGGCCAGCACGTAGCCGCCCGTCACGGCCAGCATGAGCGCCACGACCATGGCGAATCGCGCCGGCGTACGCACGCCGTCGACGCCNNTGGACGCCTGGCAGCAGATAGAAGAGCCTGTAGGGTGCCGGCACGTCCAAGGGTCGTCCGAGCGACAGCGGCGTTGGGCCAAGCGATAGCCACCACGCGACAACGATCGACAGCAGGAAGAACGCTTCGGCGGTGCCGCACGCGCGAAGTCGTACCCGGGCCCGTGGCGACGACAGGAGCCACAACATCACCGCGACGGCCAACCAGGCCAGGGCGCGTCCAATGTCGAAGACGCGAAGCGAGAGCCCGCCGATGTCGATCGACACTCGTCGCGTGAATAACGTCACGATGACCAGCCCAAGCAAGGCCGCGCTGATGCCGCCGAGTACACCGCTGAGCACCGGGCGGGGTTCGCCGGTCGCACGTCCGGCGCGCCGCGATTGGACGAGCAGGAGTCCCGCTGCCGTCAGACCCAGGAGCAACGGTACAGCGCCCATGAACAGCTCGCCTTCAGCTCGAGGCGCCACATGCAGAATCGGTCCCCAGAAGCGTTCCGTCGGGAACGACGTCAGGTAGGCGTAGACATCCGCGGAGTAGAGGCTGACCTCCCCGATGCCGCGATTCAGCTGCATGCTCGACTGCATCCGGGCGTAAGCCATGAGGAACGGAGTGAGGGCAATGCCGACGCCTAGCGCAGCCAGGGTGAGGTCTACCCACGCTCGCCGGTCGCCCAGGCGTCCGCGTCGAGCCAGCTCCCACACCACATAGCCGGCGGCAAACGGGGAAAAGTAGACGAGGTAATAGCCGCACGAGAGGCCCTGGAGCAGCAGTGCGAGGGCTCCGCCGGCGAGCGCGCGGCGGCGTCCGGTATTGAGGTAGCGGGCGAAGCCGTAGAGGGTAAACGGCATCCACTGAGAGGAGAGCACCTGGAGGTGACTGGCCTGAGGAATCCGGTACGGCACGAACGCAAAGATCAACCCGGCGACGAACGCGGCGCGACGATCTCCGGTGAGCTCGCTGACGAGGAGGTAGGCTCCAAGGCCCGAGAGAACGTAGGTGGATAGAAAAAGCAGGTTGTAGCAGAGGATCGGGTTCTTCGTCACCAGGTAGATCGGAAAAATCTGAATCGCCTGCGCGAACAGATGCTCCGAGTACGCGAGGGTGTTCGGTAATGGGTAAAAGATGTTGCCGTCGAACCACCGCGCCAGAACGGACAAGTCGCCCGCAAACACGTGCCGTAACTGCTCGGCATCCCACGAGAGGATCCACATGTTGAGCAGCGAGTCGCCAAGGTCCGAGGGCACATCCTTTGTCAGGCTGCGAGCGACCGGCCAGGTGAAGATGACCGCGATGCCGAGGTACACGAAGGCGGCACCCCACGCGCGAAGGCCAACGCCTTCGCCCGATGTCGCAGTACGTGCGCCTGGTGGTGCCGGCCGCGCGGCGTCCATGCCTGCCGCGCCCGCGTCAGCTCGCCGTGCGCAGGTACTCCTGCGTGAACGACGCGACGTCCGCGTAGACGGATGTGAGTTCGGACGGATCCGCGAGAAAGACCACGCGGAAGTAACCGTCCTCAGGGGCCGCGCCGAATCCGGAGCCGTGTACGACCAGCACACCCGTCTCGTTCAGCAGTCCCAGAACGAACTGCTCGTCGGTGTGTCCTGGCGGGAGCGATACCCGCGGGAACGCGTAGAAGGCGGCGCGTGGGGCGACGCACGACATGCCCGGGACTGAAGAGAACGTGCGGGCGGTCAACTCGCCGCGCTCGGCGAGCGCCCGCCGGAATGTAACCTGGTGGGACCGGTCACCTGTGAGTGCCGCCGACACGGCGTACTGCATCGGTCCTGGGCTGCACAGACGTCCATCGGCGAGTTTGCGGATCGCGGCCAGCACGGGGTTCATTTGCGGCGTTGGGCTGACCACGAGCCATCCGGTACGCCAGCCAGGTGCGAGGTAGGCTTTCGACAGGCTCGAGAGCGAGATGATCGGCGCCTTGCTGTTCAACGAACCGAGCAGGGGAGCAGGACCATCGAAGGCCAGATCGCCATAGACCTCGTCGGCCAGGATCGTCAGCCCATGTGTCTCGGCCAGGTCAATGAGCGCGCACCGTACGTGCGCCGGGTACACCGCGCCGGTGGGGTTATTGGGGTCGATAACCACGAGTACGCGGGTTCTCGGGGTGATCTGCCTGCGGAGGTGTTCTATATCCGGCATCCACCCGCTCAGGGGATCGGTCCGGTAGTAGAGCGGCTCGGCTCCCAGCTTGGCGAGTACCGCTGTGTAAAGCGGGTAAGTCGGCAAGGGGATGAGCACCTGTTCCCCCTCGTCCACGAGCGCGCTCAGCGCCAGGTCGATGCCTTCGGATGTCCCTGTGGTGATGAGGACGCGGTCCGCGGAGACCGAAACCCCCCGTGCGGCATAGTCGTTGGCCACGGCTTCCCGCGCTGAGAGGATGCCCTGGGACGGAAGGTAGCCGTTATGCCCGTCCCGCATCGCCCGCGCAACGGTCTCAACCAGGTGTTCGGGGGTGCGAAAGCCCCGTGCTACCGGATCGCCGATATTGAGGTACCGCACGCGGACGCCACGGGCCTCGGCCGCCTGCGCAGCGGTCGCAATATTCCGAATCGCGTACGAAAAACGGCCGACCCGCGCCGCGATTGGGACGGGGGTGCTAGCCGACGACGGGGGCATTGCTCTCATTTTACCGCGTCTCCCTTTCAGCCTCGGCCTCGGCCGGCCTAGAATCTACGCCGGCTTTCTACACGGACTGGCGACAAGTGATGTAAAACTTACACTACCCACCATGCGTCCCAAGGTATCCTTACGCGTGATCCTTGGAAGATCTGGCCAATTCTCGAACGTCCAAAGCTGGCAAGCCAGTTGAAACGATAGGATCTCAGTGAGACCCCACCCCCTACCCTGTGCTTTCCTCGCCAGCGCCCTCGTTCTGGTGCTTTCGGCCGGTGTCGTTGCCCAGAATACGTCCCCAGGGCAGGCGCCTCGGGCGACGTTCCGTGGCGGCATCGAAGCGGTGGCGGTCACGGTGACGATCCGCGATTCGCGCGCCCGGGTCGTCCGAGACCTCTTGGCGACGGACTTCGAGGTCATCGATTCCGGCCTAGTGACGCCCATCACGGATTTTTTCGCCGGCGAAGGGCCGATCAGCCTCGCCATCCTGATGGATATCAGCGGAAGCATGGCCGTCGGCGACAACATCGCCCGCGCCCGTGAAGCGGTCTCGATTCTCACGGCGGCGTTCCAGCCACTGGACGAGGCGGCTTTCTATACCTTCGATTCCAAGCTTCAGCAGGTGGTTCCCTTCACCTCAGAACTCGGGCGAATACGGCAGGCCAGCTTGACCGGACGTCCCTGGGGCAGCACGTCGCTGTTCGATTCAATCAAGGGCACGGCGGAGTTCGTCACCGAACGGGTCAACCGGCACCGCGCGCTCCTCGTCATCACCGACGGCGTGGACACGGCCAGCCGCCTGAGCGCGACCGAAGTGTCCGGGATCGCCTCATCAATCGATGTGCCCGTGTATCTCTTGAGCGTCGTGACGCCAGTAGACCACATCGGTGGGGAACAGGCGGCTGTTCCTGAGAAGGGCCGCACCGAGTCGGCAACGCTGGCCGACCTGGCCCGATGGACGGGCGGAGACATGTGGCTGGTGAGCCGCCCCGCGCACACTCAACGGGCGGTGCAAGACCTGATGACCGAGCTTCGGCATCAGTACATAATTTCATTCGAGCCAGGAACGCGGCCTGGGTGGCACCCGATTGAAGTTCGTTTGCGGAAGAAGAATATGTTCGCTCACACGCGAGGCGGGTATGTGGCAGGCCCGGCGCG
>CXWL01010011.1_pt1 | contig 10431 bp, 9 predicted proteins | sample 590931 | NCBI WGS metagenome assembly CXWL01 (sample SAMEA3498368, study PRJEB10139) | groundwater metagenome | biome: water well; material: biofilm material | place: Germany | collected 2015-04-27
GATGTCATGACCACTGGCGCAACACTGAACGAACTAGCTAAAGTATTACGTCAACAAGGTGCAAGCGAAATCAGTAATTGGGTAATCGCCCGGACATTACCCGATAAAAATATAATCGAATAATATACCGACTCATTGCAACCGTCATTCTTATGTTTAACATCGTTTTGTATCAACCTGAAATTCCACCCAATACGGGTAACATTATCCGATTATGCGCCAATACTGGCATGCAATTACATCTGATTAAACCTTTAGGATTCCCGCTCAAAGACAAGCAATTACTGCGTGCGGGTTTGGATTATCACGAATTTGCCACAATCAATATTCACGAAAACTGGCAAAACTGTTGTGCAGTCTTGCAAAATAACCGGATATTTGCCGTCACAACCAAAGGCACACAACGCTACGATTACATCAGTTACAAAAAAGGTGATAGTTTCTTATTTGGCGCAGAAACATCTGGTTTACCACCACATCTTCTGGAATCATTTTCTGTTGAACAACGAATACGCATACCTATGGTCGCTACTAGCCGCAGCTTGAATTTATCCAATAGCGTCGCCGTTATAGCTTATGAAGCTTGGAAGCAAATAGATTTTGCACCAGTTAAGTAAGAAATACTCACCAAATTACTGCAGATTCAATGTCTCGCTGAGAATACGCGGTGTAACAAAAATCAGTAACTCACGCTTATTATCAACTCTGACGGTATTACGGAAAATGTGACCTATTACTGGAATATCCCCTAGAAAAGGTACTTTGTTAACTACAACATTTTCAGTACGATCAAAAATACCGCCGATAACTACAGTCCCACCATTCTCCACCAGAACTTTGGTAGTCACCTGCTTAGTATTAATTGGCGGTGGCAAGAATTGATTCAGAGGTGTACCAATCTTGTCTTGATTCACATTAAGTTCCATATCAATTTGACCATTGTACGTAATTAGCGGCTTAACTTTCAGCCGTAAAGTTGCATCCATAAATCGGATGCTGGTCGCACCACTACTGGTTGCTTGCTGATATGGCACACGGTCACCTTGTTCAATAATAGCCTCAATCCCGTGCGCAGTTACGACACGAGGACTGGCAATAACCCTCCCTTTATTATCCGTTTCCAAAGCTGACAATTCCAGATTGATCAAACGGCCATTATTGAATTTCATCAAACTCAACCCCAGTGCTGCTGGTCCACCCAATAAGCCTGTCGCAGCCGCCGCGGGCAAATTAACATTGAGATTATTAGGGCCGGCTGCACCTCCTCCACCTGCTAAAGTACTCGATCCCGCGAGATTCCCGGATGCACCAAAACCATAACCACCCACATCTGTTGAGTTCTGTATTCCAAAGCGCGCACCCAAACTACGGCTAAAAGTATCTATCGCTTCTACGATACGCGCCTCAATCACTACTTGCCGTTCAAATACGTCAAGCTTTTCAATTCGCTTCCTGATTTCAGCCAATCGCATTGGAATATCGGTAATCGTAATCGTATTACTGATTTCATCCAAACTAATCGTGCCGCGTTTACTAATCATTCCTTCAAATGTCAGTGAGTTAACCCGACGATGATTCAAATGAAATATTTCACTGCGCAGGGGCTCCATATCGGCAACCTGTAATTGCGCTTCTAAATCAAGTAATTCACGATCCGCCATTTCCTTACGCGGCGCCACAAAAATGACATTCCCGGAACGACGTTTATCTAATCCGTGCACTTGTAATACGATATCAAGTGCTTGATCCCAAGGTACGTCTCTCAATCGCAAGGTTAGATTTCCACCGACCGAATCGCTGGCAATAATATTGATATTGGTGAAGTCAGCAATGACTTGTAAAATTGCCCGAACCTCAACATCCTGGAAATTAAGAGAAAGTCGCTCACCAGTATATCCTCCAGTAGCGCGTTTTCTTTTCTCGATCTCTTCCTCGTCATTGCTTAGCGCTCTTACTTCAAGTACAAATTGTGTTCCTGATTGTCTCGCCGAATGTTCCCAACGACCATGCGGCTTAACAATCATACGGACGTTATCGCCCGTTCTAGTCGTTTCAATGGTTTGAATCGGTGTAGCAAAATCTAAAACATCCAAGCGTCTTGCCAAACTATCTGGCAGAAAGGTATCCACAAAATCTACAAGAACCACGTCACCTTGTTGCTTCACATCCACATTGGTATTGTTTTTTGTCATATCAATAACTACTCGGCCTTCCCCCAATGTACCACGGCGAAAATCGATATCACGTAAACTGTTGATTTGTTTTTGCGGTGCAGCTTCCGCAATCCTGACAGATGAAGCTCTCGTTTGTTTAGTTGGAGCAGCAGCAAGCCTTATAAACAACAAATTATCTCTAATCTGAATATCATGCTGCATTAATTTTGCCAAATTCAATACTATTCTAGTACGGTCGCCTACCTGGACAACATTGATACTCCGCAGATCACCTTCGAGTGATTCCTGATAATTTTTCCCAATACCATTAGAAACTTGGTGCAAATCGAAATAAATGCGAAATGGATTATTTAATGCAACACCAACAGGAGCTGCAGGCAGTGCTTGCTCAAGTGTTAATTTAGCGACGATCTCACCACTTTGTCCATTCGATATACTGATTGAACGAAGCGTATTTGAAAAAGATGGAGAAGATTGGATCTGCTCAGCGGCAACTAACCCATTAAAAGATAGCAAAAATAAAGTGACTGCGTGTATCAGACTATTTTTTTTCATCGCTCACAATGAAACATGAATTTTAGTTCTTCAATATAAGGGCGCTTTGTTTCTCAACCCACTCAGTAGTACCGTTTTGCACAATCTCTTTTAAACTAACTTCCATTTCTGAAATGGCTTCTATCTTTCCAAAATTATGTCCTAAATGATTACCTTTCTTGACGCGATGCAAGATCCCATCAGGTGATTTAATCAAGGCAAAAACCATACTATCTTGTTGCAAAGAACCAACTAAAGATAAGCTTTCGAGCGGATAAGATTCTAAAATTTCTTTTTGTCGATTGAGATCAGGGCTAATCCCATTTGATACGTTTTGTGTTTGACCATTTGCACGGGATACAAATGGATCGGAAATATCGAAAGCTTGGTAAATAAAGGATTTATGTAACTTCACCTCAGGTAGTGGATCAATCTTTCCTTGCAAACCACTCGAGGAATCATTCACAAATGATTCAAGATCACTATAATCGGTCGAACTACAAGCTGTCATCATCGTCACAATAATAAGCAGTAATAGTAAAAACACAGTGCGCATCATAATTCATTTTCCTATGGTTTGCTTCGCTATTTCTTCATCGTCCAAGTAGCGGAAAGTCTTGGCAATGGCGTCCAATACTAACTTTCCGTCATTTCCAGGAACAATATTGATATCATTAAGCGTTACAATACGTGGTAATTTTGCAACATCACTGGTAAAGGCCCCGATGTCATGATAGCCCCCGATCACTTTGACAGCGATTGGAAGCTCCGCGTAAAACGCATTGATTGATTCTTTCTCTGCCGGTTTAAACAGCTCAAATTGCAATCCACGACCTAGTCCAGCCTGATTGATATCGACTAACAAGCCTTCCATTTCTGATTTATCCGGTAACTGCCGCAACAAGGTACTCAGTGACTGCTCAATATCTTTCAACTGTTGCCGCAGGCCGGGTAAATTAATAACACTATGTTTTTTAGCTAAATAAGTCGTTTTTAACGTCTCTTCTTCAACTTCGGCATTTTCCAATTCTTGTATCTGATCACTCCAAACATAGAAATATCCACCGATCACAATTCCAATGAAGAGTATAATCAATGCGATCACCTTGAATACAAGAGGCCAATCTCCGGCCTTATTGATATCAAGTTGGCGCAATTCAACCATTAGATCCATGTTCTCACTATCCTTAATTAAATCACAGAATTAAGTAAGCTCACTCAATTTACCGATTATTCCTCAGTATCTGTTTGCTTATATTTAACTTTCATATTAAATTCATTTTGCCGTACGCCATTAACACTAATTGCCTTAATTTCCACTAACAGTGCAGATTCGAGATGAGGAGAAGATTCGAGATTGCGCATCAGAGTAGAAATCCATGCATTGGACTGTGCATGTCCAACCAGACTAATATCATTACCAACTTGTTTAATGCTGCGCAGATACACGCCATCTGGCAAGAGTCTTGCGACTTGATCAAGTAAATACACTGAATCTGATCGACTATTTTGTAGTGTTTCAACGATTTGTTTACGCGCCAATAACTCTTGCATACGCGCTTTTATATCTTTGATTTCAAAGATCTGTTTATCCAAAATAGCAGTTTGATCAATTAAAAATTGATTACGGCGTTTTTGATAATCATTATTTTCGGAGTTTATCGAGGAAACCCCCAAAACCACTAAAACACCGANNTTTTATCTCACGATGCGGAAGTAAATTAATGCGTATCATGATGGATCAAAGCTACGAAGTGCCAAACCACACGCAATCAATAAGGCGGGCGCATCTTGGTTAAGTTGACGAGGAATGATGCGGTTCGATAGCTCCATGTTAGCAAAAGGATTCACTGTAAAAGTACTGATTTGTGTTCGCGAAGCTATAATTTCGTTAAGCTCGGCAATGCCCGCACAACCTCCTGCAATAAAAATATAATTAATTTCAGTATATTGGGTTGATGTATAAAAGAACTGAATAGCTCGCATAATTTCGATCGCTAGTGTTTCGCAGAAAGGTTGCAAGACATCCGTTTTGTAATTTTCAGGCAAATTGCCGTTGCGCTTAGCAAGCTCGGCCTCTTCCAGTGGAAGATTAAATTGATTAGAAATTTCCTGAGTGAGTTGATTGCCACCAAATGGTTGATCACGGGTATAAACCGATTCACTATTATGAAATACATTCATTTTGATGGTCGTAGAACCAATATCAACCAACGCAATGATCTGATTCTTCCCGCCATCGGGCAATTGACTTAAAGCCAACTCAAAAGCTGATTGTGCTGCATAGGGCTCGATATCCATCACAAGTGTTTTAAGTCCTGCTGATAATGCTACGGCAACACGATCTTCAACTTTTTCCTTACGTGACGCTGCAATCAATACCTCTACTTCATCTGAATTTTCAGCGGCGAGACCAACAACTTGAAAATCCAGATCAACTTCATCTAAAGAAAAAGGAATATATTGACTAGCTTCATTTTCAACTTGAAAAACTAAATCATCTTCCCGTTGCCCCGCCGGAACATTGATCCTTTTGGTAATGACATCGGTAATGGGTAAAGCTAGAGAAACATTTTTTAACCTTGTGCCCATCCTGCGCCAACCTCTTTGCAAACATTCACTGACAACTTCCATGTTGACGATATTACCCTCAGTTACCGCTTCTGCGGGTATTGACTCAATAACATAGCGCTCCATGCGATATAATTGATTGCCTTTGCCAACATGAGATAGCTCAACCATTTTCACTGAGGATGAACTGATATCAATACCAATCAAGGGGGGTGATTTACTTTTCAAAAAATCTAAATTGATTGAAAAATTTTCCTTGAATGTTGACATATTAGAAGCGATACTCATAAAGTAAGCTCTTCAAAAAGTGGAAGACATATAACTGATAACTGGTTTCTTCGATTCAGTATTAAGCTGTTAGTGATAGCACAATTGAAATTTTGTCATACTCAATAAAACTTTCATTCAAAGAAAAACAATATATTACCCCCCTAACTACTCATATTACCCATTGCATTTTTCAATAAGCCCATACTCATGTTTGCTCGCTGGCTGTCTTATTTGTTTTATACATTCCTCGGATTAGGTTTAGCTGGCTTGCTCCTCGCTGGATTTGCGGCCTTGGTGATTTACTCAAACCTCCCTTCATTGGAAACACTAACCGACTATCGCCCTAAAATCCCCTTGCGGATCTATAGTGATGAAGAATTATTAATCGGAGAGTTTGGCGTAGAGCGTAGAAACGTAGTTGCCATCTCCAAAGTGCCAACACACTTAAAACAAGCCATTCTCGCCGCAGAAGATGATCGTTTTTATGAACATGGCGGAATAGACTACATTGGCGTTTTACGTGCAGCTTATTCAAACTTCTCGGCCGGCAGCGTACAGCAAGGTGCAAGCACAATAACCATGCAAGTAGCTCGAAACTTTTTTTTAACTCGAGACAAAACATTCACTCGCAAATTGAACGAAATGCTACTGGCATTTAAGATTGAACAAAATCTCAGCAAAGATAAAATTCTAGAGTTGTACATCAACCAAATTTACCTTGGGCAGCGTAGTTACGGATTTTCCGCAGCAGCGCAAACCTATTTTGGTAAACCGCTAGAGGAAATTGATATCGCTGAAGCCGCTGTTCTGGCCGGATTGCCTAAAGCGCCTTCTACTTATAATCCGATTAGCAATCCGAAGCGTGCAAAAAGTCGACAACTATATGTTTTAGGTCGCTTGCATAAATTAAAACTTATTTCACGCGAAGAACTGAGCACCTTAGAGGCACAACCCATCGTCGTAAAAAAACAATCCCTAGTTTTCGCGACACCTGCTGATTATGTAGCAGAAATGGTACGTCAGGTGATCTATGACCGCTTCCAAGAAGATGCTTATAGCAAAGGGATTCGCGTTTATACTACCATTCGTCAACAAGATCAGAATGTGGCCTACTATGCTTTAAGAAAAAATTTGATTGAATATGATAGGAGGCATGGATATCGTGGTCCGGAAAGATATATTGATTTATTCAAACACGGCAGTAATCAAGAAAAAACACTTGATGAAGCATTGGATGACATAACTGAGAATGACATGATTTATCCAGCAATTGTGTTATCTGTTAAACAAAATGCTGTACAAGCTTACCGAAAAGGTGGGGAAGTTATTGAAATAAGAGGAGACGGACTTAAGTTTGCACAAAAACATTTACCAACCAATAAAAAAGAACAGGGGAAGAAATATCTCAGCCCCGGTGCACTCATCCGTATTCAGAGAGATCTAAATAATGACATCTGGCATATTGTTCAGCTCCCAGCAGTAGAAGCTGCCATTGTTTCATTAGATCCTAATGACGGTGCTGTTCGTGCTTTAGTTGGTGGATTTGATTTTCAAAGAAATAAATTTAATCACGTGACACAAGCTTGGCGGCAACCAGGATCGAGCTTTAAACCCTTTATTTATTCTGCAGCACTTGAAAAAGGCTTTACTCCAGCCACCATTATCAACGATGGTCCACTTTCGTTCAACGCAAATCAAACTGGCAGTCAATTATGGGAACCTAAAAATTTTGATGGAAAATATGACGGTCCTGTCCGCATGCGTACAGCCTTGGTAAAATCAAAGAATCTCGTATCCATACGGATCCTTCAAGCAATTGGTGTGCATTATGCACAAGACTACATTTCTCGATTCGGGTTTGATGCCGATCGTCACCCCGCTTATCTGCCTATGGCACTTGGTTCTGGGTCAGTTACCCCAATGCAAATGGCCGTCGGATATTCAGTATTCGCAAATGGTGGATATCGCATTGCACCTTACTTCATTAAAAAAATTGAAGACGAAAAAGGTAATGTTTTAGAGCAATTCCAACCTGTGAGTACTTCAAATGGGGCAAAACGAGTGATTGATCCTCGTAATGCTTTTATCATGACCAACATGATGCAAGATGTCATTAATTTTGGTACTGCTGTTAAGGCAAAACAATTAGGGCGTACCGACTTAGCCGGAAAAACAGGTACTACGAGTAACTATATCGACGCTTGGTTTTGTGGTTATCAGAAAAATTTGGTAACTATATCTTGGATGGGATACGACGAACCAAAATCACTGGGGAGCAATGAAACTGGAGGGCGAGTTGCACTGCCTATTTGGATGGATTATATGAAGTCTGTTATGAAAGATGTGCCAATGGCTGACTATAAAGCACCCAGCGGCATTACCGCAACCAAAATAAATTCTGGAACTGGATTCAGAGATTCCAGCGGAAACATGACAGAGTATTTCTTTAGCGAACAACTGCCCCCTGTATATGAACCTCCTCCTATCGAACACGCGCCCAGTCCTGGAGTTCGTGAAGAGAAAGATGTTAGAGACCAACTTTTCTAGTAGCGATACTGGAGATATGATTGTAATTCATACCAGAAAATGATGACGCAACCAGTCTCGGATTACATTCCCTCCGTGTTTGAAAATAAAACCTACCAAAAAACTAAGGCCTGCTGACATTTCAGGAACAGCTATTTGGAAACAATTACTTGCAATCACGAGAGCAAATCATAACCTACTGATACAGCAAGCATTTATCAAATATCAACAAACCCTAGTAACGTAGCTTAAATTNNCCATCCATTGGCTGCAGCAGCTTTAAGCATGGCATATTCGCCACTGACTTGATACACAAATGTCGGAACACTATATTTGTCTTTAACGCGTCGCACAATATCGAGATATGGCATGCCAGGTTTAATCATAACCATATCGGCTCCCTCAGATAGGTCCAGACCTACTTCCCAGAGTGCTTCATTGGAATTTGCTGGATCCATCTGATAGGTATATTTATTCCCAGTTCCCAGGTTAGTTGCAGAGCCAACAGCATCACGAAATGGACCATAAAAACTGGAAGCGTATTTAGCCGAATACGCTAGGATTCGCGTATGAATACAGTTCCGACTATCAAGGCTCTCTCGAATTGCTGCTACACGTCCATCCATCATGTCCGATGGAGCGACAATGTCAGCTCCTGCTTGTGCATGAACGATCGCTTGTTGACATAGCACCCGAACAGTTTCATCATTCAAAACATAACCTTGCGTATCAATCAATCCATCTTGCCCATGACTGGTATAAGGGTCCAGGGCTATATCCGTTATTATTCCAAGCTCAGGGAAATTCTTTTTCAGGAGCCGAATGGCTCGAGAAACTAATCCATCTGGGTTAAATGCTTCGTCTGCAGTGAGATTCTTCAACGCATTATCAATCACTGGAAATATAGCTATAGCCGGAATACCCAGCTGCAAGCACTTCTCCGCCGTATGCAGCAATTTATCAACTGATTGCCTAACCACTCCAGGCATAGACGAAACATTTTCAACTTGATTCTTTCCATCCAATATAAAAACCGGATAGATAAAATCACTAGATTGAAGATGAGACTCTCGCACTAAGCGTCGAGAAAACTCATCGCGCCGTAATCGGCGCATTCTTTTTTGAGGAAATCGGTTATATAAGAACATAATAAAAAATTAAGAAACAGTTTTAGCCGAGCCACTATACATTATATTTAATGTGATTTTTCAGTTGTGCTAACTTGTCCATTACCCTACAACTCTGTAGTATCAAGTTTATCACCAAATCTTCACGACACTCTTTATAACAATTATAATTTTAAGACGCTTAGGAATCTTAGCTTGGCTCTCTTCCTCTTCCATTATTTCGTTACTAATCTCCTGCTTGATTAATATTAATGAACGACCCCGCCCCAAGGGGCGAGTTATCAGAGCTGTGAGATGTGGGAAGTTAGAAAAGTACTAGCTGCCTATCTTCGTGTAGTTTTTGATACTCTTTCCCTTGTTCCTTAACATAGTTCCTTATCGTGTGTTCATCGCCATGACGACCAACAGTACTCGCAAAATACCATCACTCCAAAACTCACCGCCCCAGAGTTGTTTTTTGACATGAGGACACAAGCGAAATATTTCAGTTGCTGTGATACTCTTAATCAGAGTTACCAGTTTTGTTACACTATATGAAGGAATGCTTTGCACTAAAAAATGAACATGATCTTCATCTGTTCCAATCTCCAGAAATTTCAACTGGTAACGCTTCTCCAGCTCAAGACATACATCTCGCAGTGTCTTATCTACTGCCTCATCGAACACAGCACGAGGATATTTCGCTGGAAATACCAGGTGATAAAGCAATGTTGTTACATTATGTCGCTTATGGATATATTCGCTCACGCGAATATTTTACGCCCAAAGGGGCGAGGAATTAAACCCGATAGTGATTAATAAACTAATTTAATCTACCTTCAATGCTACTCTCTTTACTTTTTACAGTAGCTTATCTGTATCCACAAACTATCATAAAAATTTATCGAGCATTTTTTGAACTTATCGATGAATCATTTCTCATATAGTTGAAATAATAATTCAGCGCTCGTTCTTTCCTCCCTAAGACGGACGAATGCTCTTTGTGTAAGGCAATTTCCCCAACCTCCTCCCCTTTGGTTGGGGATTTTTTTAGGGGCTATTCCATTTAGCTGTTAATGTTTTGCGTTTCTATAGCAGTATTTCAGCTGCTTGAAAAGCTGTTGGTGATTGCCTCCATTGAAGCGCCATTCGCATTCCTTCAAGAACCAATAAATTCTCCTTCTCCTGTTTAATACTGTTAAATTTCCGCATGTGCCGCTTGGCCTAGTTTCAGAAATTCTCGATCCCGC
>CXWL01012778.1_pt1 | contig 10430 bp, 5 predicted proteins | sample 590931 | NCBI WGS metagenome assembly CXWL01 (sample SAMEA3498368, study PRJEB10139) | groundwater metagenome | biome: water well; material: biofilm material | place: Germany | collected 2015-04-27
GTCGAGGCGGGCGAGAATCTGCCGTTCCTGCTCGAAGCGGCGGATCGCCTCCAGCCGGCGGGTTGGCGGCAGGACCTTGAGCGCCACCTGCTGCTCGAAGCCGCCGTCGGCGCGCTCGGCGAGGTAGACCGCCGCCATCCCGCCGCGCCCGAGGAGGCGCACCACGCGATAGGCGCCGACCAGCTCGCCGCTGGCGAGCTCGGCTTCGCCCGACGGCCTCGACCTGGAATCCGGCCACTCCGCGGGATCCGCCGCCAGGTTGGCGACGAAGCGCGAGACCGGCACCAGCACGTCGTCGGCCTCGCGAGCCGACAGCGCGAGCAGGCGCTCGACCTCGGAGCGCAGGGCGTCGTCGCCGAGGCAGGCGGTGGCGAGGAAGGCGGTGCGTTCCGCGTCGGCAAGGTCGAGCGCGTCGCGGAACACGCCGTCGATGGCGGCGAGGCGTTCGCGGGGCAGGGGCATGACTCGTCCCTTCAGGGTCGGCTGCCCCATCCTACGGCGTCCCGCTCAGTCGGTGACCACGGTCGACCACAGCGAGTGGGTGCCGCTCTCGAAGTCGTCCCGGAAGAGGCTGATGCTGAAGAAGACGTTGACGGCGCCGGCGTTACCGAGAGGGCCGGCGGCGTCCGCGAAGGGCACGCCAACCGCCAGGTCGAGGAAGTGGTTGCCGTCGAAGTCGCCGATGGCGAGGCTGCTGCCGAAGCCGTCGAAGGCCGCCGGGGTGCCGGGGGCGGCGCCGTCTCGACTCAGGGGCAGCGAGGAGGTGAATGGCTGGGTGGCGGGACGGGTCACCAGGTACGAGGCTCCGGCGCCGTCGGCTCCGGCGACCACCGCTCCGGGCGCTCCGATCACCAACTCGGCGACGCCGTCGGCGTCGAAATCGCCGCTGGCGAGCCGCGCGCCGAAGCTGTCGAGGGCCGCTGGCACGCCAGTCTCGACGCGGTCGACCCGCACCCCGAAGCCGTTGCTGCCGAGGCCGGCCCCGGGTCCACCGCGCAGCACGTCGACCGCCCCGACCTCGGCCAACACCGGCCCGCCGTCGCTCCAGCCCTCGCCCGGCGAGCCGATCGCCAGGTCGTCGTCGCCGTCGCCGTCGAAGTCGTCAGCGACGAGCGCGGCGCCGAAACGATCGCCGGCGTCGGGCTCGTCGGGGAGGAGGATGTCGGCCTGGGTCAGGATCTTGGCGTCGCTGGCGGAGAGCCCGGATCCGGGCAGGCCCTGGGCGACGACCACCAGGCCGCCGCTCGCGGCACCCGTCAGGTCCTCGTCGGGGGCGCCGATGGCGAGGTCGGCGGCGCCGTCGGCCGCGAAGTCGCCGAGCGCGAGGACCGACCCAAACTGGTCGTCGTCGCCGATCGAGAGCCCGAAGGTGTCCTGGGTCCAGACCAGGTTGACGTGGCTGGTGGCGGTCAGGCCGCCGGCCGCGCCGTAGAGCAGGTTGACGCCACCGGCGTCGACCACGGCGCCGACGTCCTCGAACGGTGCGCCGATGGCGAGGTCGTCGCGGCCGTCGCCGTCGACATCGCCGGCCGCCAGCGCCTCGCCCAACCGGTCGTCGAGCTCGGCGACGCCGGCCAGCCCGTTGCGCCCCTGGTGCCAGACCTGTTGGCCGGCGACGGCGAGGCCGCTGGGCGAGCCGTAGAGGACGAAGACGACGCCGGCGGCCGCGTGCGTCGACAGGTCGGCGCGGGTGACCAGCTTCTGCGGCGCGGCGATCGCCAGGTCGTGGTAGCCGTCGTCGTCGAAGTCGCCGCTGGCGAGCGCCGAGCCGAAGCGGTCGCCGTTTTCGGCGGCGAAGCCGAGCGCCGCGAAGTCGTCGGCGTCGAAGCTCTCCACCAGGCCTGCGGCGAGGCCGCCGTCGACGCCGTAGACGATGCTCACCAGGCCGGCGTCGCCGGACGCACCGACGGTCTCGCCCGGGATGCCGATGGCGAGGTCGGCGTGGCCGTCGTGGTCGAAGTCGCCCGCCGCGAGGGCAGTGCCCAGCCGATCGTCGACCTGCGGACTGCCAGCGAGCGGGGCGACGCCCTGGCGCAGCAGCTCCCCACCGCCGGCCGCCAGCTGGCCGAGCACCGGAGCGCACGAAAGCAGGAACAGGGCAAGGGTCGGGGCGAAGGGGCGGCGGGCGTTCATCGGTCGCTCCCAACGGCCGCGATGGCGGACGCCTCGACCTTGCAACCGCCGAACGCCGACGTGTCGTTGACGGCGGCCGCCAGGGTGCCCTGCTCGTTGCGGTAGACCTGGCGCGTGCCGGCCACCAAGTCGCGTACCTCGAGCTCGTACGCGACGTTGGTGGTGGCGGCCGAGAACACCCAGAAGTGCTGGTTGATGGCGCAGCCGTCGAGCACCTTGACCAGGAGCTCCCAGTTCTCGGCGGCGAAGAACCAGAACAGCCCGGAGTCGGCGCTTGCCAGCTCGACCACCTTGCCGGTGCCGCTGGCGGTGGGCGTCTCCCAGTCGACGCTCAGGGCGAAGCGCCCGCCGCCGAGGCACAGCGTGGTCGCACTGGGGACGCACACGACGGTAGCCGCGCTCGCGACGGGCTGCGCGTTGGAGGCTGCCGCCGGCGCCGCGGTCCGTGCCGTTGCCTGCTGGGACCAGGCCGCGAGGGCCGCTACGGCCGCCTTCGGCCCGCCGCCGCCGTCCTCGGCGGTGCAGGTGGCGAAGGCGCTGGTGTCGGCGAGGGCCTGGGCGGCGGCGCCCACCGGGTTGACCCAGGTGCGGACAGTGCCGAAGCGAGTGTCCTCGACGCGCAAGGTGTAGCCGACATTGGTAGTCGCCGCGGCGAACACCCAGAACCGATCGTTGAAGCCGCAGCCGTCGACGATCTTGACCAGCATTTCCCAGTTGGCCGGGGCGAAGAACCAGAACAGGCCGGAGTCGTCGACGGCGGCACCGATGGTCGTGCTGGTGACCCGCTTGGCGACGCCGGTGGCGCCGGCTGGCGTCTCCCATTCGACCGACACCCTGAAGCGCGAGGCAGCCAGGCAGTGGGCCTCGGTGCTCGCCGTGCAGGTCGGCGCGGCGCCGGGGATCACCGTGACGGTGCCGGTGTCGCCGGTGGTGTCGACGGAGTCGCGCGGGGTGCCCACCACCAGGTCGTCGACGCCGTCGCCGGTGAGGTCGGCAGCCGCCAAGGCGTAGCCGAAGAGCTCGCCGCCGGCGAAGGTGCCAGGCACCCCGCCGAAGCCCTGATGAAGGGCCTGGCCGGGCGCGGCAGGGCCGTGGGTGTCGCTGGCGCGGAAGGCCAGGGCACCGGCGCTGACGGGCAGGGAGGCGCCGTCGCCGCTGGCGATGACGTCGGCGTGGCCGTCGGCGTCGAAGTCACCGGCGGTGAGCGCGGTGCCGAGCGCCAGAACGCCCTCGGCTTCGGCCGCCCAGTTGCCCCGACGGGGCGCCACCGGCGGCGTCAGCCCGCCGGCTTGGCCGTAGAGAACGCGTACCCGGCCGCTCGGCGCGGGGCCGGCCCCCGGTTGGCCCGGTGAACCGTAGACCAGGTCCGGGTAGCCGTCGCCGTCGACGTCGGCGGCGGTGAGAGCGGAGCCGGCGAGGCTGCCGGCAGCGACCGCCTCGGCGACGCCGGTCAGCGCCACCGGCAGCGTCGCGGCGCCGAGCCCCGCCACCGTCCCGGCGAGCAGCACCACCTGGCCGACGTCGGCGAACGCACCCTGGTCGCGGTTGGGAGCGCCGATGGCCAGGTCGGCGAAGCCGTCGCGGTCGAAGTCGGCCGCGGCGAGGGCGGTACCGAAACGATCGGAAATGCCCATCGCGGCGCCGATGGTGAGCTGGGAAAGCAAGCCGGAATCGGCGCCAGCTCGCACCCGCAAACCGTCGGCGCTGCCATAGAGGATTTGGACGGCACCCGGCAAGGCGACGGTGGAGCCAGGCGGGACGCCGTAGGGGATGCCGATGGCGAGGTCGGCGAAGCCATCGCCGTCGAAGTCGGCACTGGCCAGGCTGCGGCCGAACCGCGCCAGGTGCGTGGCGTTCCCGGGCAGGGGAGTGCCGGCGGCGTCGGTGCCATTCTGGTCCAGGCGGGCCTCGTCGCGGCCGACGAGGCCAGTGGCGGAGCCATAGAGCACGCGGACCGCGCCGGCCAGGGCGAGCCCGTCGACGGTTGCCTCGCTGGCGCCGATCGCCAGGTCGGTGAAGCCGTCGCCGTCGAAGTCGCCGGCGGTGAGCGCCGCGCCGAAGTAGTCGTTGATCGCCGGCAGGCCAGGCAGGCCCGGGTCACCCTGCTGCCAGAGCTGCTGCCTCGGCGCGATGGTGTCGATGCCGTCGCTCCCCTGGTAGAGGACATTGACTGCCCCGGCATTGGTGACGCCGGCAACGTCCTCGCCGGGAGCGCCGATCGCCAGGTCAGGGCGACCGTCGCCGTCGAAGTCGCCGGTGGCCAGGGCGAGGCCGAAGCGGTCGCCGGGCTCGAGGTCGCCGGCGACGCCGGGCGAGCCCTGGTGCCAGACGGCCGCCTCGGCCGGGCGTAGCTGAGCGTGGGCGGGAAGGGCGGCAGCACCGGCCGCGGCGGCCAGGGCGAGCAGTGCCCGGCGAGCCGACGATGGAAGGAAGGGAGCGCGCAGGCGCATGAGGTTCTCCGTGGTTCGAGCGGTCGAGGCCGACGCGGGTCTGCGTGGCCTCGATCACTTCGTTCGGAAAACCAGGCGGGGGAGCGACACGCCCCCGCACGGAGCTCACTTGCGTGCGAGAAAGGTCTCGACTTGGCTGAGCAGATCGCGCGCTGCCCGGTCGAGGTCGGCCTCGCGCGCCGGATCGAGCTCGCCGACGAGGGTGTGCAGGGTGTCCCGGGCGGCCGCCAGCTCGCGGCCGTTGGCCTGCTCGACGGCGCGGTTGTACGCCGCGATGTGGGCATTCCTGGCGGCGGTGTCGCGCCAGCTCGCGAGGGTGGCGGTGAGGTCGGCGCGCAGGCCCGCCTCACTGGTGGTAGCGATCGCGGCCTCCATGGCCGCCTCGGCCTCGGCCTGCTTGCCGGCGCGCATGAGGTCGTTGGCGGCGCGGACGTCGGCCTCCAGGAGGCCTCGACGGGCATGGGCGGCGAGACTCGGATCCGCGGCCTTGGCCAGGCTCCGCTCGATGATCGTCACCGCATCGGCGCGCCGCCCCGCGCGCACCAGGAGCACCGCCAGGTTGCTTCCCAGCTCGAGGCGTGACGGCATGCGCTGCCAGGCCAGACGGAGCGCGTCGATCCCGGGGCCGACGTCCTCGCCGGGGGCGAGCGAGGAGCTCAGCACGTAGCCGATGCCGAGGCTGGCTTGGCTCTCGGCACGTTCGGGGGCGAGAGCGATCGCTGCCTGGAGCGCCGCGCGACTCTCGGCGAGCAGGGCGCTGGCCTCGCTCGGGCTGGTGGCGGCGGCAGCGCCGGCCCGGCTCAGGGTGGCGCGGCCGAGGAGGTGCTGCGCCCGCTCACACGACAGCTCGCCGCAGGAGCGCGACCGCCGTTGGCAGGTCGCCGGCGGCCAGAGCCACCTCGCCGCGGGCAGCCACCGGCGGGGCATAGGCGGGGTTGCGCGCGGCGCTGGCCGACAGATGCGCCTCGACGTCGGCCGCCCGGCGCTGGCGGTCGGTGTGGGCGAGGAAGTCGCCGAGACGGAACAGCACCTCCTCGTAGGGCAGCTGGCGCAGGGTCATCGCCTGGTCGACCGAGAGATCCGTGAAGTTGATGCGCCAGAGCGGCAGTCGCGACGCCTTGGCGTAGGCGTGCAGTGCCTTGTCGAGCTCCTCGACGGACATGCCGAGAGCTGCCTTGGCCGCCTCTGCCGCCGGTGTGCCGGCCGCGAGGCGATTGAGGAAGTCGCCGAGGGCGCGCTGCCTCTCCGGGCCGTTGGCCTCGAAGTAGTGCACCAGGAGCCAGGACTGGGCGTAGAAGGAGCCCTGGCGGGTGCCCTCGTTGTAGTCCTTGCTCTCCGGGCCGATGGCCAGCAGGTCAGCGAGCGGCAGCCACGAGTACTGGCGGAGCCACAGCTCGTGCTCGACGATGGTCCGCCCGAGCTCGGCGGCGTTGCCGTCCACCCAGAAGGTGCTGTAGTACTCGGCCAGGCCCTCGGTGAACCACAGCGGCACGGCGCCGAGGTTGCTGTCGACCACTTCGTGCAGGTACTCGTGGTAGATCGTGCGGTAGGGGTCGGTGCGCGGGGCCTCGGCGATCGCCACGTAGTTGCCGACCGCGGTCGGCACGAACAGGCCCACCACTTCCCAGGGCTTGCCGTCAGGAGTGAGCGGTCGATAGGGCCGAAACGAGGACTCACTTTCGAAGACGTAGATGGTGGTCGGCCGCGACGCCTTCAGGGTCGCGTCAGGCGTCAACGCGCCCAGCGCCTGACGCAGACGCTCGAGACGGACGCCGATGCGCTTCGTCTCGGCCTCGCGCTCGTTGCTGACCAGCGTGAAGTGGGCGGTGGACAGCTCGAGCCAGGCGTCCTTCTCGCGCGGTAGCGAAGCCGGTTTGGCGCCCAGCAGGGAGCCGGCGACGAGCAGGGTTGGGATGAACGACATCGAGTCCTCCGAATCGGCGGCCGGCGCCTTCGGGCGTTTGGCGTGGCCAGAGGATATCCGTCCCGCCACTCGTCGTGGGCCGCGGGTGGCGGTCGAGGATAGGCTCGAGGTCTGCCAGGCGTCGCCCCTTCGCGCGCCGACGAAAGGACCCCTGATGAAGCTCGTGCCCCTCGTTGGTGCCCTGTTGGTTGCCGTCACCGCGGTCGGCGCGCGAGCCGCTGACGACGCCGCTTACGGCGAGCAGATCCGACGCGAGACGACGGAACCGCGGTTCGCCACTGAGCTGCTGGACCACCTGCCGGCTTCCGCCACCGTGCCGTCGCCGCTCGCCGACCACGGCTACATCGCCGGTGCCGAGGGCCATCTGACCTACACGGCTGACGTCGCCAAGTACATGCGGGCACTCGCGGCAGCGTCGCCGCGGGTCAAGGTGATGTCGATCGGGAAGAGCGAAGAGGGTCGCGAGATGATCGCGGTGGCGATTGCCGACGAGGCGACGCTTGCCGACCTCGACCGCTATCGTGAGATCACCCGTCGGCTGGCGGATCCGCGCAGGCTGACGGCGGAGGCCGCCAAGGGGCTGATCGCCGAGGGCAAGCCGATCTACCTGGCGACCGGGGCGATGCACTCGCCGGAGACGGGCAGCCCGGAGATGCTGATGGAGCTCGCCTACCGCCTGGCGGTCGAGGAGACGCCGACGGTGCAGGCGATCCGCAGCAACGTGATCACGCTGCTGATCCCGGTGATCGAGGTCGACGGGCGTGATCGCCAGGTGGACCTGTGGAACTACCGTCAGGCCCATCCGGACGTGCCGACGCCGCCCCTCGTCTACTGGGGCCACTACGTCGCGCACGACAACAACCGCGACCAGATCGGCATGGCGCTGGCGCTCAGTCGGAACGTGTCGAAGGCGTATTTCGACTTCCACCCGCAGGTGGTGCACGACCTCCACGAGTCGATTCCCTTTCTGTACGTGTCCACCGGCACCGGCCCCTACAACCCGGCCCTCGACCCCCTGGTGATCGACGAGCAGCACCGCATGGCCTACCACGAGGTCGACGAGCTGACGGCGCGCGGTCTGCCGGGCGTCTGGACGCACGGGTTTTACGACGGCTGGGCGCCGAACTACATGTTCTGGGTGGGCCTTGGCCACAACTCGATCGGTCGCTTCTACGAGACGTTCGGCAACAGTTGGCCGATCACCGCCCAGCGCGTGATTCGCGGCATGAGCGACCGCGCCTGGTACCGACCGAACCCGCCGCTGCCGACGGTCTCCTGGTCGCTGCGCGACAATGTCAACTTCCAGCAGTCGGGGCTGCTGCTGGCGTTGTCCGACATGGCGGCGCATCGTGAACGCTTCCTCGAACGCTTCTACCAGCTGGGCCAGCGCTCGATTGCCAAGGCGACCACCGAAGGGCCGGCGGCGTGGGTGTTCGAGGGTGACCAGAAGCGCCAGGGCCAGCTCGCCGACCTGTTGGCGGTGCTCGCACGCCATGGCGTCGAGGTGCAGCAGACCGACCAGGCGCTGACCATCGACCCGCTGTGGCCGCCGGTGAAGCCGCCGAAGGATGACGAGGCCGCGCCGTCGAAGCCGCCCGAGGCCAGGTCGGCGACGGCCACGAAGGCAGGGAAGACTGGGCCTGGCGACAAGGAGGCGGGCAAGGACGCGGCGCCGACGCCAATCGTCCTCGCCAAGGGGTCGTTCGTGGTGCGCATGGATCAGCCTTACTCGCGCCTCGCCGACACCCTGCTCGACGTGCAGTACGTGCGTGGCGACGAGAAGGTCTACGACGACACCGGTTGGACGCTTGGCTACCTGAAGAACGTCTCGTTCCATCGGGTGGTCAATCCCGAGATCCTGAAGGCCAGGATGCACCCGTGGTCGGCGCCGCCCGCCGCCGCCGTGGCGAACGGTCCGCTGGCGATCACCAATGCCGCCGACGTCGACCTCGCCCGTCTCCGCTTCGCCGCGCCGGGCGCCAGGCTGCTGCTGACCGAGGCGACGTTCAAGGTCGGCAAGGTCGACTACCCGGCGGGCACGGTGCTCGCCGACGGCGCCGGGCTCGGCGAGGCGCTGGCCACGCTGCATCTCACGTCGACCGCCGTCGGCGCCCTGCCCGAAGTGGCGTCCCACGCCCTGGCGACGCCCCGCATCGGCCTCATCCACAGCTGGCTCGACACCCAGAACGAAGGCTGGTGGCGCCTCGGTCTCGAGTCGCTCGGCGTGCCGTACACCTACCTGTCGACGCAGGACGTCGCGGCGACGCCGAACCTCCGCCAGGCCTACGACGTGCTCTTGTTCCCGCCGATCGGCGAGGACCTGGCCGACGTCGTCGACGGTCTGCCGCCGGGCCCGCCGCTGCCGTGGCGGAGCACTCCGCTCACCCCGAATCTCGGCGGCGTCGACGAGACCGACGACCTGCGACCGGGGCTCGGCCTCGAAGGCCTGACCCACCTGCGCCAGTTCGTCGAGCAGGGCGGTCTGTTGATCACCGCCGCCGACACCTCGGAGCTGGCGGTGCGCTACGGGCTGACGCGTTTCGTGGAGAAGGTCGACACCGAAGGCCTGAAGGCCCCAGGGACCATCGTCCTGGCCAGCGTGACCGACGCCAAGAGCCCGGTCACGACCGGCTACGACGCGACCCTGCCGGTCTACTTCGCCGGCGGCCCGGTGTTCAAGGTCGGTGTCCTCGATGAACGCAAGGGCGGCGGGCGGCCCAGCGGTCGCGGCGGCAAGGACGACCCGGACGTCGCCCAGGGGCGGCCGTTCGTGGCGACGCCGGAGAAGCCGAAGCCGGCCGCCGGGGACGAGGGTTTCGTCGCCCCCGACGACGCGCCCTGGTTCTACGAGGCGTACCTGCCGCGCAAGGAGGACCGGCCACGGGTCCTCGTGTCGTTCGCCAAGGAGGACGAGCTGTTTCTGTCCGGCATGCTCGAAGGTGGCGACCAGATTGTCGGCAAACCGGCGGTGATCCTGGCCCCGCGCGGCCAGGGTCATGTCCTGCTGATGTCGGTGAACCCGATGTGGCGGGCCAACACCCAGGGCCAGTACGCGCTGGTGATGAACGCCATCATGAGCTGGGATCATCTGGCGTCGGCGCCCTAGCCGGCCGGGGGAGCCGTCGCGCGGCGGGTCCCTCGCTTCACCGCGCCGGTTTCCCGGGGTGCTCGCCCGGATCGAACGTGGGAGCGATAGGTGCAATCTTGGAGCCGGTCTCCGCGCCCCGGGAGCCCTCCGGACGCTGGCGTCCCACCGCGCGCCGCCACCCCCTCCGCGGTCTGAGAGAATCCCATTTTCCAGACCCCTGCTGAGGCCCGCCGGCGCCCAGTAGGATTGCCGGGTGCCCGCCGCCGTCATCCTCCTGGTCGAAGACGACGCCACCACGGCGGCGACGGTGCGCCTCTACCTCGAGCGCGCCGGCTTCGGTGTCGAGCACGTGGCGGACGGCGGGGCGGTGCTGGCGGCGTTTCGACGCGTCGCGCCGGTGCTCGTCGTCCTCGACGTCATGCTGCCGGGGCGCGACGGCCTCGACCTGTGCCGCGCACTGCGGGCGGGCTCGTCGGTGCCGATCCTGTTGCTGACGGCGCGTAGCACCGAAGACGACATCTTGCGTGGGCTCGGCCTCGGCGCCGACGACTACCTGGTGAAGCCGTTCTCGCCGCGCGAGCTCCTGGCGCGGATCGAGGCCGTGTTGCGCCGCACGGCGGGTGCCAGGCGCCTGGTGGCGGGCGACCTGGTGCTCGATCTCGAGCGCCACGAAGTGCGACTCGGCGGGATGGAGCTGGCGGTGACGCCCGTCGAGCTGCGCCTGCTGGCAGCCCTGATGCGGCGGCCGGGGCGCGTCTACCGGCGCGAGGAGCTGCTGGCCGAGGCGGCGCCGGACGGCGACGCCGGGCCACGGGCGATCGACGTCCACGTCACC
>CXWL01143121.1_pt1 | contig 10428 bp, 16 predicted proteins | sample 590931 | NCBI WGS metagenome assembly CXWL01 (sample SAMEA3498368, study PRJEB10139) | groundwater metagenome | biome: water well; material: biofilm material | place: Germany | collected 2015-04-27
CGACATCATTGGCGGCAAGTGACAAGTGAGCCTCCTTGGTCCTGAACCGTAAAGGTTGAACGAGCGGGATTGCAGCAGCATCGAGTGCGTGCTCTGCTGGTGCAGTGTTTTTGGATACTGTGGGCAGTGCAGGAGAAGATGACATCAAAATAACTCTTCGTGTAGTGACGGTATAGGTGATGGAACAGACTGGCCTCTGCCGAATAGTACTGATGATTTATGACAGGATGATGATAGGAAATATTGTCTTCCAGGCAAGATGATTGGCGTAGAGCGTGCTTGTCACTGTTGCTATACCGCTTGGAAAATCCGAGGTTGAATGTATGTTTTTGCGGCAAGGATGGGGGTTTCCCATTGCAAAATACTCTGCTATACTCTTTTGCTTCGCTGCATTCTAAATGTAGCGATAGACCCGATTAGGAGAGGTGGCAGAGTGGTCGAATGTACCTGACTCGAAATCAGGCGTACGTGCGAACGTACCGAGGGTTCGAATCCCTCTCTCTCCTCCAGTGTTCATGCGGGTCTCCGCATAATTGAAAAGCCGCTCAACGCGGCTTTTTTATTTTGTATGTGGGGGGAATTTGACCATATCAGGCAACACGTCTGCCCGTCTTTCCAATCACATCAGCCGGGTGCCTGGGTATTAGCCGCCACGATAATTTTTTTGCTTTCCATCTGAAAAGGCTTGCGCTGTGCGGAAATGCAATGTACTATTATTTTTGTGGTGAGTTCGCTTGCCATAGATTTGCCACTTTCCACTATAGGACTGNNCCTCTCATCAGTCGCAATCGATTTTACTGTGTGCCAGCGCACATTCTGCCAGCGCAGACCTGTGTAAAGTCGTAGCTTAAATACGTACACAAATTGCGTGTTGCAAGATCCTGCAGCGGGGGTATGCTTGGCAAATCAGTCTGCATGCCTGAGTTGTAGCACGGCATTACCAAGGAGTTGATATGAGCAAAGCGGGCGAAGCAGTATCTCTGTTGGCCGTGCAGCTGATTGAAGAACAATTGCAGGTGTTGCCTATATCGATCGCTGTGATATTGCAGCGCACGCAGGCTGGTGGAGTCGCATCGGTTTCAGACGCCAGCTTGATGCAACTTCCAAGAAAGCGGCGTCCCTTCAAAACCGGGTCTGTCGGCAACATCGTTGTGGACAATGCCCAGGCTGAAATTGCGCTGGACTTTGATGCAGCCCATCAAACACTGAACAAAAATCCGCTACAAAAAAACAGTTACCTACGCGTCATTATAAGCAATGCCTTGCTGGCGGTTGGCGTGTTTTTAAAAGAACACAACATGGCTGCCATGCGAACTCCTGAGATCCAGTTCACGGAGCATGTACTCACCGCGATCCTCAACGCCAATACTTTCAAGATTGAAGCCGGTTATATGCCGATCGCCACTTTTGACGGTCTGNNTAATCGATAGCAGCCTGAATGGTTCCCTGTTGTTCGGGGATGGCGTGCGTGAGGGCTTGATGGAGTTTGGGGATGCAGTTGCATTGTTGCAATGGCTGGCCCGTTATCTGGGCGGAGAGAAGAGTTTTGTTAGCGGTGGCGATGCAGGTTGATGTTGGGCACAAGCAGCTCACTCGTTTCGTCGCAGCTATGGAAGGTAAATGGCTTTTCGCATTTCATCGGGTTTGCCGGCAAGGCTTGGACAGCACGGGCGTGATAGAGCAAATCTTGCTGTATCGAATCAATCTGAATAAATGGGGGCCAGTACTTCTCCCGTTGCCATCTTGAAGTTATTCGGATCGGTAGGATCTTGATCGAGGTATTCAGCATCATCAGTGACATAGCATTCGTTGCCTGGACGGGCATTAGAAGGTATCAATCTGATCACCGTGCAGATTGCGCCTGTGGCCTGATTTTTGAATTGACCGATAACAGATGTGCTGGACATGAAATCTCCAGAATTAATGTTGCGGTACATTAGGTATGGCGTGATTACATAGCAAGGAGCATGCTGTGACAATCCCATAAACATGGGGTTCAAGTTCATCTTGAGAAAATCTATTTCAGGTGGAAGCGGTGGCGTACAGGGCAGACTGGTATGCCCGGATCGGGTGTAATCTATTCTCACAGAAAATGACTGTCTGCCGATATTGCCCAGAACCTTTTGCATTTGGCGGTATCTCTCATAGATCTATTTAACATTGATCAGGAGATCGACATGAGCGAGTTTTCCCCGCAGCCCTTGCGTCATATTTTCAAAGCCTATGCCATCCAGCTCAAAGACGGTACTTACTCTGGACATGTTTCTCATGCGATAGAAGGCCAGCCGGAAATTGCAGAAAAAATTTACGATACGGGTATCGTGGGTACGCAACATGAAGCACTGGATGAAGCCCATGCGTTTATTGCCAGGTATGTAGCTGATCATCCTGAAGGTAGTGAGTAATTTTATCGGATTTGCGCGTAAAACCCCGTCGTTCAGGGCGGGGAGGATATCAATGGTAGCCTTATTACGATATCCGGACATAGTCAACAAGGAGTCGAGCATGAGCAGAACACCCGATGCGATTTACCACGGTTATGAAATTTTCACTGTGGCTATACCTGCCGATGGCGGGTTATGGTCGGCCACGAGCGAGATAGAAATCAATGCTACAGATAGCATCGACATATCCCAGGGATTTGGCGGGCCTTGCCAGGGTCATACCAGAGAAGAGGCAAAGGCACTGGCAATCGCTGATGCGAAACAGAAAATTGACGATTTGNNCTCCAACTTCTCAAAAAATTGGATTTAGCCCGCTTCCGCAAGGATGGCGGGCTTTTTTTATGCCCGCGCATACAAGGCGGGCTGATCAGTTGCAGTCGTGCGATGGGTCATGGCCGTAAACACTGGGCCAAGCGATAATTGTCTTGTTATTTTTTTGTCAGTGTGTTCTCACAAGCGAATGGGATATGCGCTGATTTTTCTGGCGCGATGGTGGTGTGATCATACAAGTTCGGAAATTATGAATACTAGGGGGAACACCCATGGCACAAATCTCGAACATACACATTACGCCTGCCGGCCAGCATGCTATCAATTCAAACATCATTGCTGCGCTGAAGATCAAGCTCGAGCATGGCGTGCCGAGCCGCCGGCCGATTTCGCCCAAAGCCCTTGCAGGATTGCATGGCCATAATCCCCGGCACAATGGGCTGCTCGCCGCATTGCCTGCGGCTGATTATGAGCGTTTATTGCCGCATCTTGAGTTTGTCGAAATGCCGTTTGGCACGACGATATGTGAAGCCGGCGAACAGATGCGGCATGTCTATTTTCTGACCAGCAGTATCGTTTCCCTGCTTTATGAAACTGCAGATGGCGCTTCATCGGAAACTGCAGTGATAGGCTACGAAGGCGTGGTCGGCGTCGATGTAATCATGGGTGGCGGCGCATCGCTGCATCGTGCATTCATCAAGAATGCAGGCTATGGATACCGTATCAGGGCATCGGTACTGACTCAGGAGTTTGCGCGAGGCGGTGCATTGCAGCAGTCCTTGCTGCGCTTTACACAAACACTGTTTACGCAGATGGCGCACACCGTGGCTTACAATCGCCATCATACGATCGTGCAGCAATTGTGCCGCTGGTTGTTGCTCAGCCTTGATCGCCTGCCATCCAATCACATCAGCATGACGCAGGATTTGATAGCCAATATGCTGGGTGTAAGACGCGAAAGCGTGACGGAAGCTGCCCGCAAGCTGCAGGACGAAGGCTTGATTCATTACAGCCGCGGTCAAATTACGATAGTTGATAGGGCCGGTCTCGAAGAACAGATAGGTGCACCCTATCCCAGCCGCGGAAAAAATATGAAGACTTGCTGTCTGTAAATAGATAACAAGCTTTTCTATGCATGAAGATAAAGCCGCTTATAGCGGCTTTATTTTTGCTGCTTGCCCTCAACATAAATTCAAATCGGCCAGGCCCTATTTGCTTGCCATCAATAGTGATGTGCGTCTATACGCATCAATCCGGCCGGAGCTGCAATGCAGCGGTTTATCTCTTCATTCCTCTTGGCTCAGTGAATATTCCCCTGGTCGGCAAACCCATGCGGTGCGAAATCATGCATCTGCGATTCGCACAGCGCATTTTCACCGGATTTGCGCGTAAAACCCCCGTCGTTCAGGACGGGGATGTAAGCGCGGACGGCGAAGCCGTCCTTACGCCTGCCTTTGACTTTAATGCGGAGTCCGCTACTGCTCGATGTACTTGCGAATAACTGCAATCGGTGCCCCTCCGCAGCTTCCGGAAAAGTAGCTGGGCGACCACAAAGCGCCGCCCCAAAGCCTCTTCTTGATACTGGGATAATTTTTCTTCCTGATAAGCAGGCTGGATATTCCCTTGAGACTGTTCACCAATTTCGACACAGCCACTTTAGGCGGATAGCTCACCAGCAAGTGTACGTGGTCATCCTCTCCGTCGAACTCCACCAGTTCCGCCTCAAAATCGGTGCAGACACTGGCGAATATCGGGTGCAGATCGTCAAGAATCTCTTTTGTAAATACTCCGCGACGGTATTTCGTCACAAAGACCAGATGGACATGCATCATAAAAACGCAATGCCTGCCACTCCTAATATCGTTGTTGTCGTCACTCATAGACCAGAGTACGATTGAATTATGTGACGACTTCAAGCCTTTCAATTCGAATTGATGCCTGACGGCGAACAACAGCGCGACATGCGCCGTTTCGCTGGTTCGTGCCGGTTCGTCTACAACAAGGCGCTGGCGATGCAAATAGAAAATCACGAAGCTGGAAACAAGTTCATCGGCTATGTACCGATGGCAGCGAATCTACCAATCTGGAAACGGGAGGCCGGCCAGGAATGGCTCAAGGATGCGCCATCACAGGCATTGCAACATGCCTTGAAGGACTTGGAAAAAGCCTACAAAAACTTCTTCGCCAAACGCGCCGATTTCCCGCGATTCAAGCGAAAAAACAGTGGCGACAGCTTCCGCTATCCCGAGCCGAAACAGATCAAACTCGATCAGACCAATAGCCGCATTCTCTTGCCGAAACTCGGCTGGCTGCGCTATCGAAACAGCCGGGACGTGCTGGGTGAGGTGCGCAATACGACCGTGAGCCAGTCGGGTGGCAAGTGGTTCGTGTCAATTCAAACCGAGCGGGAGATTCTTCAACCTTTGCCAACAGCCACAAGCGCAATTGGCATTGATGTCGGCATTGCCCGGTTCGCCACCATGAGCGACGAAAACTATATCGCGCCGCTCAACAGTTTCAAGAAACATCAGCAACGACTGGCACGTTACCAGCGCCGCATGAGCCACAAGGTCAAGTTCAGCAACAACTGGAAAAAGGCGAAAGCCAAAGTTCAAAAGATTCACACCGGCATCGCTAATGCCCGGAAAGACTTCCTGCACAAGACCACAACGACGATCAGCCAAAACCACGCGCTCGTATGCATTGAGGATTTGCAGGTACGGAATATGTCAAAGTCATCGAAGGGCAGCAACGAACAGCATGGCAAGATGGTGAAGCAGAAATCCGGCCTGAACCGCGCCATTCTCGACCAGGGCTGGGGCGAGTTCAGGCGGCAACTAGCCTATAAGGTCGTGTGGCACGGCGGCATGCTACTGGCTGTGCCACCACACAACACCAGTCGTACTTGCCCTTGCTGCGGTCATATATCGAAAGACAATCGGCAAACACAAGCGAAATTCTTGTGCGTCGATTGCGGTTACAAAAATCACGCCGATGTCGTTGGCGCGATTAATGTGTTAGAGCGGGGATACCGCTTGTTAGCCTGTGGAGATTCGGTGCAGCAAGGCCGATCTATGAAGCAGGAACCCACCGAAGCGACTCGCAAATCATCGCGCAGCGCCGTAGGAATCTCCATCCTTTAGGGCGGGGAGGATGTCAAATGCATGCTGCGGTGGATACGGATATGCGGATCACGCCCAGGTTCACCGATTCGAAAGTACAATATATTGCTTTCAACGGTAGCGGACGCACGCGCACCAATGCGAACAGCCAGACTTCGCAATCCGGGAACTGGCTGCTGGAGCTGGGATCTCAGTCGCGCAAGGTCGTGATCAACTTCCTCGGTCGACCGCGGGTGTGCAATCCGGCGCGGGAAGCAGCAAGCTGCTGACAGCACGTTCAACGCTGCAACGCGGCACCGATACATCATCCTGACAAAGACTCACGTGGAAATTCATAGCGACGAACAAGGCATACGCCTTGCACTGGAACTGGCAGCCAAGGGTATGTTCACGACGACGCCGAATCCGCGCGTCGGTTGCATCATCGTCAAGGAAAACCGGATCATAGGCAGCGGTTACACGCAACCGGCAGGCCATGCGCATGGCGAAGTGCAGGCGCTCAACGATGCTGCCGACCGCGGCTTTGATGTCGCTGGTGCAACCGTGTATGTCACGCTGGAACCTTGCAGTCATCATGGCCGTACGCCGCCTTGCGCGGACGCCTTGATCAAGGCACGCGTAGGCCGCGTCGTGGCTGCGATTGCCGACCCGAATCCGCTGGTGGCCGGGCAGGGTCTGGCGCGGCTGGAAGCGGCCGGGATACAGGTCACTTGCGGTGTGCTCGAAGCAGAGGCGCGCGAAATCAATATTGGCTTCCTGTCGCGCATGCAGCACGGCAAACCATGGGTGCGGTTGAAAACAGCCGCCAGCCTCGACGGCATGACAGCGCTGCACAATGGCGACAGTCAATGGATCACAGCGGACGCAGCGCGCGCCGATGGGCATTTCTGGCGTGCCCGTGCGTGCGCCATCCTGACCGGCATAGGCACCGTGATCGAAGATGATCCGCAACTCAATGTGCGCGCAATCGATACGCCGCGCCAGCCGCAACGCATCGTCATCGACAGCCAGTTGCAGATCAGCCCGCATGCGCGCGTACTGAATGGTGGCGGCACCTGGATAGTGGCGGCCCGGCCCGATCCTGCAAAGGAAAAAATCCTGCGCGAGCTCGGCCATGAAATCATCGTGTTGCCGAACGCAGCCGGCAAGGTCGATTTGGCCGCGCTGATGCTGGAACTGGGACGGCGCCAGATCAATGAACTGCATGTCGAAGCCGGCTTCAAGCTGAATGGCTCACTGATACGTGAAGGCTGCGTCGATGAATTGCTGGTTTATCTTGCCCCCAGTTTGCTCGGCGATGCGCAGCGCATGTTCAATCTGCCGGCGCTGGAGTCGCTGGAAGATAAAAAGAGCCTGGCTTTCCACGAGGTCAAGCACATCGGCACCGATTTGCGTATCCTTGCACGTTTCATCTAACCCACTTTCATCGCCATGTTTACTGGAATCGTTGCCGCTGTCGGCACAATCACTGCAATCTCCCCGCTCGGCGACGTTGCGGCAGGACACCGTTTGACCGTCGCTGCAGGCGGCTTGCCACTGGCTGATGTTGCGTTGGGCGACTCGATCACCTTGAATGGCGCGTGCATGACGGTGGTGGCAAAAACGGACAAGGAATTCCAGGTCGACGTTTCGCGTGAAAGCCTCAATTGCACCGCGGGTCTCGATGCCATCGGTGAAGTCAACCTGGAAAAAGCGGTCACGCTGTCGGAGCGCCTCGGCGGCCATCTGGTATCCGGCCACGTCGATGGCCTGGGAACGGTGCAGAAGTTCAAGCAGGTCGGTGAATCGTGGCTGCTGGTGGTCGATGCACCCAGGGATCTGGCGAAATACATCGCAGTCAAGGGTTCCATCGTCATCAATGGCGTTTCGCTGACGGTGAATACCGTTAATGATCTAGCCGCTTCCTGCGCATTTTCGGTCAACCTGATTCCGCATACAGTGCAGGTCACCACGCTCAAGCATCTGAAGACGGGCAGCAAGGTCAATCTTGAAATTGATTTGATTGCGCGTTATGTCGAGCGGATGTTGAGTTCTCCACATAAATAATGAGTCAAGCGGCGTGCGCCCAGCATAAATCGCTGGATATCCGCTCAAACCAGTCAATTCTTGTGTAATCCGGGGTTAGAAGGGTGTTAAATCCTTTAAAATAGCGTCCTACTCCTGGATTACTCATGTCTATTTCCACTACCCAAGAAATCGTTACAGAATTGCGTGCCGGCCGTATGGTGATACTGGTCGATGAAGAAGATCGTGAAAACGAGGGCGATCTGGTGCTCGCGGCCGAGTTCGTGACGCCGGAAGCGATCAATTTCATGGCCAGATTCGGGCGCGGCCTGGTGTGCCTGACGCTGACTGAAGAACGTTGCGACGAGCTTGCGCTGACGATGATGACGACGCGTAACGGCACGTCCTACGGTACCAATTTCACCGTGTCGATAGAAGCTGCCGAAGGCGTGACGACCGGTATTTCTGCCGCGGATCGCGCCAGGACGATACAGGTTGCGGTGGCAAAAAATGCCAAGCCGTCCGATATCGTGCAGCCTGGCCATGTTTTTCCGCTGAAGGCGCAAAAGGGCGGCGTGTTGATGCGCGCCGGCCATACCGAGGCTGGATGCGACTTTGCCGAGCTGGCCGGTTTGACGCCTGCAGCTGTCATTTGCGAAATCATGAAAGACGACGGCACGATGGCGCGCCTGCCGGATTTGATCGAATTTGCCCGCGAACACGACTTGAAGATAGGCACGATAGCCGACCTGATTCATTATCGCAGCCAGCATGAAAGCATAGTGGACCGCGTTGGTGTGCGCACGATGGAAACCGCCTACGGCACCTTCGAGGCGATACTGTACCGGGACAAACCTAGCGGCGGCGCCCATCTGGCGCTGGTGCATGGCGCTATCGCGCCCGATCAGGAGACGCTGGTACGCGTCCATCAGCCGGTATCGATGCTGGACCTGCTGGAAACCAAGGTTACCTCGCATTCATGGAATATGGCTTCAGCGATGGCGGCGATCAAGCAATCCGAGCGCGGCGTGATGGTATTGTTGAACTGTGAAGAATCCGCCGAGGAATTGTTTGCGCAGTTTGCAGCGTTGAACAATCCGGATGCGCGTCCGCAGCAGCGCGCCGCGCGCATGGATTTGCGCAATTACGGCATAGGCGCGCAGATATTGAAAGACATCTCGGTAGGGAAGATGAAGCTGCTTTCCAATCCGCGCAAAATGCCATCGATGACAGGCTTCAACCTGGAAGTAACTGGTTATATAGCCAAGCCGGAAAATTGAGCATTCATTCCATTTTTATATTTTTATCAATCAATTCAAAGTATTGCCGCGCATTGCGGTAAAGTCTGCAAGAATTAATGACTCGTTTGAGTCGCAAGCGCGGTTGCGCATGAAGGGAACTACCATGACAGTTGGCACCTACGAGATGAATTTGGCCGGAGAAGGTTTGCGCATCGGCATCGTGCAGGCACGCTTCAACCAGGATGTATGCCACGGCTTGCTGTCGGCTTGCCTGGCTGAATTGAAGCATCTGGGTGTCGAGGATGAAGATATCCTGCANNGAAACGCTGCAATTCGATGCCTTGATCGCGATAGGCGCAGTCATACGCGGCGAAACCTATCATTTTGAACTGGTTTCGAATGAATCCGGCGCCGGCATCACCCGCGTCGGCCTGGATTTCGGCTTGCCGATAGCCAATGCCGTCCTGACCACCGATACCGATGAGCAAGCTGAGGCGCGGATGGAAGAAAAGGGTGCTGATGCCGCCCGTGTCGCGGTTGAAATGGCCAATCTGACGATTGCACTGGAAGATCTGGCTGACGCCGGCGACGAAGAAGAGGAAGTGTAATTTCCTTGATCGCCGCTTGCATGCAGTGAATAGCTCTTGCCCGGTATTTCTTGCCCCAGTATTTTTAACCCCTTATGCGCATTTTTTAAATGAAGTGCGCTGTTTGTGAACCATGACCCAAAAAACCGACCACGCCAATCCGAGCAAGAACCGCACGCCGCGCCATCGGGCGCGCGAATTTGCGTTGCAGGGCCTGTATCAATGGCTGCTGAACAATGAAGACGTGCGCACGATAGAAACACATATCCGCCAGGCACATGGCTTCGACAAGGCTGATGCGGAGCATTTCGATGCACTGCTGTACGGCACCGTCAAGCAAGTTGCCGAGTTGCGCGCCGGCCTGACGCCGCTGATCGATCGCGAAATTACGCAATTATCGCCAGTCGAACATGCCGCCCTGCTGATCGGCGCCTTCGAGCTGAAAAACCATATCGAGATTCCATACAAGGTTGTCATCAATGAAGCGGTCGAACTGACCAAGTCATTTGGCGGCATCGATGGCCACAAGTATGTGAATGGCGTGCTGGACAAGTTTGCCGCCACTGTGCGCGAGCCTGAAATCAATGCCGGACGCCGGGGCTGACCTGCGCTTGCCGATTCCGTTCCTGTGAAACAGTCATTGAGCAGAAATTGAGCAGTAATACCGAAAGTAAAAACACCGCCACCTTGTTTCCATTTGATCGGATACTGGTGGCGGTTTTCATTGGGGAATACACCAGGCCATGCATCTGACTCAACT
>CXWL01025842.1_pt1 | contig 10426 bp, 7 predicted proteins | sample 590931 | NCBI WGS metagenome assembly CXWL01 (sample SAMEA3498368, study PRJEB10139) | groundwater metagenome | biome: water well; material: biofilm material | place: Germany | collected 2015-04-27
CGCGCAGGCCTTCGACCAGGCCGGCAAGCCCAGAGAGGTCGGCCGGCACGATCACGGTGCGTTGCTGGTTGGAATTGGCGAGTTGCCCGAACGCCTCGACGTACTTCAGACCCAGGAAATAGCGGATGGCGTTGACGTCGCCTTTGGAAATCGCTGCGGACACTGCCTCGGTGGCTTTGGCCTCGGCGTCGGCGGAGCGTTCGCGCGCTTCAGCGTCGCGAAAAGCTGCTTCCTTGCGGCCCTCGGCCTCCAGGATCGCAGCCTGCTTGGCGCCTTCCGCGCGCAGCACGGCGGCGGCTTTGTCGCCCTCGGCTTCGAGAATTTGCGCACGGCGTTCGCGCTCGGCCTTCATTTGGCGGGCCATCGCTTGGGTTAGGTCGGCGGGAGGTGTGAGATCCTTGATCTCGATGCGCAACACTTTGGTGCCCCAGGTGTTGGTGGCCGCGTCGATCACGGCGAGCAGCCGGGCGTTGATCGCGTCGCGCTGGGAGAGCACTTCGTCAAGATCCATCGAGCCGACCACAGTCCGCGCATTGGTGACGCAGAGATTAAGGATGGCATGATTGAGGTTTTGCACCTCGTAGGCGGCTTTGGCGGCATCGATCACTTGGATAAACACGACCGCATCAACGGATACGACTGCGTTGTCCTTAGTGATAACGTCCTGGCGCGGGACGTCGAGCACCGTCTCCATCATCGATAGCCGCCGGCCGATGCGATCTACGAAAGGAATGAGAAACGAAATGCCCGGCTTTAGCGTGCGGACATAACGGCCGAAACGCTCGACCGTCCATTGCTGACCTTGCGCCACCACCTTGATGGCGGTGAACGCCAACACCAGGGCCATGATCGCAAAGATGATGGCGACTTCGCTCAAACCGAACATTCTGTTCTCCGCGGGCGAATGTGGGCGTCAATAAATGGGAAAGAACCGCCATCCCAGCTCACGCTTCGCGCATCTGGGATGACGGATAATGTTGTACGAATTACTAATCCAAACTCTACAATTGCCCAAGCATGTGCTCTGCGCCGGAAACCTTGTATTCACCAGGTTCCTCAACATTCAGCTGGTCTACCACGCCGTCCTTGACGATCATTGAATAGCGCTTCGAACGCAGCCCCATCCCGAACTTGGAGAAATCCGCATCGAGGCCGATCGCCTTGGCGAACTCGCCCGAGCCGTCGGCCAGCATGACGATATCGCTCTCCACGCCCTGATCCTTGGCCCAAGCCTTCATCACAAATAGGTCATTGACCGAGGTGCAGGCGATCGTATCGACGCCCTTGGCGCGCAGGTCCCCTGCTTTCTCCTTGAAGCTAGGCAGATGCTTGGCCGAACAGGTCGGGGTGAATGCGCCCGGCACCGCGAACAACGCCACTGTTTTGCCGGCGAACACCTCGGCTGTGCGCGCCTGGGTGGTCCCTTCGGGGCCTGGAATGCTGAATTGGACATCGGGAAGGCGGTCGCCGGCTTTGATCATTTGGGGGGCTCCTATTGAATCGAGCCCCTCATGTAGGGGCTCTAACTTCCCAGTGCGAGCGCGCATCGCGGTTTCCGATCGCGACCCGCGTGTTTCGAGGCTGGAGCTTCCACAGGCCTATGCCCAAAACCGCTGCCTACCTCTGGCTCGATTGGCGCTATTCCGATGAACGATCGCTAACCCGCCGCCCACTCTGCTAGGTCCGCCAGCTTCTTCGCTGCGTCCGGCTTGGCGCTAGCGCGGGCGGCGGCGGCGCGAACGGACAATCCATGGGTGTCCGAGAGGCGCTTGGCGAGCAAGTCCGCCAACACCGCCGGCTCGAAAGCAGCTTCGGCGATCACGTCGGCGGCGCCGACCGAAGCGAGACTTGCGGCGTTGCCGCTCTGGTGATCGTCGGCGGCGGCGGCGAAGGGAATGAGGATCGCGGGGCGTCCCGCCACCTGCAATTCTGTCACCGAAGAAGCGCCCACGCGCGCGATCACCAAATGCGCCGCGCCCAGCAGCGCGCCCATGTCGGTGAAGAACGGCGCGACTTCGGCATTGACGCCAGCCGCCACGTAGACGCTGCGCGCAGCTTCGAGCTGCTCCTCGCGCACTTGCTGTACGACATCGAGCCGCGCGCGCAGGTCCGCCGGAAGCAATGCGATGGCGGCGGGAATCACTTCGCCGAAAATGCGCGCGCCCTGGCTGCCGCCGATGATCAAAAGATTGAGCCGCCCACCGGCCGGGGCTTCCGGGTAAGGCCGCGCACGCACGTCGAGGATCGGCTGACGCACGGGATTGCCGACCACGCGCTTGCGGTCCTGCGCCTGAGCCGGCAGCCGGTCCAATTGCTCGAAGCCGCAGGCCACGATCGCAGCGCTTGTCGCCATCGAACGGTTCACACGCCCGAGCACCGAGTTTTGTTCGTGGATGATAATGGGCGTCTTGTGTGCGCGCGCGGCCATGAGCGCGGGAAACGACGGATAGCCGCCGAAGCCGGCGACGAGCGCCGGTCTTAACTCGGCAAAGCGTCGCTTGGCTTCATTGATGCCGCGCCAAATCTTCAGGGCGGCAGGAATTGCCTTGAGCGGGTTCAGACTCGGCGAAGCGGCCGCGACATCTTCAACGCGCTCGGCGGGGAAGTTCTCCGCGTAACGGCGCCCGCGCTCGTCGGTCATCAGCACCACCCGCCACCCGCGCTGGCGCATCTCTTCGGCGAACGCGGCGGCGGGGAACATGTGCCCGCCCGTGCCGCCGGCGGCGATGACGATGAAAGGTTTGCTCTTGCGTACGCCCTGCCGGTGAAGAGAAACGCTCCCGGCCGGTTGCGCAGCAAGGACAAGCAGAATCCGAACGCGAGCGCCGAGCCGATCATCGACGAGCCGCCGAAAGAGATGAACGGCAGCGTCATTCCTTTCGCAGGCAAGAGCGCGAGATTGACCGCCATGTGGATCGCCGCCTGAGCAACCAGAAGCGTGACAAGCCCCGCCGCAGCCAGCTGCTCGAACGGGTCGGTGAGCCGGCTCGCGCGGGAAAACCCGCGAAACGCAAGCGCGCCGAATACGGCGATCATGCCGAACGAGGCCAGGAGCCCGAATTCTTCGGCCGCGACAGCAAACACAAAGTCTGCATGTGCATCGGGCAGCGCGCGTTTGACCACGCCCTCGCCGGGGCCGCGGCCAAACACTCCTCCGGCGGCGATCGCATCCAAGGCGCGGCCAACTTGGTAACCCTGCTCGCCCGCCGAACCGACAAAGGCATCCCAACGCTCGCGCGCGTGCGGGTAGAAATAGTAGATTCCCCAAGCCGCGAGCCCGCCCGCCGCCAGGCCGCCCATGGCCCACCACAACCAGAGGCCAGACAAGATCAGCATCGACCCGAGCACGATAGCGAGCAGCGCGGTTTGGCCGATGTCGGGTTGCGCCAGTAGCGCGGCGGCAGCCAAAGCGTACAACGCCAACGAAACCGCGCGCCCGGGAAAGCCCTCGCGCCGCATGCTCTCGCTCAGCATCCAGGCCCACACCACCACCAGCGCCGGCTTCAGCAATTCTGAGGGCTGCAGCGACACCAGGCCAAAATCAAACCAACGCTGCGCACCCTTCACCTCCGGCCCCAGCCAAGCGGCGAGAGCGCAGAGCGGCAGCGCCACAAGCGCGATGATCGTTCCAGCGCGGCGCAAGGCGCGCGCATCAAGGGAAGCTGCCGCGAGCATGACCACGACACCGAGCCCGGCATACGCCGCTTGACGGGCGGCGAAGTAGAACGCTTCCTCGATGCGGATGCGCGCCGTCGCAGCCGGGCTTGCCGCCATCGAGAACAGAATGCCGAGCGCGAACAGAATCCCGGCGATGATCAGGAGCGGACGATCATAGGTGCGCGCGCGGCCGAACGCGCCGCGAACTGAATCGGCCCATGCGCTCATTGTGCGCCGCCCATGGGGCGCGCGCGCAGCGGTTCGCTCAACGTCGCCACCAGCGCTTTGAACTGATCGCCGCGATCCTCGTAGCTGCGGAACTGATCGTAAGACGCGCACGCCGGCGAAAACAGCACCACCGGGTGCGGCTCGCCCGACGCCCGCGCATCCGCGTACGCCTGTTTCACCGCCGCTTCCAAATGCCCGGCCATCACCACGTTCACCTTGCTGCGCAGGACATCGGCAAATTCGCCAGCAGCTTGACCGATGAGATAGGCGCGCGCCATGCGCGGGAAGAAAGGCGCGAGTTCGGCGATGCCGCCATCCTTCGGCACGCCGCCAGCGATCCAATAAACGCGCGGATAAACCGCAAGCGCTTGGGCGGCGGCGTTAGCGTTGGTCGCCTTTGAATCGTTGATAAAACGCACGCCGGCGATGGTTCCAGCGCGCTCCAGCCTGTGCGGCAAACCGGCGAATGTCTTGAACGCCTGAGCGATAGTGCGCGGATCGACGCCAAGCGCGCGCGTGGCGGCGTAAGCCGCCGCCGCGTTCTGCGCATTGTGGCGCCCCGCGAGCGCGGGCGCCTGGGTGAGATCGGCCACATTTTCCGACCGCCCGTGCAGCGCGTCGATCAAATGTTCACCCAGCGCCGACACGCCCCGCCCGAGCACTTGCCCCGAGGAGATCGGGGCCACATGCTGGGCGCTCGCGCGCGTGAGTTCCGTGCATGCCGCCGCGCCATGGATGTCGTCGACGCCCACCACCGCCCAATCGCCGGCGCCTTGATTGGCGAAGACGCGACGTTTGGCGGCCGCGTAATGAGCGATGTCGCCGTGGCGGTCGATATGGTCAGGCGTGGTGTTGAGCCACACTGCAACATCGAGCCGCAGCGAATAGGTGAGATCGAGCTGAAACGAGGACAGCTCCAGCACGTAATAGGCGCCCGGGTGCAACGGCGCGAGATCGAGCACAGCTTCGCCAATATTGCCGCCGAGCCGCACGTCCTTGCCCGCCTCGCGCAGGATATGGGCGATCAGCGCGGATGTGGTCGACTTGCCGTTGGTTCCTGTAACGCCAATAATCTTCGGCCGCTGCGATGCGGGGAGCGCATTCACGGCGCGCGCGAACAACTCAATATCGCCGAGCACCGGCACGCCTACGGCGTCGGCGAGCGTCACCACGCGGTGCGGTTCGGGAAAGGTCAGCGGCACGCCCGGCGACAGCACCAGAGCTGCGAACACGCGCCAGTCCTGCGCGTTGATGTCGGAGACCGGCACGCCTTCGGCGGCGGCTTTCGCGCGCGTGCCGTCATGGTCGTCCCACGCGTGCACGCGCGCGCCGCCGGCGCTCAACGCCCGCGCGGCCGCGAGCCCGGTACGCGCCAAGCCAAAAACCGCGACATCACGGCCCTTGTATTCGGTGATCGGGATCATCGTACAACTCGGCAGTCTGCAGTCGGCAATCGGCAACCGACGGCGTCTACGTCAAGCCGACATGGCTGCCCGCATCGCGCTTCGACAGGCTCAGCGTGACGCCATTCTTCGTCAGCCTGAGCCTGTCGAAGGCCGCACCACGCCGGCGATGCTAAATCAGGCTTCATTACGCGTCCCACTAAACGCACGGCGCCACCACCGACTGTCGATCGCTGAATTGCACCAACACGCACACACCTCCGCTGACCACTTCGTGTGCGCTGCTTCGCGCCGTTAACGCAACTTCAATGTCGCGAGACCGGCCATCGCGAAAATAACCGAAATGATCCAGAACCGGATCACGATAGTGGGCTCCTGCCAGCCGAGTTTTTCGAAATGGTGGTGAATGGGCGCCATTAAGAACACGCGTTTGCCTGTACGCTTGAATACCGCCACCTGCACCATCACGGACAAAGTTTCGAGCACGAATAGACCGCCGACAATCGCCAGCACCAATTCGTGCCGCGCCGCCACCGCCACCGCGCCCAGCAATCCCCCGAGCGCCAAGGATCCCGTGTCGCCCATGAACACGCGCGCGGGCGGCGCATTGTACCAAAGGAACCCGAGCGACGCGCCCAGGAGCGCGCCCAGGATCGTCGCCAATTCACCCACGCCGGGCACATATTGCACGCCCAGATAGTCGGAATAATCGGCGCGGCCCACGAGGTATGAGATCACCCCGAAGGTGCCCCCCGCTATCATCACCGGAACGATAGCCAGGCCGTCGAGGCCATCGGTGAGGTTAACCGCGTTGCCGAAGCCGACGATCACGATCATCATGAAAATCAGGTAGAAGGCGAGCAGCTGGATGCCCCAGCCGCTGAGGAAGGGCAGCGCAACCGCGGTCAGCGCCTTGGCGGCCATTAGCGCGCGGAAAAATCCTGGAATATCGTGGACCTGATCGGGTGTAGTGGCGATCCATTGCGCCGCCAACATGATCAGCGCGGCAAGCAGCGCGATCAGAAACTCAAAGCCAAGCCGAAGCCGCGCTGACAGCCCGCCATGGTGTTGCTTGGTCACCTTGGCGAAATCGTCGACGAAACCGATCGCGCCGAAGCCGATCGTGACCAGCAGGACCGCCCAAACATAGGGATTGTTGAGCTTCGACCACAGCAATACCGCCACGCCGAGGCTGATGAGGATGATCAGCCCTCCCATGGTCGGGGTGCCTTTTTTTGTGAGCAAATGGCTCTCGGGGCCGTCGGCGCGGATCGGTTGGCCTTTGCCCTGCTTCTTCCGCAGCCAGCGGATAAAGGGCCCGCCAATGGCGAAAGCGATGACCATGGCGGTGAACATCGCGCCGCCGGTCCTGAAGGTGATGTAATTGAAGAGATTAAAGAATTGCGAGCTCTCCTCGAATTGTCCCAAGAGCTCAAGCATTCATTTCCCCCTGCTGCGCCCGCAGCGTGGCCACGACCCGGTTCATGCGCGAACCGTTCGAGCCTTTGACAAGCACAATATCTCCCGCACGCAAAGCGCCCGCGATCAGCGGCGCCAGCGCGTCGGCGTCCTCCGCATAGCCGCCCCGGCGCGAAGCCGGAAGCGCCTCCATCAGCGCCGCCATACGGGGGCCGGCCGCGAACACCAGATCGATCCCGGCTTGTTCCAAAGGGGCTGCGAGACCGGCATGGTAGCTGCGCTCGTCCGGGCCGAGTTCCAACATATCCCCAAGTGCGGCGATCCGCCTGCCGCCAGGCCCAGGTTTGCGAGCTGCGAGCGTTGCGAACGCCGCCGCCATCGAGGCTGGATTGGCGTTGTAGGCATCGTCCACCAACGTGAATGCGCCGAACGACGCCTGCACTTGCGCCGCGACGCCGCGCCCATCGACGGCGCGCAGGTGCTCCAAAGCATGCGCCGCCGCTTCGATGTCGCCGCCGATAACGTCAACGGCCGCAAGTGCAGCCAACGCGTTGAGCCCCCAATGCGCGCCTTCCGCGCCGATGCGGTAGCGAATGGTGCGGCCGAGAATTTCCGCTTCCGCATTCGAGCCGGCTTCGTCCATCTCGAAACTGAGCAGCCGCGCTTCGCACTCCGGCGCACGGCCGAAGCGGATCAAGGCAGCGCCCGCACGTTCCGCTGCGGCCAGCAAGCGTTCCGAATGGGGCGCTTCGTTCGGCACGAGCGCCGCTCCTCCCGGCTCAAGGCCGGCATAAAGATCGCCCTTCTCGTCGGCGACCGCTTCGAGCGAGCCGAGATTCTCGACGTGCGCGGGCGCGATCGTCGTCACCAAAGCGGCGTGCGGACGAACCAGGTTCGCCAAAGGCAAGATTTCGCCGCGATGGTTCATGCCGATCTCGAACACTGCGAACGCGCTCGCCGCAGGCATACGCGCGAGCGTCAGCGGCACGCCCCAATGATTGTTGTAGCTCTTCACCGATTTGTGCGTCGGCCCGCACGCGGCGAGGCACAACGCCAGCGCCTCCTTGGTGGAGGTCTTGCCCACCGAGCCGGTCACGGCGATGCGTTTTGCGCTGCTGCGCTTGCGCGCCGCGACGCCGAGTTGGCGCAGCGCGGCGAGCACATCGGCAACCACAAGCGCCGGGCCGAGTCCCTCCGCCCTAGATGCATCGGAAACCAGCGCCGCGGCAGCGCCGGACACGAAAGCTTGCGTCAGAAAATCGTGCCCATCGCGCACATCCTTCAGCGCAACAAACAAATCGCCGCGCTCTAGCGAACGCGTGTCGATAGAAACGCCGCCCGCGCTCCAGCTCTCGCCATNNCCGCCGGTAGCGGCGGCGGCTTCGGCAGCGGTCCATATAACTTCAGCCATGCACCATCTCTACAAACAAGAAAACGCCGTCATTCCGGACGCGCGGAGCGCGATCCGGAATCCAGGGGCCACAGCCGCGCTCTACGATCCCCTGGGTTCCGGGTTCTCGCTCCGCGAGCCCCGGAATGACGGAAAAGTTGAGTACGTTCAACTTGCCAAAGCCGCCTTCGCCACTTCCTGATCCGAAAACGGATGCGTCACGCCTTTGACGATTTGCCCGGTTTCGTGGCCTTTGCCGGCGATCATCAGCGCGTCACCCGCCTGCATCATCGCCACTGCTTCTTGAATTGCCTGAGCCCGATCTGCGATCTGCGTGGCGCCGGGCGCGCCCTGCATGATCTGCGCGCGGATGGCGCTTGCATCCTCGTTGCGCGGATTGTCGTCGGTGACGATCACCACATCGGCCTGCCGCGCCGCGATAGCGCCCATCTTGGCGCGCTTGTCCTTGTCGCGATCGCCGCCGCAGCCGAACACGGCGATGACGCGCCCTGGCGCATGCGGCCGCGCAGCGCGCAGCAGCACGTCGAGCCCGTCTGGCGTGTGCGCATAATCGACGAACACGTGGCCGCCGGATTTGCTGCGTCCGACATGCTCCATGCGTCCCTTCACCGGCTTCAGGTTTGCCATGCCAGCCCAAACCGCTTCGGGCGCTTCGCCCAACGCCAGCGCCAGCGCCGCTGCGCAAACCGCGTTCAGCGCCTGGAATTCGCCGATCAGCGGCAACTCGACATCGGTCTCTTTGCCGGCCCACAACAAGGTCAGGGTCTGCGCATTGGGTCGCGGCTGGATTTCCACGATCTTCAGCGCATGTGCGCGTGGCGCACGCCAGCCGCACAAGACAATGTCCAATTCCCGCCGCTTGGCTTCGGCCTCGAACACCGCGCCGTCAGCAGCGTCGGCATTGATCACCGCAATTCCGCCCGGCTTCACCAATTCCCAAAGCCGCAGCTTGGCGCGCCGATAGGAATCCATGGCGCCGTGATAATCGAGATGATCCTGCGAAAGGTTGGTGAACGCCGCCGCCGCGAACGACACGCCGTCGACGCGGTGCTGCTCAAGGCCATGGCTTGAGGCTTCCATCGCCGCATGGGTGACGCCATCCTCGGCAAGGCGCGCCAGCACCCGGTGTATCGCGGCCGGATCGGGCGTGGTGTGGCCAAGATCAATGACGCCCTTGGGGCCGATGGCGCCAAGCGTGCCAATGCTTGCGGCGCTCTTGCCCGCGTGCGTCCACAGCTGGCGCAGGAAGTCGACGGTGGAACTTTTGCCGTTGGTGCCAGTCACCGACACGATGGTCGCGGGTCGGCGCGGGTAGAACGCCGACGCGGCAAGCGCGAAGGCGCGGCGCGGATTGTCGTCGATCAAATGCGTTAGCCCCGGATTGGCGCCCAGATCTCCCGCACTGAGCACGGCTACCGCTCCGTTTGCTTTCGCCTGCTCCACAAAATCGCGTCCGTGCGCGGCGACGCCCTGGAGCGCGGCAAAGAGATAACCTGGCCGCACTTGGCGTGAGTCCGCTGTCAGTCCAACTATCTCAAGATCGCGCGCACCCTCCGGGACGCCCGCGGAAAACATGGAGGCCAACTTCATGACGGCGTTCATGGGCAAATTGGATCGCAATTCCAAGAGCCGGACGCTTTGTTTTCGGTCCTAATGTGCAGGCGCCGCAACCCGCAAACCGAGCATCGGCGCGATCCGGCGCAAAGTGCGCGCAACAGCCGGGGCCGCCACCACGCCGCCTGCTTCCCCGTTGGCGACGTCGTCCAGCGCAATCACGATGACATAACGCGGGTCGCTTGCGGGAAATACCCCAGCGAACGATGAAAAATTGCGATCCTCATCGTAACCGGCGGCGCCGCTCAGCTTCTCTGCGGTTCCGGTTTTGCCGGCAACTTCAAGGCCAGGGACGTCGGCGGCGCGGCCAGTGCCGTTGGTTACGGCCGAGCGCATGTAGGCGAGCACCTGGCGCGCGGCCTGCGGTGAAAACACTGGCGTGCGCTCAACAACATCTTCCGGCGCGTGTGGCAGCAGGGTTGGCTCGACCCTCGCGCCATCATTGGCGAACACGGTATAGGCGGCCGCAAGCGAGGCCGGGCTCGCTGCAAGCCCGTAGCCAAAACCAAGGCCCGCCACATCGCGCCTGCCGCGCGCCGCCGGCGCCAGCGGCGCCTGGTTGCGGCCCAATTGGAGCCGCCCCGCGCGCGTAAGCCCTAACCTGTCGAGATAAGCGCGCTGGCGCTCGCCGCCCACGCGCAACGCCAATCGCGCCGCGCCGATATTGGAGGAATGCTCCATAATCTCTCGCAGG
>CXWL01102146.1_pt1 | contig 10426 bp, 11 predicted proteins | sample 590931 | NCBI WGS metagenome assembly CXWL01 (sample SAMEA3498368, study PRJEB10139) | groundwater metagenome | biome: water well; material: biofilm material | place: Germany | collected 2015-04-27
TTGTGCTGTGTTTGCCATGGTGACTCCTTGAGAATTCGGCTTTCTGGAAAGGCGCGCATTATATGGAGACTCTCCCGTTATTGCAACCCGTTGTTTGCCAAGCATGGAAACCGCCCCGGGCGCCCCGGTAGCGATTATTCACGGAACAGGGTGATGGTATGATGCGGCACAATGAAATAGCCGTTTAGGAGGCAACCATGTTGTCAGGTGTGTCCGAGTTTGTGATTCAAGGCATTACAGAGAACGGGGAGCTTTTTCAGCAAGCGGATTGGGCGACCAATCTGTGCAACATGCTGGGCACCACCGGGAGTGACGGGCGCATGGTTTATTCTTCTTATGCGCGTCCTCTGATGGTCGATGGCGTACCCTGTGTCGTCATCCGTGTTTCCCTGCAGCATGTTGATCCCAAAGCATTCGAGATGGTCAAACAGTTCGTTGCGGAACATCACCTTAAAGTCCGCTCCGGACGAGGTAGCCGCGATGCCGAAGCAACCGGGCCGCATCCCGTGCTGGGTGTGGAGCGCCGCAATCCGCAGCGTAAAGGCTGGTAGTCCGTTACTTGACAGGTGGTTTAGAGCAACGTGGTAACGATAGTATTATTCACGCAATCTTAACTTCAGGGAATCAACAAATTGTTAGATAGAAAGAATCGCACTCCCGACCTCGCCGAATTTGTCATCCAGGGTGTTAACAAAGAAGGTGTGGTGTTTCGCCCCTCCAATTGGTGGGAGCGTCTCAGCGACATGTTATCGACAACGGGCAAGGACGGCCGCATCGTTTATTCCTCCTATCTGCGACCGATGGTGATCCAAGGTGTCCCTTCCGTTGTCGTGCGCTTTTCGCTGGAAAAAGCCGATCCGCATGCTTTCGAGCTGGTCAGACAGTTCGTGGCGAACAATCATCTTATTGTGCGGGCAGGTCGCAACCGGGCGGACGCGGGAGCAACAGGATTGTTTCCGACGATCAGCATGGAGCGCCGCTCTCCGCAAAACAACGGTTGGTAATAGCCATCTTTAGATAGCGCCCATCTCATTTCACAGACTAAATGAATCTGCTTAAAGCCCTTGCCACGATCAGCGGATTGACGCTGGTTTCGCGCATTCTGGCGTTTGCCCGCGACGTGCTGATCGCGCGCATCTTCGGCGCGGGCATGGCGACTGATGCGTTCTTCGTCGCATTTAAACTCCCCAACCTGCTGCGCCGACTGTTCGCCGAAGGCGCGTTCTCGCAGGCGTTCGTGCCGATCTTCGGCGAATACAAGAATCGCAAGGGGCCGGAAGAGACCAAGCTGCTGGTGGATCACGTCACCACCATGCTGGCATTGATCCTGTTCGTGGTGACGGTCATCGGCATTATCGCCGCACCGATTCTGGTTTATATCAGCGCGCCGGGATTCGCCAAGGATGCGCAGAAATTCGACCTCACCGTACAGTTGCTGCGCATCACTACGCCCTACATCTTCTTCATCTCGCTGGTGGCGGTGGCGGCGGGCATCCTCAATACCTATAACAAGTTCTGGGTGCCGGCCTTTGCGCCCATCCTGCTCAATCTGTGTTTCATCGGCGGCGCGTTGTGGCTGGCACCTTATTGCGATCCGCCGATCATGGCGCTGGCGTGGGCGGTTTTTGTTGCGGGCTTTGTGCAGCTCGCATTTCAGATTCCGTTCCTGAAAAAGATCGGCATGTTGCCGAACCTGCGCTTCAGCCTGAAAGATGCCGGGATGTGGCGCGTCATCAAGCAGATGGGGCCGGCGGTGTTCGGCGTATCCATCGCGCAATTGAGCCTCATCATCAACACCATCTTCGCCTCGTTCCTGGTGGCGGGCAGCGTGTCCTGGCTGTACTACGCCGACAGGCTGATGGAATTCCCCACCGGCATCCTGGGTGTGGCCATCAGTACCATCCTGTTGCCGTCGCTCTCCAAATGCCACGCCAGCAACGATACGGTGGAGTATTCCAAACTGCTGGATTGGGGACTGCGTCTGACCATCATGTTGACCTTGCCTGCCGCGCTGGCGCTGGGGATGATCGCCGTACCTTTACTGGCGACTTTCTTTCAGCATGGCGCGTTCACTGTGCATGATGTGCTGATGTCGCGCAGCGCATTGGTCGGGTACAGCGTCGGCTTGATCGGTTTGATTCTGGTGAAGATACTCGCGCCGGGTTTCTATGCACGGCAAGATATCCGCACACCGGTAAAGATCGGCATCGTCACCCTGCTCGCCACGCAGGCGATGAACGCGCTGTTCATCGGCTGGCTGCAACATGCCGGACTGGCGCTCTCCATCGGTCTCGGCGCGTGTCTCAACTCCGCCATCCTGTTTCATTTCCTGCGCAAACGCGGCATCTACCAGCCGGAGCCGGGCTGGATGAAATTCTCTATGAAAGTTGGCTTAGCGGTCGCTGCGTTGGGTATGACTTTGTGGTTTGGCATGGGCAGCGAACAACACTGGCTGGTTACATCCGGCTGGGGGCGCATCATCAACCTGACGTGGCTGGTGCTGTTGGGCATCGCCGTGTACTTTGCCGTGCTGTTCGCGCTGGGTTTCCGGCTCAAGGACTTTTCCAAGCGCGGAGCGAGCTGACGTAGTCGGCCTGAACGGTGCCTTCGTGCCAATAACCGCCTTTCAAAATATTTCTACAAAGCTGTCACTCGAAAATATGACATGACCGAGAAAATTGAAGCCGTCAGAGCTGCGGTGTTATCTGCTCAAAAGATGGGCGATCATCTGAAAGAATACGATCTAGCGCAGGCCGGATTACAGCTCGACCCAGAGGAAGAGTTCTTCCAATATTGTTCCGTGTTGGCGCTTTCCCGCTGTAACGCAATGCAGCGTGCACTGGATTCCTTTTATTCCTACAAATTGCACTTGAGCAACAACGAGTATGTGCGTGCACTGGAGCCTCGCATTCTGAAGCGCCTAGCCTTTCTTGGTATTGATACCGACAAGGAGCAGCCATTTGCCGAATTGGATCGCGACAGGTTTCATGCCGCCGCAGTGACCTACCACAAGGCCTACAACCATTCCGGCGGACATTATTCGGCCATCAACGCCGCCACCTGTTATTTGTTTTCCGGTTATCAGGCCAGTTCCGAGGCACTGGCCAAAACTGCCATCGATGTTTCAGCTCGGGATGAAGGTCCAGCATTCTTCCCGCTGGTGACGCAGGCGGAAGCTTACTTGCTGTTAAATAGACCGCAGGAGGCGCAACACGTCATCCTTGCTGCCGCAAAACACAACAAGGGTAATTTGCTGACGCGCGCCAGAGTGCATTTCCAGATGAAGGCCATCTGCCTCTTCCTGAACATCGACCCCGTGATTCTGGCACCGCTGCTCCCGGAAACAGTAATTCATTACTGCGGCCACATCTTCGATCGGCACAGGCCGTTGGGGGCAGAGGAAGAGGCGGCGCTGCTGCGGCGCATCGACGAGGTGGTATCGAACAATCATTGCGCGATCTCCTATGGTTCGCTGGCCGCTGGCTCCGACATCCTGTTNNACCGTCTCGTTTGCGACCGAATCCGATTTTCTGGGCGATGATTCGCTGTTCAGATATTGTTCCGATGTGGCGATGGGTATGGCGGTGATGCGTGCAAATTCGCTGCACGTCAGGGTCATGCAACTTGCGATATGGGATCAAGTCGCATCCGCACAGAAATCAAGCACCCATACTAATATTCTGAAATGGCAGGCCCTAGGGCATCACACGGAACTCATCGAAAGCCCGGTGCACCTGCCCCATGCAGTGGTACGGGATTTCGGTGGTGATTACCCAGTGCAGCGGCGCGAACTACATGCCATACTGTTCGCCGATGTGCGCGGTTTCAGCAAATTGAGCGACCGTGGCGTGGTTTGGTACTTCAACGAATTACATCCCGTGCTGGCGAAGGTGATTGAAGAGTTCCGAGCAGATGTCCAACATGTGGACACTTGGGGAGACGCAATCTTCCTGGTCACGCAGAAAGCATCCTCCGCAGCTAGAATCGCTGCCGCTTTAAATGAAGCGATCGCCACAATCGATCAGACCTCGCTCGGGCTTGATCAGCCATTGTTGATGCGCATCGGCTTGCACTACGGGCCGGTGTATAAGTTGTACGATCATCTGGCTCGAAGCATTACGTTTGCCAGTACCGATGTTACGAAAACGGCACGTATCGAACCCGTGACACCACCCGGAGAAATCTTCGGGACTGAACCCTTTGTCGCAATGCTGGAACATGAGGGCGAGGGATGGGCCAGATTCGAATATGCAGGCACCATCTCGAGCGCGAAAGGGTTTGGCAGTTTTCGAATGTTTCACGTCAGCCCCAGGGACAAGCAGGCAGTATTTCTCTGTTCCCTCAACGATCGAGAATTCGCACAAAAAGAATAGCCGGAAATTAATCTGTCCTTGTGTGCCTACTTTTTCCCGATGCATTCCATCAGCCTTTGCTTACGATGGTTCTGCGAACCAAAGGGGCAGCATCGCTTTTGATTTTCACTGCCCTGCCACATCGCCTCGCAACGCAAATTTAGCGACCGATCCCCGTAGCGCTGAATGTCTCCAAGGGGTCGAGGCCATGTAAAAACTCCAAACAAAATGGTGTACCCGAAAAGTCTGACCCGTCAGAACACTCTGTATTCGATTAGTTTGAGGATGGTGATGGTTCGGACACCCCCGAACACGGATCGTAATTGTGTTTTCACACAGCCTCGGTCGGGTAGCAGCTCTCACTACATCACTTATCGTTCAACAATCCCTGCATCGCAGCCACCGGTTTGACTTGCGGGAAATAAACCTGTTTCAGATTGTTGCCCAGATTCTGTGACCAAGTGATGCCATCGCTGCGCCCGAGCTGTTGCCAATATTCCATGATGGTATTGTCGTAGGCATCGATGGCTGCCGCATAGCTGCTGGCGTCGTAGCATTCATCATGCCGAAAAGTGCGGATGTCCATGCGCGGTTTTTGCGGCGTATCTTTGTCGATATGGCCGATGACCAACCCGACCAGCGGGAAGGTAAGTGGAGGCAAGCCGAGCAGGGCTATCATGCCCTGCGGGTTGCGGCGGATGCCGCCGATGGGAACAATACCCAAGCCCAGCGAACGCGCCGCCAGCATCATGTTGCCCAAGGCGATGCCCGCATCTATGCCTGCCACCAGCATTCCTTCCATGCTCTCTTGGATGACTTGAGTTTGTCCCGCTTTGCGCACGCCGAGTTCGGTCTTGTTGAAGTCGATGACGAGGGTGATGAACACGGGTGCCTGGGCGATCCAGGCTTGCCCTCCCGTCAGTTCGGCGATCCTGGCTTTGCGTTCCGCGTCGCGCACCACAATGACGGAAATCTCCTGCGCGTTCATTGAGGTTGGTGCGCGATGCGCCGCTTCGATGATGGCATCCAGCATGTCGTCGCCGACCGGGTCGGGTTTGTAGCTGCGGATGCTGTGGTGGGAGTGTTGAATTTTTATCGTTTCGTTCATGTTCATTCCTTAGGGTTGATGTGCATGGCTTTCGTCACCACGTCGCGCGTCAGATGCGGGGCGAACAATTCGATGAAGTCGAAAGTATAGCCGCGCAGATATTCGTTTTTGCGAACCGCGATGCGTGCCGTGCTGGCTTTGAACAAGTGCGTTGCCCCGATCTTGCGCAGATGACGATCGCGCTCCGGGATGAAGGCGAGCTCGGCAAGGATGCCGATGCCCAATCCGAGTTCCACATAGGTTTTGATCACGTCGGCATCGATGGCGGTGAGCGCAATGTTCGGCTCGATGTTTGCGGCGGCGAATGCTTCGTCGATCTTGCTGCGGCCGCTGAAGGCAAAATCGTAGGTGATGACGGGGTATTCGGCCAGCTTGGCCAGTGTCAGTCGTTTGACTTCCAGAAGCGGGTGCTTGGGTGGGACTACTACGCAGTGATGCCAGTCGTAGCAGGGCAGGGTGATCAGCCCGTCGTAGAGCGAGAGACTTTCGGTTGCGATGGCGACATCGGCCTCGCGGTTGAGTACCTGTTCGGCGATCTGCGTCGGGTTGCCCTGATGCAGGCCGAGCTTCACTTTGGGATAGCGCTTGATGAATTGCTTTACCACGGGCGGCAGCACGTAACGCGCCTGCGTGTGAGTGGCGGCCAAGATGAGATGGCCGCTGTCCTGGGCCTGGTATTCCTGCCCCACCTGTTTCAGGTTGTCAGACTCGTGCAGGATGCGTTGGGCGATATCGAGGATGGTCTTGCCGGGCTCGGTGAGCGCGACGATGCGCTTGCCGTTGCGCACGAATATTTCGATGCCGAGTTCTTCTTCCAGCAGTTTGACCTGCTTGCTGATGCCGGGCTGCGAGGTGTAAAGCGCAGCGGCGGCATCCGAAATGTTCAGCCCGCGGCGCACGATCTCGTTCAGGTAACGCAATTGCTGCAAATTCATACCTGCTCCTTATATGCCTATTGGTTATAAAACTCTAACAAAAAAGTATTAAGTAGTATATCCGCCTTCAACTAGAATGCGCGCCTGTTTGATTCAGGCATTCGATGAGTTAACAGTGATCGTTCGTTCCGAGCAGCCCGCATAGCGGGCATATCGAGGAGGCCGGCGCATACCGCGCCGGATGGTTCGATATGGCCTGCGGCCTGCTCACCACGAACGGCCTGGTGAATATCTGGGTTGTTTAAGGAGTATCGCGTGGATTGGCTATACACAGTATCCGGTTTCGCAGTGGGTTTGATCGTCGGGGTGACCGGCGTGGGCGGCGGCTCGTTGATGACGCCGCTGCTGGTACTGTTCTTCGGCGTTTCTCCCGCGACAGCGGTGGGAACGGATCTTTTATATGCTTCACTGACCAAGACGGTGGGCGGATGGGTACATGGCCGCAAAGGCACGGTGGATTGGAAAGTGGTGGGCCTGCTGGCACTGGGCAGTTTGCCCGCAGCGGTCGTCACCATCACGTTGTTAAAAGTGCTGGCGCTGGAAGAAAAAACACTGCGTGGTCTGGTGACAGGTGTGTTGAGTGTTGCGCTGTTGGCGACAGCGGCTGCTTTACTACTGAAAGACTGGATCAAGAAGCTCGCACGGCGACAAGATGGAACGGTGTACGAATTGCACCATCGCTATTTGCCCGCAGCAACGATTGCGACCGGCATCGTAGTGGGTGCGCTGGTGACCATCTCCTCCATCGGTGCCGGGGTGTTGGGTACGGTGGCGATCCTGTTCCTGTATCCGCGTATGCCGGCAGTGAAGGTGGTGGGCACGGACATCGTGCATGCGGTGCCGCTCACTGCGCTGGCGGGCATGGGGCACATGGCATTGGGCACGGTGGACTTTGTCCTGCTGGGTAGTTTGCTGCTGGGATCGCTGCCCGGCATCTACATCGGCAGCCACTTGAGCTCCAAGGTGCCGGAAAAAGTCTTGCGTCCGTTGTTGGCAACCATGCTGCTGATCATCGGCTTGAAGATGGTGTTTTACAAATAGGAATGAAAAATGAGCGAGAACAAACCCAATAAACCCAGGCAAGTAAGCTGGTTCAACGGCTGCGGCGGACGCATCGGCGTGGTGGTCGGGCAGACCGGAGAACATGCGTATATCGGCATGGCCTTGCGCCACGATGAAGATTCGGATGTGGCGCACATAATCGCTTATGGTGCGCAGTTCCCGCTGGCGGCGGCCCTGTTGTTGCCCGTGTCCAAGCGTTACCCGGCCGAGGAAAAATAAATGTACCGCTACGATCAATTCGATCGCCGGATCACAGCGGAGCGCGTCGCGCAGTTTCGCGACCAGGTGCGCCGCCGTTTGTCCGACGAACTGACGGATGACGAATTCCGCATTCTGCGTTTGCAGAACGGCCTGTACATGCAGATACACGCTTATATGTTGCGCATCGCCGTGCCGTATGGGCTGCTGAGCGCGGCACAGATGCGCATGTTCGCGCACATCGCACGCAAGTATGACCGGGGCTACGGACACTTCACTACGCGCCAGAACATCCAGTTCAACTGGATCAAACTGCAGGAAGCGCCGGATATCCTGGCCGATCTGGCCAGCGTGGAAATGCACGCCAATCAGACCTCGGGCAATTGCATACGCAACATCACCAGCGATGAGTTCGCCGGAGTGGCGCGCGACGAGATTGTCGATCCGCGCCCTTATGCCGAGATACTGCGCCAGTGGAGCACTTTCCATCCCGAGTTTGGCTACCTGCCGCGTAAATTCAAGTTCGCCATCACCGGCGCAGAGCAGGACCGCGCGGCGACTGCAGTGCATGATATCGGCCTGGCGGCAGTGAAGAACGCGCAGGGAGAAGTGGGGTTTCGCGTGCTGGTCGGCGGGGGCTTGGGGCGCACGCCGGTGATCGGCACCGAGATCTGCGGTTTTGTACCGTGGCAACACGCCATCACCTATCTTGAATCCATCGTGCGTGTGTACAACGAATATGGCCGTCGCGACAATATGTACAAGTCGCGCATCAAGATTCTGGTGAAGGCCATCGGTATTGATGAGTTCAGACGCCGGGTGGAAGCCGATTGGCAGTTCACCAAAGACGGCCCATGCACCATCACACAGGCAGAATTGGATCGCGTCTCGGCTTGCTTTGCCGCGCCTGAATATGAACAACTGCCGGAAAATGATGCGGCGCTGACGGCATTGCAACGCGATAACAAAGCGTTCGCCAATTGGCTGCAGCGCAACGTCAAGCCGCACAAAGTGCCGGGTTATGCGGCGGTCGTGTTGTCATTGAAGAAAACAGGAATCGCGCCGGGCGATGCAACGGCGGAGCAAATGGACGCGGCAGCGGAACTGGCAGAACGTTTCAGCTTTGGCGAATTGCGCATCACGCACATGCAGAATCTGGTGCTGGCGGATGTCAAACAGTCCGACTTGGTCGCCTTGTGGCAAGCGGCTAAAACATTGGGCATGGCGACACCGAACATCGGATTGCTGACCGATATGATCTGCTGCCCGGGCGGCGATTTCTGCTCCCTGGCAAATGCGCGTTCGATTCCGCTGGCCAAGGCAATCGCCGAGCGTTTTGACAATATCGATTTTCAACACGACATCGGGGAGATCGAGCTGAATATCTCCGGCTGCGTCAACGCCTGCGGCCATCATCATGTCGGCCACATCGGCATCCTCGGTGTGGATAAGGATGGCGAGGAGTGGTATCAAGTTTCGATCGGCGGTGCGCAGGGCAATACGGCTAGCCTGGGGAAAGTGAACGGTCCTTCGTTCACTTTTGCGCAAATACCGGAAGTGATCGCGCGCCTGTTGCAGGTGTATGTGCGCGAGCGTTTTGAAGATGAGCGTTTCATCGACACGGTGCGCCGCATCGGTCACGACCCGTTCAAGGAGTTTGTCTACGCAACGCCGATTGCAGGGGATGAAAGTCTGCAAACCCCGGACTACGCGCTGCTCAACAAAGGCATGCCTTACGATTTGCCCTATTACTCGCCGAGGTTCTGATGATTATCAAAAACAAAACCATCGCGGAGGACGACTGGAACGTGCTGCGTTTGGGTGCAAACGACAGGCCGGACAGCATGCTTGTTCCCGCCGGCAAGGTCATCGTGCCATTGAAAGTGTGGCAGGCGCAACGCGATACGCTGCTACAGCGTGCGGACATCGGGGTGTGGTTTGCCAGTAATGAACGCGCAGAAGACCTGCAAAATGAGGTGGCCAAATTTTCCGTGATCGCCGTGGATTTCCCCAAATTTGCCGATGGACGCGGTTATTCCATCGCCTACCATTTGCGTACCCGCCTGGGTTATCGCGGCGAGTTGCGCGCCATCGGTGATGTGTTGCGCGACCAGATGTTCTACATGCAGCGTGTCGGCTTCGATGCGTTCACGCCCAGACCGGATAAGGACATCCATGAAGCGCTGAAAGGTTTGAGCGACTTCTCGCTGAACTATCAAGCTTCGGCTGACGAAGCACAGCCGCTGTTCCGGCGCGTGCAACGCGGAGGTGCGCGATGAGTGCATTACAACAAAAGATCGCCCAAACCGTTGCTGTGCTGCAACAAGCTGTGCGCGACTTTGCGCCGGTGACGTTCGCCAACAGCCTGGGGGCGGAAGACATGGTGCTCACCGATCTTATCGCCGGGCACCAGCCGGATATTGAGATGTTCAGCCTCGATACCGGGCGCCTGCCGCAGGAGACCTACGACCTGATGCAGGCAGTGCGTGTGCGTTACAGCGTGCCGTTGCAGATTTATTTTCCCGATGCGGCGCAGGTCGAGGCGCTGGTTGCACGCATCGGCGTGAACGGCTTCTACGACAGCGTGGAGAATCGCAAGGCGTGTTGCCATGTGCGCAAGGTCGAACCGTTGAAGCGCGCGCTGGCCGGCAAGCAAGCGTGGATTACCGGCATGCGCCACGAACAGGCCGTCACGCGCGGCAGCCTGAAAGTAACTTCGTTCGATGCGGATCACGGCTTGCAGAAATTCAACCCGCTGCTGGATTGGACGA
>CXWL01117176.1_pt1 | contig 10426 bp, 10 predicted proteins | sample 590931 | NCBI WGS metagenome assembly CXWL01 (sample SAMEA3498368, study PRJEB10139) | groundwater metagenome | biome: water well; material: biofilm material | place: Germany | collected 2015-04-27
CGGTCCCCAAGGGTAAGCGCGGAAACCTCTCTAAGCGAGCCACCATAGTGCTCACTGCAATATTTTTCCAAAAATTCGTATTGCATCTCGTGCGCGAGGAAAGGCATTCCCGTAGACTGCCAAAGTCGATCAACCACACCGCGCTGTCGTTTCTGCTCGGCAAAGGCCACCGAAAAAGGTGCCCAAGTGGAAACGCCCAATCCGTAGAGGCGATACGTCATGGCAGCAGGCGAGGCTCCCAGCACAGGATAAATGCTTTCAAAAGGAAATGAGGCGCCCCAAATGGCTACTGGTTCGGCCGGAAATGCGGCGAACTCCCGGCGGGTCTCAATTGCCGTCAACTCAAAATTCTTCGAATTTTCAGTCGCTGCAGTGGTACTGATGGTTGCGGCCGTAGCCAAGAGCAATCCTGCAAGTGGACGTAATGGGCGAAATGCTTTTTCGCCGAGGAACGGGGCCACGGCCAGCAGCGATAGCAGCGGAACATAGACACGCAGAATGCCGGGGCGTCCCAGAAAACCCATGATGGTAATTGCTGCCAGGAAAAGCAGCCAACTGGCTGCGATGCCATAGCCAGGGCGAAGTAGTGCCAGGATCAATGCGACTGCAAGCAAGGGCCGAATATCCGGATGCCACAGAGACTTCAGACTCAGCCACGCATCCGCCCAAGAATTTGAGCCGGCCGGCAGAACCCCTAGTTCGTTCAGCATGGAGCGCAGTAGCTTTGGATCGGCAATACGTGTATCGACAAAAAACCAAGTTGCCACCAGGTCGACGTCGTTAGCGCTAAAGCCATGGCGTTTAAGTATGTCCGGATGCTGCTTTAACTCTTTGTTCGCGCCAAAGTCTGTAAAAGCTGCGCGCGCAGGATTGAGTTGGTTGAATGGCTCCCACTCCTTTTTTTGATAGTTCCTGGCGTCAAAAACGGCCGCCATTGCTATTGCTCCGATTAATAATGCAAGAGCGCCGCGTGCAACGGGCTTGCGCCATAAGGACTGCCACGGTATCAACGGTAGCGCCACTAGGAGAACTACTAGAAACTCCTGACTGCGCACTAGGTAGCTCAGAAATGCGAGTACGCTACCGGTTCCAAGTGCAAGAGGGCTGTTGTGCCGCGCGTAGACATGCCAGCAGACCAACGCCGCCACCAGCAGCAGGCCTGCATTGACCGTGAATTGCGGAAACAATATCGGTCGAATCATTACCAAAGCCAGCATCGCCAGGCATGCAGGCGCTCCAGCGCCAAGCCTGTGCATCCCGTGAAAGATCGCCGCGCCGACAGCGAAAAGTACGGCCAGCGTCGCGAGGGAGTAGCCCAGTACTCCAGCGAATGTTGGGAGCGCACCGACGAAGTAGCCCCATAGAATGTTTGAAAACATCAACTCGGGCGAACTTTGCGCCGCAATGCCGTAGCCGTGGGCGACCATCGACATCGCTACATCGTCGTTGGTTTCCCACGCAGGTGTGAATAGCGTACAAAGCAGCAGGAGCAACACCGCCGAGCTTGATAGTGCGAACGCCAGGGAAAAGCGCGGCGCTATTTGTCGGTCAGCCACGCGCCGCCACCACCGTGCCCACCACAATTAGCGCTACGCCTAGGGCCTTATTCAGCGTGAATGGTTCATGCAGCAACCATGCGCTCAGAAATAATACAACCACGAAGTTGAGGCTCATGAATGGATAAGCGTGACTCAAATCGAAGCGGGTCATCGCTGCCATCCATGCGAGTGAAGCCAGAAACCCGGCAAAAAAACCTGAAAAGATGAACGGATCGAACAACAATAGAACCAGGAATTTGAGCTTTTCGCCAAAATCTGTTGGCAACTGCCCAAGACTGGCAATGCGCCATTTGAGAATGAGTTGCCCATATACCGTAAAAGCTATCGTCGCTGCGATATAGGCATAGTCCAAGTATCGTGTCATCAGCGGAGTTCCTGCTCAGCGATGCCAAAGCCGGTCTTGCCATAGCCATTGCCGTTGTACAGCATGTAGCGGCGGTCTCGGTGATCGAACACGAACGGGTATTCGATCATTTCCGAATCCCAGCCCTGCGCCGATACATCTATGCCGGTGTCAGGCAGCGCGAGGGTCCACCTCTTGCCGTCACTGCTGCGCGCATAGCCGATTCGATATGGCTGGCCAGTGCCGCTGCGGTAAGAGAACCACATTTCGTGACTACCATCCGCGTTTGTGACTACGGTGGGTCTTGAGAAGGCCTGTGCAGTTCCGAGTGCATAAGGCACGGCCAGTCCGTGGCGGTTCCAGGAGTGACCATCGACTGAACTCGCATGGTTGATCACGTGAAGCATTTCACCGTTTCCCGCGTCCCAAGTTGTCGTCGAGCCATACCACATGTCGAAACCCTGACATGCGTTCGGCATCACCCAAGGGTAAGACAGACTAATCGGGTCCACACCGTCAATGCCTATGAACGGCGCATTTCCCTCGAGTGCCAAGGTCAACTCCGGGCTCACCACTAGCCGACCTATATCGCCGCGCCAATGGCCCTGGGCCGGCGCTTGCCAACCCATGAATAACATGTAGCGCACACCGCCGGCGTCGTAGCAATTTCCTATGCTGACGCCGTCTGCATAGAAACTGCCTGAGGGGCCATGACTGAAAAACGGCGCGTGGTGGTCGTGAATGATCTTTTTTTCGACGATATCGATGTCAACGCCACCAACCGAGGACCGGCTTTTCTCATCTCTGCCACTGTAGAAGATGCGGAAGACATCGCCGCCGAGATGAATGGGTAATGGGTTGGCCGCGTGCGACAGCAGGCCCGGATGCCGCCCGTGACTAGCTGGGCAGTACAGTAAGCCGAGTTTTCGCCAGGAACTCATATTCGTTTAAGTCGGCTACTCGGTACGCGAGAGCGCTCCTGCGCCAATCCGGCATAGACGCCCTCGGGCTCGGCGTCGTCTAACAGCAAGGCTCCGGCCCCGATCACGCAGCGCGCGCCTATTTTGATATGGTCCCGGAGCGACACGTTGACGCCGATAAAACTTTGCTCACCGATCTCGACCCCACCTGAGACGACAATGTGGGATGCGAGAAAGCAATGATCATGGACTATCGCGTGGTGGCCGATGTGATTACCGCTCCAGAGAGTCACATTGTTGCCGATCGATGCAAAGGGCTGGATAACGTTGTTTTCTAGGATGAGGCAGTTGTCGCCTATCTTTCCTTGGTTCAAGACGCTAGCAAGCGGGCTGACGAAGCTGGCAAGGCGATAGCCCATCGCCTTGGCCGCAAGGTACTTTTCCTTGCGAACAGCATTGAGCTTGGCGTAGCTGACGGCCACAAACAGCTCATGGTTTTCCGGTGGATAAAGTACTGCAATGTCTTCGAATGGAACGACCGGCTTGCCGTGAAACTCCGGCGTGGTGATGTATGCGGCGTCGACCGTGAACGCGATGACCCGGTAATCGGATGACCCGTCGAAGTAGAAATGCGCCAATTCGGCAATCTCGGAGCCCCCAAAAATGACTAGATTTTTCTTCAAGATTGTTTCCTTACAAGTATTGTGAACTCATAAAGTCCATAGTCGTGCAGTAGCGCCACATGCTTCGAATAGCGGCGCTTGCACAGATCGAACAACGCGCCAGGATCCGCGTAGTAGAGGTAATCGCGCATCTTGTCGGCGTCGGAATACGACGTGAGGCAGTTGAAGGCAAAGCCACCTGTGCTACTGCGATCTAGTGCGTCAAGTGTGGTCTCGAGATACTCGCGCCACTCAGAGTCGGAACGTTCCAGCCGGACATTAAATATCCCGCTTGCGACGCCGTAGTTCGCGATACGGTCTGGTTCACCTGCCACCACAAAACGCGCGTCGGCGCGCTCTGGGTAGCGGTTGGTCGCAGCCTTCACCATGTTTTCGGAGACGTCGATTCCCGAGTAACTGAAGTTGACGTAGTTCTGCCTGAGATAACCAAGGAGAGCACCGTAACCGCAGCCAAGGTCGTTGATCGCGAACGGTTGCAAAGGATCGATGATGCGGCACAGCTGCTCGAAGCGCAGGGCTTGGCTTTGCTCTCCGTTCCAATCTACACCACGGGGGGTCTCGCCATGCTCGCTGAGCTTGGCACTGTAGTAGTCGGCGACTTCGGTTAATAGGTTGGGTAATTGTTTTTCCACGGGAGAGTCCATTTTTTAATGGGTGACGATGTCGTCGAACCGCACAGCTGTGATCCGGTCTGCGGACAGCCGTGCCGCGACCTTGGCCTGTGATTCTGGAGCGGTAGCCACGATGACTCTCCGTCCTTCCAGGGCCGGAGTCTGCGCGATATAGCGGGCTGCCGGCTTTCCGAGCGACCAAGCGTCGTTGGCGTTGTCCATTAGCAACAGGTTGACACGTTCCCAGGTGAGTGGCGCGTAGCAGCGCAGCAGCGCTGCCATCTGGCCGCCACCGAACATCGCGACTTCGTTCGCGTCACCTATGCGCTCTAGCAGCACGTCGTCGACTTGACTCCAGGCGTGTAGGTAAGCTCGGCGGCTAGCAGTAAGCTCTTGCGGGTTGATCGCTGACGAACTTGGCTTATTCGCTGCCCGGGAAAATACGGCCAACTGAAAATCGCCAATTCCCGGTAGATATGATTCGCGCCGTGCGGCGGTGAGCCCGCAGGCATTCGCCATGAGCGCGAGCGATTCGAAAGTAAAGGTGTGCAGATGGTCGTGGAACAGCAGTTCTAGATTGGCGGGCTCGGAAGACGGACAGACGATGACGAGCTGACCATTCGGTGCGAGTAATTTTGCCGAGAGTGCAAAGAAGTCTCGCGGCGAAGGAAGGTGTTCAATGACGTTGATTGAGAAGATCAGGTCGTAGGACTTGCCATCGACGCGTTGTGGAAGGCCATCAAAAAAATCGCGCCAATAAGTGATGCCTGGCACGTCGGTGGTATGTGCTGGTAACGCCGGATCTATGCCGAACAACACGCTGGCCGGCCAATGGGAGCGCAGCGCTTTCAACAGGTTACCCGAACCGCAACCGATCTCTAGCGCGCGGCTTGGCATTTGCACAATACCAGCCAAACAAGTTGCATAGGCTACCGCGCGCGCCTGGTCTGCCGCCGGCGAGGCCGCTGATAGCGAATAGCTGTCTTCGTAGACACTCCTGATCGTCGCGTTATCCGCTGGTTTGAGATGGCATGCAAGGCCGCATGACGCACACGACGCTTTGGCGAGCGGCAGTGCAACGATCCGTCCATCGCTAAGGATTGCTCGATTAGGCATAGGTACCGGGAGCATTTGCAGTGCGCCCGCGCAGACCGGGCAGGTCGAGATGGTCATGGCCGCCCCTTCAGGAACTCCTCCACACTGCGCGGCGTGGCATAGCGGTAGCCGAGCAGATCGCGGGTTGCGTCGTCCAGTGTGCTTACCTGCATAGCCGCCGGCATGTCGATCTGCTGCTTGATGAATGGAATCGCGTAGACATGATTGACCGCGCGGCGCGGATGCGCTGTGCGGTTTTTTTCGCCGCGGTGGTAGGTCATGCAATCGATGACGATAAACGACCCTGCCGGTGCGAGCGCCTGCCTTGCGTGTTTTTGTACGAATCTATCCGAGGGAAACGCCTCGCGCAGATGAGTCCCGGGCAGTACACTGGTCGCACCATTGTCGGCCGTGAACTCGTCGACACAGTAAAGCGCATTGATGGCGATAGGCCGAGAAGTCGTGAAATGCTGGTACGGGAGGTCGCGATGCCAAGCGTCCTGGTTGTATCGGCTGCTGACTGGATTAACGATGCCGTTCTGCTGATTGAGTATGAACTTGCCACTGATTAAGCGGCCAACAAGTTCGAGCAGTTTTGCTGTTCTGGCGAGGTCAAGAAAAACATCGTCGAGCGACAGCGGTAGCCGCACCGTGTTGTGCTCGTCGCGCTCGCGTAGCCGATCGGCGTCGTGCCTGGCCAGATAGTCGCTCTGCGTCCTGTCAAATTGTCGTCCAATGGCCGCAACGGTACCGGCCGTAAAGCCGGGGTCGAAAACGCAATACCCCACACGCGAAATCTCCTCAACGGCGAAGTCAATGTCGGAGATGGCGTGCGTTCTTTCGAGGACGCCGTAGGAGGGGGCTAACGGGGTTGTCATGGCATTCCGGGTTGATTGATGGTAGTAGCAGGTGCGGAGTTGCGCCTACTGCCGTGGATAGCTCGCACGATTGTGTAAGGTCGGTGTTTGGATTCTGAATACACTTTTGACAGATAAATCCCAATAATTCCAATGAACGACATGATCAGCCCGCCCAAGAGCCATATGGACGCCATTACGGAGGTCCAGCCGCTTAAGGGCTTTGCGAAGAACAGCCAGTTCACGACTAAGTAAGTCGCACCACAGCCTGCAAGCATGAAAATGACTAAACCAATATAGAAAATGAGCACAAGGGGAGTGCTGCTGAACGAAGTAACCGAATTCACAAGGGCTGCCATTTTTTTGCGAAACGTATAGGTTGTCTTGCTGTGGCTGTGCTTGGCCACGACACATTGTTGTTGCTCGAAGCCAGTGATTTGCCACAACCCTGCAATCACGACTTCTCGTTCGCCATGAAGCAGCAAGGCTCTCACATAGCGCTGGCTCATCAGGCGTGCGGTGGTCAGGTTGTTTGGCAAATCGACGCCAGAGAGAAGGCGAAAGGCTTTATAGAACCAGTCTCCGGTATGCCGCTCAAAAAATCCGCCTTTACGTTTTTCCTGCACTCCATAAACAACATCGCATTGACTGCCAGCCATTTGTGCCGCGAACTTGTTCAGCCACTCAGGTTCTTCTTCAAGATCGCTGTCGATCAGAAACACTGTTTCACCTATGGCGTAGCTGAGACCTGTCATCATGGCTTTGTGATGACCGAAGTTGCGTGACAAATCAATCACCGTAACATGGTTGTCGTCCCTCGTGATCTGCGCAGAAATTTCCAAACTTTTGTCGGGCGAACCATCGTTGACCAGGATGATCTCGTAATCTTCGCCCACTAGTTGCCTCGCGGCCGAACTGGCCCGCTTGTGGAAATCGGCGATGTAGGGCGCTGACTGGTAAAGCGTGGCAACAATGGAAAGCTTCATGGGTGGGCGAACTTCATATAGCGATGGGCGTCCTTGCCGCAGTTGAACAGCAGGTCGAGAATGGAAACCCCGTGGGTGAAATCACTCCAAAGCTGCGAATATTCTGGGTAGCCGGCGTACTCGAACCACACCAGCTTGATTCCCCGGTCCGTGAATATGCCCTCGTCGATATAGTCGCGCGCCGCCGGGCCGGAAATGTATTCCGTCCCCTTTGCCTGCAAGCACATATCCGCAAGACGCTCGGTTTTTCCTTCGCCAAGAGTGTAATCCCAGGAGTTGCTGATGACCGTCCTGATGCCCAGATAGCCGCATATCGCCTCGATAAACCGGCGGTTGGAAAGAGACAGGTGCGTTTCCTGCGGGCCAAGGTAGAGCGGCTCCAGCCAGGCCGCGATCTCGGTAAAGTGCGGGGCCTTGCGGTAGTTCTGTGCCAGCGTTTTCCAGTGGGCCGGGGCCCAGTCGGCGCCGTCGATCTCGGTTTCGCGTATGGTCTGGTGGTATTTTCCTTTGACCTGCACCGGTATGGTCAGCCACTGCGCACCCTGGGGTGTCTTGATCTGGTTGCGGTTGCGCCAGTCACGGCGCGTGTACTGCATGTCGTCGTACAGGATGAACTCATCCACCGCCGCGATCATGTCGAAATAGCCTTTCCAGGGGATGTAGTTGGACTGGACGATGGCGATTTTTTTCATGGGCGTGCGGTTTTCTTTGCGGTGCAAGCGGCGGCCGCTGCTTCGGGGGAACGTATCGGTTTGAAAATCTCTTGCAACCGGGCGTCCTCATAGCCGCCCGCGCCCGCGGCCGTTTTGAACCTGCCAACCATTTCAAAATCCTTGGCCAGGTTCGCGCCGTAGACCGACAGCACATTGGGCGAAATTCGCCGGGGCCCGTCGTTTTCCAGCAGCAGCCATGCCTGCGAGAGATCGTCGCAGGACACGCCCTTCAGAGAAGCTTCCGCCAGCGCCTCGCTGCCGGGATAACCGCCGATTATCCATGCCTGCCCGATGCTGTTGGCCCCCATGGCGTACAGAATGCCGGGAGACTGGCCTGTCAGGTCAATCATCGGGGTGTCATTCTTGAATCCGGCCGCCGTTGCTGTCCTGACGGCTTCGTCAACATAGCGGCCAAACCCGCCGGAGAGAATTAGTTTCTGTCCGGGGCGCCCGAATTCGATGGCGTGATCATTGGTCCAGAGGGGCTCGGGCTGGCGATAGGGCGCAGCCATGCCTGTGTTGATCAGCCCCACGGTGACCAGTTGGCCAGCCAAAGCGAGGGGCAGCAATATCGCCCGCAAGCTTGCGGAGGAGGTCATGGGGCCGAGGATAGCAATTCCACCCAAGACCCAGAACAAGCCTGCACTGGCGCCAGTGATCCAGTAGTTGCCATTGGTTCCAAAGGCATATGCGTATGGCAGCACTAAGAATACCAGCGCCACTGCGCCTTGTGTGCGGTTAATGCTGCGCAGGCCTTTGAATCGCAGGACCACACCCGCAGTTACCGCGGCGGCTATCGGAACAGCCAAGATCAAAAGTTCCTGGAACTTGCCAGCATACAAACGCCCGGGGAAAACACGAAAAATCACAACCAAAGACAGTCCCGCCAAGAGCAGTGTCGCCAACGCACCAGCACCGGCTATCCACCTGTTTTTCGCTCCGCCAAGACAAGCAGCGCCCACGGATAGCGACATGATCATTAAAAAAAGTAGGCTTGCCTTCGGGCCGAGTGTGAAACGATCAAAACGAAGCAGCTCGGTCAACGTATGCCCGCCGCCAAGTACTCTTGCTGCTTCGACTCCTCCACGCAAGCGGTCAATGAAAACACTAATGGATCCGTCTATCGCCCATGCACTCAAACAGACAAGCGCGGTGGACGTCGCGGCGGCGAGCGCCAGCAGCCGAAGATTCACCTTCGCGGCAGCAATGAGGTAGACGACTGCGCAGCCTGCCAATGCCGCCGCGGTTGTGGGTTTCGCCATAAAAGCCAGCCATCCTCCCACCCCCACTAGCAACCATCCGGCGATGCTTGTCGCGGACGGTTTAGCGCCGCACAGGAGCAAGCCGATCGAGGCAATCAGCAGCGACTGCAGCGTCAAGCTGTAGTAGCTAGGGGTTGGCACCCAGGTGGCCAGAAAGAGCTGCGACACCGTGGCCAGCGCGGCGGCAACCACCGCGAGGGGGGCCTTGCCCAAGGCCGCGGAGGAAAAAGTGGTCCTCAGAAACACCCAGCACAGCGTCCATGCCAGTGCAAAGGTGAAAAGAATGTTGAACTGCCTCAAGGCCGCGACCTGGCCGTCGAGCAGTGCGTAGACCGGGTGGTAAACAAATCCGTATTGGGTGACCGAGGCGGCATACCGGGAGGGATGGGCCATCCAGACCAAGTAAAAGCTCTCGTCCGTGAGGTCAATGCCATAGGGGCTGAGGCAGAGCAGCCAGGCCAGCGTTACTGCGGTGGCGAGCAACGATGCGCCGAGCAGCACTTTTCCTTTGATGTCCCTGACTGGGGCATCTACGGGGGTGAGGGTTGGTGTCACGCGATGGGCTCTTGTTCTTTGAGTAACCAGTTAGTTTAATCGGCAGCAATGTAGTCTGGAGCCGACATCCCAGCTTTTAGTCCATCGGTATGCTCGTATACCCTTGCGCTTTTCGAATCCTACGCTAGCGCGAAGACCGAGACGCTCGCCGGCATTGAGCGCAGCCGGTCTGGTGATCTGCTCAGGATGGCTCCGCAAGGCTTGTTTGCGCCCCTGGGCAGCCCCTTGAGCGGCGTGCCCAAGGCGCGCATCGAGTTTCTTGTGGCTGATTTTGACCAGCGGCGCTGCGGCCGCGACTCGGTACACGTGAAATACGCTTATGAATTCGATTCACCTGCGTATGACTTCAATCAACGCGTTTCTCTGGGCATCGATCAGCAGACGCGGGTAGTGTTTCCCGTCTTTCAGCGTGATGGGCAATTTCGTTTTGCCGGGGTTGAAATGCCCGCGACTGAAGCCCCCTGTCTGGTGGACTTGACCCGAATCGCAGATCCGCAGAAACTGAAGCTGCCACTGACGTTCAGGTTTCCGGGTAACTGGCGTGATCTCCCTCGTTACCGCGAAATCGCGGAGCGCCCGTAAAATGGCGTCATGTTCGCACGAGTGCCGGGGAAAGTTGGCCGGCTGATCGGTTAACATCGGCCGCTGTTTCCTTGGCTGCTAAAGGGAGGGGAAGCTGCTTCCGGCACTTAGGGTGGTGGGACTGGCTATCTCAATCAATCTGGACTTCTTGATTTCAAGAGGTTTTGGGCGCGCAATTGAATCACTCTATAGCCTGTAAATCAGGGAATCAAGATATGCCCACGGGCCAGCGCGGTGCGGTCGCATTTGCTTTGAGTTGA
>CXWL01124932.1_pt1 | contig 10426 bp, 10 predicted proteins | sample 590931 | NCBI WGS metagenome assembly CXWL01 (sample SAMEA3498368, study PRJEB10139) | groundwater metagenome | biome: water well; material: biofilm material | place: Germany | collected 2015-04-27
TCCATGCGGTCGTAGCCGCGGTCGAGGTGGTAGATGCGGTCGATGACGGTGGTGCCTTCGGCCGCCATCGCGGCGATCACCAGCGAGGCCGATGCGCGCAGGTCGGTCGCCATCACGGGCGCGCCCACCAGGCGGTCGACGCCCTCGATGAAGGCGGTGTTGCCCTCGGTGAGGATATTCGCGCCCAGGCGGTTCATCTCCTGCACGTGCATGAAGCGGTTCTCGAAAATAGTCTCGGTCACGCGGCTGGCGCCATCGGCGATGATGTTCACCGCCATGAACTGCGCCTGCATGTCGGTCGGGAAGCCAGGGTATTCGGTGGTGCGGAACGACACCGGATGCGGGCGGCGGTTCATCTGCGCACGGATCGTGTTCTCGCTTACCGTCATCTGCAGGCCCAGCTCGCGCAGCTTGTCGAGCGCAACGTCGAAGATATCGGTGCGGGTATTGGTGATGGTGATGTCGCCGCCGGTGGCAGCGACCGCGCACAGGAAGGTCACCGCTTCGATGCGGTCGGAGATCACCGCGTGCCTGGCGCCGTGCAGTTCGGCGACACCCTGGATCACCAGCCGGTCGGTGCCGATGCCTTCGATCTTCGCGCCCATCGCCACCAGGAGGTTGGCCAGGTCGGTCACTTCCGGCTCGCGCGCCGCGTTCTCCAGCACGGTCTCACCCTCGGCCAGCGTGGCGGCCATCAACAGGTTTTCGGTGCCGGTCACGGTGATCATTTCGGTGCGGATGCGCGCGCCCTTGAGCTTTTTGCACCTGGCGTGGATATAGCCGCCTTCGATGGAGATCTCGGCGCCCAGGGCGCGCAGTCCCATGATGTGCTGGTCGACCGGACGCGAACCGATCGCGCAGCCGCCCGGCAGCGATACCCTGGCTTCGCCGAAGCGCGCCAGCAGGGGACCGAGCACCAGGATCGAGGCGCGCATGGTTTTCACCAGCTCGTACGGGGCTTCCAGCTTGTCGATGCGGCTGCCGTTCAGGGTGACGCGCTCGTCGTCCTGGTCGACCTTCAGGCCGGTCTGTTCGAGCAGCTTGAGCATGGTCTTGACGTCATGCAGGCGCGGCACGTTCGACAGTTCAAGGTCGCCCGCGGTCAGCAGGCCGGCGCACAGGATGGGCAATGCGGCGTTCTTGGCGCCGGAGATCTTGATCTCGCCACTGAGGCGCTTGCCGCCGACAATCTGGAGCTTATCCATATCTTTATCCTTGGTATTCAGCAGGGGTGAGGGTCTTCATCGACAGCGCGTGGATTTCTTCACGCATGCGGTCGCCAAGCGCAGCATATACCAGCTGGTGGCGCTGAATGGGGCGCTTGCCTTCGAAGGCAGGCGACACGATCAGGGCGGTAAAGTGACGGCCGTCGCCGTCGACTTCGAGGTGGGTGCAAACGAGCCCGTTGTTGATGTAGCTGTAGATGAGTTCTGGTGTGGTTTCCACGATGAGTCCTATCGAATTAGTGGCGCAGCTTGTAGCCGCGCGAAAGCATGTTGATGGCGAACGCCGACAGGGCCGCGAAGAATACCAGCGCGATGCCCAGGCTGGTCCATGGCGACACGTCCGAAACGCCGAAGAAACCGTGGCGGAACCCGTCAATCATATAAAAGAACGGGTTGAAATGCGAGACCGTCTGCCAGAACGGCGGCAGCGAGTGGATCGAGTAGAACACGCCGGCCAGGAAGGTGGCGGGAACGATCAGGAAGTTCTGGAAGGCGGCCAGCTGGTCGAACTTTTCGGCCCAGATGCCGGCGATGACGCCCATGGTGCCGAGGATGGCCGAGCCGGTCAGCGCGAACACAAAAATCCAGACCGGCTGCGCGAAGTGCAGGTCGGCGAACCACGCGGTGATGGTAAACACGCCCGCGCCCACCGCCAGCCCGCGCGCGACCGATGCCAGCACATAGGCCGAGATAATCTCCCAGTGCGACAGCGGCGGCAGCAGGATGAATACCAGGTTACCGGTGATCTTGGACTGGATCAGCGAGGACGACGAATTGGCGAACGCGTTCTGCAGCACGCTCATCATCACCAGGCCAGGCACCAGGAAGGCGGTGTAGCTCACGCCCGGATACACNNGTCAGGATCGGCGCGGCGATCGTCTGGGTGGCGACTTTCCAGAAGCGCAGCGTCTCCTTGTAGAGCAAAGTCTGGAAGCCAACTGAAAAGAAGTTCATACGGTGTCACGCACGGATTGCCCGTCGCCCATGATTTGCAAAAAGATGTCTTCCAGGTCGGCCTGCTGCAGCTGCATGTCGTCGATGACCGCGCCCGATTCGCGCAGGCGCGCCAGGATGCCTTCGACTTCGCTGTATTCGTTCACGCGCAGGCTGTACTTGTTACCGTTCTGGTGCTCGTCGTGCGCGACCAGGTGGCGCAGGCCTTCCGGCAGGTCGCCGCTGGCGAGGTGCACGTTCAGCTGCGAGCCTGAAATGCGGCGCAGCAGGGCGGACATCCTTTCGAGGGCGACCACCTTGCCGCCCTTGAGCATGGCGACGCGCTGGCACATGGCCTGCGCCTCTTCCAGGTAGTGGGTGGTCAGCACGATGGTGTGGCCCTCGCGGTTCAGGCGCGAGATGAACTTCCACAGGGTCTGGCGCAGTTCGACGTCGACGCCGGCGGTGGGCTCGTCGAGCACGATGACGGGGGGCTTGTGCACCAGCGCCTGCGCGACCAGCACGCGGCGCTTCATGCCGCCCGACAGCGCGCGCATGTTGGCGTCGGCCTTGTTGGTCAGGTCGAGGTTTTCCATGACCTCGTCGATCCACTTGTCGTTGTTCTTCAGGCCGAAGTAGCCCGACTGCAGGCGCAGCGTTTCGCGCACCGTGAAGAAGGGGTCGAACACCAGTTCCTGCGGCACCACGCCGAGGTTGCGGCGGGCGGCGCGGAAGTCCTTGACGACGTCATGGCCGTGGATGGACACGCTGCCGGCATCGGGCCGGATCAGGCCCGCGATGGTGGAAATCAGGGTGGTCTTGCCGGCGCCGTTGGGGCCGAGCAGTCCGAAAAACTCGCCCTGCCCGATGGTGAGCGACACGCCGCCCAGGGCCTTGAGCGACTTGTAGCTTTTTTCGACCTTGCTTATCTGGATAGCACTCATGCTTTTCTTGTTTTAAGCCTGTATAGACAGCATGCCCTTTAACGACGGGCGCGCTTTGATGCCCGCGTGGGGAAACAGGCAATTATAGGGGAAATCGGGGTCAGGCGAGTCGGGCGGGAATATCGCCCGGAGAATACGCCGGCGCGGGCCGGCGTTATGACAGCAAGGTCAATGGTGATGCAGGTTGGCGGGGCTGTCGACCAGGAACTCGTCAACGCCGTAGAGCGAGGTCAGGCCTTTGAGGTTGGCGGGCATGTTGGTGTATGCCAGGGTGCTGCCGTTCTTGCGCGCGGCGCGCTGCCACGCCAGCAGCACCGCGACGGCGGACGAGTCCGCCGTCTGGATGCAGCCGAGGTCAAACACGGTCTGGCCGTCCTGGATGGCCGCCAGGCCGCGCTCGAGCGCAGCGGTGGCATTTTCAACGGTCAGGTTATCAAACGATTCCACAGTCGGTCTCCGCTGCCTGCTTACTTGGCGGCTTTAAGTGGCTTGGTGGCGAGCTTCTTGTTGCGCTCGGCCAGTGTCTTGATCAGGCCGTCGATGCCCGACTTGTTGATCTCGGCAGCGAAGGTACCCTTGTAGGTTTCCACCAGCCACGCGCCCAGCACGTTGATGTCGAAAATCTTCCAGCCGGTGCCGGACTTGGCCAGGCGGTAGTTCAGCTGGATCGGCTCGCCACGGGTCACATTGACCTGCGTGCGCACTTCAACCTGCTGGTCGGCCGGGTCGGCGCGCAGTGGCTTGAACTCGACGGTTTCATTCTTGATCTGCGACAGCGCACCGGCATAGGTGAAGATCAGCAAGGTCTTGAACTCATTGGCCAGCTGCTGTTGCTGCTGCGGCGTAGCCTGGCGCCAGAAACGGCCAGCCGCCAGTGCGGTCATGCGCTGGAAATCGACGTGCGGCAGGATCTTCGACTCGACCAGGTCCATGACGCGCTTCTGGTCGCCGGCCTGGATTTCCTTGTCGTTCTTGGCGGTGTCGATGACGTCGCTGCTGATGCGCTTGATCAACGCGTCAGGCGCTTCGGTCGCGGCCTGCGCGCCGGCGGCGGCGAATGCAAGAGTTGCCACTGCGAATAGTTGTTTAATGAGTTTCATAGGCTCGCTTCTTGAATAGGGTAAGTACGTACCAGTCTAGCTGTCAGCTGGCAATTTGCAGACGACAGTTACAATGGTTAACTACTTTGAGGGCTTTTCGGATGACACGGCTGGCGTCGGACCGGGATCATCGGCGTAAGCGTCGCTGATGCCCTTGGCATCGAGGGGCGCATCGTCTTCCCTGGCCTTGCCCAGCGGCTTGCGCGAGGTTTCGCCGTCGAACACCTGGCTCTGGCGGCGCTGCAGGTAGCCGTCGCGGATGAACACATAACGGTCACCCAGCGCAGCGCCTTCGACCAGATTCGACGCATCGAGGATCTCGGCGCGCTTGTCGACGATGCGCAAACCGGTACCCCAGTTGCGGGTAGACGCCGGGTCGACGTGCGACCAGGGGTCGGCGGCCATGTCCAGCGGCAGGGCGGCGCTGTCGCGCACCGTCGACGGGCCCAGCAGCGGCAGCACAAAGTACGGTCCGCTTGGCATGCCCCAGTAGCCGAGGGTCTGGCCGAAGTCTTCACTGTGCTTCTGCAAGCCGGCTTCCGACGCGATATCGAGCAGGCCGACGATGCCGAAGGTGCTGTTCAGCGTGAAGCGGGTAAAGTCGCTCATGCCGGCTTCGCCCTTGCCTTGCATCAAGTTATTCGCGGCGCTCCAGATATCGGACAGGTTGCCGAAGAAGTTATTGACGCCAATTTGCATGAAGTGCGGCACTGCCTGCTTGTACACGGTGGCGGCCGGCTTCAGTGCGGTGCGGTCGACGGCGTCGTTAAACTTGAACATGGCGCGGTTGTACGACTCGAGCGGGTCGCCCGGGGTGCCGCCCCTGGTGGCGCAACCGGCCAGCAGCAACGCTGCCATGGCCAGCGCGACGCCGCGCAATGGGAACCTATTCTTATTGGTCATTCTTTACTTCCTTCCGTGCCTTCGGCAGCCTTGCTGTAGATGAACCGGTTGATCAGGTCTTCCAGCACGGTCGCCGACTGGGTCGACATGATGCGGTCGCCGTTGGCGAGGTTGTTCAGGTCGCCGCCCGGTTCAATACCGATGTACTGCTCGCCCAACAGGCCGGCAGTGAGGATCTTCAAGGAGCTATCTTTTGGAAACTTGTAGCCGGACTCGAGCTCCAAGGTTACCAAAGCCTGATAAGTCTTGTCGTCGAATTGGATGCCGCCGACGCGGCCGACCACGACACCGGCGCTTTTCACCGGCGCCTGCGGCTTCAAGCCGCCGATATTGTCGAACTTGGCATTGACCGCATAGGTCTTCTCGAACGAAATGGTGCTCATGTTGCCGGCCTTGAGGGCCAGGAAGACGAGTGCGGCCAGTCCCAGCAGTACAAACAAGCCAACCCAGACGTCAATGGTTTTACGATGCATGATATTTCCTAACTCTTGTTATTCGCCGGCAGCGTGGCCGGATTCAAAATCAGTTGTTGAACATCAGGGCGGTGAGCACGAAGTCGAGCCCCCAGACCATCAGCGAAGCGATCACGACGGTGCGCGTGGTGGCGCGCGACACGTCTTCCGGCGTCGGCTGCGCGTGGTAGCCCTGGAACAATGCCGTGAAGGTCACTGCGATGCCGAAGATNNCACGCCAACCGCGCTGAAGATGGTGGCCAGCACCGGCATGGCAATCACGCCGGCCCAGAAGCGGGGCGCCAGCACGCGCTGGATCGGGTTGATCGCCATCATTTCCATGGCGGACAATTGCTCACCAGCCTTCATCAGGCCGATCTGCGCGGTCAGCGAGGTGCCCGCGCGGCCAGCGAACAGCAGCGCCGTCACGACCGGGCCCAGTTCGCGCACCAGCGACAGCGCGACCACCTGGCCAAGCTTTTGCTCGGCGCCGTACGGCGTCAGGGTGATGTAGCCCTGCAAGCCCAGCACCATGCCGACGAACAGGCCGGACACGATGATGATCACCAGCGAATAGTTGCCGATGAAGTGGATCTGCTCAGAAATCAGGGCCGGCCGCGCGAACGCACCGGGCGACAGCCTCAGCAGGGTCAGGAAGGAGCGCGTGGCGAAGCCGATGTGCTCGATGCTTTCGCGCACGAAGCGGCCGACCGACTCCAGCATGTTCAGGAAGATATTGATGACAACGGTCATTTCAGCGCTCCAAGGCCGAGGTCGTCGGCAAGCGACTTGCCCGGATAGTGGAAAGGAACCGGGCCATCGGGGGCGGCGTTGACGAACTGCTTGACGTACGGGTCGTCCGAGACGCGCAGCTCGGCAGGCGTGCCCCGGGCCACGATTTTTCCGGCGGACATGAAGTACACATAGTCGGCGATGGCGAAGCACTCGTGCACGTCGTGCGACACGAGGATCGAGGTCGAGCCGAGCACATCGTTCAGGCGGCGGATCAGGTTGGCGGTGACGCCCATCGAGATCGGATCGAGGCCGGCGAACGGCTCGTCGTACATGACCAGTTCAGGGTCCAGCGCCACCGCGCGCGCGACGGCCACGCGGCGCGCCATGCCGCCCGAGATTTCGGATGGCTTGAGCTTCGCGGCATTGCGCAAGCCGACCGCGTTCAACTTGAGCAGCACCAGGTCGCGGATCAGTTCCTGCGGCAGGTCGGTATGCTCGCGCAGCGGGAAGGCGACGTTCTCGAACACGGTCAGGTCGGTGAACAAGGCGCCGAACTGAAACAGCATGCCCATCTTGCGGCGCATGCGGTACAGGCCGGCGGTATTGAGCTTGTGAACCACTTCGCCATTGACGGAGACGGTGCCGCGCTGCGGGCGCAGCTGGCCGCCGATCAGGCGCAGGACGGTCGTCTTGCCACAGCCGGAACCACCCATGACGGCCACGACCTTGCCGCGCGGAAAGTCCATCTGCAGGTCAGAAAGGATGGAGCGGGTTCCGTAGGCGAAGTGAAGATCGCGGATTTCGACGAGATTAGGCACGGCGGCTGTTCAGATTGTGGAATCCGATATTGTAGTGCAGAAAGGTCAATCTCTGCTTGCGGGGCCCCATTTCCGGGCAGGCCCGCGACGTGATAATACAACACTACTGAACGACGGGTCAGATATTTCCGGATGTAAGTAATTGTTTTTATTCGGAAATATACCGACAGACACGTATGTATGCATATGCCTGGGGGCCGGTTTATTGCGTTGCGTCAATGCGTATCATGAAGCAACATGCGAACAGGGCGGCCCGGTTTGGTGCGCTGCGACAGTGCGCTTTGGCGCCGAACCTGCGGATGCGCCAGCGCGCATCCGCAGGTGTGCGTATTGACAGCGGGGGAGTATTTACCGCGGCAGTACCGACGATCCCATCAGGAACTCGTCCACCGCGCGCGCCGCCTGGCGCCCTTCGCGGATCGCCCACACCACCAGCGACTGCCCGCGCCGCATGTCACCGGCCGCAAAGACATTCGGCGCCGACGTCTTGTAGCAACCATCGCCGTCGGTGGTGGCACGCGCATTGCCGCGCGCATCCTTCTCGACACTGAAGGCATCGAGCACCTGCCCGACCGGCGCCACGAAGCCCATCGCCAGCAGCACCAGGTCGGCCTTCACCTCGAACTCGGAATCCGGCACTTCGACCATCTTGCCGTCTTTCCACTCGACACGGCAGGCGATCAGCTTTTCCACCTTGCCGCCCTTGCCTTCGAAGCGCTTGGTCGCGACCGCAAAGTCGCGCTCGCAGCCTTCTTCGTGCGACGACGAGGTGCGCAACCTGGTCGGCCAGTATGGCCAGACCAGCGGCTTGTTCTCCTGCTCCGGCGGCATCGGCATCAGCTCGAACTGGGTGACCGACGCCGCGCCATGACGGTTCGAGGTGCCGACGCAGTCCGAACCGGTGTCGCCGCCGCCGATGACGACCACGTGCTTGCCGCCGGCCTTGATCTGGTCCTTGACCTTGTCGCCGGCGTTGACCTTGTTCTGCTGCGGCAGGAAGTCCATCGCGAAATGCACGCCCTTGAGCTCGCGGCCCGGCACTGGCAAGTCGCGCGGCTGCTCGGCGCCGCCGGCCAGGATCACCGCATCGAAATCGTTTTCCAGGTCTTCCGGGAAGATCGTTTCCTTGGCCCAGTTGTTGACGCTGGCGGGGAAGTCCTTGCCGATCAATACGCTGGTGCGGAATGTCACGCCTTCGGCTTCCATCTGCCCGACGCGGCGGTCAATGTGCGACTTCTCCATCTTGAAGTCGGGAATGCCATAGCGCAGCAGGCCGCCGATGCGGTCGCTCTTTTCGAACACCGTCACCTGGTGGCCGGCGCGCGCCAGCTGCTGCGCCGCGGCCAGCCCGGCAGGCCCGGAGCCGACCACTGCCACCGTCTTGCCGGTCAGCGTAGCCGGCGGCTGCGGCACGACCCAGCCGTGTTCCCAGCCGGTGTCGATGATCTTGTGCTCGACCGACTTGATGCCGACCGGGTCGTCGTTGATGCCCAGGGTACAGGCGGACTCGCATGGCGCCGGGCAGACGCGGCCGGTGAACTCGGGGAAGTTATTGGTCGAGTGCAGGTTGTCGAGCGCGGCGCGGTAGTGGCCGTGATAGACCAGGTCGTTCCAGTCGGGTATCAGGTTGTTGACCGGGCAGCCGCTGTGACAGAACGGGATGCCGCAGTCCATGCAGCGCGCCGTTTGCAGCTTGGCCTGGCCGTCGCTGAGGTGAACCACGAATTCCTTGTAGTTCCTGACCCGAATGGCAGGTTCGATATGCGCTTCTTCCTGGCGCTCAAATTCCATGAAACCGGTGATTTTACCCACGATATTCCTTCAAAAATGTTCTTCTTAGGCGGCGATCTGCTCGGCAGCTTCTTCCATGCTGCTGTTGTGCATCTCTTCCAGCGCGCGCTTGTACTCGGTCGGGAAGACCTTGACGAACTTGCCGCGGCAGCTGGCCCAGTCGTCGAGCAGGTTGCGGGCCCGGGTGCTGCCGGTGTGCTTGAAGTGGCGCTCGATCAGGCGGCGCAGGATCGCTTCGTCCGATTCGCGCTCGCCGTCGCGGGTCTGGCTGTGCCAGCCGGATTTATCCGACTGTTCACCGGTAGCGAGCACGCGCTCCAGGTTGACCATCGCCATGTTGCATTTCGTCTCGAAGTCGCCGGCAGGATCGTAGACGAAGGCCACGCCGCCCGACATGCCCGCCGCGAAGTTGCGCCCGGTGCCGCCGAGGACGACAACGGTGCCGCCGGTCATGTATTCACAGCCATGGTCGCCGCAGCCTTCCACCACCGCCGTCGCGCCCGAGTTGCGCACCGCGAAACGCTCGCCGGCGACGCCGTTGAAGAAGGCTTCGCCGGAAATCGCACCGTACAACACGGTATTGCCGACGATGATGTTGTCCACCGCCCAGCCGCGGAAATCGGTGTTCGGACGCACGATGATGCGGCCGCCCGACAGGCCCTTGCCGACATAGTCGTTGCCTTCGCCGACCAGGTCGATCGTGATGCCGGCCGCCAGGAAGGCCGCGGCCGACTGGCCCGCGGTGCCCTGCAGCTGGATATGGATGGTGTCGTCGGGCAGCCCGGCGTGGCCGTAGCGCTTGGCCACTTCGCCCGACAGCATGGTGCCGACCGTGCGGTTGACGTTGCGTACCGGCGAGATGAACGAGACCCGCTCGCCCTTCTCCAGCGCGGCCCTGGCCTGCGTGATCAGCTTGTTGTCGAGCGCCTTGACCAGGCCGTGGTCCTGGAATTCGTTGTGGTACAGCGCCAGCCCGAGGTCGGTCTTCGGCTGGTAGAAAATCCTGCTGAAATCGAGGCCGCGCGCTTTCCAGTGGGTGACGGCCTTCGACTTGTCGAGCAGGTCGGAGCGGCCGATCAGTTCCTGGAAGGTACGGATGCCCAGCTGCGCCATCAGCTGGCGCGCTTCTTCGGCGACAAAGAAGAAGTAGTTCACAACATGCTCGGGCTTGCCGGAGAACTTGGCGCGCAGGACCGGGTCCTGCGTCGCCACGCCGACCGGGCAGGTGTTCAGGTGGCACTTGCGCATCATGATGCAACCCTCGACCACCAGCGGCGCCGTCGCGAAACCGATCTCGTCGGCGCCGAGCATGGCGGCGATCACGACGTCGCGGCCGGTTTTCATCTGGCCGTCGGCCTGCACGCGGATGCGGCTGCGCAAACCGTTGAGCACCAGGGTCTGCTGGGTTTCGGCCAGGCCGAGTTCCCACGGCGTGCCGGCATGCTTGACCGACGACAGCGGCGAAGCGCCGGTGCCGCCGTCATGGCCGGCAACCACCACGTGGTCTGCCTTGGCCTTGGTGAC
>CXWL01005404.1_pt1 | contig 10425 bp, 8 predicted proteins | sample 590931 | NCBI WGS metagenome assembly CXWL01 (sample SAMEA3498368, study PRJEB10139) | groundwater metagenome | biome: water well; material: biofilm material | place: Germany | collected 2015-04-27
CTATCCGCAGTTCACGACGTGGCTCATCAACCACTTCTATCTGCTGTTCGCGGTGATCTATCCATTGCTGTTCATCAGCGAGACTATCTTGCTGTACATGTATTTCTACACCTGGGACTCCTGGAAGGGTGAGAAGAAGGCCCGGCATATCGCCCTCGGGGTGCTCCTGAATCTGATCGGCACGATCACGCTGTTCGTCATCGACGGCCCAACCTCGTTTATGAATACGCCGGTGAAGGCCGAGGGGATTTCGCCGCAAGAGTTCCTCGCGACCGCGAGTTTGTGGGACAAGATCTTCAACTATAGCTGGATGCCCCTCAATCTCCATCGCCTCGTCGGCAACGTGACGTTCGGTGGGTTTGTGGCAGGTCTGATCGCCGCCTACATGTTCATGGGGGCGAAGAAGGACGAGGAGCGAGCCTACTACGATTGGATGGGATTTGTCGGCAACCTGATCGGTGTGGGCGCGTTGCTGTTCCTGCCGTTCATGGGCTATCTGTTGGCCTACGAGCTCTGTGATTACGATGCGTCGATCTGTCCGTACATGATGGCCGACCAGCTGTCGATGTTTTTCGAAATGCAAGGTGCGATGATCGGCCTCATCTTCCTGGCCAGTAACTACTATATCTGGCTCAGTATGAAGCGGATCGAGGGAGTGGAAAAGGTTCGGATGACGATTCTGGCTCCTATCGTCATGGTCTTGCTCCCCCTAGTGATGACCAAGGTGATGACGGATTATCCGGTTCCTGATCCGACCTCGCTGGCGTTCCTGTTGCCATTGCTGTTGGCGCCGTTCACCGTAGGCCGGTTCATCCCGCTGACGGTGTCTGCGCGGACCGTAATTAAGGTTGGATTCTTGATGGTCGTCGTGGGCGATGCCATCTGGCTCACGCCTCATGGATTTGTTCCTACCGGCGCTAAGCTGGTGGCGGAGTTGGAGTTGCCGTCAGATTGGAACTTCCTGGCGTTGATGCCAGCTAAAAACTCAGCCGCATTTACGTTGGTCTTCGTTACGGTCGTCAATTACGTCATTTATAACCGGGCCATCAGTCAGGGCACGATTGTCTGGGGCAAAATCGATTTCGCCTCTCAGTTTGTGCTGATCTTCCTGGCCTTCAGCGCAATTTGGACGATGGGTCTGATGGGTGCGGTCCGCTCGTTGCTGCGGAAGTACTACCACACCTACAATCTGTTGCCGGATTTCACCGCGGAATCCTTCACGCCGACATTGTCCTATTCCGCCTGGTGGATTACCGGGATTACGGTCATCTTTTATGCCGTCGTAAGTTTCGCGATTATCGTGACCCTTCGGCCTTCCGATTCGAAGGGGCATGCACCTGAGGGTAGTCCAGTCCCTGCCGGGAGTAAGTAGCCAGGGTGCGGAACGCCTACTGAAGGAAAGAGGATCTGTATGGGGAATGTGATTAAGAAGCTGATGATCGGTTTGGTGGTGGGCGGCGCACTGGTCGGTGCGACGCGAGCTCTCGAGTTCCCTGTCATCTTCCAGATGATGTTCTTCGCATATGCGATGCTGGGAGCGGTCGTGTTCATGATCCTGGATGCGCCGGCACTCACCCCGATGAGCGGACTGAAGTCCGTCATCGTGTTGGTGGTGTTCTATATCGTGCTCTGCACGGTGTACATTTCCGGTGCCTCGATGTGGCCGCAGTACGATCCGGAAGATGAGAAGGGAAAGATCGCCAAGATCTTGAAGCCCAAGTTTGCAGCGACTCAACAGGGGAAAGCTGAGGAGTTGATCGCACGGGCGAAGGCCCTTGATGAGCAGGTAAAAGCCTTAACGGTGCGCCTCAAGGCAGTGGGTGGAGACCAGGCGACAAAAGACCAGTCGGCGGGAGCTCCCGGATCGACCCCGGCAACATCCGGCGCAGCAACCGGAGATTTCATGAAGCTGGGTGAGGAGCAGTGGCAACTACAAGAATGTTATAACTGCCACAAGTTGAAGGGCGAGGGTGGAAAGAAGCGCGGTCCTGAGTTGGATAACATTGCCACCTATCTCTCGGTCGACGATATCAAGCAGAAGATCCTCGATCCCAAGAGCTTCATGGCTGAAGGATTCGAGAAAGAGTACGAGAAGGGCAAGATGCCGGACAAGTACAAGGACCTGATGGAGGAGAAGGACGTCGTCGCGCTCGCCTCCTGGCTCGGGACATTCAAAAATACATCGGTGAACACGCCAAAGCCGATTAAGAAGAAGTAGCATGCAGCCTAAACTGAAATCCAAAGTCTGCTGTGCGGATCAAGAAGTCGGTGAAGTGACCAAGGTCATCATGGATCCGCTGACCCGTGAGATCAGCCACCTCGTGGTGTCGTTGAACGGGGCGGGCGAGCGGCAAATTTCGATGGGCCTGGTGCAGACCGTCACGGACGAAGTGGTGCAGCTACGGTCGTCTGCGTCTGAAGTAAGTGCGTTGCCGCCGTTCAAGCGTGACGAGTATGTCACGTTGCATGAGGTGGAGATCCCGCACATTGAAGACCATCTTCATGTCACGCCTGGCGAAGTCCTGGTGCCATTTCCTGAGTTGGAGAAGAGCGTCAAGCGGCGGACCTTCTTTGCAAACCTCACCCACGTGATCGGACTGTTCATTGGGTTGCCGCTTGCCTTCCCCGTGTTGAAGTACTTGATGAAGCCGATGTATGCCCCGTTCGACAACGGATGGCTCAAAATCGGTAACATCGGGAAGATTAAGGCCGACGATGCGGGTACGCAGTTCAAGTTCAAGCGCAAGGTCAAAGAAGCCTATCTGGCTGAAGCTGAGATCGAGAAGAACGTGTGGATCTTAAAAGCGACGCCCGCAGTCCTCGAAAAGGTGTACCAGGGAAAAGATTTAGAGTTTCGGGATGGCACCGGGAAAACGATCTGGACCAATAAGAAGGACGTGCCCTACATCGCCTTCTCAGGTAAATGTCCTCATCTTGGGTGCGGATTTAAATGGCGACAGCATAAAGTGCTGGGACAGGTTTTCTTGTGTCCCTGCCATTTAAGCATCTACGATGCGGCCGGTACGGTATTGGATGGCCCTGCCCCGCGTCCCCTCGATCCGTTGCCCATTCAGGTGTCCGCGAGCGGTGAGGTGCAAATTATCGATATGGAATTCAAAGCCGGGACGAAGTCCCAAACGCGGATTGTCTAGATGAGCCACACCCCTTCTCCTAGCGCGCCAACCACGATCCTTGAAAAAGTCATCGACTTTGTCGATGAACGAGTCGGCCTGAAGCTTCTTGCCGCCAAGATGCTCAATGAGCCGGTCCCTGGCGGCTCTCGCTGGGCCTATGTCTTCGGGTCGGTTCTCTTATTTATCTTCATCATGCAAGCGGTCACGGGCGTGCTGTTGATGTTTTATTATGTGCCCACCGCCGACCATGCTTACGCGAGTACGCAATACATTCTGCATGATGTCGACTACGGCTGGTTCCTGCTGAGCTACCACTTCTGGGGTTCCACGGCCATGGTGGTTTGCGTCTTTGCGCATATTTCACAAGTCTTTCTCTGGGGCGCGTATAAAAAACCTCGTGAACTGGTCTGGTTAGTCGGGTTAGGTCTCTTCGGTATCGTCATGGGATTCGGTTTCACAGGCTATTTGCTCCCGTGGGATCAGCGAGCCTACTGGGCCACGACGGTCGGTGTGGAAATTCTGGATAAGACTCCGCTGCTGGGTGACTTCATGGCGCGATTCCTTAAGGGAGGCGCGACCCCTGGACAGATGACACTGAGCCGGTTCTTCGTCATTCACGTGATGGTGCTCCCCGCAGCCTTAATGGGGCTGGCCGGTTTGCATCTGTTCCTCTTTAGATCGGCCGGACCTGCTGGTCCATTCCGGGGCACTCCGGAAGAACTGAAGGCCAAGACCGACTATTTTTTCCCGCGACAGATTTGGAAAGACATCGTCGGAATGGCGGCGGTTTTTGCCTGTATCTGCGCCTTGGCCTTCTGGGAACCTGTCGTCCTGTTGGATGAGGCAACGCCTGACCCGGGCGATTATCACCCGGAGCCGGAATGGTACTTCTTGTTCCTGTTCCAGCTGCTGCGTCTCAAGATGTTTTCCGGCGAGATTGGGCAATTGCTTGGCGCGATGGTATTACCTGGTGCGTTTATGGCGCTGCTGGCTGCGTTGCCCTTCATCGACCGGGATCCCGAACGGAATATTTTCAAGCGCCCCATCGCCCTGATCGGATGGGTGGTGGTCATGGCTGCGATCTTGATCTTCACGATCTCTGCCATTATCAACCGAGAGTTTTTGGACTAGCGGCGATCTCGCAGAACGGATCCTGTTTGCTATGAGCGACGAACGCGAATCAATGTCTCCTACGAAGCTGGGGCTCGGTATTCTTTGGCCTGCCTTCTGGACCGGCTTGCCGATCAAGCTGGCCTTCGTCCTGCTCTTTCTGGCGTTGGGGACGGTGCATTTTGAGACGAGAATAGGTCTCGCATTCTTGATGTTGCTGGCGAGTCCGGTCACCGTCTTTGCGCTACCGACGATCACCCTTGGTTTGGAATCCCATCTCGGCGAAGGGGTCGGTATCGCGTTGCTATTCCTGTTGTCCATTCCAATCGATATCTGGGCGCTCGGGGTTGTGGGTCGGACATTTTTTCTGGAACGGCTGCGGCGTGAACCGCCCGAGGGATTGGGCCTGACACTCTGGTGGAAATGCGCATTGGTCGGGGGGATCTTCTTGCCGATCCTATGGATCGCAGTGAGCGCGACCACCGAAAACGCCATTGCTCTCGTCCATTCGCTGTTTGAAATGGAGATGCTGAAGGGCGTTCCCGTCGCGGAAAAAATCAGCATTGAACTGACTCTGTGGGGCGGAGTGGCCTTAGGGGTCTTGCTTGTATTGTTAGTCGTCGGCCTCTCGCTCGTGGGGCGGATGATTCGTGGCACGGTCGAGTCTGCACCGCATGCCTCGGAGAGCTATCAAGGATTAATTACTCGCTGGGACCTGATGCGGGTGCCGGCGGACCAAGGATTGATGCTGACGGCCTTGACCGGCGGGGCCGTGGTCTTATCGCTCCTATTCTGGTCGTCGCTCCCGGTGTTTACGCCGCACCCACACGACTGTTGTAAGAAGCCTGAAGTCAAAGCCGTCCCTGCGTTTAAACCGCTTGAGACGCTCAATAAAGATGAGAAGATGCTGGCGCAGCTGACAGCACAGGTTGAGCTGCTGGAGAAACAGCAGGCGGACGCCGAACTGGAAAAAGACAAGAGTAAGGGCAAGGCAGGCAAAGATGCAGTGAAAGCGCCGGCGNNCGTCTTGGGTGTTCCGATTTTCGCCTGGTTGTGCGAAGTCGTGGCCTGGAAGACGGGCGAAAAACGCTATGACAAACTTGCGAAAGAGTTCACCAAGCTTCTGACATCCGCCTATGCCACGACGGCGCTCTTCGGCGGAATTCTCTTGTTCCTGCTGATCTCGTTCTATCCTAAGTTGATGAACTATCTCACGGATATTTTCTTCCCGTCGTTCATCGTCTATTGTCTCCTCTTCCTGGTCGAGACTGCCACGCTGTATCTCTATTGGTATGGCTGGGATGCGATGCAAGATGGCCACAAGAAGACGTTCCATATTTTTCTCGGCTTCATGCTGAATTTCTTCGCATTCTTCATCATGATTGTGCCGAACTCCTGGGCGACCTTCCAGGCCAGTCCGGTCGTGCTGGCAGAAGGCTCCGATATCGCCAGGGCCTGGGCTGCGACCTGGAATCCAACCTGGTGGCCGGTGAACATTCACCGTTTGATTGCGAACGTGGTCCTGGGTGGTTACATCTGCGGTGCCTACGCCGGGATTCGCTATCTGTCTGCCAGAAACGCGGAAGAGCGTGATCACTATGATTGGATGGGCTACGTCGGAAACTTCATCGGGGTGTTCGGTCTCTTGCCGCTTCCCTTTGCCGGCTACTGGCTCATGCGCGAAATTTATCAGTACAACCAGCAGATGGGCATTACGTTGATGGGCGGCTTCCTCTCCTGGCTGTTCATCCTGCAAGCCATGCTCATCGGAGTGCTCTTCCTCGGGTCGAACTATTATTTCTGGCTGGGAATCACCTATCGGATCCCAGGCTCTGAGTTGAAGTATCGGAAGTCCATGTTGTCGATGCTGATTATCCTGTTGCTCTGCCTCGCCGTCTGGATGACGCCCCACTCGCTCGTGGCGAGCTTGGAAGAAGCGAGAAAGATGGGAGGAACTCACCATCCGCTGCTTGGCGTGTTCGGCGTCATGTCGGCGAAAATGACGGTTTCGAATCTTATGATTCTCGTCACGTTCATGAGTTTCATCATGTACTGGCGCGCAGGCAAAGAAGAGACCGCCGGATGGGCAAAGGTCGCGAAAGCGCTGATGAGTGCGTTGCTGGTCCTCGCTGGTGTCGCTGTCGTCGTCTTGGGCGTCTGGGGCTACTTTGTGCCGGCCATCATTCGGATCAATTACTTCTCAACGTCTCAGGTCATGATCGTGCTCTTCGTCATGTTGACGATCACGCCATTGACCGCCCTGCTGCTCAAGAGTGCGAAGACCACGACAGAAATGGTCTGGGGTAAGATGCCTCCTCGGGCTGGGTATGCCCTTGTCCTCAACGCGATCATGGTCATTCTCCTGATGACATTGATGGGATACGCTCGGTCGTCATCGCGCGTCCATTGGCATGTGTATGGTGTGCTTCGCGATTCCTCGCAATATGCATTTTCACCGGCGTTAGGTTATGCAGCCGGGATTATGGCCTTGAACACCTTCTTGTTCTGTATGATTGTCGCGTTCATCTTCTGGGTAGCCACGATGAGCGATAAGGCGAAGGCATCGCACAGTTAAGTAAGGCGATCGATTTCGCAAGAGGAGTCTTATGAGCGAAGTTGTCAAATTGCAGTTGATTGGGCTGATGGTTGTCGGATGCGGGGCTCTGATCCTCCTCCTGGTCCGCGCCCAATTCGTGCGGGTCATCGGATTTGTCGCGATCGTACTCGGTCTCTTTACGCTCGTCGCCTTGTCGGTGCCGCAGATGGCGTCATTGCCGCCGGTTGAAGAGAAGTTCGACATTGCGACAGTCAAAACGCCGACGGACATGGCCACCATCGGGCAGAAGATTTTCTTCAGCAAGGGCCAATGTGCGCTCTGCCATACCATCGGCCCGAGCGAGTCCGCCCGATGCCCTGACCTCAAGGGAATCGGGGCCAAGTTGAGCCGTGAGTTTCTGTTTGAAAGCTTGACGCAACCGCAGGCCTATATCTATCTCGACTACCGCCATGGCGGCCAGCCGAAGGAATATCCAGCCAGGATGCCCTACATCAACAAGAATCCGATCGGGCTGTCGAAGAATGAAATTCTCTCGGTCATCGCATTCCTGCAGCAGATGAGCGGGGAGCCGATTTCCGTGAATGTGGCTGAACTCGAAGTGCCGGGACAGGCGCCTGCCGCTCCGGTGAAGGTCGCTCAATCCGGTCCAGTGGCCGTGGCGCAAGCGCACTGAGGAGGAACGTATGGGGGGCTCGTTGCTCAAGCCGGTCATATTGATTGGGATCGTCTATGCGATCTTGAAGTTTGTGGTGCCCAATATCCCTGGTTCGGCACCGCTGCCGGCCAGTCTCATCTTTCTGTATCTGATGTTGACGACATCGGGCATTGTCATTTTCGCCACGTTGAGCGGAGAGTCGAAGGATGCCTTCTGGAACCCGATTCAACGATTCCTGACGGGAGAGAATATCGGCGGATTACAAGTATTGCGGTACGGCGTGCTGCTGTTGTTTCCATTGATGGTCGGCTGGCAAACTTATAGCAGCACGGCAACCAGCGATGCGCCGCCATCAGAAAACCGAACGATTCACCCGGCTCCGCCAGGGGAATATACCGGTTTATCGAATCCCGTTCCCAAGACACCAGACACCATCCAGCAGGGGAAAGGCTTCTATGCCGCGTTCTGCTCTCCTTGCCACGGTGGAAATTTCGATGGGAAGGGTCCGGCAGCCAGAGGATTCAATCCTCCCCCTGCCAACTTCTCCGATCCGACGACGATCGCCATGCTTCAAGAAAGCTATCTCTTCTGGCGTATCAAGAAGGGCGGCGTCGGCCTCCCGATCGAAGGCATGCCCTGGAAGTCTGCGATGCCTCGCTGGGAAGTCGAGCTTCCTGACGAATGGATCTGGAAAATTATCATGGGCGAGTACGATGGTGCGCATCAAGCGCCGAGGACCTGGGAGTAGACGGGAGTAGGCCTGTATGCCTTCTGTGCTCGCGCACCGCGCATGTTTCAATGACCGGTGAACGCGCGCAGTGGAAGGCCCACAGTCGCACCTTCTGAGACGTGAGTAGAGAGAGGACGGAACTTATGACACAGAGACTGAACTACATCGTTCCGACGGTTGCGGTCGGTGCATGGCTCGCCATGGGATTGCTGGCTGTGCAGCCCGGCTCTGCCGAGGAAAAATCCGCGGCCACCGTTCAGGCTGAATCAACCTTGCAAAGCGTCTCGGTCAGCGCCCCGATGGTGAAGGGCGCTCTGCCGGTCGATGACCCGAATGCGGCGGTGTGGAGCAGCGCCACGCTGGCGCGATTCCCGATGTCTCCTCAAGTGCATTGGCCGAATCGTATTTTGGAAGCGACGGTCAGAGACCTGAATGTGCGTGCCTTACATGACGGAACGAACGTCGCCATTCTCTTGGAGTATACGGACCCGACGGAAGATCCGGATGATGCCGCGGCGATTGAATTCATGGTGGGTGACAAGAAAGCGCACTTTGCGCATGGCCAGCCGATGGCGCAGGTGGAAGGCGGGCCTGTCAATATCTGGTTTTGGAAGAACAAAGACGGCAAAGCGCTGGACATGAATGCCAAGGGTTTTGGCACGCTGAAAGTCCAGACGCATCAGGACGTGAAGGCCAAAGGCACCTACGCCAGCGGGACCTGGAAGGTGGTCTTTACGAGGCCCCTCGCCACGGAACATCCGGATGAAGATACGCAGATTGCCACAGGCGGGTTCATCAATATCTCGTTCGCCGTGTGGGACGGTAAGAAGGACGCAAGCGGCGAACTGAAAGAAAAGGGATCGCAGAAGGCGGTCTCCTCCTGGTGGTATTTCCGTGCAGAAGCACCCCCGGATTACTCCGGTTATTACTATGCGCTCCTCGCCGTGGGCTTGGCTCTCGGATTTCAGTTCGTACTGATCCGCAAGCTAAAGAAAGGGCAATCAGCATGAAGGCGGCTCGCCTACAAGTATTAGGAATGGTGGGAGGACTAGTTGGCGTCTGGGCCATGGTGGTTGGGGGCTGTGCCAACGAGCAGCAGCAGAAGGGCAAGGAACTCTACAGTCACTACTGCATGCATTGTCACGGAGAGAACGGCCGCCAGAACGAGGGCTTTAATTGGTCCTCAATGCCGGATCCGAAGCCGAAAGATCTGTCGAACAAGTCGGAGATGGGAACCTTCAAGGACGAAGACATTTTCAATACCGTCTCACGCGACATGAAAGATACGAGTCCCGGCGGCGACAAGATCGGCGACGACGATTTCGCCGTGCCGACCATGCCAACCTTCAAGTACACCCTCTCCGAGGATGAAATCTGGGCCATCGTGGGTTATGTCCGAGGCCTCCACGGCATGAAGCTGGAGTTTAAAGTCGAGGAACGGAAGCACGAGTTAGCTGCGCTGCTCCAAACGGCCCAAGGCAAGTCCGATCAGGCCAAGCAGGCCTATGACGCCGCGGAGAAGAAGGCGAGCGACGAGGCTGAAAAGAAGAGCGCAGAGTTGAAGAAAGACGTCGATGCCGACGAATCCTCCTATGCCAAGGAACTGGCCGCCATGGTGCAGGCCAAAAAAGAACTCGACGCGGCCCAGGCTGCGCTGAATAACTTCTCCACGAGACCAGGCAAAGGTCTGAATATCGCCCGCCCGGATCTCACGACAAAGCCCGAGCAGGTTGCCGAGTTGGTAGAACTGGGCAAGCGGCTCTATTCGAATAAGTATGGCTGCAACGGTTGCCATAGTCTCGGTGAAGAGGGTGGCAAAGTGGGGCCGGCACTCGACCGCGCAGGATTCAGATTGAATGGGACCTGGATCTATCGGTGGGTCAAGAACCCGCAGGCCATGAAAGCCGAAACCAGGATGCCGGCACTCGGGTTGAGCGATGCCGATGCCAAGGCCGTGACGATGTACCTCGGTACCTTGCGTGCGCCGAAGCCGGATGCTCCGATCGAAAAGCCGGCAGGCTGATCGTGGTCGACCACAAGATGCTCAAAAAGGCCGTCTAGCAAGGCCGCAGCGAGTGAAGCCCTGAGGCGTACCCGTAGGGTACGTTGAGGGGCTGAGCGAAGCGAGAACGACGCTAGCGGACTTTTTCAGCATTCTTGTTAGAGCAGAAATCCCGCGACCATTGCAGCCCCAATAGCGGCTCCTACCCACACATGTTGTTGAAACATGCGGAAGGCG
>CXWL01016254.1_pt1 | contig 10425 bp, 13 predicted proteins | sample 590931 | NCBI WGS metagenome assembly CXWL01 (sample SAMEA3498368, study PRJEB10139) | groundwater metagenome | biome: water well; material: biofilm material | place: Germany | collected 2015-04-27
CAAGATATGGCTATCTTTCAATGATGGCGCTGAAGGTGAGATTGATCTGGCCTCCGAGTTATATGGCGCGATTTTTGAGCCTCTGAAAGATAAAGAATTTTTTAAATCTTTTATCCTGGAAGGTCATACATTGACCTGGGGTAATGGTGCTGATTTTGCCCCGGAGTTTTTGCGGGAACATATTCTTGCTGGGGTGCAAAAGAAGGAAGAGAAAAAATGGCAAGGACGATAGAAGACGTTGTGAAGGCTGTAGAACAGTTACCACAAGATCAATTAAAGCAATTTCGCGCTTGGTTCCAAGAATTTGATTCAGAAGCATGGGATGAACAAATAATAAAAGATATGAAAGCCGGAAAGCTGGATACTCTCGCACAAGCAGCAATTGCAGATCATCATGCAGGGAAATCAAAGAAATTTTGATTCATTTTGCGAGTCCATCGTTCTGGGAAGCTTATGAAGCATTGCCGTCATCAGTGAAACGAGTTGCTGATAGAAATTTAAAATGTTTAAAATAAACCCAAAGCACCCATCGCTGCATTTTAAGAAAAGTAATTGTTATTGGTTTGTTCGTGTAGGAATTGGCTATCGAGCCTTGGCAGTAGATGTTGAAAACGGATTACCTTGGTTCTGGATTGGCAGTCATGCAGAATATGACAAACTTATAAAACCCTGACATAGAATAAATTGATGAATAAATCACCGCAGGCATTTACATACTGGCAAGATGACGATATGTGGTTAGGCTACCTCAATGAATTTCCTGACTATATGACACAAGGGGAATCGTTTGAGGAATTAAAAGAAAATTTGAAAGATATTTATAAGGAACTGACCGGCGGGCATATTCCTGCCGTCCGGCACCATGCAGAATTGGTCGTGCTGTGAAAAGAAGGGATTTAATCGCAAAACTTGAAGAAATGAAATGTATTTTGATTCGTCACGGTGGAAAACATGATTGGTACCAAAATCCAGAAACGAAAGTTTCTCAACCAATACCGCGTCATCGTGAAATTAAAGAATATTTAGCCAAGCATATTATTAAAGAATTAAGTTAATTCAAACCATAATCGCAGAATGCATCCATGGATCTAATCAACGCAACCAACATGATCGCAGGCTACACGATGGGCATGGAACCATCGGGACGTGAATTGCTGGTGGTTGTTGTCAAGGGAACGTTCCATTTGCCCAAGTCCGGTGAAGAAGCGCGATTGCACGAGCAACAATTGCCCCTGATCATGGCCGATACGTTTACCGGTGAACCGGGTTTTTCGGCACCATATTACGAAGTTGATTTTGCGCCGCGCAAATTAAAATGTGACATTTCACTGCAAGGCAGTGCTTATGCGCCGGAAGGCCGCCCCATTGAGCGTATGCCGATTGGACTGAGAGTGGGTAACTGGCAAAAAACCTTTGCAGTGTGTGGCAAGCGATACTGGGATTATGGTTTGACCGGTATTCGTGCCACACCTACGGAACCGTTTGTCACGCAACCGTTTTCTTATGATGTTGCCTTTGGCGGCGTCGATAACTATCCCGAAGATCCAACTATGCATGTCGCCTTCATGCGCAATCCCGTTGGCCGTGGTTTTCATAAGCATTTCAAGAAAGAATGGGTGGATGGCACGCCGCTACCGCATACCGAAGCACTGAATCAATCCGTTGAGAAGCCGGATGGCGACTATGCCCCAATGGCATTGGGGCCGGTTGGTCGCGGCTGGGCATCACGCTTGCCGTATGCCGGTACGTATGATCAGAGCTGGGTTGATAATACCTTTCCATTCCTGCCGCCTGACTTTAAAGATATGTATTATCAGGCTGCTCCGTTGGATCAGCAGATTCCTTATCTTCGTGGCGGAGAAGAAGTGATGCTGGTCAACCTGACGCCGCAAGGACGAACCGGATTTGTACTGCCAACGATTGAAGTGCCCGTCGTCTTTTTCCCCAAGAAAGGCGAGCGTCATGAAATGCAAGCGCAGATGGATACCCTGGTGATTGAACCGGACAAGAACCTGTTTACTATGACTTGGCGTGCCTGTCTGCCGCTCAAGAAAAATATGTTTGAAATCCCGCAAGTATTGGTGGGTAAAATGTCCCGTGGCTGGTGGCGTGCACGTGAGCTGGGTAAAACTTATTATCCTTCGCTGGAACATCTAGCACAGTCGAAGAAGGCTGAAACCGAAGATGAGTGATTAATGGCGACATCAAAGATTCATTTAGGAATGTCATCCCCGCGAAGGCGGGGATCCAGTAAGGTCGACGGTCTGGATGCCCGCTTTTGCGGGCATGACGAATTACTGGAAGTATCCCAATGATTTTATAGAAAGCAATGCCATGATTTCAGACACGGAAATTAGAATAAAAGGAATACAAATTCTTGCTCAATATCTTGGCGATGTTGAGGCGGAGTGATTCATTGCGCTCATCCAAAGAGAACCGTTTGATTATACAAAATGGCATCAGGCGTTGGAGGAACCGCGCACCCTTGAAGATCTGAGCCGCAGTGCGATGGCTTTGCGCAATAAGGATGCCGAATAAATTGATTTCAAATTGCTGGTAAACAAAGAGAAAAAAAGAGTGAGTAGCTTCCCCTTAGCCATCACAGCAACCGGCATGGTAACCGGTGTCGGCTTAAGCGCCCCGGCATCCTGTGCAGCGATTCGTTGTGCCATCGACAATTTTCAGGAAACCCGCTTTATGGATAGCGGCGGGGAATGGATCATGGGGTGCGAAGTGCCATTGGAGCAACCGTGGCGGGGGAGAACCAAACTGATCAAAATGGCCACTGCCGCAATTCAAGAATGCCTTTCTGGCAATCAAAAAATTGTTCCAGAAGCAACACCATTACTGCTGTGTTTATCGGAAAAAGAACGTCCCGGCCGGGTGTTTGACGATGACAATCAATTCTTTCTCGATTTGCAAGAGGAGTTGCAACTGCAATTTCACCCGAAATCGCGCATCATCGCGCAAGGCCATGTGTCGATTGCTGTTGCGCTTAAGCACGCACGCAAATTGATTCAGGAATTGAAAGTTTCGCATGTGCTGATCGCCGCGACTGACAGCCTGCTGATTGGACAAACGCTCGCGTATTTTGAAGATAAGGAGCGGTTGTTAACCAGTCAAAATTCGAATGGTTTTATACCGGGTGAGGGGGCTGCGGCTTTGCTGGTTGAACCGGTTACTGCAAATCATGAAAAGAGACTGGTTTGCACGGGGCTGGGGTTTGGGGTTGAGCCAGCACCTATCGATTCGGATGAGCCGTTACGGGCGGATGGGTTGACGGCGGCGATTAGGGATTCGTTGGATGATGCGAGGCATGGTGAAAGCTTGCTGGAATTCAAAATCACCGATATCGCCGGGGAACAATATCATTTCAAAGAAGCCAGTTTGGCATTTAGCCGTTTGGATCGAACCAAGCGGCAGGAATTTGATATCTGGCATCCGGCGGATTGTGTTGGTGAAGCGGGCGCTGTGATCGGTTTGGTGATGATTGCGGTTCTGAAAGCAGCTTGCGAAAAAGCTTATGCCAAGGGCAATCATATCCTGGCGCATGTGGGGAATGATGATGGTAAGCGGGCTTCGATGATTTTTGCTTGGGCAACGAGTGAGAGTTAGTCATGGCGAATGAAGTTTATGCGAATGGCATGGAATTGGCGTGCAAAGCAGGTGCGGGAAAAACCATTTGCGCAATGCCGGATGTCTGTTTTACACCGCCTGAGAATCCAGCGACACCCCCAGGGGTTCCAGTTCCTTATCCCAATACCGGTTTTGCTTCCGATACCACAGAGGGAAGTAAAACAGTGCAGATCTCTGGCAAAGAGATTATGTTGAAAAACAAATCTTACTTTAAGAAATCAACCGGCGATGAAGCGGGTTGTGCGGCAAAAAAAGGAGTGATCACTAGTACCAATACGGGTAAGGTTTATTTCGTCAAGTGGTCGATGGATGTTAAGTTTGAGGGGGAGAATGTTGATCGTCATCTTGATATGACGACAAATAACCATGGCAGTCCACTGGCAAATGAAGCGGCGCCTTGGCCCTTTGTAGATAATATGACAGTAGGTTGGACAAAAGAAGAGAAGGCTGCGTGTGCGGAAGATAAGCAAAAAGAGAAAGAAGCTTGCAAAGGCTATAAACCTTATAAGAAGAATGGGAAAGATGTTTGTGTGGAAGCTGGTCTGTCAAGTAGTTTTACAAGGGGAAAAGGAGCGACAACTATAAGAGCGAAATCAGCAAGTGCTGATTCTTGCTCAGCTGCCAGACGCTGTAGATTATTACCTTTTAATGCAACACCTAGGGATGGTATTAGTGGGTGCTGTCCAGCTCAAACACCTGATCATTTAGTACCTAAAAGTTCTTTTTTTAAAAAATCTGTTTCTCATGGCGCACGTATACCAGGATGGGGAAAATATGAAATAGATGCGGCTCCTTGCATGTGTCTGGAAGGAGGCAGTTGCTCAGGGAGTCATGGTTTGCGCTCAGCTCATCATAAAGCTTTTAGTAAAGTTGAAAACGGAACCTTTGTTTCATTTGACGATGAAGTAAAACATTGTGCTGCTGGCGCTAAAGCGGTTGCACCTCAATGTAATCAGAAATGTATTGAGGCGCAATTGAAAGAAAGCCATAAAGGGATGGGAGATGCTTCGAAACCTGTCAAACATTCATCTTCAGGTAAAAATTTTACTGATAACACTGATGCTCTAATGGCGAAGATTAAAGAAATGTTACCAAGGCCACTAAAATCTTCTAGATAATCAAACTTATAATTTTATGAAAAGTCAATTTGTTTCTGCACGTGAATTAGTTAGAGCCTCTGCTAGATTTCATGATTTAGTTTATATTATTAGCAAAGGTAAGGCATTATTAGCACAAGATATTGCTCATACAAGTTTAATAGCAGTAGATGAAGGGGAATGGGCAAGTGCTTTTGATACGGATTGGGATTCAACAGCCATCGCAGTTGCTAGATTACCAAGCGAAAAGGTTGTAGTAATTGGTGAAGATGGTGATGTTTTAACGTACGTAGGTGGTAATTCAAACTTTGAAAAAATTCTGCCCGAGCCGGTCATGATTCGTAATGCAAATGAGATTAAAGGTTTCGTTTATGCATGTGGAATGAAACGGCAAGTATATAAAAGAATAGATGAAGAAAAATGGATAGATCTGAGCGCGCCTTCTCCAGATTCTAGTGAGAAAGCCGGCTTTGAAGCAATTGGCGGTTACTCAGCAGATGAAATCTATGCAGTTGGATGGAGGGGGGAGATTTGGGGGTTTGATGGAAAAAAATGGGAAAATAAAGCTAGCCCAACCAATAAAATACTTACCTCTATTTGCTGCACCCCAAAAGGAGAGTGCTATATTTGCGGCCAACAAGGGGTAGTGATTAAAGGTCGAAAAGATGAATGGGAAATAATTAATCGAGAAAGTGATATAAATATTGATTTCTGGGATCTGTGCTGGTTTCAGGACAGACTTTATATTGCATCTATGAATAATTTATATGTATTAGAAAATAACGAACTGATTGATGTTGATTTTGGTGGAATCGAACCACCTTCTTGCTTCAGTTTGACAACAAGTGAAGGCATATTGTGGTCTGTTGGTAATAGTGATGTGGTTTCATTCGATGGAACTTCTTGGAAAAGCTACGAATAACTCGAGGCACCGATCTACCGTTGTGTTTTGTAAAATGAGAGCCACATTCGACTTGCAAGTGCACCACGCGCTATCCTAAACATCTCGTAGGGTGTTTTGTAATTTAAACATTTTCTGGGGCGATTGCGAAACGGGGTCATGCGAAACGGGGTCAGGTCGCGAAAGAAGAATGTTAATTGATGGGCAGACTCGATTGATTCGTGACAGATAAAAGAGTTTGCTTTGTCTGTGATAATCTTGAGATTGTCAGAATACTAAGGGTAAGAAAATGGGTTTAACATACGCAAAGCTCAAATTAACGAACCTTTTTAGTCACCAAGTTGTGGAGATTAATGCATTGGTCGATATAGGGGCGACTTTTATGTGTGTCACCGAGGAAATCGCTTTGCAGCTTGGTTTTGATATTACTGAAGTCGGTCGGCAAATGGTTACTCTCGCAGATGGGCACCAACTTAAGGTGCCGAAAATCGCTCCAATAGAAATAGCGTTTGAGAATCGCACTTATGTAACCGAGGCGGTTGTGTTGGGCAATGAGCCACTACTGGGTGTCATTCCTTTGGAGGCAATGGATTTGATTGTTGATCCTCGCCAGCAGTCTTTGATTGTGAACCCTCAGCATCCCAATTGCCCCGTGGCTTTGGCGAAGTAACCAACGAACTATACGGCGGATAACTGGTAGGATGGTTTCGTGCTAGCAAGCCACCATGATTTGTGCACAGGTGCTGAATTTGTTGGCAGATTGTCGCTGCACCCCGAATTACCTACGCAACTTGCTAATTTTTGAGTTACAACATTGCCCAATATCATCGCATCTAAATGTTAGCATCCTTGATATTGATCGGTTTGGATAAGGAATGATGTTTTTTACATTGGCCTATCTCAATGATCATGTTAAGATTTGTTCATGTCTACTATTACCTTTGATACGCATAAATTTATTCGTCGCCTGAAGGAAGCTGGTATTTCAGAAGAACAGGCAGAAGCGATTGCAGAAGCATTTCGTGATGCTAATCTGGAAGCTGAGATTGCGACAAAGACTGATCTGCGGGAACTTGAATATCGGCTTATTATTAAACTTGGCGCGATGATCGTGGTAGCGATTAGTATTGTAGCTACACTCGTTAAATTACTTTAATTTCAGTATGAAAGAATTACTTAAAGTCATTATATTTATTGGGTTTGTTGTTAGCATCACATCTGGTTGTGCGGTTAATCGTGCAACCAGCAATGTTGATTCAACGACTAATCTAGCTGCACTGAGAACCATGCATGTTAAGAAGAATCCTACCGATGAAAAAGACATTGACGTGTTGATTGCTGATAAGTTACGCAGTAAAGGTGTTGCCGTCACTACCGGATCAGAAGCGCCGCCGAGTAGTGTCGATGCGACTGTGACTTACATTGATAAATGGATGTGGGATATTACGATGTACATGCTCGAATTGACCATTACCATTCGCGATCCCAAAACAGATTTTCCGTTGGCTACTGGTAATTCTTTTCATACTTCGCTAACGCGCCTTACTCCTACCGAGATGGTCAATGAAGTAATCGATAATATTTATAAAGGTACTAATAAATAATATGTTTAGTTCAATTTTCCGATATAGCATTCTTCTCGCTATAACAGCATTTATTCTCATTTTAACTGGCTGCTCATCACCAGCGAAACGTGAGGCCATGACTCCGCAGGGAGTTGTCACCAGCAAAAATCACCCTTACAGTTTAAGTGTCCAGACTAGCGGCGGCTCAGAAACTGGCGCGATGGACAGCAGTAATATCTCCGATGCGGATCTAAAAGCTGCCATTGAGGATGCAGTTGTTCAGAGCAAATTATTCACGAGTATTATTCAGGGTGCTGGCGGCGATTACCAACTGAGTGTCCGAGTTATCAACTTGTCTAAACCGGTTTTTGGGGCAGCTTTCACCGTTGAAATGGAAACGGCTTGGTCATTGATCAAAACAGCAGACAACAGTGTCGTGATGCGTAAATCCGTAAAAGCCAGTGGGAAAGCAACCATGGGTGACGCCTTTGTGGCAGTAACGCGTATTCGCTTGGCTGTCGAAAATGCCGCTCGTGAGAACATCAGTCAAGGTTTGAAGGCAATTGCCGAATTGAATCTATAGATTTTGCACACAATACGGTTGTACCCTGGATAATCTGATCGGATGGGGGCAATGGATTTGCCTCGTCAGCTCTTCCACGACATCTCGGATATACTGTTTCCGCCTCCGACGATTGAACCCCGGCGTCGCCCGTTCCCCAAGCGTCGAATAAGACCATATCCCAGATAATTTGTATGAGAGAGAACCCAATGGGCCTCACTGTATGGAGAATTTCTCTTTCATATTGACGTTTGGATGGTATTGCCAGATTATTTGCATTGCATTTGGGGGCAATGATTTTTTTCTATCCGCTGGAAATCGATTAAGGGCACTTCTAAAAATCCAAATTTCGTCACAACACTTTGTTGCTCACAAAAAATGTTTCCTTACATATCANNTTATATGCTGCGTCACCATTTTTTGCTCGCGCCTCGTTTTGTTTGGAACTTTGAATTTTTAGAAGTGCCCTTAATTGCAGTGGCAGAATGAAACAAGATCAATATTCAATTCTATCGAGCAATTTATGTGATTTTCAGCACGTATACTTGCAGATTATTTATGCTATATTTACTTATAAGTGATTGATAGTATTTAAGATTAATTGATGTAAAAATTTGATTGATACGCATAGCGAGCTGCTTTAATAGAGGAACGTTCAATGTCTAAATTACAACTAACAAATTCGGTAGGGATTAATGGGATAAATCGCTATGCGGATGTTCTGGCGCTTCAGAAGGCATTTAACCAACGAATTAAATCTATTTTTTTGACAAAGCCATTGAAAGAGGATGGTAATTTAGGACCCAGTCCTGAGAAATCAGAAACTGTGGCAGCGATTATTACGTTTCAAAGAAAAGTTGTTGGTATAGCAAACCCTGATGGGAAGGTTGATGTGAATGGCCGTACACATAATAAAATAAATGAAATGCCAATTGATATCCAAAACTCTTCGGAGATTTTAACTTTTCCCGGAACAACATTTGTTCATGGAAAAACTAAGATGACTCTTTCAGAATGTACTGCTACATTACCTGATGAAATGAGAGCCGATTTTAAATCAAGAATTATTTATATCATCACTGAAATGCATAAATTAGGTTTTGCGTTTGGCGCACCCAAAAAATATGATGCAGGCTATCGCACTTTTCAGGATCAATTTCTAATACCTCCTGGCAAAACCAATGCTGGGCCGGGAGAATCATTTCATAATTACGGTCTGGCCGCAGATTTGGGCGTCTTAAACTGGGTTGATAAAGAGGGCAAGAATTATCCAGACTTTTGGTTGGGAACAATGGATAAAATGGCTGAGTACAGGGGTTTTTCTGCGAAAATATGGGCGAAAAGGAATTCGCTTGGTGGGGCCAATGTACACAGTCTTTCATGGGAGATTATCCACTTACAAGGCGTATCAGCCCAAACAAGTGGGCCAGAAAATCTAGTTAAGTGCCTGAGCCAAGCGGCAGGCATAAGTGGTTTTAGTTATCAATATAATGATGGCAAGAAGTGCTATCAGTGTAAGGTGAGTAATACTGCTGCTTGGGTTGATATTGGTACTGCCAAAGCGATATGGTCAGGAGCAATTAAGAATGTAAGTGCTACAGATAAAGTGGTAATTGCTGATCATATGAAAAATGCTGAAAGTATTGCGAAAACGATCTTACTGTGAACATAAGGAAATTTATTATCTTATCAATGAATCCTATTTTATTGATTGTATGCTGTTTCTTTCTATCTTCATATTTATGGGCAGATAATGGAAGTGATATTCAATTGATTAACAAAAAAGTTGCTGATATTGAGAAAAATAAGCGGCAATTAAATTACCTCGAGGTGGCGATTCATTCTGAAGAAATCGAATCGGTGCCGCCAATTGCTCGTTTTTATTATTCGTTAAAAACGGAGAATCTCTTGATATTACAGGTGGATGTAGGGCATGAAATTTTCCTGAACAGATTTACCTATTATTTTGATAATGATGTCCTTATTAAATATGTAAAAGAATCACTTAATCATCCTGATGCGCCACCTAAAGAGGCTGTTATATATAACGACAGTGGATTGGTGTTATGGAAAAATACAAATGAGCCTTTATTGGATAGCCGTCAAATACAAAATCTATTTATGCTCAATATGAATGCTTTAAAAAGTTTCAGCAGATACTAGAAGCTAGGATTGCTAATAATCGGATATGGCATTTAAATTTGAAAATTTTTGAACAAGAATAAGGATAATACATGCCTGGTTCGAAAACTCCTGGGTCCTGGGGCATAATTTCCTGTAGTAATACAATTAATGACGGCACGTCCGCATTAATTCCCTCACCACTAACTGGACCTGTTGATATCACAGAAAAGTCTTGTGCCAGTGAAACTAATAGTCTTAGTGCAGAAGAGCACTTGTTAGCAGCAGTAATCTTTGGAGAGAGCTCTGGTGCGAATGTCTTTGAAGAAATGGCTGGTATCGGTGCAGTTCTCGTCAAGCAAGCGAAAGCACGAGGATATAACACGGTTTTGTCATTTCTAGAAAGCTCAGAAGCAAAAAAATTTACTCTCGTATTGGTTGACGGCAATACACGCTTTAAGCAAATGAAAGAAGCGAAGATTGTTGATATTAATAATATGCCTGGTTTCGCGTTGGCTGTTAAAGCAGCACGTCACGCTATCA
>CXWL01020931.1_pt2 | contig 10424 bp, 16 predicted proteins | sample 590931 | NCBI WGS metagenome assembly CXWL01 (sample SAMEA3498368, study PRJEB10139) | groundwater metagenome | biome: water well; material: biofilm material | place: Germany | collected 2015-04-27
CGTTGAAATGGAAGTATTTACGAGTGGTTGCGAAGGGTAAGCGATTTGATGAAGCGTGGGATGTGAAGCGCTTACGAGTTGGAATTGTGGGGTTGGGAATTGTCCGCCCTTCTTCTCAATCTTGGAGGTTGGCTTAGCGGTGAGGTGGGTATCGGTTAGAGTTTTTGTTGCGTGTGTACGAGAGACTGGTTCTGCTCTGCAGGTTCTGCATTCTCACCGGAAGCATCGATGGCCTGGCCGCGTTGGTCTTTGACGTAGACACTACCCTTCAAGGCCTTGGCGCGCTTTTTCAATTCCGAGGCAATCTTACTCACGTCACCGGGGTGGGCGATGGGGCATCGCTCGTTGGTCACGACGGCGATTGAGAGACTCATCATGGGAAATTGTTCTTTGTTGCCTCGACGGTCGACGGAGTCGATGTAGCCCTTGAGGCGATCGTCGCGGTCGTAGAAGTCAGGAATGACCAAATCGAAGCGTTTGATGACGGTCTGGCAGATGGCGTCGGTCTTGTCCGGGCGGCTCATGAACACAAAGTCGTCTCCCCCGACATGGCCGACGAACCCTTCTGTGCCGGCGATTTCTCCCACCACGGTGGTGAGGATGCGGCAGGCGACGATGAGGACTTCATCTCCTCGGCCATAGCCGTAGCGATCGTTGAAGGATTTAAAATTGTCGATATCGACGTAGGCCAGCGCGAAGGGCTGTGCGCTTTGAATTCTGGCGGTGGTTTCGAGCAGGATCGTCGTGTTGCCGGGCAGGCGGGTGAGGGGATTCGCATCGAGCGAACGGGTCAGGCGGCTGAGGCAGAGCCGCGCGCGGTGCACTACGTCTTCCGGGCGGTAGGGGATCGTGATGAAATCGTCGACTCCCAAGGCGCCCCAATCGATATCGTTGAGCCGGCTGTCCCGGACGAAGACGATCAGGGGCAAGCGCCCCAGAAAGGCATCGTGTTTTAGATTTCGCGCGAGGGTTTCCACTGAATGGCCTCCGGCTCCTTCTGTCGCCAGGATGAGGCAAGGGGGGTCGTGAACGAGTTCGTGCAGCGCGAGATCCGGCAGGTTGCCTTCCATCACCTGGAAGCCGGCTTTTTCCAGCGCTGAGGTCAAGGCCAGGATGGAGGCGAGTTCATTGTGGAGGAGAAGAATCCGCTGTCCTGCTGTGGAGGAGTTCATAGGTAATCGTCGATGGTGGCGAACTCGTTCGATGCCTTGACGAGGGACTCCGCCAGCGTCTGCTCGTCGAGGCCCACCATGTCCCAGGCTGGTTTCGACAGCGGCGGGATAAGGTCGTCCCCCGGGTTGCCGCACGCCAGGCCTTTGACCAGAATATCGGCCACATGCACGATGGCCGTTTGCAGGGAGGCTTCGTTGGCGAGCGAGGGGGCATGGTGGTAGAGGATCGGCTCGCGGAGCGCGACCGGCAAGTGCCACGCGTTGGCCAGGCAGCCGCCGATGTCTGCATGTGAGAGGCCGGTGATTTCCTGCTCCACCTCGAAGAGTGAGCGGTCGCCTCCGGTTGTTACGGAAGCCTTGATGCTGTTTCCCACCTCCGGCCATTTGACGTAGAGAACGACTTTCCCAATATCGTGCAGCAGGCCAGCGACGAAGAGTTCTTCGGGGTTCTTGATCTCGAGTCTGGTTGCCAGGAGATTGGCGGTGATCGCGACTCCCAGGGAGTGCCGCCACAACTGATCCATGCCGGCGTCTTTCATGAGACTGAGCGCCGAGGCGCAGAGGGTGAGGCCCTTCACGACGTTGAACCCCAGAACGATGACGGCATGGGCGACCGACCCGATGCGGGAGGGAAACCCATAAAATGGTGAGTTGGCGAGGCGGAGGACTTTGGCCGCGAGGACCTGATCCTTTTCGATGATGGCTCCGATCTCCTCGGTCGACACGGTTGGGCGGCCGATCATGGCGGCGAGTCTCTGCACGACGTGGGGGAGTGTCGGAAGGTCTCCGAGTTTCTCGATCCGGTTGCGCAGGTCTGTCGGATTGAATGTGGTCATGCTGTTGCAGGCCCCTCTGTGACCGGCGCTATGCTATGGGTGGCATGCAAGTGCTTGCGCAGCGTCTGGAGGATCAATTGCTGAGTAGGATCCTGGGCGACATGCCGGAATCGATGATCGAGTTTGGTTTCCAGTTCGGTCAGTGTTTTTCCGCTTGAGTCTCCTGCGTCGCCTTCCACATCTACAGAGGTCAGCCCCATCCGTTGGAGCCGCTCGATCATGGGCGCGCCGAGTACGGTTCCGGCAGCCACGATGGGAAGTCCGTTGGCATTCATGACGGGCTTCACCAGAACCATGTCCGGCAAGAGTTCTTCGATCGCCACTCGTTTCATGGTTTGGATTCCCGGAAGATCTGCTTACGCGCCAGTCAGTTTCCCACTCATCTGAACAGGAGGAATGAGCAGGGGAATCTGTCGCTCGTCCAATTCCTATCGGACAATCGGCAACATTCCTAAAGGTTCCTCTTCCTTCATCACCGTTGATGGGTTCCGGAGATCCTGGGGATTCTTGGGTGTCGAGTTGTTTGGAGACCGTTAGGTGGCGGACTTTTACCGGGAGGATGATCGGTCGGGAACAGTTCGGCCTTCTTCCAGGTCCTGGAGATCTGACCAGGCAGTGAGGTCGGTTCTGGAGGGATCGACGGCGTCTCTGAGCTTGTTGAAGTATTCCTGCTTCTCGGGCGTGCTCGGTCCGCGATTCAGCATCATCCGGTTCCATGCTTCCAACTCGGCTGGAGGATGCGCCTTCGCCGTCCGGGTGAACCATTTCACCACTGCCTCATCTGATGGATTGGCTTTGACTGCTGCGGTGAACTGATCGGCCGTGATCCCGGCGAATTCCATGAGCCGGTCGTCCATGGGGCAGGGGTAGATGTATTCGCCTTCGGTGCCGGCCAGCACGGCGCGGCACTTGTCGATCATGCGCGTGAGATGGACATAACCCACCATCTTCACGTTCATGCTGCGAGGAAATGAGCTTCGTAGGTCCATCAAATTCCAGTTGAAATCCCCCTTACCGCCCCCTCTCCCCATGCTGGGGAGAGGGGGGAGAGAGAGAATCTTAGATCAGTTTGTGATTCGTGAACGTCAAGTTCTTTACGATCACTTCGCCGTTTTCGTAGGTAATGATGCGGCGGGTGGCAGGCAAATCCGATGATCCGATGCGCACATGGGAGTCGGTAAAGCTTTCTACGTTGTTCAGCTTACCATCGGTGGGTGAATAGTAGTACACGCAATACTTCGTCGTCAGGTTCTTCTGGTCTTGGGTGACGGAGCTTTCTTCGACGTTGATCGTAAAGGCGAAGGGGGTCATGCCGGGATGCGCCATCGTGCGATTGATCTGGGTAATGCGGTCGTCTTTGACGCGATAGAACGAGTTCGACCCATGAATGATCAGTTTCGTCCCGAATGGGTGCCCGTCTTCCTCCATCGTCAATGAATATTTGCCGTCCGATTCCTCGAAGGTTCGCGGACCACGGTGCACCGCGATCATGCCGAGCTGTTCCTGTGCCCACTTCTGCACGTCGGCATCTCCCAGTTGAACCGACACTTCACGAGGGCCTTTCACCATGACTGGTCCACTGGTCTCTTTTCCGTTCACGTTCACCGTCAGATCTGCGGTGAATCCCTTAAAGTCCTTCTGCCATCGCGCGGTGTTGTCGAAGGCGCGGCGAAGCAACTCACGGGCCTTCGGATCGTCGGCGACGGTGGGCTGATCTTGTTTTTGATGTTCCATTGGGTAGTCTCCTTTGTGAATCGAGTTGTAAGTAAGTGGTGCATTATACGCTTGTGGGAAAACGTGCCACAAGCGTCAGCCAGTGCGAACGGCGGCTGGTTCATCTGGTTTCTTTGGTTTTTTCGTTTGTTTGGTTGGACTGGATGGAGCTCACCGCATCAGCCTACTCCGCCGAAGTGGCCACTGCGGCTACGAAGGCCGGAAGCTGAGGGGTATTCGGCGAAGGAGAATAAACCAGAGCAACCAGATGAATCAGACAAACCGGGTTCTGCCCGCCTGTCTCGCGAGGCTGCCATTTTGAAGCAATATAGGTGCTAGAAAACATTGAATATTTCGAGTATACTGGGCCGCCCATAGGCTTAATGCCTATGAAATGAAAGGATAGACATGGAACGACGTGCTGCTTCCCATACTGAAGAAGAAGAAATGAATCATCGCCGCCGGCTGCTGAATGCCGCAAAAAAAGGCGATCAGAAGGCCATCGGTAAGCTCTTGGAGCTTTATCAGGTGAAGATCTACAGTGGCGAGATGGTGACGAAAATGAATAAGACATCTGCCACACATAAACTTCAGGCCCAGCTGGCGGAGGGGAAACCTGTAAAAGGCGGGTCGGGGGGGCACGGCAAGAAGTCTGCGTCAGTGAAGGGTTCTTCAATAAAACGCGCGCCTGTGAAAGCTACAGTGCGACCTGCTGCTCCGAAAGAAAAGCCGAAACCGAAGCCCGCACCTAAACCAGCGAAAGCCGCTAAAAAGAAACACAAGAAGTAGCCAGGCTGCGATTAGTCTCCTCCGCCGAATACTCAGAAGTGTCCGGCCTGCGCCGCGGCTACGTCGGCGGAGTAGCCTCCTGCTTGGAGCATCATTGCACGGCCACTCGGAGCCCCCCTCCCGCCAGCTTTTCGGCGATCTCTTCTGCTTGTGCGAGTGTGCCCGCGAACACGATGGCTTCCCCATCGTGGTCGATCTTCCAGGCGAGCTCAAAGGCTTTGGTGGAATTCATGCCGGGGATGTATTGACAAAAGAGCGCAATGACTTGTTCGTAGGTATGACAGTCACAGTTGAACACGATGACACGCGCGTCGATCCCAGCACTGGTATCGACGCTGGTGGTTTCTGTCGGGACAGGGGGTGCGAAAGGAGTTTTTGTGCCGGCCATGGGGGTGAATTCTATCAGACTTGAGTGTAACTTTTAATAGCCCGTACGAACGAGCAGATGATTGGTATTCGGCCAACTCTCTCTGGCGCAGGATTGCGCATAGAGCGCAAAGTGAGCAGGGGAATCTGTGACTGGTTGGAGTTGGTGTACGGATGCGAGGGTCTGAGTATAGACCAGTGACGCAGATGTCTTCACGAGGGCCAGTCCATATTCAAAGGCATATCCCTCTTCAAGGGTGAGATTGTTCCTGCATAATCTTCTGACCTGAGTGAGGTCATAGTTCTGCAAACTGAATGAATGGTCCATGAGGCGCAGGAGGGCGGCTGGGCCCGGTACGAGGCTGTCGCCAATTCGAAGACCATGGGAAGGCTCGAACAATCCACGTTGGAGCCGTCGGTTCCGGCACAATGCCGCGTGAAATATTTTACGCCATAGGGGATCCTGCAGGTCGCGATCCACGGCGGCTGCCACAGCAGGCCGAAGTGGCCCACTCACGTCATAGCCCTTGACGAGGCGGCCCGATGCAATGAGCTCGGGAAAGCCCATGCCCATTCGGTCTTGGAATGCCGTGACCCCTGACATGGGGGTCAATTGCAATGCCATGAAGTCGCGAAAATGGACTGTGGCGAACCGTGCCAGGAGGCGAGTCAGGGTGTCCGGGTGAGACAAATGAAAGGGGTAGAACAGAGCGTGGGGTGGTCCGGGTTGTTTCATCGACAAAGTTTCATGGTCATTGCTAGCAGGATGCTGCCCCCCCGCCAGCTTCGTTCTCACCTCGAAAGCATCCTCAAACTAGCCGACGTGGCGAACAAGCTGTCTTGGTAGCTTGGGGTGGGCGGGTGAGAAGTGCTTCGCCTCCGGTGCTTTCATCGGCTGCAGCCTTGCCTGCGGAATGGCGCGTCTTGGCGCGCCNNTCCATGTCGATGACTTCCGTGGCCTCCCACAGATTTTTCCTCTCAGCATCCGCCAGTTCCTTCACCCGATCCTCGTCCGTTTCTTCTCCGAACTGAGCCGCTTGTGTCGGCACCGCCATTTCCTTCTCGGACGGAGACGAATTTGCCGTTGGCTGCGGCTGCTGCCGTCTTCGTTTCTTGGCCGGATCCATATTGACGGGCATGGCGACTCCGAAGTGATGGGTATTCAGTGTCCATCCGACCGAAGGATAAAGTCAACCGAGCCGCCGGGATCGTTAGTCAGAGAGGTTTGTTTGGTTTGTCTGGTTTCTTTGGTTCCTGATTCAACAAAATAAACCAGATCAACCAAATGAACCAAACAAACCAGTCAGCTGTTAGTACAACTGCCCGGCGATGGTATCAGCCTGAAGGAGCCCCCTTGCCGAGAGTCTACTGCGGTTCCCATCTTCTTCGATCAATCGTTGGGCGAGCAATTGAGCGGTGATTGTGGCATGTCCGTAATTCTCCGCATGCTGATGGAGATGGGGCGAAGGAATGCCGCGAATCAGGCGAAGCCCAAAAATGACGGCGTCGCGGAGTTGCTCTTTCTCTGAAAGCTTAGCGCCATCTTCGATAGGAAGCAGGTTTGCCGTAAGTGAAGCGTTATAGGCCGCGAGGTCGGCGATATTTCCGAATCTTGTCCCGCCCAGATAGGACTGTGCGCTCGGGCCTAATCCAAGGTATTCGCCATTGGTCCAATAGAGCAGGTTGTGCCGGCAGTCATAGCCGGGCTTGGCATAGTTCGATACTTCATACCGCTCATACCCGGCATCGCCGAGCATCCGTTGGGCTGCCTCGTCCATTTCAACCTGAAGACCTTCATCCGGTGCCGGGCTCTGTTGGCGTTGGATGTTGGAAGCGAGCTTCGTATCTTCTTCGACCGTGAGGGCATAGGCGGATAGGTGTGTCGGTTCCAGCGTCAGACAGTGGGCCAATGTCCGTTGCCAACTCTCTAAGTTTTGGCCCGGGAGCCCATACATTACATCAAGATTGATATTGGTGAATCCGACGGCTCTGGCCTGGGTCACTGCTCTGACGGTTTCATGAACGGTCCCAGGCCGCCCGATACTGACCAAGTCGGTATCCTCCATCGATTCTGCGCCGAAGCTTATCCGGTTGACACCGGACTGACACAGCTGTTCGAGATCATGCTCGGAGACCGTGGAGGGGTGCGCTTCAACGGTGATCTCGCAGTCAGTAGCACAGGTAAGACGGGTACGAATTTCTGACAGGATCGTAGTCAGCTGAGCCGCGGGAAGAACGGTCGGCGTTCCTCCTCCGAAATATAAGGATAGGATAGGCCGGCCCGCTGAGATGTGTTGCTGCGCCGATAGTCCGATCTCACGAGTGAGGGAACGAACGAAGGCCGCTGCTCGGTCTTCGCGATAGATTTCAAGATAGAAAGCACAGAAGTCGCATCGCTGCCGACAGAAGGGGATATGGAGGTACAGACCAAGAGGAGGAGGTGTCATGACGACAGGCTGAATCCTTGTGGTTTGGAAAAATCCCTGGCGAGAACGATTTCAATTTCATCGGCCGGGGACTTCCCGCGATTGCGTACATGGGTCTGCCAGGACTTGTGCTGACGCAACGATTCGAACAGCACCTTGAGCAGATCCGGCTTGATGCGCCCTTCCCATTCGCTCACCCAGATTTGGTTGTCTACTTCGCCTTCGTAGTCGTCGGGAAACGAGGCCTCCAGGCTGAATCGAAGAGTAAAGGTTTTGTCTTCTTGGTACATATAACTCCTTGGAGCCTGCCCGATTGCGAAGTGATCGGTCCGCTCTTATAATGTCTCCCTGAACAAGGAGAACGATCCATGCCTATCTTCGAATATGTCTGCGGGGAATGCAATCATCGATTCGAGTTGTTGGTGTATGGCTCAACTGAGGCTGCCTGTCCTAAGTGCAACGCTACGAAGTTGGACAAACAAATCTCTTCGTTCGGGGTTGGGGGGACGGATGGCTGGGTACTGCCAGGCAACGGGGGAAGCTCCTGCGGAAGTTGCGGGGACCCGCGCGGTCCCGGTTCCTGCTCTACAAATTAGAGATGGACTCCGGCGACCAGGCTTTGCAACGCGCGATTGCCACGATCTCTCAGTCTGACCCGCTCACCAAATTACTTGAACAGGTCAAGCTTGGCCGGATGAAGCCTTCCGATGCCGGGTTGCGCGCCGTGACCGACTCGTGGCTAGGCACCTATAAAAAGGTTATCGAGACCGGTGGAATGACCAGGCAGGCCTTGCGCCGCATCGATCCATGTCCTCGTCTGGCCATGCTGATCGAATGCGGTGTGTTGACTGGTGAGCAGCAGGCAGTCGCTGCTCTCCGCCAGAGCTTTGAACGGGCCGTCGCTAACGCAACGGAGTGATCTCACCCCATCAGGATGCTGAAAAAGTCCGCCAGCGGCGTTCTCGCATCGCTCAGAGACTCAACGTACCGAAGCGTACGCCTCGCCTCTTCGCTCGCTGCGGCCTTGCTGGACAGCCTTTTTGAGCATCCTGAGCCATTGATGCCATCGTCGTCATTCTATGATATTCAAATGGTTTTTACGCATGAACCAAGTTTTTCCGCAGTCTGCTATGAGGGCTCTCTGGGTCATCACGGTTCTGTTCCTGACCCTAGGATCGGGTGGAGAGGGGTGGGCTGAAGACGCGCTCGGTACGAGACCTCTCCTGACGATCTCGCGCAAGGATCTTTCCACGGTTCTGCCTCCGGACTGCCATATCCTGATCGATCCTCACTCCATTGAGCAGTTTCTTAACGCACTGGATGGTAATCCTCCGGACTGGGGCATGGTCTATGGTCATGGACATCACGATTCCCAATTCGATGAGCGGTTATTCGCATTGAACCGGGCGCGTGACGCCAAGCGCGCAGGGAAGAGGGCGCTTGAGTGGACGGTGGTCTTTCTCTGGTCTGGAGAACTGTCTCGCTATGAGCCCACGGTGGGCGGGTTTAGTATCGCCATGGGACCGATCTTCACAGCCACCAAATGGGGCATGGTCCGATTCAAAGCCGAGGACATGCCGGGCAATCTGATAGTGATTCCCAATCCCGGCCAGCGTGAAGCGTTCCGACGCAAACTCAATAGCGGTGTGAAGATTGAAGTCGATGTCGCCATGACCGGCAGGCTTATTTCAGAAGAATCCATCGTTTATGATTTTTCGCATGACCAGGAAGGGCTCGGTATCATCATGCCGGTTGTGCGAGTCGAGCGGATCGATTATCTAGCCCGCAGTATTCAAGACATTTCGTCGCGAAATCGCTGAGCTGCGTCGCGAGAGCGCCGCTGAAGGTTCTCTATGTTCCCTCAGAAGAGCAAGGTAGGGGGTTTGAAAGATCGAACTGCGCCATATCGCCGAAGTTCGAACAGACCGGATGGGCAGTGCCTGCATTGGTTCCAGCCCGCACAATCTGCGTCGTATTGAAGCCTGCCTCTGCGGCTGCATCTAACTCCGCCTCGATGTCCGACAGAAAGAGAATGTTATTAGAGGAGAGAGCGAGTATCTGAGCAATGCGTCGATAGGAAGCCGTCTCTGTTTTTGCTCCTATGCTCGTATCGAAGAAGTTGGAAAACAGGCCTGTGAGATCGCCGTCGGTTGTATGTTCGACGAACAGACGTTGCGCCTGTTCAGATCCCGAAGAATACAGGGCTAGCAGGAGGCCGTTTCTCTGCCAACGGTTGAGCGCAGGAGCCACATCTTCATACAGACCGGGGGTAAAGGCGCCTGCTCGGTAGCCTTCATGCCAGATCATGCCTTGGATGGCCTTCAAACCCGGGTGTTTGCGGTCCTCTTCGATCCACCGACCGAGGATACCGGGGAGCTCTTCATAAGAGGGCCGTTGTCCAAGCTCCTGCGCCACGGTATCCAGACAGGCTTCCGCCCATTGACGAAGAGCCGGCGCATCCTGTTGCTCTCGCAGGAAGGCTGCTAATCGATGCGTTGCATAGGGGAATAGAACTTCGCGGACGAATGCCACCGAGATAATGGTCCCTTCGATATCCATGAGCACGCAGCGAATCATAGTCCGACGTTATCGATAGCGTTGTTCAATGCCGGATTCGGTGTACTGGGGCACCCAGCCGGCCTGGTTGGTGAACACTCTGATCGCGCAGACGTTGGGCTGGTTGCCGAGATCGAACCAATGTTTCGTGTCGGCGGGAACAGAGACCAGATCCCCTTGCTCGCAGAGCAAGGCGAATACCTCATCCTGTACGCCTTCCTTATGGAACCAGAACTGTCCTTGCCCCTCGACAAAATAGCGGATCTCGTCTTCTGAATGGGTGTGCTCCCGTAGAAATTTTTCCCGGATGGCGGGGAGATTCGGCGTGTGGGGCGTGACTCGTACGACATCCGAAGTCCGATACCCATGTTTCTCCATAAAGGGCGTGAGCCACTGATCGTGGGCTGCCAGCACTTGTGCGTCGGTCGCGTCACTCGGAAGGCCGGTGTCTGTTGGCCATCGTTGGTAGAAGATTCCGCGCTGGTCGAGAAACAGGCTGATCTCCTGCTCATCGGCGAGCAGCATATTCTTGTCAGGCATTCGCAGGGTAGCCATGGCTTCGTACC
>CXWL01010793.1_pt1 | contig 10423 bp, 9 predicted proteins | sample 590931 | NCBI WGS metagenome assembly CXWL01 (sample SAMEA3498368, study PRJEB10139) | groundwater metagenome | biome: water well; material: biofilm material | place: Germany | collected 2015-04-27
TTCTGCACCGGGAATAGCGGCGCGTGTGGCATGAAGAATTTTCTGCTCGTCAAAATCAATTCCTACCCCCAGGCGCTGCGAACCCGGATCACGCGTTAACCACATGAGCAATTGCCCATCTCCGCACCCGACATCCAGAACGCGGCCGGTTTTGGGAACCGCCTCCAGAAACTTCTCAACTGGGCAGGTGAGGAACCGAATTACAACTCGCACACGAACTCCGAACGGGCAGGTCGAATACGCAGCCCAGAGCAGAGTAATATTTCGCCACGTCCGCATAACTCTTATTCTCCTCAGAGGATCAACAGTTCAAGATGCTGATCGACGACACCTTCAATAGCTGTCACTGTAGTCATGTGCAAGGACAAAAGAGAGCGTGCGCCTGTTTCATCGACCAAGTCCGCTCATTGCAGCGCAAGCACTACTTCGTGGCTCTGCGCATTCGCCCAGACAAAGCAGAGCTTCGAAATCTCATATTCGAATGCTAAACTCTATCACGTCACTGGAAATTAAGGCGCATGCTTGTTCGAAATTGCGCGACCGCTCAGACTGAACCACCAGCCTCACCGCGTAACCATTGCACGCAGACTCAACTATCCCCGATGATCCTGCGAAATCGCCCGTCAGCATTTCCCCTCAGAGGCACTCACAAATACTGCAACAGGGCCATCAAACGAGCACCTAATTCCGGACGGAGATCCCACTATTTATGAATTCGCGAGTGCCGCATATGAAACGAGTCTGATGTCATTAGATTCGATATACTCCCGGATCCCTGGATCGGTGAGCGCATCAAGTTCTTCCTGCCATCGATAGCCCCAGTGCGCGCGAGGGCTCTGAGGGTCGGCATACCCGGGGTGACACATGAGCTCACAGGTGCCAGTCTCAGGCAGATGCTGAAGAACCTTGAAAAGATTCTCCTTGGTCAGCTTGCCGCCAAACGCAAAGCCGACGAAATGATCCGGCTGCATCGCCCCGGGAATCGCCGCGATCGAGCATACGCAATTGAGCACAAAATGTTGCAACAGGCGAGACCAGTTCTCCAAATCACGAAACATGTACCCTTGCAGCCGCTCATGCGGGAAACGAATCGCGGGTATCGCATATTTCTTCGCAAGCTCCCCAACCACACGTCTGATGCCGGGCACCATATGAAGGTGCTGATGGCCATCCAGATGGCTGATCGTGACGCCCTGTTCCGCGACTCGTCCGATTTGAGCATCGAATTCGCGCCGCACATCATCCAGCGATATGCGTTGGGATAGATAGCGCTGCATGAAGACGCCGGGGTTGGCATGAAACCCCCCCTGGTCATTCAGCAAAGTGGGAATGTTGGCACCCCCTAAAACCGGACGTTCTTCAGTCAGCGTCAAATGAACGCCGACATCCAGCGTCGGCGTCGCACGAACTAGCTGAATGGCATGATCAAACGCCTCACCAGAGGCCATAACCGAAGCAGACGTCAGGATGCCGCGGCAATGTGCCTCGAGAATCCCCTCATTGACGCTCCGGGAAAGACCAAAATCGTCGGCATGCACAATTAGTCTGGGAGCTCGCACAGGTAGCGACCTTCCTTAGCCGACGGGCTGGTAACGCAACGGTTCTGAAAACGTCCAGAACTTGTTACCAAGGAAATTGATGACGGTCACGATGCCAAGGGTCGCGCACAGGACTGGGAGATAGGGCGCACCGAGGACATCGACGACGACCAGCAGAATCAGTGTGCTCACAGTGAAACTCAGCGCATTGACAAGGACAAAGCGGGGCAGTCGTGTCATGGCCGGTACTTTGGCCTCGAAGGTCCATAACCGGTTGAGATAAAAACTGTTCATCATTCCCGCGACGTAGCTAAACGTATTCGCAACCGCCGCATCGATCTTGTCAATACCGAATTCATTCAACGCATGGGTTAGCCACATGCCAATGTCACCGGTCGAATTCATGATCAGCGTGCCAAGTCTGAGCTGGCTATACAACAAGATGAATACGGTGAGACTAATGGCAAGGTTGAGGCAACCCACGATACTAAATTTGGCCAACTGCCTTGCACCTTGGTGCCGATGAAGCGATTCCAGTAAATAGCTCATTCGATTCGTTGTCCCCTTGCTTCCGAGTCAGTCAGCCCCGGGCGCCCCTTGATCGCCCCAACAGGTGTCAGGTGCTCACTGACAATGAAACGCGGGCGCTCCCGCACTTCGTCGAGAATCCGCCCCACATATTCCGCAAGAATCGCCAGAAACAAAAATAAGACACCAAACTGGAAGGAAATGATGGCCAGCGAGGACGCCCAACCGGGGACCGCATCCCCGTCCATCAACCTCCCAAGAATGGCGTATGCCACCCCCATAAACGCTATCATAGAAGAAGTCAGGCCCATCCCGATGCCGATCCGCAATGGCACCAATGAAAATGAGCTGACACCGTGCCAGGCAAATCGGATCATGCGCTTCAGCGTATATTTCGTGACGCCGCTGAAGCGAGGGCCGCAGTCGAAGGCCACTACGGCGCTCGGATAACCGACCCACTCGACGATTCCACGGAGAAATAGGCCGGCCTCCTTAAACTGGAGCATCTGATCCAATACCTGGCGATCCAGGAGGCGGAAGTCGGCCATGCCCCCCTGCATCTCAATTCCGCTCAAGTAGGAAAACAGCCGGTAATAGTATCGAGACGTCAGGCGCTTGAAGACGGGCGCATTATCCGGATCACGTCGCACCGTCTTGACGATCTTCTTTCCCTGACGCCATTCGTGAACGAGGGAGGGAATCACCTCCGGGGGATGCTGCAGATCGGCATCCATGGAGATGACGGCATTGCCGCGCGCATACGTGAGACCCGCGACGAGCGCATGCTGATGGCCGAAGTTTCTCGAAAGCCGGAGCCCTAGGACGCGATGATCCGTTTGATGCAAGCGCGCAATATCCGACCATGTGCCGTCCTTGCTTCCATCATCCACAAGGATGACCTCCCAGGACAGGTCGAGCCGAGACAACACTCCGACGAGCTCCGAATAGAGCTTGTCGAGATTTCCCTGCTCATTGTAGGCGGGAATCACAAGCGATAATGTAGGGCACGCACCCATGGCTCACCCTCTTTGAGAAACGGACCGAGCCGCTTCTCCAACCCGGAGGCCCTCAGTCCCCAACGCGTCGATTCTCTCATACTGGAAACACCGTCGCCATTAATCTGCGCTATCTCGCGCAGCCCGGCCGTCTCGTCCCACATCCCAAATCGAGAGGTATTGACGATCGTCGGGAGACAATCCGGCTACGAGGACTCGGCTTGACCAGACCGCTGAAGGAGCATTTCAATAGACGTACAGGCTATGTCCGTGAGGCTATGAACCGGAAGTCCTGGCGGAAACGGAACCGGCATGAAGCCGAATTTGTATCGGTAATCGGGACGGACAAACCAGCCACGCGCTACCGTGATCGCAAGTCCGGCTTTCCTCGCTGCCTGAGTCACTCGCCCGGTCGTCAACCAGGTCTTTCGTATCTGTCGAAAATCTTTCAGGAGACCGGCGCCTTGCTTGTAGAGATTACCGCTGGGACAGATCAGCTTCAGAAACACCGCTTCTGGCAACATCTGAATGTACGGAACATATGAAAAGAGCCCACTCCCGTTATGCTGGTGCCCACCAAACGGCGAGAAGAAGGGTGTATACGTTGCGTAGATACATCCCTTTGGGCTGAGCAATGTCGCGACTTTATAAAGCAATGCCTCTGGATCTCCACAGTGCTCTAGCACATCACGAATCAAAATAAAGTCGTACTTATCAGAGAACGAATACGAATAGACATCACCATGTGCGATCGTGCAATTGGGGATTGCCTTCGCCCGGCGAATCATCTCTTCATCGTAGTCGATTCCGAACCCATGAAAACGATATCGCTCAGCCAATCCGGCGAGAATCCCGCCTTCGCCGCACCCGATATCCAAAACGCGCTTCCCGTCAATCGATAATCGTTGCGCTCCAAGAAAGGCAGCGACCACTTCCCTTCCAAGAACACGTTCGTATTCGAAAAAGGAGTCGTACTGCCGCATACACCCTCCTACCTTTTCTGATACTTCTTCAGTTCAGTAGCACGGATGTGCACACGCTCGAGGGTCAATCAGACACGGAATAATCCCCTATGTCGTGTCTCTACAACCCGATTGAGGACCGACTCGGCGGACAGAGGAACGACTTCTCTCTGGCCAATTCATACGCGCGGATGGATGCCGAGGAACCTCAGGCAGGCTTATTCGCACCTGCCTCTTTTAAACAGAACGGTTCTACCGCAATCTTCCCATCCGGCCTTCGCTCTATCCACAGGAATCGATCAATCGGCCCCTTTCGCTCAACCAAGCGGCCGCCAAAATCTCCCTGTTTCGGAATTCTGCATTCCCCGCGAGTCCCAAACAGGAGACTCGCCTCCTCCGTATAAAAGGTAAGGGGTGGATTACCGCCATACCGGAATGCCCAGAATTTTTCCCGCTGAGCCACCGGCCAGTCTGCAGACAGACGCGCAGCCAACTCCCACTGTCGCGCCGGTCCAAACTTGCGCCATGGCATGCTGACCACGGCAACCGTCAGCCCTCCCCGGTCTGACACATGCGGACGAACCGCCGCACCCATGGCCGCCATCTCCTGCCGATCCTGGATAACCCGCCAGCCTTCGCTGAACGCGATATCCCCGGCCGCGCATCCCAAAAGGAAGACCAGAATAAACCAGAGCTTCCGGCGGACAAGACTGAGCCCCGTCAGAAGAAGTACCATCGCCATTACTGGAAGAAGGGCCGTCCCAAATCGAGCCGTTCCACCATCATCAGGATTCCAAGGCAATCGTCCACTATAAATGACCGGCAACAGACCGGCGACCATGGCGATCGCCAATAGAACGATCGATCCTCCCATCGACTGTGTTGAAATGTTGCTGGCCCGATGCGCCCGGGTTCCGGCGATCAACAGTATACCCACCACCGCGCCATAGAGCACAGCCAGAAGCCCCGACTTCGACGTCAACCGGACTTCACTTAACGACAAGGCCAGATTTCCGATTACTCCCTGCCAGATCGACTGCACCATCTTCACCACAAACATGACTCCCAGCTCTTTGGTAATGGGTGGATGCTTGTACATGATCCCTGTATTGGCACGCCACTCGGCCAAGAGGTAATAGGCGCCATAGGCGACACCGGCGACCACCGTCGACAGGAGAATGACACGGTACGTGCGTGAGCGCTCGCCCTCATTCGGATTGAGGATCGCGGGCAACAACAAGAGTGACGTCATAATGCCGACCACCGAAAATGCATATTCCATATAGAGGATAGCGAAACCGAGTAGCAGCTGACTCGCCATGAGCGATGTCCAACCGGCAGCATCACTCGTCCGAATGAAGCGCAAAAGGAGAAGATAGGCCGAGTATGCTAGGACAATGCTCAACAAACATCCCAATACGATATTGGCGAGCATAGTATGAAGTTGAAACCCAAACGGCGCGATGGCGACACATGCTGCGACCCATCCATAAGGAGCAAGGTTGGGCAGGAGATGCCGCCATAAGATGGCAGTAGCAAAAGCAAGTCCACCCCAGAGGAACGCATGCGCCGCATAGTTGAATAACCAGAAGGCATCTTCAGACAAGGACAGAACTGTCCATACATACCCCATTACTGGACGATCTGGGAGACCTGTGATGAAATCGGTTCCCTTTTCCTTGAAATAGAGCCAATTCCAGGCATCGTCGAAGATCGGGAAGGCCCCAATAGCGCCGATGGTCAGCGGCGCAAGCACCATAAGCAACGCCACAAGGGATGAAAGATTCCAGAATGGAGGCTGCCCGAGGTTTGCCGCATCGGAGGCTGCAGAGCCAGCTGCCGTGCGCCGTACCTCCTCAGCTATCCCGCTCATAGTTCTCCCCGCTTAAATGCCTCAGCCATATGTTCTGACGTTCGCGTGGCCAGCGCCGCAATCGTCAGCGTGGGGTTGACCGCTGCGCCCGTCACAAACACGCTGCCGTCCCCAATGAAGAGATTCGGCACGTCGTGCGTGCGGCACCAGGGGTCCACAACCGATGAGCGGGGATCTTTTCCCATTCGACAGGATCCCATGTAATGCAGGGATCTACCTGGGGTACCTTCCGGCTCACCGATTTCCGCCGCACCGGAGACCGTTAAGAGATCATGGAGATGTTGGTTCATAGCTGTGATCATGGCTCGATCATTCTCCCGTGGCTCATTTGTAATACGTGGAACCGGTAAGCCAAGGTGATCTTTTTCGTGAAGATCGAGTGTTACTGTATTCCTGATATCCGGTAATTGCTCCCCAATCGTCGCCAACCCCATTCGATGACCTGTCAGTCGTTTGACTTGTAGCTTATGCCGGCTCCCCCACCCCTGTTCACCAAGCGCAACCGCCAATGGCCACTGATATCCGTTATTGACTCCGGTCATCCACCCACGGGCAAAATTATTCCGCTTATCGGTTGCGTAGAAGTCTTGTAAGATACCGCCCTCCATTGGCCCCTTCCAAGGCTCAAGCCAATCCTGGAACACTCCTGCCATTCCCACGGTCAGATGCTCTGTGAAATACTTACCCACTAATCCGCTTGAATTTGCCAACCCGTCAGGGTATCGAGACGATTTACTCATCAACATCAACCGGGGAGTCTCTACCGCGTTCCCCGCGATAACAAATGCCCGTGCGGTGATTTCATGTTCTTGCCCTGCCGCATCAAGGTAGACCACGCTGCGGGCTTTTCGGTCGTCTCCCACAACTATTTCACGCGCCTGACAATGAGTTCGAATCTCCACACGCCCGGTCGCCTCGGCTTTGGGAACATAGGTCACATCGATACTGGACTTGGCTTTGACCTTGCACCCAAGCCCACAGACCCCAGCCCGTATACAGGCGGATCGCCCCCCCCAGCTCTGCGTTGGAATGGCTATGGCAGCTTGAACCAAATGCAGCCCTAATTTGGCCGCGCCTCGTTGTACCATCCGCGAAGGACAACCAAGCTTGTGGGCAGGAGTGGGAAACGGCTTGCTGCGCGGGGGATCGAACGGATTAGCCTCGGCTCCACTGGGCCCCGAGACTCCGAGTTCATATTCGACTTTGGTGTAATAGGGCTCCAAATCCTGGTAGGTCAACGGCCAGTCTTCCCCCACGCCATCCTCGGTGCGAGTCCTGAAATCCGACTCATGGAATCTTGGCGTAGAGGCCCAATAGGCCAAAGTGGATCCCCCCACTCCCTTGACCCGCCAATAATGAAATGGCCCTGATCCACCAGATGTATACACATCACGCCGGGGATCGTCTGGCTGAAAGACATTCCATTTAACGGCAAAGTCGCGTTGGTCCGTCGGATAATCCGTGGCCGGATTGTAGCGCTTCCCTACCTCCAACACCACGACAGAGAGGCCAGCTTCCCCCAATTCCTTGGCAGTCACCCCTCCCCCGGCTCCACAACCGATAATCACCACATCCACGTGCTCTTTTATCGGCTGCAAATTTGCCATCGCGCAGGACCTCCAAATCAGACCGTTGGGATCGCACACTTGTCGACCGAGCTGAAATATCCGAGCGGAAAAGGGAGGCCCTTCGTACCCCACCATGCCCAGGCAACCTGACTGCTGTAAAATTTCTCTTTTACGTCGCGCACAATAGATTGGCAGAAATCTGCGGCTTCAGGACTGACTCCGAGCCATCGATAGTAGTAGAGAAATTTGACCTTCCGCGAAGCCTTGCCCAGGATTGAAGCAGGCTCTTTCTCCATCACCAGTCTTGCTTCGTCAACCACACTGAACAGCTCAATCTGCTCCTTCGTGCCGAGAGCAGCAAAGGCACGCTGATACCGCCGCATCGCCATACCGTCGAATGCCGCCAAGCCTGTGCGATACATCGTTTGCCGCGGTGGGGCACCGGCTACCATTACGTCGAGCTGACCTGCGACATCCGCTTCCGCCGCGCCAGGGCCATTGCCGTCCGAGGGAATGATGACGGAGGCGAGCGCCTTAACCGTTGCGAGCTCAACCACCGTAAACCATTGCGTACCGGCTCGCGGGGCATCGGCCTTCCTCTTGGAGGAAGAATCCACGGGAACCGTCGGCTCTCCAAACGCCCTTGGGACAACCCTCCACCAAATTCCTACTCCAGTCACCGCGATGAGACCAGCGCCAAGATAGACGGCCTTCCTCATGAAGGCACGCCGATTCATTTTATTCTCCTTCGCCGAATACCCCGTAGCTTGCTACGGGGATGAAGGCGAGGGGAACCCNNGGGTAGTGGCTTCGGAGAATTTCGCAAGATACCCCGCAGCTTGCTGCGGGGAGCTTCATTCATCATGGCTATAGACCTACCCTATTCGATGAACCGATACTTGCTTCATGAAATTTTCTGTCGCACATCGCATTCCTCAAACCATCCGGCGTTCCGATATCAAGGCATAAACATCCCGCAAGCGGACACACTGAATACACAATTCACTTTGCAGGGGGCCTTGCAACACATGCCAGATGGACCATTCTAGGCGGCTGTCCACGATTCTCTCGGTATAACCTTGGCGTTCCTGGCTCTACTAATGCCTATTAAAGAACTACGTAAATACTGGCATCCACCCCGCATTCACTATTGACTGGGGCACGAGCGTGAGAATCGCCGACGACCCATTGACCATTCCACGATGACCACGAGTCCCTGCGGAAGCCGTCCCCCGATAGCTTGGCCAGCACCAGCGCTGCCACTGAGAAAGGCCCTACACCCCTACCCAGCCCATCAAGCCATTCTTACGGAATCAATACGGCCACGTGTAGCGCTGGCCGACAAGATCGGCGATCTTTAACCGAGAACCTTACGGGTCAAGAAGCGGCATATCCTCGCACATACGCGGACTTCTTTCTTGACCGTATTGTGCTTTAGGCTTTACTGACATCCTGCCTCTCGGCCAACAATCGTCGCGTCTTTTTTGATCGTGCGTCAACCTGTAAGTCGTCTGACACAGTGACTTTCAGGGGATTCTTGTACCTGTCTAGCCTCGCCTTACAGTGAGCTCTCAGTCTTCTCAGAAACTCCTCGACTGGTTCCTGCCTGGCCAACTTCACCTTTGCACACACGATGCTCCCGAGTATCTGGTTCTTCTCGCCATACACCGTTGCGTCAGCCACCCCGTCCAACTCGCATATGACCTCTTCAACTTCTGCCGGATAAACCTTTTGCCCGCCAACATTGATGATGTCGGACGTTCTCCCGAGAATTCTTAGGCTATCGCCATTTTGCTCAACCGCATCTCCTGTAATAAACCATCCATCAGAGGTAAATGGGCTCGGCGCGTTGAGATATCCCACCATGGCGGAATCGCACTTAATCTGCAAAATTCCGTCTACCACCCTCCACGCATAGCCTTCCCCGCCAATCTTCACCCAAAGCGAATCTTGCTTTTCCGACTTCGAACGCATGGTCCCAATCTCTGTTGCTCCGTATTTCTGCAGCAATGTAACACCGGGAAACACAGCTGCACATTTTCTCAATGTACTAGCAGGCATCACCTCCGCTCCATATGTAATATATCGAAGGGATCGCAGATCAAACTCTGCGTAGGCTTCGCTAAGGAGTATGAGATTAAGGAAAGACGGAGAAACTGGAAGCACCTGAACTTGATGCTTTTCGATTGCTTGGCAGACGGGCCCTGGCAACCGAGAGCCGGGAACCACCAATGTGCTTCCGTTGGACAAAACGTATAGCAAGGTATCGAATCCACCAATGTGATCAAACAACAAAAATGCTAACGTTCTGAGATCGTGCCGTCTGGCCTGATATTTGACGAGAAGTCTTGCCAAGTCGTGAACGACTCCCTTGCTCACACCCGTAGACCCCGATGTAAAAAACACTATGCCCGGATGCCCCTTTTGCCTGAGAAGCTCATAGAGCTCATGGCTTGATTGCACTTGCCGATGATTGACACTGACCGAATCCTCTTCATCTACCTCAATCGTCCAGTTTGTCATAGCAATCGATGCCAAAGCTTCCCGTTCATGAACTCGCTCCGCACTTAAGGGAACAGCGATACACCCTTTTTCAATTAGTGCGAGAAGTAGCGCCACGGAATTCGGGGTAAAGTCTCCTTGAAGCAGGACAACGTCACCCGAGCGGACGCCTTCAGAAGTCAACCGCCCTACCCAGTATTCGAGTGCTCTACTTAACCACACATACTGATATGGACGCCCATGCCAAATTATTGCTACCGCATCGGCTTTCTCCAGAAATACGTCCTTTAAAAAACCCACGAACATTTACACTCCACCAAGAAACAAAATTTGACCGGTAACAAAATCACTTTCTGGCTTGATCATAAAATCGATCACGTTCGATATATCGCGAAACTCGCCAAACCGCCGGACGGCCTGCCGCGCAAGCAACGCGTCCATCTTCTGTTGAGGAACC
>CXWL01014093.1_pt1 | contig 10423 bp, 14 predicted proteins | sample 590931 | NCBI WGS metagenome assembly CXWL01 (sample SAMEA3498368, study PRJEB10139) | groundwater metagenome | biome: water well; material: biofilm material | place: Germany | collected 2015-04-27
GGTGCCTTTCATCGGTTTCGATAAGCTCCCGGGCATGTTTGTCCTGGAGGCGCGTGGCGGGCTCCAGGAGGGCGGTGCGATAGGTACGGCCCTGATGTGCCCGTTTGATCCCCTGACGCCTCTCCAGCTCTTCCAGAGCCTTTCTATGGCCTTCCTTGAGACGGCCGGTAAAGTCCAGCTTTCTGAGGAGGCGTTTGCGCCATGTGCCGAATCCGGCAATGAGGGTTTCGCGCTCCTGCCGTTGTCGGCGATAGAGCAGCGCCCATTGTTTCTTCTGCTCACGGCGCTTTTCCTGTTCTGCTTGCCATAGTTTCGTCTTCTCGGTCATGTGCAGCCGGATCAGGGAGGTACGCTCCTGTTTCTGGTTTTCCATCAGGGTCATAAACGCCTTGGAGAACTGTGGGGCAGGGAGATCCTGCTTTGCCTGTCCGGCAACATGCGCAAAAGGTTTTTGCGGGCGGGCAGGGGGGTCGGGGAGGGTATTGCCGGTGATATCGATCCGAGATTGTTCCCAGGCGCGCGCCCATTCCTGGCGGTTTTTGTTTCTGTCACGAACCGCCCGGTTAAAATCGCCTTTGGCGGTGTGTTCGCCCCTTCGTTCCTTGGCGGTGGCATCCGGGCCCATGTGTTTTTGCGGTTCGAGATCGATGCCCTGGTCCTCGTAGCTGCGGTGATCCAGGGAGGGCGCAAACCCGGCGCGTTCAAGGTGGCGGTTGCCGATGGCCGCCCACTGCGATTTGATGAAGACGATCTCCTCGGCGCCGGTCATGCGCCCGTTGGCCTCAGCTTCGGGTGCGCGCAGGGAATAGTGCCGGAACTTTGTTCTGGCAAAACCGTCTGGCCCGATCGCGCGGGGCGTGAACATCAGATGGATATGGTGGTTGCGCTGATCGCCCTTGCGGTTGGGGTTGTGAAACGCGGCCATGGCGATGCAGCCATAGCGGTCGGCGATGAACTGTGCCATCTCCCGCGCCGCTTCTTTCCTTTGTTCAGGATTCAGCATGTGGGGCAGGGCAATCTCCCATTCATGCATGACGAGCGCGCGCGGGTTGGTCTTCTCGGCGGCTTCGACCATATTCCACAATGTCACAGGATCATGCGCCCAGCCGGGGACATTTATTCCTGTTGGGGTGGCGATCAGGGTGCCGGTGACGCCGGCCTTGCGGGTGTAGTTGTGGAGCAGCCCTGTCCGCTCATCCTCAAGCTTCATGGCCAGGCGGTAGGCGGCAGCTTGTACGGCGGATTGGCCTTTGCTGCGGGTGAATTTCTTGTACTGGCAGTGGAAATGAGCCGGCTCAGCCATGTGCCAAACCTCACTTGTCCGTGAAATTCATTTCACGGACCGCACGCAACTCGCAGAGTTGCATATGTGCGCCTTTAGCAGGATGGATTTTGATGAAACCAGGAGAATAATATCAAGGGCGGAAGGGGCAAGGCAATCGGGAGCCGGTTTCTCTCAAAACAAGGAGGGGCGCATGGCGACAAAGGCTGAAGAGCTCAGAAAAAAACTGGCGGCGCAGGAGGAGGCGTTCAGGAAAAAGCAGAAGCAGCTAAAGGCTCGACTCCAGCTTGAATCGGCCAAAGAGCGGAAGGCCCGTGACAAAATAGAAACCCACGTGAAGATCATTGCCGGCGCGATCGCCTTCGAGGTCNNTCTGGAGGATCGTCCGGGAGACTGGCCGTACTTCGACAAGTTTCCGGCAAAGAAAGACGGCGGACTTCTCTTCAAGCTGCGGGAGCCCAAAGGCTGGCAGGAAGTAGCCCGGGAGCGGCGCAGCAATAAGGACAAGCCTTCCTCCGATAGGGAAGCAAAGTAGGGGCGGGTTGCTATTTGTCAAACAGGCGGCGGGCGGCTGTCTGGAAATGATCCCGTTCGATCTCGATGCCGATGAAATTACGCCGGAGTTCACGGGCGGCTTTCAATGTGGAGCCGGAGCCGCAGAACGGGTCGAGCACAAGCGCATCGGGACCGGTGAAGGCGCTGATCAAGGGTTTTAGGATACAGAGCGGCTTCTGGGTCGGATGGAGTTTGTTGCCGGTGTAATCCGTCCACGGGATGATGTCGGGTATGGGAAATCCGGAGGGCAGGGGGCGGCCTTTCATCAGAAGATAGGCCTGTTCATGGCGGTGCTCGAGGTATCGGGATGAGCTGGCGTACTCCTTGGGGAATATGAGATGGCCGGCAACCGTGAATCCCGCATCCGTCCATGCCCGCATGAACAGATCGACCCGGTTCCAGCCGTAAAAACTGACAGCGAAGGCGTTGTGTTTGAGAACACGGTGCATCTGCGTGAACGCAGGATGCAGCCAGTCGCCAGCACGGTCGTTGGCGACACGCCTTCCGCTGCGATCGCGGTAATTCACGAGATAGGGCGGATCGGTCAGGATGAAGTCCACCGATGATTCCGCCATGGCGGCCATGACCGGAATACAGTCGCCATGGGTGATGCGGTTTTTCATGGCGTTTCCTCCATGGCAGGGGAGGGGAACAACCACTCGGCGTGGGTTTGAAGGACACCCCAGTTGATGCCGATATTGGCGTCGTGGTGGTGGTCGGCTGCGGCCAGCACTTCGGCGGCCTGTTCGCGGGTGAGATCAGGCCTGATGGCGAGCACATCCTCAGGTGACCAGCTAAGGATGATAACGCCGAGTTCGTCGGCAAGCTTGCGCATGAGGGCGTATTTTTCAGTTTCGGTCATGGGTTCCTCCGTGAATTGGCGGAACGGTAAAGCCGGATCGCGGCCTTGAGGTCTTCGGCGGCTTCGTCGAAGAGCACAAGGGTTCCCCATGCGGCGAGGTGGTTGTTTGTAATGAAGTAGCCCTGCGCCTCGTTCAGGAGGGTCTGCAGCCGGTCGATCAAGCTGCGGGTGATGTCCGGACCGGTATATGAGAAGGGATCGTGTTTCATAGCTCCTCCTCCGCCCGTTCGATGGCATCGTGCATGATGGCCATGTAGGGGCATTCGTCGCCGTGGCAGTTGTTGATGACAAGGCGCTCATGGGCGATGTTCAGCGCGTCGTACATGGCGTTGAACGTCATTATGTTTAGAGTGATCGTTTGCATAGCTGTGCTCCTTTCCTGAAGGGAAGGGGAGGGCTTGCGCCCCCCCGTGTCCCGGTTACTCCTGTGCGTCGGTTGCGGCATCGTCGTCTTCCTTCGCGCTGTTCTCGATGATTTTCGTGTGCGCGAGATCGGCGAGCTTTGCGAGAACCAGCAGGTCCTGCGTGCCGTAACCGTTCGTGCTGTGCCATTCGCCCTTGTCGTCGCGGTAGCGGCGCTCGAAGGTGACGCTGTAGAAGTTCCCTTTTTCCGTCGCGTTTTCCCAGATGCTGGCCGTCTGTAGGCCAACGCGGATTTTTGCGACCGGGGGAGCTGCTTTTTTAGTTTCATTTTTCTTGAACGACATAGTTTTTTCCTTTCAGTGTTTTCGGCGTGCGCTATTGCCCGCCTTGTGTATCCGTCGAAGGCCGGGGGAGGCGACCGGCTGCAAGGGTTAACACGGGAGCGAAGCGAATGGAGCGGGCCGCCCTTGCAGCCATGAGGGCGCGTTCTCCGGCAGGATCACGTTAAAGGCTGGCATTAATGATTGCGCGCCGGACGTGAAAGGGACTGTGTCCGGTCAGGAAGATGAAAAAGCGGGGGATCACCGGAGTAAGGCATCGAGCGTGCTGGAATACGGGCAGGCGGGAAGTGACGAAAAAGAGGGCTTACAAGATGCATACGGTGACGCGAAACCGATCAGGCTGCGGAAGGCAATCCACGGCAACGGCGCAGATCCTAGACCTGCTGGCATCTGAGTGCGGAGCCAAGAGCCACACTATTGCGGAGATCCTGAGTAACGAACCGGGCAAGCACGAGGACAAATCGATGGGGGGACACCATGGGGCAGGTGTACAACTTCCTCTTTGAGCGGGATGTGTGACGGGCTGCGGGTAGAAAAGTGGAAGTGATCGCTGATGACGATGCGCTGTAGGGGCTACTGGTCAACCATAACCTTGGCGGTGCGGGATTGTTGTGTCAGCAATTCGCTTTAAAACATCACTTCCGTAACCTTTTTCCGCATGGACTCTTGCACGCTGCATGGGCTGAAAGTATTTAGAGAAAGAGATAATCGTCATGACAGATTACTGCCCGAACAAACCATAGCCACTGCCGCTGTTTTGCCCATACGATCCATTACCAGAGTGACCGATATTGCCGTTGCCGTCTGGTGTGCCGTTAAAATAGGGCGACGTGGTGTCATGCTCATAGCGGTTCGTGCCGGTCGATCCCGTATAAGGGTTTGTGTTGCCTTGATACGAATAGTTGTTGGTGACAGTGTTATCAGGTGCAGAGCGCGTGTAAGGCTGCACATAAGTTCCATTTTGTTTGTAGTAGCCATTTACATGGACATCTCCGGCAAACGCCGGAACAGAAAAGGACAGAACAAGAAAAGCAAACAGGGCGATAATCAAATTCTTCAGTTTCATCATGATCTCCTAATATTCATCTAGTGGTTGCAAACCGGCACTCTAATTAGGATTACAAATTATGCAAGCTTTTATTCTGCTTGGCGTCAATTATTCCTGCTTATCCACCCGTCTAAGGGGAAACGGCCAAGATGGGCCCAACGCCGAGGCTCCGGGTCGCGCGCGTTATGCGCCCGGCCAGCCCTGATCCGCGAAGCTGTAGGTGCGGCCTTCGCCCAGGATGATATGGTCAAGAAGCGTGATGCCGAGGAGCTCACCGGCCTGACGGAGGCGGGCAGTGAGGGTGCGGTCTTCGGTGCTCGGGGAAGGATCGTCCGAAGGATGATTATGCGCGCAGATAAGGGCGCAGGCGTTCATCAGGATGAGCGGCTTGAAGACCTCGCGGGGATGCACGATCGACATGGTGAGTGAGCCTGTCGACACCACATTCAGGCCGATGATGTGATGCTTGGCATCAAGCCCGCAGACCACGAATTGCTCCCGGTCGAGGCCCTTGAAGCAGGGCGTGAGCAGCGCGGCGGCATCGACGGACGAACAGATGGGCGTAGCCGGGTATGCTGCGCGGTTTTCACGGACAAGGGTGACGCGGAAGCGGGGCAGGGCATAGAGCCGTCCGTTGCTGTTTGCGATTTCGGGGCAGGTTTTCATGAGATCCTCCTTTTTAGAAAGTGACGTTTGCTCTCTCGCGGAGGGTGGAGAGCAAACTCACGGGAGGAGACGTAAAAAGGAGGATGGAGCGTACGTCCGGCCATGGCGTGCCGGTGTGACTTTGGGCACAGGAGGAACCGTGACAGGACGTTTCATCACTGGCGCGGCCTGTGCGGTCACGCCGGGATTGGTTCGCCGTGGCGGACGGGAGCGGAGGGAAACCTGCCACAGACAGGAGTTGCAGGGGAGCGAAGGTTAACTTTCCTGAGGCACGACGCGGCTGACGTACTTGTGAAGGACGCTTGCGATCAGGCTTTGATAGGGGAGACCCTCCTCGGCAGCGCGCCGCTTGAGCATTTCAAGGTCGGCGTTCGATAGCCGTATGTTGATCCGGGCGTCTTTGCGCACGCTATAGAGACCGGGACTGGTTCCGTCACCAGCTTGCCCGGTAATGGACTGATCTTGCGACTCCGGGTTCTTCGGTTCGCAGCCATTGAAGCGCGGCTTTGAAGATGCGGATATCCTCGCCTTTCTCCGTGCCATCGGATTCTCCGAAGAAAAACCCTTCGGTGTAGAGAAGGTCGTCGCGCGATACGGCATCGATTATTTGTTCGATAGCTGTATCGCTGAGGTATATCGGCTCACAATTGTCGACGCCGTTTGCAAATTTAGCAACGATGTAGCCGTGCAGGTTCGGGTGTTTGCGCCAATATCCGAGCCGCAGGGTCTTACTCCTGAGCTGATAGCCGTCTTCGGACGGGTTATTTGCAGGGTTTTTCCAGTCAGTCCAGAGGAATTTCTCGCCGTCGAGGTACATATCTAATCCCATAGTCTTTTCCTTTCGCTGTTAGGGTTTTTTCAACGCGCCTCACAGGGCCGGGCGGAGAGGCAAAGCGGTCAAGGAGCAACACGGTCGCTTGGTGTGGGCCGCCCTTGACCGCGCAGCGCGCCCGGCCATAGCGCGGAAGAAAGAAAAAACCCGCGAAAGGCGTATGAGATGTGGACATGAGATCGAGAAAATAGCCTGCCGCTGTGAGACGGCAGGCCATGACGATCATGCTCAGGATTGAGGCGGATCCTGCGGTCGCAAGATTGCAGGGAGCCACTTGGTTTCGCCGACGGCCTTGGCTGCGAGGGCGGAAAGCTCGGTTTTCTTCATCTTCAGCATCGTCGGCGATGGATCCTTGCCGGTGATTTCCTTCAGGTCGGCGATAATCATGTCCTTGCTGATCCTGCCGAAATAATTCCCGGCATCGGGGCGGAAGTAGGCGGCCATGTCGAGCTTGAGCGCGCGGGCGAGGAGATCCGCGTGTTGCAGGCGTGCGCAGTCGGGCTTGTCCTGCTTGCGTTGCGTGGCATCAATGCTGAGAGCTACGCAATGGGTAAGCAGGGCGACGAGCGTGTCCCGATCCTGCGTCAGGCACCATTGCCAGCAGTGCTGTTCATCACCGGGGATGCGGTCGCGCCAGAGCGATTCCTCTCGGTCGAGTTCGTCGTTGGCAGTGGAGTCTTTGGCGAGCTGGTGATATTTCCGGCTGGCGAAGCTGCTGAGGCAGCTTCCGGCCTGACCGCCTCTGTAGAAAATCCCGTCAGCAATGGCGTGAACCGCTGCTGCAAGCCCGATATCGGGATTCGCTGCGAGGGTTGCCTGCAGGGCGATTGAGCGATGTTCAGTCAAAAACTCCGTGAGGGATGCCGCCATGCCCTTCTGCTGCGGCTCAGGCGGGGTGTTGATTGCCTGCTCGATGGCTTCGGGATCGTTGGCCTCCTGCGCTTTGTGCAGGGCGGTGAGCCGGGCTTTGTCTTCGGGTTTGACGTAGCCGCGCAGGATATCGATCTTGCCGTCGTGATCGATGGTGATGAAGCATCCGGCGATAAGGATTTCCTCGGGGCGGAAGGATGCTTCGCGGTCGTCGAGATCCGCGATGCGGCTTTCGATCTCCTCGATTTTTGCGCTGAGCGTTTCCTCATCGGCATCATCGCCGCTGTCGTAAAGGGCGTTCAGCTCATTTTCCAGTCCGTCGTATTCAGTCTGCAATTCCGGGGAAAGGGGAGCGGGTTCCTCGAAAATGCGCTGGCATTTATGCCGGGTTTCCCATGAGAGGCCGGGATCGATCTCGACCCATGCCCAGCCTTCGGCGCGGATTTCATCAGCCGACTTTGAGAGTTTCAGGGCGGCAAGGCTGTTCATGAGTTCCACGTCGAGGACGAAGATGCCGTCGTCGCCTTCGGTGAAGAGATCGCGGCGGGTTTTGCCGCCGGCTCTGTCGTAAGCCTCAAGGCCGACATATTTGATCCGTTTGTCGGTGGCCGGGATTTCGGTGTCGGTGCGCAGCGATTCCCGGATGTCCTCGGGATCGGTGTGGTAGGGGTTGATGTCGTGGAAGATCCGCTCCTGCGCGGCCTGGTCGTCGGTGCTGGCGAAGGCCTGCACCTGCGCGAGGTTCAGGTCGCCGTCGCGGTAAGACCGGAGGATGACCGGGTTGACGCGGGCGAGTTTCAGGAGTTTCTCCACGGTGCTTTCGGCAACACCGAAGCGGGCGGCGATGTCGGGAACCGGGGAGCCGTCTTCATGCAGCGCATGGAAGGCCTCGAACTGGTCGGCGGGGTGCATCGGCAGCCGCACGGTGTTTTCGGCAAGGCTGATTTCCTGCGCCTGTGCATCGCCGGAGAGGATCCGGCATGAAACCGGATAATCGGCCGTGATCGTGCCGCGTTCGGCGAGTGCAGTTAGCGCCATGAAGCGGCGCTGTCCGGCCACAACATGGTATTTGCCCTTCGTCTTGCCCTTGGCCGGTGCTTCGCGCACCACAAGGCTTTGCAGAAGGCCGTGCGCGGTGATCGAGGCGATCAGTTCCTCAAGGGCTTCGGATGCGCCGGTCTTGCGGACGTTGCCCTTCCACAGGGCGAGTTTGTTTAACGGGATATTTTTCAGGTCAGTCATTGCAGTTCTCCTTTTGTCAGTGGTTTTCGATACGCGGACAAAAGGGGCGGGGATAAGCGGCGCGGTCACCCGCCAAGGGGAAACGGCCAACACGGGCCGACGCCAGGGCTCCGGCCCGCAGGCGGCAGGCTGGCGCGGGCAGGCCGTTGACCGCCGCCGCTGCCTCGCCCAGGCTCGCGTCAAAAACCGAAAACCGGACAAAAGGGGATAATGAGGACGCAGGGGGAAGAGATTGGCCATCTTCGCCGTGTGCTGGGCCGCACATCGGCGCGCTGGGGGGGGGCGCGGATCGGGCTGCGATGGGCCGGAGGAGAAAGATGGGGTTGCGCGGAGGGAAGTGAAAGGGTATACTTTTACTGTTTACGTAGTGCGTAAAACATGGTATGATGAGTGATAAGAGGTTTTAAGGATAAGAAAACGGAGAGATTCTTTGCCGGGGAGACGGTGAAGGAATTTTCCGGTTTCAGGAAAGCGGCCGAGCGGAAGTTGACGATGCTCGATAGCGCTTCGGAGGTGCGGGATCTGCTGTCTCCGCCAGGCAATCAGCTGGAAAGGCTGAGAGGCGACAGGGCCGGACGGTACAGCATCAGGATCAATGACCAGTGGCGCATCTGTTTCCTATGGGGGCAGGACGGGCCATACGAAGTGGAAATAGTCGATTATCACTGAAGGAGACAATCGATGGTGAAGAATGGAATGAGGCCGGTGCATCCGGGAGAGATCCTGCTGGAGGAGTTTATGAAGCCCTCAAGCCCGGGGATTAATGCCAACATGCTGGCCAAGGCGATTGGCGTGCCGGCGAACCGGATCACGGCGATCCTGAAGCGGCAGCGCGGGATCACGGGAGATACGGCGGTGCGGTTGGGGGCGTTCTTTAATACAACGGCCGAGTTCTGGATGAACCTGCAAAAGACATATGAGTTGAGGCTTGCGGAAAAATCGCTGTCTGGCAGGGTGACAAGGAAAATACAGGAAAACAGGGAATCGCTGAGAGAGGCTGTGTGATCTGGAGATCAGATCCCGTGTTCATCTGCCGCGCTGCGGTAAGGTTCCTCGATCGGTGAGAAAACCACGCGGCGTCCGTATTGCCGGGGGAATACGCGGGATCCGTTTTTATCAGCCGGATTGAAGTAGAAATTAGCTCCTGAGACATGCGTTATGCCGACAGCCTCGATCTGGTCGATGGCCTCGTTGAGCATGGCGCGCATGTCGGCGGTCGTATGAAGGCCTTTTAACTGGATACGTTCGCCGCGTTGCGGGGTCTTCTTCGGGGGCATGGGAGATTTCCATGAAAGATTGCAATACCAGCCTCCAGCATAGCTGCGGATACAGCTATGGGGAAGGCGAATGCCCCCGCATGCACAATAGTAATCTTCTTCCCGTAACATCGTTTTGGCTTGTTTGGTCACAGGTCATTTCTACGCCATGCCCAGGCATTTTAGAATTTTCAACGCCGACGCGAGCGTAATGCTCGTTCTTTGGTGCTCGAACGCATTAACAGTCGGGCCGCTGACGCCTGCCAGGACGGCCAGTTTCTTTTGCGTGAGTTTTTGCTCCTTGCGTCGCCTTACGGCTTCTTCGACAAGGCTTTTCCAATCAAGGCGAATGTTCCGTTCCATCTTTTTTCCATGAGGTTGATGATTGCATCCCGCAATTCCGCAGCGCCGGTTTTGCTTTCGGCGATAGCGTCCCGGGCCGCTTCCCTGCGTCTTTCAAGTTGTCCGGCGGCCATGGCGATGGCCGGGGCGGGTAATCCGAATTCTTCACCCAGGCTGATGAGCGCGCGCGCCTTGAGATCGCCGAGGGGAATGTTCGCGTTGCCGCTGATGGATAAAGCGATCGTGTTATAGCCGTACAAAGCCGCCGCCACCGCGTCATAGGCGGGCGTCAGGCGCAGACCCGCCTCCGTGTGAAACATGGCGAAGTTTTTCAGGTGCATATCGGTGTTGCCAAGCAGGAGGCCGGCGAGAATGCGTAAATACAGCCGGTAAATCTCTGCCGGCAGGCAACCCGGCGTCTGCCGGATGAAGTCCGCCATGCTTTTGTGGCTGCCTTCGTATTTGGCATCGGAAGGATAGCCGAGAAGCTGGTTGAATTCCTCGAAATGAATCCGCTGAACTTCGAAGGGTGAAGAACGATATGAATCTCCCGATCCATCAGGCCAGCCAAATCCCGGCGCGCTTCCGCCGCCATATCCAGAACCATCTCCGAAGCCAGCTCCGCTTCCTGAACCACCTCCAAAATTTTCTTCCAGATGTTCAAGATTCCGATCAAAGCGTTTGATAATCAGCGCCGGGTTTTTGAAGCCGGCAATCCTGCCGATGCGCAGATCGACAATGTCGTCATCGGGCAATAGCGCCTT